>Ga0187893_10006192_pt1 | contig 20679 bp, 14 predicted proteins | sample MA1701074metaG_FD_139574 | JGI IMG/M metagenome (GOLD analysis project Ga0187893, IMG submission 139574) | White microbial mat communities from a basaltic lava cave in the Kipuka Kanohina Cave System on the Island of Hawaii, USA - MA170107-4 metaG ...
AAAGTTCATCGGCTTTCCATTCCTTTACTTCAATCACTTTCATTTCTTCTTCTGCTATTATTCTTTCTTTTTGATCATAATTATCAAATCTGACAGCGACATCAGCGTGGGTCATTGAATAAGCACTTCTTTCCAATAGCTGCTCATTGCTGGTAGCCAAGTTAAATGCTCCTAACCTTGCCGTTACAGAGTCCGCTACTGCAACTTCGCCATCTTCTACGATCGCGGGAACGCTAAATCTAAGCGCATTTGATTGATGTACACTATCCACCATAATGACACTTGAATCTATCTGCAGATTAAACTCATTTTGTATTTCCATTTTTTTCCTGGGCGAATAGCTTTTGTTCCACCAATCTTTCAATGCTTTCATGGCATCCAATGCCTCATTAAATGCAGTCGCCTTTTCATCCTTTTCTTCCTGCTGCTTTTGCTTTAACAAACTGAAGTATTCTTTTTGCAGTTCTTCCGGCGGGGTTATTTCATGTTCCACATAATCTTCTACCCGGTCGAGTACGATCAGCGAAGTATTTTGCGTAACGATAGAAAATTCCTTTCCCAGCCGGGTTATAGCCTCTTTGTTTTTTTCAAACTGAAGATCCAGTTCTGCAATATTCATCGAAGCCCAGATTCTTTTTACGTGGTCATATTCGCTGCTACCGGGTCTTGTTATCTTAATTGATTTTGAAAATTTCACATCCTTTCCAAAACCCAAATTGATCTTTACGGTTGATGAGTTTGTTTTTAGCTTGCCGCTGAACGATAATCCTGAAGATTGTACGGGAGAACCCTGTGCAACCAACTCTTCAATTTCTGCCGGTTCAAATTCTATGCTCACAATTTGCAGTGTGTGATTACTGATTTCATCCAAAGCAGTTTTTATTTCCGTTTTCGTCAGATCAATAAATTTTCCCTGCGTATGCTGTGCCACAAATTTCAAAAAAGAAAAATCAGCAAAGGAAGATGAGTTAATAGTAATAACCGGTGCAGTCGAAAAATTGATTCCTTTTTTGCCAAAAGTGCCAAGCCCGTCGGTAAACAATAAAACTTCATCGAAGTTATACTTAGTCAAATCTATTGCGCCAAATTGAGTGCCACCATCATATCGCAATTCACCGATTCTTTTCAGCAATGCATCACTATCTCCATTACTGATATTGAATACTTCACTCTCCCCGATAAAAACATTAAAAGGAATCAGCGAAATTTTTACATCGCCAATCTTTGACAAGTATATTTTTAGTAATTCTTTTTCTTTTTCTATATCCCTTTTTTCTCCTGATGCAGAGTTATCCCACAATAGCCCAATAGTTTTTGGAGCATCCTTCTTTTGATACGCCGCTTCTAACCGGCTGTTTACATAGAAATAAGTTTCCCCGTTATAGTTTTCAGCAATTACTATGTCTTCATTGTTACTCGAATTGGGAATAGTAAAAGCAATGGTTTGATTAGCAATAAAATTCTTTTTGCTGTATGCTGCCTGCCATACGGTTTGCCATTTTTCAAATCTAAAATTTGTAAGCCCGGTTTCTTCCATCACCGGTTTTTCCAAACTTTTTATCACACTTGTTTTGATAGAAAAATTATCAATAGGCTCGGAGGCAAAAAGCGGAAGCTGATAGAATAAATTTTTATCCAATTGTTCCAGCACCTGCTCTACTGCTATCAGGATATGCCTTGTTCCTTTTGCCGGCAATGGATAAATCCGTGTACGGAAATTATTACCCTTTGTTTTTTCTACCAGTCCTGGATCAATATTGCGGCGAATAGTATTTTCAAAAGCCACTCTTGCCTTAGCCTTTTCTACTACCACGCCTTCCCGCAATTTTCCTTCTATATCCAACGCATAGCGGACTATATGCTGACCATCGGCCATTGGAAATTCAAACTCACCTTCCAGTATCCTGTCATTTGGATTATAGAAAATTACATCAAAGGTGGTAGTAGCAATATTTGCCACCACGTGCACATCAATGGCCAATGATGAAACTTTTATTGCTGTAGCTGAAGTGTCATTTATAATGCGCAGCACCGGTAAGGCATTAGGTATTTGCCGGGGTCTCTGTGATTGTTTAACCTGTGCGCAGGCGAACAATAAAAACAGGAAGCTCATGAGAGTTGCTAATTTCATACAGTGTGGTTTGGCAATAAATAAGATGGCTTAACGCGGAAGATTTCATAAAAGAACGCAAAAAAATATTTTTGCCGTAAGAGAGGAGTGTTAATCAAAAATTAAACTGCTACTGGTTATACGTTTAGAATTGGGTGCCGCTCCTGTCTTGTAAAAGTGAAGATGATTGATATAACTCACACCCAACCTGTTCTTATGCGCCAGTGTAATGATCTGCGCTTTGGAGTCGCTCACAAGATTCAGCAGTGGAGTGAAAAATAACGATAGATTTCTTTTTTGTAAATGATGAGTGACAGTTCAATTATCAGAGTATTTCAAACCTGTTTCTTACCCCTACATACTTGCGTTTGCTCCTGGCCGCAGCGCTGTTTTCTTTTTTGGGAAAGTCTTTTTCCACAAACTCAACAGTTGTGGCTTTTGGTATTTTAGCCAGCAACGCCGGATTATGATTGATTTCCTTAAGCAAATCAAAAGCAAGACCGATATTTCTGTTTACAGTTTCCTTTTTTGTCATTTTTTTATTTGTTTCAAGTATCGCTCCTTATAAAATTCCCAGCGGTCTTTTAAGTCCTGCTGCGCATAATTTAGTGCGTCATCTAAATTAGTAATATTTATGGACTGTTTCTCTTTTTCTCCGTTTGGACTCATCACATCCCTGTGAAAGAAACCGTGTGCCAGATCATATCTTACAATAGCAACCCACTCATTCTCAATCAGGGTTTCATATTGTACAACAAAGTATTTAACTCCTCCTTTTGTTGTTTCGATCCTTACCCGCAGCCGGTCGGTACCATTATTTTCAAGTAATATGAAAAAATACTTTTCTCCCAACGCTTTGTTTTTTTTAAAGATAGTGCAGGGAATATTAAAGCAATAAAAAATCCCGTTGATGCCTTTTCTCCTTCGTTTGGTCTTCAAAATCTGTCAACAGCCCTTTGGTGTTGCATGATAGCTTTATGCCGATTGCAAAAAAACCAACAAACGAATGGGATACAACTAAACTTCTTTACAATATTAACTTTTATGAAGCCGGAGGACATGTTACCGGGTGTGTTCTTTAACATCATTTCCATTAATTCAGAACAACCTTAATAAGAAAAAAAGTCACACCCACCTGTTCTTATGCGCCAATGTAATGATCTGTGCTTTGGAGTTTACGTGAAGCTTTTGATATATGTTGGCGATATGCTTTCTGACGGTTAATACACTAAGATCAAGCTCGGAAGCAATGCGTTTGGCATCCCAGCCATTTACCGTATGTTTTAGAATTTCAAATTCCCTTTCCGTTACTGTTTCGGGCAATGATTCACTAACAGTTGAATCTGTTTTTGGCAGCGCAGTATTGCTCAATAACTGCAATGCTTTTCTTGCAATCGGCGGGCTCATGGGTGCGCCGCCAGATTCCATTACGCTTTCAATCGCCTCTTTTAATACTGCAGCCGATTCATGTTTTAATAAATATCCCGATGCGCCGGCACGAATGGCTTCAAATATTTTTTCATCATCATCAAATACGGTGAGAACAATAAAATGTATGTGGGGAAATAATGTTTTGCCGATGCGTATGGCTGATACACCATCCATACCCGGCATTTCCAGGTCCATAAAAACTACCTGCGGCAATTTGTTGTGTGGCAATCCCTGCAATTGTTCCAGGAAATCATTGCCGTCTTCCGATTCAAACACTAGTTGTATATCAGGATATGCTTTTATCTTTTGTAAAAAAGTATTCCTGTTTACCCGGTTATCTTCTGCCAGTGCCACTGTAAATACCATATTGCAATGTTCCGCCTGTTGCATAGTGTTTCCAATACTTAATTTGTAGTAGTGATAAAAGTCAATGGGTCATTGAGTCAATGAGTCAAAATGAAATGTTGCCAATTGCATATTGTTTATTCCCGTTCACCACTCACCATTCACAACTCACCAACAGATTCAATGATCACCTTTGTCCCCACGCCGGGCTCTGCTTTCCAATGTATGTCCCAGCCTGATTCCAAAGCCCTTGCTTCCATATTGGGCAGGCCATTGCCGGTGCGGCTTGTTTTCATTTTGCGGGGTATCATGCCATTGCCATCATCGTTTATTATCACATACCAGTCATGCTCTGCCGTTATGCCGATCAATATGCGTTTGCAGCCGCTATGCTTCAGCGCATTGTTGATAGCTTCCTGCACAATACGGAAAAGATGAAATGCCTGTATTGGCGGCAGCCGGAAATCATTGACAATATTTTCTTTGATATCAATTATCACATCAGGATAGCTGGGTTGTATCCGCTGCACAAATATTTTTATTCTGTCGCTGATGGCAGTAAGCGATAAAGTTTCTTTTTTCAAAGCCCATATTGTGTCGTTAAGCTGTGATACGATGGATTGCGAATTATTTCTTAGTTCCAGTAATGCAGTATGGCTTTCGGTATTATCGCTTACTATCTTAATATTTTCCAGGTTGGAAGCAATGGATGCGGCATAAGCGCCGAGGTTATCATGCAGATCAGCAGCAATGCGTTTTCTTTCTTTCTCTTCCGCTTCCATGATTCCTTTTTCAGCTAACCTTTTTTCTTCTGTAAGTGCCAGCTCCATTTTCAATTTTTGTTTGCGACGATAATTTCTAAACAATAAATAGCCTGAAAATGCAACTACTGCCGTTAAAAGAATAGACCCATAAAACAGGTAATTCTTTTTGGTAAGATTCAGCGCCAACTGCATGTTGATGTTTTCTTTTTTCTGCAGTTCATACTTTGTTTGCAATTCGGCCAATGCTTCTGCGGAATTTTTTGCATACACCGAATCTTTCAGTGAAATGATCTTTGCCAATGTAGCAGCATGATTGGCATGATCGCCCATCACACTATAATTTTCGGCCAGTGTGCTGTATAAGAAAAAAAGTTTCGTTTCTATTTTGTACTCATTGGCAATAGCAATGCCTTCTTTGCAAATGGCAATTCCTTTTTCAGGCTGGCCGTTGTTGGCATAATAAAGTCCCAACTGCGCCATATCTGAAACCGTATAAAAAGGATCGCCGATCAGCTTGCGGGTCTTCACTACTTCTTCCAATTTTTCTTCTGCCTGTTTAGCTTCTCCTTTTCTTACATGCAATTGCGCCGCTATAGCCAGCGAATTGCAAAGAGCAAAAAGATTTTGATGCTTGCGGGAATAAGCAATGGCTTTATCAATAAAATAAAATGCGGAGTCAGTATTCCCTATGTTCAAGTAATTAATAGAAAGATTGGCAAAAAGGATACTGTATTTTTCAAGCAGCGCTAAATTTTTCGTTGTATGAAATGCTTTCAGATGCCAGTTCAATGCTTCCCGTTGTTGACCCATTTCAAGGTAAGCCCAGCCGATCAATGTTTTTCCCATCATCTGTACAATAGTATCCCGGGCTTTTTCGGCAGTGCTGATCACCTGGTAACCCATATCTATAGCATCGCGGTATTGATTTTTCCGCATATAGCAGCGGCCTTTTTGATTCAGCAGCTTTGCTTTTAAGAGATCGTCTGTTTTATCATCTCTTAATAGCTGAAGACAACGCTCCGCCACATTCAATGAAGAATCAATAAGCCCTTTATTCGTCAGCGCAAAAGAATGATAGTACATCGCTTCTGCCTGGCGCCTCAAATCTTTTTGAGCTATTGCAATTGTTTTTGCTTTTTCTGCATACAGCATCAATGTATCGGGATGCAGTGTATATCCCTGGTCGCATAAAAGAAGAATGGCATTTAATTTCTGATCTTCTGTTGCAGCCTGCTGAATATTACTTTTCAATCTTTCAATTACAGGTGTCTGCGAAAAAGAAACGCAGCAGCAAGCAAGCATCAGGATGGCAATATAGAAGAATCTGCGTTTCAACATTTGGTGGCATTAAAACACTCTGCTATAAAAATACTACAAATTAAGTATCACCTGCAGCGCTGTTTACATCAAATTGTGTATTTATATCCGGTTCATCTCATTTGATTTTTGCCCTATGAAAAATTTTAAAAAAATACACATACCGCAGAGCATAATTTGGATGCCCGTTTTATTCTGCCTTCCTTCATTGATTGCAAAAGCGCAGCATCCTGATCATCTTGCTGTTTCCATGCAGCATGCATATCTGACCAATGTTAGCGGTCGTATTGCATCCAACTCAATGTGGAAAAAACCAGACTTTAAGATCAGCCTTCGCAGTTTATGGACAAATCCTGTTGACATTCTGAAAGGAAAAGAAAAATTGCAGATATCGCTTCATTACACAAAAGGTTCTGGCGGTTTTCCGCAGGCCAACTATCCGTTTGTGGGCATCAGTTACAAGATCACTGATAAATTGTCTGCGGGGTTAAGCCTGTTTGAGTGGAATGGAGTAAAAAATAATCAGGGAATCAAGAGGAACATTTCAGCAATTACAAAGAATGCGTCTAATGCCTATCAATCATTTTCATTGGCGGCAGCTTATGCATTTACCAAAGAAATAAAAGCGGGCATCGCCATAAACTCTTTAAAGAACAACAAATCTCCGCGAAATGAATCCTTGGATCTCTGCATTACTTATGACAAAGCTTCTGTCTTTATCCGCAACCGGTATCTAAGAAATCAAAAGTTATCAATAAGCTCAAGCCTGTTGAATGCAAAAATGAATTGCGGGTCTTTTATACGCCACGATATACCCGCTGCATTACTAATAAAAACCGGTTACAGCTTTTCATTTACATTAAAGAAAGGGCATGGGCATATAAATAAAAAGATAAAAACCATTGACTTTGCTGCAAGACTTTATTATCAAGACTGGTTCAGGAAAACCACTCACATTTACAATCACAACAATTACCAGTCGCTTTTATCAGTTGGCACAGAAGCTACGGCATTAGGAATATTTAGTATTCGCCTCTGTTGTTTAAGTGGGCTAAACCATGTAACGAACAAAGCCGGTCTGCATGCAACATCTATCGCATGGGGAGCAGGCTGCGCTTTGCCGGTATGTAAATGGTTTCATGCAAGCAAACTTTCAGTTATAAAGCTGAACGCAACTACAAGAAACCATCCCGACCTGCTTGAAAAATCTATTACTCAAAAAACTCCCCGTGATTTCAGAGATCAGCGATTGCTGTATTCCGTGGGCATTGATATAAAGCTGTGAAAATAGAGGAATGCAAATAGGCAATATGCAATCAGCAATAAACAATTGGCAGCCGGCAACCCATTTACAATTGACTTAGAAGCTGTTTGAATCAGTTGAATAAAATTGACTAGTGACTTTGCTGATGCCATGAAAACGGAACCCTGAATGGAGCGACGCAACAGGTGATGCCATGAATCCCGATAGCTATCGGGAATGTCGCTCGTATCAAAAATAAATACATCAAACAACTTCATAGCCGAAATACTTTGCTCTTCACCATTCACCACTTACAATTCACCTTCCGCCCTACTACAAACTATGTATTTTTTTCGCCTCTCCACCGCAATACTTTACATACACTTTCAAAACAAGTTTTTTCAAAAATCATTCAAATAAAAAACACACATCATGAGCACTACTATTGAGAGATATGTTATCAGGCACATATCCGGAAGCAAAATCAACCAGGTGGAAGAATTCGATTTCAGCAAATCGGAATTAACCATTGGCCGTGCAGCTAACTGCGAAATTCAGTTTGATCCTGAAAAAGAAGTGATCGTAAGCCGCGAACATGGCAAGATCGTAAAGAACAGTTCTGAACCGCCCAAATTCACCATTGTTGACAACAACAGCCGCAATGGCATTTTTGTAAACAAAAGCCGTGTAAAAGGTTCTGCTGTATTAAGCCCCGGTGATGAAGTACAACTGGGCAACAACGGCCCTATCTTCAATTTCGATATTCATCCCCGCCCGCAGGATATGATGATGACAACAAGAGTTGTTGAAATACCTACAACTATCAAACCCACCACTATTTCTGAAGTGGCTGAAGTACAGGCTACAGAAGTGATACCGATGGAGCCGGTTAAAACAGGCCTTGGCAAACAAACCGTAGAAAGAATGCTGGTAGCTGAAAGAAAAAAATCATACAGCACTATGGCTTTTGGTATCGGTGGATTGATCGTTTTATTGGGAGCTCTCGGCTTTGCATTCAGAGACAAAATATTTGGTAAAAAAACTACCACACTTGTACAGAACACTACCATCGTACAGGACTCAACCAACAAAAACAAAAAAAATCCCGGCCAGATCACAGCTGAAAACACAGACCGTGTAGTGCAAATAGAATTTGGCTGGCAATTATTTGATGCTGCAACAAATGATGATATATGGCATGAGTATTCGCCGGTCACTGAAGGCGGTGTTAGAAGACTTGCGGGTGTATTTATCGAAACTGCTGATGGTAAGATTGAACCTTATCTTGATGTTAAGGCCAATATGCGCATTGGCCAGTCAGTTGGAGTACAAGGCATGTCGGGCACAGGCTTTGTTGTTTCAGAAGATGGTTTCATATTAACAGCCCGTCACCTGGCCGCAGCATGGCATACACGATATACTTTTATTCCTGCATCTGCATTCCCCGGCATTTTGGTACGGGTAGTAAATGGACGGGAAGTCACCGTTCCCAACTTCCAGGTACTGCCGCAGGATGTATTTGGCTGGGTGCCTGCTGAAGCTACAATGCTTGGCGGCAAACCGGCCATACCCGGAACGATCAAAGGACGCAATACTTATATGAATGTTGTTTTTGCAGGTACAGCACTTCGCCGCCCGGTGCAGTCAGCAACGCCGTCAGACAATCATGACGTAGCATTGATCAAAGTAGAAATTCCCAAGGCGCTTTCTCCTGTAAAAATGAAGGATAACTATAAAGAAATTCAGCCCGGCGCATCAGTAACAGTAATGGGTTATCCCGGTGTAGCTCCCGAACAGTTTGTAGTGAGACCTACCAATGATCCTTTCAACAATGTCAGCCAGTTTACTTCAGTGCCTACACCAACTGTTACACCCGGAAGCATTGGCCGCATCATACCGGCTTCTTCCATCAAAGACCTGCGCTACAGCACAGCCGGCGATTCTTACCAGCTTACCATCAATGCAACAGGCATGGGCAACAGCGGCGGGCCATTGTTTGACGATGAAGGCAACGTGGTTGGTATTTATTATGCAGGCGCCAGCGATGCAGCAGGCACACAAATATCATTTGCAGTACCAATTAAGTATGGACTTGAACTAATGGGACCGGTGAAAGTAGGAGGAACAAGGTAAATAACCCCCAGCCCCTAAAGGGGAGTAAATTAAAAGTTCTTTATAATGTCAGGTATTAATGGTGTTACCAACTTTCAGTTCCCTGATCATCGTCCGTTGCGTCGCACTCTTCAGGGTTCTGTTCGCTATTGAGCATAAAAAAACAAATGGTTTAATAAAGCAATGGCGGAGTGTAAACTGAAACCGACCTTATTACCTTAAAAAACAGTAACCTAACAACAACCAACCTTATTACCTTATTCGAAGCCAAATAAGCTAATAAGGTTGGATTAAAAAAATTTAACCATCAGCTACTAAGGTAATAAGGTTCTCTAATCTCACTGTTCGTTTCATCATCCAAATAAAGTATAACCCTATCAAAACATTGAACATTGAATATTGACAATTGATCATTGAACATTTTCCTAAGCAAATTCAAACACTAACCCTCATTATAACATCACCTTCAATCACTGAACTGACAATGAGATCAAATAGCTTACAATACAGTGAAGTTGCAGGTTACCGCCTGACTCGCCATATCGGGTCGGGTGGTATGGGTGATGTGTACAAAGCTCATCATGATACACTCAACAGGGAAGCTGCTGTGAAGATACTTTTTCAAAAAGAGTTCGCTGACCGTTTTGAAAACGAAGCATACATCCAGTCATCCATTAATCATCCAAACATTGCAAGATTGTACGAATATGTTTCTTCCGGCGAAATGCATTGCATCATTATGGAATATGTAGAAGGTGAATCGCTGGATGCTTACCTGCACAGAAAAACAAAATTATCCAATGAAGAAACAGAAGCGATATTAGTACAGATCGTTTCGGCGCTTGCTTACCTGCATAGTAAAGACATTGTACATCGTGATATCAAACCGCAGAATTTTAAACGCCAACCCGATGGCACTATCAAGATGCTTGATTTTGGTATTGCCAAACATAAATTTTCACCCAAACTAACACAGCAGGGTTTTGTAGTAGGCACTACAGAGTACATGGCGCCAGAACAATTCCAGGAGCAGGTGCAAATGAAATCGGATATATGGAGCCTTGGCGTAATGGTATATGAAATGCTGACCGGCTATCTTCCTTTTGAAGCTACTAATCCTGTTTCATTGCGGGCCAAAATCATTAAAGCAAGTTTTACCGATCCAAAAGTATTGGTGCCGCAGATCTCAGAAAAACTCGAAGCGATCATTGATAAAAGTTTACGCATCAATCCTGCTCATCGCATATCCGCAGCAGAGATAGAGGATGTATTGAAAGGAAAAAAAATAAAACCGGAAGTAAAAAAGCCAGAGAGAAAAATAAATTTTTCATTGACACCCAAGCAACTCTTTATCGCACTGCTTGGACTGGTCATCATGATAACAGGAATAGTGCAGCTTACTAAAACTCCTGCACAAAACGGAAACAACGATAAAGCTGATGATATAAACGATGGCCCGGCTATTGAACAACCAACTGTATCAACCAATCAGCGCAATGTTAAGATCAATGTGCCCGGTGTAGAAAATGCAATGATCATTTTAGCGAACGGCGAACAACATCCTGCACCTTATGTGATCAATGGAAAGGATGGCGATGTGGTAGAATTTACCATCAGGGCAGATGGTTATACAGATAAACAGGAAAGAATAGAGCTCAATCATCGCCGCAGTTCTTTTGAATACAGGCTGGAAAAATTGGTGAATAGTGAATAGTGAATACCTGTAACCAGTAACCTGAAACCAGCAACCAGCAACCTGAAACAACATAACAACACATCTATGTTTTGGAATAAATTATTCAATAAGAAAACAAAAAAAGATAATACATCTGAATTCATTGACTCGGGCAATGTAAGAGCAGTTGTATTATCTGATCTTGGAAACATCCGCACCAACAATGAAGATATAGGTTTGTTCTACCGCATAGCCGATGAGGAAGTAACCCGTGAAAAAGGTTTTCTGCTTATCGTAGCCGATGGTATGGGCGGACACAAAGCCGGTGAAGTGGCCAGCAGGATGGCCGCAGACATCGTGAGCCAGGAATACTTTAAACAAAACGGGAACGGCGGCATTGAAAAAAATCTTTTCCGTGCTTTTACTACTGCTAATAAAAAAATATTTGATCTCTCATCCTCTCAAAAAATTTATCATGGCATGGGCACTACCTGCACGGCATTTATCATAACAGGTGAAACAGTTTATTATGCTCATGTTGGCGACAGCCGCGGTTATTTTTTTAAAAACAATTTGATCAGCCGCATCACAGAAGATCATACATACGTGCAGGAACTGGTAAACAAAGGAGAGATCACAGCGAGAGAAGCAGACACACATCCGAAGCGAAATATTTTAACCAATGCCATGGGCACCAAACCTGATCTGCGGATTGATACCGGAAAATGTGATTGGGCATTTGAAAAAAATGACAGGCTGATGCTTTGTTCCGATGGGTTGTATGATTATCTCACCGAAACAGAAATAGCGGAAATACTTAGCAGCAAACCACTTTATGTAGCGGCAGAATACATGATACAGGAAGCGAAAAGAAGAGGCGGTCATGATAACATCACCGTTGTGTTAGCTGAAAAATCAGAAGCCCTTACAGAAACTACAGCAAAAGAAACAAGAGACTTTGATCTTCCCAAAACACAAGAATACGACCTGCCATGATCGGACAAAATGTACAGAACTACACTATCACTGCTTACCTGGGCGAAGGCGGCATGGGAACGGTATATAAAGCAAGTGACACCATGCTTGGAAGAGAGGTCGCATTGAAAATGCTGCATGGCACATTGATCAGCCAGCCGCAATTTTTAGAACGTTTTAAAAAAGAAGCAAGAGTGTTGGCGCAGTTGCTTCACCCTAACATCGCTGTCATTTACAATTTCATCGGGCAGGATAATAATCACTTTATGGTGATGGAGTATGTAGAAGGTAATAATCTTGATGCGCTATTACGTAAACACAAACTTCTACCTTATAATATTATTGTTCCCATGTTTTTACAAGTGCTCGAAGGGTTGCATCATGCACATAAAAAAGGAATTTTTCACCGTGACATCAAACCATCCAATCTTATTCTTACTCCCGACGCCACTGTAAAGCTGATGGACTTCGGCATTGCCAAAATAGCCGGCGAACAAAGGATGACGCAGGTAAACAGGGTGGTTGGAACTATCGAATACATGGCGCCTGAATTAATCGAAGGAAAAGATCCTTCCATTGCTTCAGATATTTATGCCACCGGTGTTACCATGTATGAAATGCTTACAGGCAAACTTCCCTTTGAAGGTAATACCGATTATACACTGATGCAGGACATCATGAAGAAAAAACCGGTTTCGGTTGATAAGCTGAATGCAGCAGTGCCAGCATCATTAAGCAATATCGTGATGAAGGCATTGGAGAAAAAACCGGAGCATCGTTATCATGATGCAAAAACTTTTCAACTGGCATTGATGCATGCTTTTCCTCAATTAAAAGAAATTGATCTTAACCAGTTGAACAAACCTGTTGTTGTTACACAGCAGGCGCAGGTCATTACCCAACCAAAGAAAAAAATTAAACCAACTGTATTACATTCTCCTCTTGGCAATGCCACCGTAGTGCAGCGTAGCTCTGCATTACAAACCATCAGGCAAAAAATTTTTACCAAAGAAAAAGCACCCGTTTTGCTTGGTATTGCTTCTCTGTTATTGGCAGGCGTTATTCTTATCATTCATCTAAGTACTAAAAAAACAATTGACCAGTCCAATCAAACATTTTCACAAAACCAGGTAAGCAAGTTAGATTCAGGCGGAGAAAATGTAAACAACAATGCAGTTACTGCAAATACAACTGATACGCTTCTCAATACAGCCGGCATTACGGTACCGCTTACTGCTGATGCGCCGGAGCGAAGAAACAACCAGGTGATAATTCCCGATGAAGAAAAAAAGAAAGATGTTCCCGGTTCGCTTACTACTGAAAAGAAAAAAGAAGCATCTGCAAAAGACATAAAAAAACAAACAGAAAACAAAAACACAGAGCCGCCAAAAGAAGAAAAGAAAGAACCGTTGCCGGTAAAAATTGAACCGGTAAAAAAAGATGAATTCGTCAAAACCGATGAACCTGCAAAAAAAGCAGCACAAAGCATAAGATTAAACAACCGGCTTGAAGTAGATCTCTATTTGAGAGATGCTATCAGTGAAGCCACTGCCAAAGAAGGACAACTATTACATTTCACTGTATCCAATCCTGTTTTCTACAATGGTGAAATGATTATCACAAAAGGAGCTGCTGCAACAGGACGAATAAAAAATATAGGCAAGAAAAAAATAAGCATTGTATTAACCAGTGTAAACAGCGCCGGCGGGCAAAGTATTCCATTCGAAACAGTTGAACTAAGCGGAAGAATAGAAGAAATCATTTCTGCCCGCAATTATTCAGGCACATTAAGAAAAGGAACCGTTATCAATTTTTAATAAACACTACACCAAACTTTAAAAACTTCATTTATGAAAAAGGTTATCCTCTCCATCGCTTTATTATCTCTTATCAGTGTTGCAAATGCACAAGTAAAACAGCGTTCGGCCACCAAAGGTTTTAATGCAGCAGCCCGTGCACATGTATTGGGCTGGGCATCGGAATATTTTGAATTCTTAGATAAAAACTCCAGCAGCGGATTTGGCGGCGGTATTCGCCTGGGATATGGCGTTACTGAATTAATAGAGCCTTATGTCGGTTTTGATTTTACCACATTGGGAACATCAGAAATAGATGCTGAATCATTTAATATGATGCATCTTGACGCCGGTGTAAGAGTAAACCTGGCAGGCACCGTGCACCCGGTGCGTCCATTTCTTGAAGCAGGTTATTCTTACCTGAAAGGAAAAGTAAACCAGGTGATCAATGGCCCTAACAATTATGTTGATCTTGAATTTTACGGAGGCAAACCTCATGTGGGCGGTGGCGTGAATTATTTCTTTAAAATCCCTATAGCTGTTTTTGCTGAAGGCATATTTACTGTTGGTAAAAAATCAAAAGCAAAATTAGATGGCACTGAAATACCTAACGAAGAACCGGATGTAACTACTTTCCGTGTAAGTGTTGGCATTGTCTTTAACATCAGTGAGCTTTCAAAAAAATAAAATGATGCGTTATTCGCCGCCATCTTCTTCTGCGATCAGTTTTATCATTTACTAAAACTTATTTGTTATGAAAAAGATATCTTTCTTACTGCTGTGTGTACTTGTACTTGTCATGTGTGGGCAAGCAATGGATCGCATTCATGCCAATAATGCTGACCCAAAAGCAGTGTTTGAAAAAATAACAGTTGATTTTAAAGCAATGCAGGAAGGTGAAAACGGAATGATGCTTCATCTTTGGTTTACGGTGCATGAAATGAAAGACAGCGGTTCTACAATTGCAGTTTATTTTATGCATAATGATTATCATCGCGGATATCTGAAAGATACCAACCAGCGATATTACAGTGGGGCCGGTGAAGTAGCACTTTATAAAAATATCAAACCCAAAACATCGGCCGATGCATTTGAAGACTTTCAGATATTTATGCCTTACAGCGAACTGGATCTTTTTCCAGGCGATTATCCGCTTACCATGGATATAAAGCTGATCAAGCTACAGGGCGGCGTCATCAGCCAGCTCACGAGGTATGATTTTAATTTTACAAAGCCATTACCCAATACTTCTATCATTCCTTCCGCCTCGGTTGACAGTATTGTAATTGATCACAACATTACCGAAAACAACAAAACCGGCATGCGTATCAGCCTGAAAAAGCTTTCTATATCGGCGTCAAAAAATACAGAGAACTATGTGGCTATTTACTTTGAAAAGAAAGACAGAACAAAATTGAAATCATCCAATGCCAGCTACCAGTCGCAAAGCGGGCAGGCAGCGGCATACCAGGCACTGAACCAGGTGTATGATAACTCTGAATGGGCTAACCTGGTTTTATTTGTTCCTTACGATGCATTTGGACTTGATAAAGGCAGGCATGAATTGCAAATGGATATTGATGTTATTTATAAAAATGGCGGGTTAATAAAACATTTACGTCTTCAACCATTCCAGGCAGAATTGTAAAAGAATTTTTCCATTAGACACTTTTCACTGTGATACGTGTAGTGTTCAGTATCGCTCCGTTCTTGTTCTGAGGAATAAAGGATGGGGCGATTTTATTACTTTTAATTTGGACACTTATACGCTTAAAAATTAAAAGAGCACCTCAAGAGAGATGCTCCAAGTTTTACCAAAATAACTCATTCAGTGAAACTTATTGTATCAGTTTCGCAATTTGCGGCAGCGGAATCGTATTGACCATGGCCATTATCTCCGTATCCGTGCAATCATCTACAGTAAAAGTAATAAGAGCACTTCCCAATGGCACCTGCAGTTCGTAATCATTTTTTCCTTCTTCGCTTTGCGGCTTTTTCTCCAGCCGGGCTTTATAGCCATGCACTTTTACTACTTTGGTATTCGCGTCTGTCATCATGCCGCCAAGCAACGGTGAACTTAAAAAAGTATTGAGCATGGATACCAATGGAGAATTGCTGATGATCGAAAGATCGGCCTTCTTGGTAAACTTGCCATAGCTGCGATGAATGGTTGCACCGACAAAACCAACATTAGATGATACATTATCGTCCTTTGCATTTACAGCCAGCGAATCCATTTTGGTTGGTAATAGTTTTAATACTTCCTTGCCGATAATGATGTCAAGCTCCTGCATAGCCTGCTGCAAGGCAAAATGTGTTTCTTCCAGTTTGCCGGCATTATAAGAAGTTTTGGCAGTGGTCATGGCTTTTGCAAAATCCTGCGCCATTATATTTCCGGTAACAGAAATGATAGATAGTAGTATGATAATTTTTTTCATTGTCTGATTTTTTAAGCAGTGATGATTATTTTTCGCCAAGTATTTTCTTAATGCCATCAACGTCAAATGTATTGGCTGCTGTCATTACTTCCTGCTCATTGGCAAAATTGATGCACTCCCATACGATCAGTGATGTTTGTCCCATCTGCATCATAAGTGTATAACCTTTGCTGTCATCATAGGTAATGACGGCTTTGTTGCCTTTCACTTTCACCTGCTTTACATTTTGTTTTTCAGCATTCGCTTCTACCATACCTGCATTGGCAAAATACATATTGACAAAACCCGAATACATTGTGTTATTACCAATCGTTATGGTCAACTGCTTATCATCTTTCCGATACACTCTTTGTATCGTCATATTATTCCAACCCCATTGGGTGCTCATCACTTTATCCTGTAGCGTATCTGCGGGTAATGCAGCAACGGCAGCCGGTAATGATTTAAGTACCTGGCGGCCCAACTGAATTTCAACACCCATCAATGCCTGCTGCAATGAATATCGGGCATCGCTGTAGTTTTTAGCGCCATGTGCGGTTTCGGCTTCTGTCATTTGGGCTTTTACATCAGGCGGTTCTGTATTGGTAAGACCGCCGCCGCCTTTGTTTGCGGGTTTGCCGGAGTTGTTGGTGTTTGTATTTGAATTATCACCAGCATCTGAATCAGACGGAACACCAACTTTCTTTTCTACTTCCTTCTCTGCTTTTTTATCAACAGCCTGGTTTACCTTGTCTTTTAATTTTTTTAATAGTTGAGCTTGTGTTGTGCCTGATAGCGCAAGGCCTGCTACCAAACAAACGAGGAATGGTATCTTTTTTCTCATAACAATAAGTTTTAGGATAAGCAAAAAACGTCACACCAAAAGTAAGTAGTTCCCCCAGCCTGACAATACCCATTTGAGGTAAAAATTATTTATTGGCCTTCTTTTGAAATACGAGCTATCTTATTATGAAATTATATAATTCTCTCCTTTTTTATTGGATCACCATTTTCTTCACCTCACTAAATTTTCCTGTACTTAACCGGTAAAAATAAATGCCGCTTCGAAGTGCTGCTGCATTGCATCGAACTGTGTGTTTTCCTGCTTCTTTAAACCCGGCAGCAATCAGTTTTACCATTCTGCCATTCATATCAAACAAAGACAAATTGATTTGCGAAGGTTCTGCAAGACTGTATGAAATGATGGTATTGTCGTGGAAAGGATTTGGATAATTCTGTTCCAGCTTATTGAAGCTTTTCTTTTCTTCTGCGTTTTCAATACCTGCCGATTGAATAGTAACGGCCGATGCTCCCGAACGATTAGCAACCGATTGGCTTTCATCCAAACAATTGGCGGGAGAAACCGTGAGTGATTGTACATTGTTTATAACGCATCCGCTGCTGTCCGTTACACTTTGCAGGCTGAATGTATAAACAGAATCTGTAACAGCATTTGATGTTGCAGTAGCGGGTGTAAACACAATATCCGCCCAGTAATTTGTTGCATTAAATGAAGACGAAGGCATGCCCGGCCCTCCGTATTTATAAACACCTCCTCCACCCGAGCCAGTGAGTGCTGTTAAATGCCGTCCGTTTGAAAATGCAGTTGGCAACCCTTGCGCTGTGCCTGCATAGCGTCCGGCCGAAGTATAATAGGAAACAACATATACCTTGCCTGCAACAATAGGCACAGGCGCATTAAATAAAACTTCCTGCCATGCACCGGCTGTCACATTTTTAAATATTGCTGCCGCCAGCAGTTGCCCGCTATCTGACCATAAATGGCCGGTATAAATACCTGCTGCATTTTCAGGACTAAAGAAACGAACACCATTTGCAAAACCATTTACAGAACTTTTGAATTTTACGCCGAGTTCAACCGGATCGTCTTCGCTGTTTTTATAAACCGGAATTATATTCCATATTGATTCACTTGTTGCAACAGGGGGATTGGAATTAGTAACGGAATCAGTAACCGTGATTATCGTATCGCCAACATGTATATCGTTATAGGTTGTTCCATTTATTACAAGATCATAAGGTGCAACACCATCGGCAGAAGATAAAATGACATGAAAAGTTTGTCCTTCGCAACTTTGTGTATTAAAAATAGCAGCATTGGTTAATGAACAGGGAGTTTCGGGTGTACCACCCGTATCCGTATTAACAACAATATTTTTTAGCGAATAGCTGCCATCTGCATTTCTTCCCTGTATAGCCAGTGGCAGTGGTGCCCGGTAACCCGATGGATCTTTTATTACAATGCTCAGATCATAATTACCTGGCGCAATATTGGCAGGCAAAACAAAATTATCTGTAATAGAAGTGGCCTGGGATTGCGGCAGAAATAATTTGGGCTTAAACTGTGACGTGTCCGACCAAACAACAACTTTACTGCTGTTCTTTAATTGTATCACCGCATTCCAGGTTTCATAAGTTGGCGCTATACCAATATTTTTCCACTGCAATTTGAGCACGAAGGACTTACCGGCGGTTACAGCGGAAATACTTCCTCCTTCCAAAACAAGACGATAACCGGTAGCTTTGAACGTTGATCTTATATTTTCGCCAACACAATCGGAAGGATTTGTTGTTCCAAAATTGCCATTGCTCAAAACAGATGCATGGTATTCTCTTATTTGTCTTTCCAGGTCATCAAATGCGCAAATACCCGATAACGAAGGCATCCAGCCCGGCGTTTCTCCTGATACCGGCGCATATTTCCACCGCTCCAGTATGATAGCATTAAAAGGGCCGCTGGTTCCAAATGATTGTGTATTGCCCCGAAGATACCTGTCGAGATAACTATCAACATCACCCCAATTGTCTCTTCGCCATCCAAGCTTTCCCCATTTGTTTGACCGGCTTAATATATAAGCTGTGACCTCTTTTGGAATTTGCGTATTGGGCAACATCTCTGCATCAAATGAGGAGATCATCATACTGAGTGGGAAATCCTGAAAAACATTTACATGATGATCAACGATCGTTTTTAAAGTAGCAGCCGTTGCCCTGCTGCCGGCCGGGTAACTTGTCATTGCATTAATGATCCTATGACTATGCCACTCACCCCATGAACCGTATCCGCGGATGTCAATTGAATTGATCACATTTTTATAAGCAATCAATTTTCCCTTGTGCGGTCCGTCAGTTGCCTGGTAGCTTGTATTAATGATATGATCATTTAATGCTTCATGCAATGCTTTTAACCGGGCGAGATAATACGGACTGTTCCAGTTTGGCACCCATGTTCCATATCCCGTTGTTGCTCCAATGCCATTAGTTTTCCAATCTTTAGATACATCTGATTGCATAAGCCGATGAAGATATTCAGGATATGCAGCGTTTCCATTATCATACTCCACAATGCCAATCCGGCCTGCACCATCGGGAAAGCAGGTCATAATGCCAAAAGAAAGTTTCTGTCCTTTGTTAATAGCATTCCGCATGAACTGATCAAAATCTTTCCATGTATAACTTCCCTGTGTAGGTTCGAACTGGTTCCAGGTAAAACGATGATATACATTCAGCGATGGTTTTAAAAGATCTTTTAACGGATAATTGATAGCGAAGCGGCCATCTTCCCATTGTTCTGCACCCCTTCCCGGTGATATAATATCCGGATCGGTGTATGGAATAGGTGTAAATGATAAAGTAGTTTGTGCAACTGCATTATAGCCTATAATATTGCCTAATAGAATAAGACATACATAAATCCCGTTTACACAAGTTTGTACAAAGCGTTGCGGCAATTTCTGGCAGAACCTTAGTTTCATAGCTGGATGCTTTTATACAGTTGGATTGAATTACTGATAAGTTATTTCCGTTAATAGCGTGATACATTATTCTTCTGTGCACACCACTGGTTTTTACAAAAAGAATATCCGGATGTAAAAGGCAATTTTTATTACCCTTGCTATTATGGCTAAGAAGGTCTAATGAAACAAGAGGTAAAATCAGAACTTACCTCAATAAGCATTGCATAAAACGTACGGAAGGATATTTCGCAGGGAGAGGACGGTTATAATTTTTGGCCAAAAAAATTCCCCAAACATTATACCGCAGTAAAAAAATGTGAATTACTTTCCTTTGTTCTTGTATATGATCAATGCTATTAAATAAATCCATCAACTGATGGTGTAGAAAAGGTGAGTGGCATAGAAAAATAATTTCATATTTCCCTTTGTTATGAAGCAAATTTGACAGTGGAATTGCTTAGTCTTTTTGTACCAGGCGAAACAATTCTGTACCTGCTAATAAAAAACACCCCAATCCATAATCTTCAAAATCTGGTGTTTTATCATACCGTACGGGTTGCCCGTCTTTAGGTTCTTTGCCAGTTGCCTGCACATAGCCAAGTTTACCATCAGTATGCACACATTCTTTTACCATTGCATTCCATGCTTTGATAATGACGGGGAGATAAGTTTTTTTATCAACCACATTGTTATTAATACCCCAGGCCATACCATAAATAAATAAAGATGTACCGCT
>Ga0187893_10006194_pt1 | contig 20671 bp, 13 predicted proteins | sample MA1701074metaG_FD_139574 | JGI IMG/M metagenome (GOLD analysis project Ga0187893, IMG submission 139574) | White microbial mat communities from a basaltic lava cave in the Kipuka Kanohina Cave System on the Island of Hawaii, USA - MA170107-4 metaG ...
CGGCCTGCGGGTGCCCATCTGGATTCTCGGCTCCAGCACGTTTGGCGCGCAGGTGGCCGCGGCGCTGGGCCTGCCGTTCGTGTTCGCCTCGCACTTCGCGCCCGCCATGCTCTTCGACGCGATCGGCATCTATCGGGAGCGCTTCACGCCATCAGCTCAGGTTCGTGCCCCGTACGTGATGCTGGGGGTCAATGTGGTGGCCGCGGCCACCGACGACGAGGCCCGATTCCTGGCGTCGTCTGGACGCCAGTCGTTCGCCAGCCTGCGATCCGGCCACCCGATCCAATTGCCGCCGCCGTCAAAGGAGTGGGAACGCGACCTGTCCGATCCCGCCGATCCGCTTCGGCGCTCGCGCGTGTCTTTCGTCGGCTCGCCGGGCACCGTGTCAGCGCAGATGCGCGATTTCGTGGAACGCACCCAGGCCGACGAGCTGATAGTCGTATCGCACATCTACGATCAGTCAGCGCGCCTGCGGTCGTACGAGATCGCGGCAGCGACAATGACCGAATCGAACGTCCTCCGCGGCGGCGAAGCTCCGGTCGGACAGGCACGGAGTCCCTCGGCGCGCTCATGAGGCCGCCACGCGCAACTCGGAATGGGCGCCGCTCCTGCAGCGTGCCTGTCGGGGCGTTGTTTGCATGTGGGGCTGTCCTTCTTCAAAAGCGACCCGACCGCACCCCCTCCCCCCCGGGCGGTGCCGGCACCGAGTGGATGGAATATTCAGGCCGGACCCGGTCAGGCATCCGGCACGGCTGATGTAGGTGAAATCCGTTGCGTTTCAGTGAACGCAGCGTCCCCGGACTGCTGCCCGGGACGATGCGCCGGCAGGCACAACGCCTGTCCCCCTGTTGGACGTGGCGGGCGCGACCTGTTGCAATACCATGAAACCGCTTTGACAGAGAGGAGCTTCACCGATGGCGATCATCGATTCCCAGGTCCACGTCTATGAGGCGAACACGCCGAAACGGCCCTGGCACAATGTGCCGAATTGGCCCGATCACGTCACGGGTGACGAGATGGTGGCGGCGATGGACAAGGTCGGAGTCGACGGCGCGATCTTCATCTCCGCCTTTTCCATGTACCGGTACGACGCCAGCTATGCGCTGGAAGTGCAACGGGCCCATCCCGGCCGGTTCGCCCTCGTCAAGCCGGTCGACCCGGATAATCCGGCGGTAGCCGATGTCATCGCCGACTGGAAGAAGACGCCGGGCACGGTCGGCATCCGCATCATGATGACGAAGGAGGCGAAGCGCGAGCCGAACGACCCGGGCCTCGACCGGATCCTGCGCGAAGCCGTTCGGCACGACTTTCCGGTCAACATGCTGTGCTGGGGCAACGTGGACGCGGGCACGGCGCTGATCGACCGCCACCCAGACACGCGATTCATCATCGACCATCTGGCCATCATGCAGCCCCGCACGCCGCCCGCCCCGCCGCAGCCCTGGGCCGACCTGCCGCAGGTGCTGGACCTCGCCAGGCGCCCGAACGCGGTGATCAAGGTCAGCGGCGCCTGCACGCTGTCCCGGGAACCGTATCCCTTCCCGGACATCTGGGACCCGCTCGCCCGCGTGTTCGACGCCTGGGGGTTCGACCGCTGCCTGTGGGGCACCGACTGGACCCGCGCCTTCGCGGTCGTCAACTACGAACAGGCCGTCGAGCCCTTCCGCCGGACCGACCGCCTGAGCGACAGTGAACGGGCGATGCTGATGGGCGGTGCCTGCGCCAAGGCCTATGGCTGGTCGCCGAAGAATGGCTAGGTTAGCCGGGAACTGCGCGATGTCGATATCGAAGACGCGCTTGAGAGGTGCTCGGCGGGGGCGGATCGAGGCCAACTTCCTCCTGGAGGCGCTCAAGACGCTGGACTCCACTACGCCTGCCCCGCGCCCGGGCCCCTCGCCGTGGCCCCCGACGGCAAGGGGACGCTCGCCCTCAGTATCTTCGAGGAGCATCCCCCTTCACGAATGATCCCGTCGCCGCGGAGCCGCAAGGGCGCGGCTCATTCGGCCGCAGTTGGCGCCCCACGCAGCGAAGTTCACCAAGAAGCCGGCGGCTACCTCGGCCGCCGAACCGTACAGGGCGAGCCAGGCCATGAACGCCGTGTAGGCGTGAGCACCGGGCGCCGGTTCGTACGCCTCGAGCGCCGCGTCGTCCATCCCCACGGCGGCCGCGAAGGCCGCGAGCGCCGCCAGCGCCGCCGTCTCTCCCCACAGCACCGCCTGGAACAACGGCCCGCTCGGCGTCGCCCCGAAACGGTTCACCAGCAGCGCGGCACTGCGTAGGTCGCTGCGGATGATGTGATACTGCTCGCCTGAGAAGCGCGGCAGCTCCGTCCGGCGGACACGCCCCGCCTCGAACGCGGCGAGATAGGGGTGATGACGGATCTCCTGTTCGGTCGGGCCCAACTCGGGCCGGATGTCCTCGACCAACCGCTGCGCAGCGGTCAGACCAGGCTCCCGCGGCCACCGCGCTGGTCCGTCTGGGGTCCGCCCGCGCCGGCCAGCCCGTTGGTCTTTGCCGCCATGATGAAATCGTTCCGGTGGAGCCCGCGGATCTTGTGGGTCCACCACGTCACCGTGACTCGCCCCCACTCGGTGAGGAGGGCGGGATGGTGACCTTCCTCCTCGGCGAGCGCGCCCACCCTGTTGGTGAAGGCCAGGGCGTCGGCGAAGCTCGTGAAGTGGAAGAGCCGCTCGAGCCGGGCGATGCCCTCGCGCTCGAGCAGTTGCCAATCGGGGACCTCGCGCCTGAGCTCGGCGATCTCCGCCTCGGTCACCCGCGGCGAGTCGCGACGGCAGGCCACGCACCGTTCGGTGGACAGTCTGGTCATGAGGCACCTCCCCAAGCGCGCTTCATCGCGCTTGCCAATCCATGCCATCCGAGTGGCGTCAGTAATGGATGGGCATGGACGAACTCGTACTCGGTCCCGGACTGAAAGCTCTCCCTCTAATGTATTCCCTGCGTCTCAAGCGCTCGACCACCTGCTTGGCGAGGCTCCGCTCTGGTCGAAGATCACGCGGCGAAGAGAGGAAGATATCGACGTTATCCATGCATGAAGGCCCGCCCTCTGAAGACCAACGTCAAGCACCATGGTGGCGCGTCCTTCTCCAAAACGCCATCGGTCCGACGACATTGGTATCACCCGGCCACCGGCCACCAGACCGCGCATCATCGACTCCTTCGCGCCGCGCTGAGCGGTCGGACGGCAAGAACCTGACCGCAGACGGCGTCGCCCCCGTCTGCTACGATGCGGCCTGTGCTCTCGTCACCCGAGGGCGGCGCCCCAGGCCGTTCGGAGGCCAGGACCCACGCCCACGCGCGCCCCAGGAGGACAGTGGCCATGACCACGATGCCCGAGTGGCTGGAAGAGATCGGTCGACGGCAGGACGACTTGGTGGCGCTGCGCCGGGATTTCCATCGCCATCCCGAGCTGTCCTTCGAGGAGCGGCGCACCGCCGAAATCATCGCCGAGCGGCTGTCCGCGGCCAAGCTCGAGGTCCGGAGCGGTATTGCCGGCACCGGCGTCGTCGGGGTGCTGCGCGGCGATCGGCCCGGCCGCACTATCGCCTGGCGCGCGGACATCGACGCTCTTCCCCTGACCGAGCGCCTGGCCGCACCCTTCGCCTCGGCCACCGCCGGGGTGATGCACGCGTGCGGGCACGATGGCCACACCGCGGTGGCCATCGAGCTGGCCGACATCCTGGCCGCGCGTCGGGCGGAGATGCCCGGCACCGCCGTGTTCATCTTCCAGCCGGCCGAGGAGATCATCGCGGGAGCCCGGCCCATGATCGAGGCCGGTGTCCTCGACGACCCACGCGTCGATGAGGTTTACGGGTTGCACTTCATGTCCACGCTGGCCGCGGGCCGGGTGCAGGCCCGCCCCGGGCCGCATCTCGCCTCGTGCGACTACTTCAGTGTTGAGGTGCGCGGCCAGGGCGGGCACGGGGCGATGCCGCACCTGTCGGTCGATCCCATGGTGGCGGCGGCCAACATCCTCCTCGGTATCCCGACCCTGGTCGCCCGCGAGGTGCCCGCCCAGGAGACGGCGGTCATGACCGTGGGACAGATCGTGTCGGGTACCAAGGGCAACATCATCCCCGACAGCGCGATGATGCACGGAACCTTGCGCGCCTACGAGGAGCAGGTGCGCCAGTTGCTCAAAGGCCGGCTAGGCAGCTACGCCGCGGCCATCGCCCGTGCCTACCGGACGGAGGCGGAGGTCAAGTGGGAGGGGGGATCGTGCCCAGCCTGCGTCAACTCCGAGGCGGAGACGGCCTTCGTCCGCCGGTGCGCGGCCAGCGTCCTGGGCGAGGCCGCGGTTGAGGAGGGCGAACCGGCCATGCCGAGCGACGACATGAGCCTCTTCCTGCGCGAGCGGCCGGGCTGTTACTTCCGGGTAGGCGTGCAGCCCACCGACGGCCGGCCCCACCCGCACCACGCCCCCGAGTTCGAGTTGAACGAGGCGGGGCTCATGGCCGGGCTCCGGGTGGCGCTGGCCGTCATGCGCCGCGCCCTGGCGTCTCCGCGTGGTGATGTCTAGCGCTGAAGAGCCGGGTCGTGCAAGGGTGACCGGACTCGATGATCACCCTCCTGCTTCACCTGCTTCGTCTCTTCCCCTTCCTGTGCGCCCCCCTGAGAGGCGTCGCGCCCTCCCACGCCGGCGCTGCACGACGTCACGGGGGAACCGTCTGAAAGCACGTCGTCAAGTAGCCCCGTGAGGTATAGCGAAGGGCGGGGTTTGGCGACGGACACCCAATGCGAGCCAGAGAGACAACACAGGAGGAAAGACATGCCGGACGTGCTGTATGTTGGCCTGCAGGACGCCGATAGAATCCTGAGCTTCGGAATCGACGCCGGCACCGGCAAGCTGGCTCCCAAGGCCGAAACGCCGGCCGCCGGCGCGCCTTCGGTCTTCGCGGTGAGCCCGGACCGGCACATCCTGTATGTCGGTTATCGCGGGACCCCGGCGATCGAGAGCTGGCGCATCGACTCGGCCAGCGGCGCGCTGACTTCGCTCGGGCGCGTCGCGACCGAGCATCCGCCGACCTATCTCGTCACCGACCGCGTTGGCAAATACCTCCTTTCTGCCTACTACCAGGGCGCCTACGCGGCAGTGCACGCGCTCGGAACAGATGGTGCGGTGCGCGGGCCGGCGCTCGACCGGCAGGACACCGCGCCGGGAGCGCACGCGATCCTGACCGACCCGTCGAACCGCTTCGCCTTCGTGCCGCACATCGCCCGACAGAACGACAACGTCTTGGAGCCGCCGAAAAACATCCCGGGTCCCAATTTCATCGCGCAGTTCCGGTTCGATCCGGCCAGCGGGCGGCTGAGCCCCAACGTGCCGTTCAAGCTCGAACCGAGCGAACGCATCGGGCCGCGGCACTATTGCTTCCATCCCACGCTCGACATCGCCTATTTCTCCGATGAGCAGGGGTGCAGCGTCACGGCCTACCGCGTCGATCGCACCTCGGGAACCCTCTCTGTCGTGGAAACGACCCGGTCGCTGCCCGAGGGTGTCACCGTGCGCAATACCTGTTCGCAGATCTACCTGACGCCGTCGGCCCGGTTCCTCTATGTCGGCAACCGAGGCCACAACAGCATCGCCGGGTTCGCGGTCGCCCCGGCTACCGGGCGCCTGACGCCGGCCGGGCACGCGCCGACCGAGGCGGTCCCCAGCGCCTTCGGCCTCGATTCGACCGGGAGCTTCCTGTTCGCAGCCGGGACGGCGTCCGGACGTCTCGCCTCGTACCGGGTCAACGGCGAGACCGGCGCGTTGATCCCACTGGACATCTACACGGTTGGACCACGACCCGCCGCGGTGCTGGCGGTACGTCTCGGCGGCTAACCCCCTACGAGTCGCTGGCCGGTCCCGAGGTTCCACGACGATTACGGACGGATTCCTAGAAAGGATCGAGGCCCCTGAGGGTGAAAATCGACGCCCTCGACCGCCTGCGCCTCGACGGCGCCCTCGCGCTCGAGGACCTCGGGCCTTAGCCCTGCGCGGCCGCGAGGCGCCGGTGCGCTTCTTCGCGATCTCGGAGGCGAGTGCGCGATAGTCCGCGCGCCGGCCTGGCTTCGGCGATCCCGGGCTGTTACCCTGCTCTATGCGCAGAGATGAGAAGCCCACGTGATGGCACGAATCCTCGATAGTCCGGCTCCCGAGAACCCAGCGGCGCCGACGACGGCGGCCGAGGCCCAGGAGACTCGCGGCGACTCTCCGGCACCTCGTTTCGCGTTCGACAACTCCTATGCCAGCCTCCCGGAGCGCTTCTACGCGCGCCTCGCCCCGACGCCGGTTGCCGAGCCGAGGCTGGTGAAGATCAACCGCGGGCTGGCCACGGAACTCGGACTCGACCCGGACGCGCTCGCCTCTCCCGAGGGTGTAGAGATCCTCGCCGGCAACCGCGTGGCCCCGGGCTCCGAGCCGATCGCGCTTGCGTATGCCGGCCACCAGTTCGGCCATTTCGTGCCGCAACTCGGCGATGGCCGCGCCATCCTGCTGGGCGAAGTCGTGGATCGCGCGGGGCGGCGTCGCGACATCCAGCTCAAGGGCTCTGGCATCACACCGTTCTCACGCAACGGCGATGGGCGGGCGGCCCTCGGGCCCGTGCTGCGGGAATACATCGTGAGCGAGGCGATGGCTGCCCTGGGGATTCCCACCACGCGCTCGCTCGCGGCCGTGACCACCGGCGAAAAGGTGTATCGCGAGACGGCGCTGCCAGGTGCGGTCCTGACCCGCATTGCCTCCAGCCACCTCCGTGTCGGCACGTTCCAGTCCTTCGCGGCGCGGGGCGATGTCGAGGCCCTGCGGCTCCTCGCCGACCACGCGATCGCACGTCACGACCCCGGTGCGGCGGCCGGCGCCGAGCCCTATCGCGCCTTCCTCGAGGGCGTGGTGGCCCGCCAGGCCAGCCTGGTGGCGCAATGGCTGCTGGTGGGTTTCATCCACGGCGTGATGAACACCGACAACACCGCGATCTCCGGCGAGACCATCGACTACGGGCCCTGCGCTTTCATGGACACCTACGATCCGGCGACGGTGTTCAGCTCCATCGACCATCGCGGTCGTTACGCCTATGCCAATCAGCCGCACGTCGCGGCCTGGAACGTCGCGCGGCTGGCGGAAGCGATCCTACCGCTGCTGGCCGACGACGGCGAGCGCGCCGTGACCATTGCCAACGAGGTGATCGGCACGTACCCGGCCGTGTTCTCGCGGGCGTTCGTCGCCGGCCTGCGTCGAAAGCTCGGCCTGTTCTCCGAACAGGAGCGCGATGCCACACTGGGTCAGGCCCTGCTTGACACGATGGCTGCCAACCACGCCGACTTCACCCTGACCTTCCGGCGCATGTGCGCCGCGGCAGAAACGGCCGACGGCGGCGCGGAGGTGCGCGAGCTGTTCGACGTGCCCGAAGCATGGGACGAATGGGCGCAGCGCTGGCACGAACGCCTTGCCGAGGAACCGCAGACGCCTCAGGAGCATGCGGCCTTGATGCGGCAGGCCAACCCCGCTTTCGTCCCGCGCAACCACCGGGTCGAGGCCGCGCTGGCCGCGGCCCTCGAGCACAACGACTACGGACCGTTCGAGGAGCTGCTCCTCGTGCTGTCGAGGCCCTACGAGGACCAGCCGGCGTTTGCCGCCTACGCCGAGCCGCCCGGCCCCGAGCAGCGCGTGTATCGCACCTTCTGCGGCACCTGACAGCGCCCGCCGGGGTCGCCGGTGGCCTCAGCCGCGCGCGGTCTCGCCTCTTATCGCGCACGAGCAGCGGTTCATAGCCATGCGCCGTTGACAGCCGCAGGACTGTTGCCGAAAATGGGTGGCCAATGGCCGTGACGGCGGCGGATAGCTTCTTCGAGCGTCCGATCCGTAACTCGCCCTACGAGTATCCTGCCCGCCATTGGGAGCTCGATTCCGACGGCCTCCCCACGGGGCGTCTCATCGAGTCCCGGCGCGAGGCCCGGTTCATCACGCCCATCCCAAAGCCCAAGAAGCACAAACGGCTCAAGGGCCAGGAGCGCCTGGTGTTCGATGAAGGGGCCGGGGTGTCCACCGCCGCGCAGGAGTACGACCCGACGCCGATCATCAACGAGCTGAGACGCCATGTGGATCAATGGCGGGCGATCACCAATCCTACCTATTGGGGCGTGACACCCGAGACGACCCGGCTCCTCCAACACTGGCGTTACCACGAATTCTCCGGTATCCGGCCCTTCTTCTGCCAGATTGAGGCGGTCGAAACGGCGATATGGCTCACCGAGGTGGCGCCCAACGAGCGCCACGGCAAGCGCTTTCTCGATTACCTCGCCAACGCGAACAACGACGCCAATCCAGAGCTCTCGCGACTGGCCCTCAAGCTGGCCACTGGCGCCGGCAAGACGACCGTCATGGCCATGCTGATTGCCTGGCAGACCGTCAACGCAGTCCGGCGGCCGCAGAGCAAGCGCTTCACCCGCGGCTTCCTTGTGGTCACCCCGGGAATCACCATCAAGGACCGCTTACGTGTGTTGCAGCCAAACGATCCGGACAGCTACTACGCGAGCCGGGAGCTGGTTCCTGGCGACATGCTGGATGACATCAACCGCGCGAAGATCGTCATCACCAACTACCACGCCTTCAAGCGTCGCGAGCGGGTCGAGCTCTCGAAAGGCGGTCGCGCGCTGCTCCAGGGCCGCGTCGGCGGCGACCTGGACACCCTGGAAAGCGAAGGGCAGATGCTCCAGCGCATCATGCCCGAACTGATGGGGTTCAAGAGCATCCTCGCCCTGAACGACGAGGCGCATCACTGCTACCGCGAGAAGCCCAATCAGGATGACGACGAGGACCTGAAGGGTGACGACCGCAAGGAGGCCGAGCGCAACAACGAGGCCGCCCGGCTCTGGATCTCAGGGCTGGAGGTCGTGAACGAGAAGCTGGGGCTGGCGCGAGTCATCGACCTCTCCGCGACCCCGTTCTTCCTGCGTGGTTCTGGCTACGCGGAGGGCACGCTGTTTCCGTGGACGATGAGCGACTTCTCGCTCATGGACGCCATCGAGTGTGGCATCGTGAAGCTCCCCCGCGTGCCTGTGGCCGAGAACATCCCCGGCGACGACATGCCGATGTTCCGCAATCTCTGGGAGAACATCCGCAAGGACATGCCGAAGAAGGGCCGCGGAAAAGCCGGTGGCCTCGACCCCCTCGCGCTGCCCACCCGCTTGCAGACGGCGCTCCAGGCTCTCTACGGGCACTACGAGAAGACATTCGCCTTGTGGGAGCAGGAGAAGATCGCGGTGCCCCCGTGCCTCATCGTTGTCTGCCAGAACACATCGATCTCAAAGTTGATCTACGAGTTCATCTCCGGCTTCCTCCGCACGAACGACGATGGCTCCACTACGCTGGAGAACGGGCGTCTTTCCCTCTTCCGCAACTTTGACGAACATGGTAACCCCCACGCGCGCCCGAACACGCTACTCATTGACAGCTCTCAGCTCGAGAGCGGCGAGGCTCTCGACGACGACTTCCGCGACATGGCGGCCGATGAGATCGAGCGCTTCCGCTCGGAGATCGTCGAGCGTACCGGAGATCGTCGGGCAGCCGAGAGCCTGAGCGACCAGGACCTGCTCCGCGAGGCCATGAACACCGTCGGCCGCCAGGGCCGGCTGGGCGGCTCGATCCGCTGCGTCGTCCGGTGTCTATGCTCACGGAGGGATGGGACGCCAACACTGTGACCCACGTGCTCGGCGTGCGCGCCTTCGGGACCCAGCTCCTCTGCGAGCAGGTCATCGGGCGTGCCCTGCGCCGGCAGTCGTACGACCTGAACGACGACAGCCTCTTCAACGTCGAGTACGCCGACGTGCTCGGCGTCCCCTTCGACTTCACGGCCAAGCCGGTCGTGGCGCCGCCCCAGCCGCCGCGGCCGACCGTGCAAGTGAGGGCCGTTCGCCCCGAGCGCGATGCGCTGGAGATCCGCTTTCCGCGCGTGGCGGGCTACCGCGTGGAGTTGCCGGAGGAGCGCCTGACAGCCAGGTTCACCGACGACTCGACCCTGGAGCTGACGCCCGATCTGGTCGGCCCCACGATCACCCGGAATGCCGGCATCATCGGCGAGACTGTGGACCTGAGCCTCGACCACCTGGAGGATACCCGGACGTCCACCTTGCTCTTCCACCTGACTCACCGGCTGCTCTACACCAAGTGGCGCGACGCCGGCGAGGCGCCGAAGCTCCACCTCTTCGGCCAGCTCAAGCGGATTACCCGCGAGTGGCTCGAGAGCCATCTGGTGTGCAAGGGCGGGACCTATCCGGCCCAGCTCATGTACCAGGAGCTGGCTGACATGGCGTGCAACCGGATCACCGCGGGCATCACGGCGGCCTTCGCGGGCGAGCGGCCGATCAAGGCGGTGCTCGATTCCTACAACCCGATCGGCTCCACCGCCCATGTCCGCTTCAACACCTCGCGACCGCACCGCTGGCAGACAGACCCGGCCCGCTGCCACATTAACTGGGTCGTGCTCGATAGCGACTGGGAGGCTGAGTTCTGCCGGGTGGCCGAATCACACCCGCGCGTGAAGGCGTACGTGAAGAACCACAACCTCGGCTTCGAGGTGCCATACCGCTACGGCTCCGAGACCCGCCACTACCTTCCTGACTTCATCGTGCTGGTTGACGACGGGCACGGCGACAACGAACTGCTGCACCTGGTGGTCGAGATCAAGGGCTATCGGCGCGAGGACGCCAAGGAGAAGAAAGCCGCGATGGACACCTACTGGGTGCCCGGCGTGAACAACCTCCGAACGCTGGGCCGATGGGCCTTCGCCGAGCTGACCGAGATCTACCAGATCGAAGCCGACTTCAAGGCCAAGGTGGAGAGCGCATTTAACGAGATGATCGAGCGCGCCGGCCGCGCCCGACCCGCTGGCCTCTTGGCCGCAGTTTCCGCTTGACACCTTTCTGTATGGCCAGTGGCCACGCGGCACCGATGCAGCCGGAAAGCGGGTCCTGCGCGCCGCGCCGCCACGCGCGCGCCACTTCGGCCCCGCTCTCGCGAAAAACGCGGATCGCCGGGCGATCGCCCGTCAGCGCGGCGCGCAGGCGACCGCAAAACCCGGGTGTAGAGTCGCTCCAGCAGAAGGGGGACTCGCCTATGCAGATCGACACACTCGGGATTCCCGCCCTTGAAACTTTCACGCTCACGACTCCCGCGCTCGGGATTCGCGCTGGGGACGCATCCATCGCCGACATGCTCGCTCCCCAGAGGCCCGACCCGGAGCTGGAGCGCCTGGGCGATGAGATCGCCGAGCTGTCGGCCCACCTCGACGCCGCGACCGCGCGCCTGCTCGACCTCATCCGCGAGTTCGATGCCCGCGGCGGGTGGAACAACGGCTTCCCCTCCTGCGCCGCCTGGCTGACCTGGCGCATCGGCCTCGCCCCGGGCCCGGCCCGCGAGCACGTGCGGGTGGCGCGAGCCCTGGGGGCGCTGCCCCTGCTGGCCGGGGCCCTGGCTCGCGGTGAGCTGTCGTACACCAAGATTCGTGAGCTGACACGCGTGGCCACGCCGGAGACGGAGGAGCGATTGCTGGCGGTGGGGCGCGCGGGCACGGCGGAGCACGTGGCGCGGATCGTGCGGGGCTGGCGGCGGGTGGACCGTCAGGCCGAGGCCCGCGAGGAGGCTCTCCGGCACGCGAGCCGGGCGCTGCACGTGTATCCCGACACCGACGGCACGGTGCGGATCAAGGGGCGGCTGACCGCCGAGGTAGGCGCGCTGCTGGTCCAGGCGCTCGCCGCTGCCCGGGAGACCCTGTACCAGCAGAGGCGGGCGACGGATCCGGAGGCCGATTCACCGACGATGGAGCAGCAGCAGGCGGACGCTCTCGCGCTGCTCGCGGAGACCGCGCTTCACCAGGGCCTCGACCCCGGCAACTCGGGGGAACGCTACCAGGTGGTGGTCCACGTCGACGCCGAGGTCCTCGCGGACGCCGACGCCCCCGGCCAGTCAGCCCTGGAGGACGGCGCGCGCGTTCCCGCGGGAACGTCCCAGCGCCTGGCCTGCGACGCGGGCCGGGTGGTGATGCGCCACGGCGGAGACGGCCGGGTGGTGGAGGTCGACGCGCGGACCCGGACGATTCCGCCGGCGATCAGGCGGGCGCTGCACCATCGCGACCGCGGCTGCCGCTTTCCTGGCTGCGGAGTCCGGTTCGGCCAGGGCCATCACATCCGCCACTGGGCCCAGGGAGGGCCAACGACCCTGTCGAACCTCGCCATGCTCTGTCGCCGGCACCACCGCGCGGTTCACGAAGAAGGCTACGAGGTGGAGCGAAAGCTGGACGGCACCCTCGGGTTCCGCCGCCCGGACGGCCGGCTCATGCCCGAAGTGCCGCCGCCTCCCGAGGTGCTGGAGGATCCCGTGAAGGTGCTTCGGACACGGCACGAGGCGGGCGGGCTCGATCTCCATGCGCGGACGGCGATGCCGTTCTGGACGGGCGAGCGCCTGGACGTCGCGTGGGCCATCGGCGTCTTGCACCCACTGGCGAGGTAGAGGTCATGGCGAGGAAGGTGAAGAAAGCGAAGCCAGCCGCCGGGAAGAGCGTCGAGGCCCTCCGCCATCAGGAGGCAAAGCGCCGGAACATCCCGACGGCCGAATACCAGTCCGTCATCCAGAAGGAGGCTGAGCAGCCTCTCCGGGTGGCCTACGAGCGGCGCAACCGCGATCTCGACCCACAGCTCGTCTGGCGCGGCAAGGACGAGCAAGACTGGAGCGACCTCGTCGTCCAAGCCCCGCCGCTCTACATCCAGGAGAAGGTCCACCCGAAGGCGCTCATCGACGACCTGCTGCGCCAGACGCGCGAGCGACGGGAGGAGGCGGGCGAGGAGACGCCCGACCTCTTCGCCGACTTCAACGGCATTTCCCAGGGCGTGGACCGGACAGAGTTCTACCAGCACGACCAGAACTGGTCGAACCGCATGATCCTGGGCGACTCGCTCCAGGTGATGGCCAGCCTGGCCGAGCGCGAGGGCCTGCGCGGCAGGGTCCAGTGCATCTACATCGATCCGCCGTACGGGATCAAGTTCAACAGCAACTTCCAGTGGAGCACGACCAGCCGCGACGTGAAGGACGGGAACGCCGCCCACATCACGCGGGAGCCCGAGCAGGTGAAGGCGTTCCGGGATACGTGGCGGGATGGGATTCATTCGTATCTGACTTATCTGCGGGACCGGCTGACGGTGGCGCACGATCTATTAGCCGACTCAGGGTCAATCTTCGTTCAGATTGGCGATGAGAACGTTCATCTCGTACGAGCGCTCATGACTGAGGTATTCGGTAAGGACAACTTCTGTGCTCAGATCACGGTGGTCAAGACCGCTGGGCAAACTTCAGAACTCGTCGCTGGGACTGCGGATTACGTTCTCTGGTTTTCCAGGGATCGCGCTGCCGTGAAGTTCCGGATGCCGTTGCTCGAGAAGGATTTCGAAGCCGACAAGGCTGGGGTGTATCGCTGGGTCAGACGGGAGGATGGATCTAGCCACCGCTTGTCAGATCAGAGCCGTGCTCTAGGCGAAACCGCAGGGGTGTATCGACTCGACAACCTTACCTCCCAACGCCCGCCAGGCAATTTTCCCGTGACCGTCGCGGGCCGCGTCTACCAGTCGGGCAAGGGGTATTGGAAGACTGGCGAGATCGGAATGGCGCGGCTCTTAAAGGCGAATCGGGTTGCTACGGCGACGAATAGTCTTACGTATGTTCGCTTTCTCGATGATTTTCGGGCACAAGCGATCAGCAATGTCTGGCATGACACCGGTACCGGGAGTTTTACGGATGAAAAGGTTTACGTAGTCCAGAGTGTCACTAAGGTTGTGCAGCGTTGCCTGCTCATGGCTACTGATCCGGGTGACCTTGTCCTCGATCCGACATGCGGCTCAGGGACTACTGCGACGGTTGCCGAGCACTGGGGGCGCCGCTGGATCACGATCGATACCTCGCGTGTGGCGCTGGCCTTAGCGCGAGCGCGGATCATGGGTGCCCGGTATCCCTACTACCTCCTCTCGGATTCACGTGAGGGGCAGCTCAAGGAAGCAGAGGTCAGCCGGACGGCGCCATCGACGCAGCCCACCTACGACCGCGTGCGCCAGGGCTTCGTCTACGAGCGCGTGCCCCACATTACGTTGAAATCCATCGCCAACAACGCCGAGATCGACGTGATCTGGGAAAAGTGGCAGGCGCGGCTGGAGCCGCTGCGGGAGAAGCTCAACGCCGCGCTGAAGCAGGAGTGGCAAGAGTGGGAGATCCCACGTAACGCGGACGCGAAGTGGCCCGACGCAGCCCCCGCCCTCCATGCCGACTGGTGGCAGTCGCGCATCGCCCGGCAGAAGGAGATCGACGCTTCCATCGCGGCCAAAGCGGAGTTCGAGTACCTCTACGACAAGCCCTACCAGGACAACAAGACCGTCCGGGTGGCGGGGCCCTTCACGGTGGAGAGCCTGTCGCCCCACCGGGTGTTGGGTGTCGACGAGCACGGCGAGCTGATCGACCATTCCGCCGAGGCCCGGGCGGAGTACGCGGCCAGGCAGTCCTTCCCGCAGATGATCCTCGAGAATCTCAAGGCGGCGGGGGTTCAGCAGGCACACAAGGAGGGAAAGATCACCTTCACGGCGCTCACTCCCTGGCCCGGCGAGATGGTTGTTGCCGAGGGGCGCTATCGGGAAGGGGAGGGCGCAGCGGCGGTCGAGCGGCGCGCGGCCATCTTCATCGGCCCGGAGTTTGGCACGGTCACGCGGCCCGATCTGGTGCAGGCGGCTCGGGAGGCGGGTGACGCCGGGTTCGACGTTCTCATCGCCTGCGCCTTCAACTACGAGGCGCACGCCACCGAGTTCAGCAAGCTCGGGCGGATCCCCGTGCTCAAGGCGCGCATGAACGCTGACCTGCATATGGCGGGGGACCTCAAGAACACCGGCAAGGGCAACCTCTTCGTTATCTTCGGGGAGCCGGACATTGCCATCCTTCCCGTCGACGGCGGCCGGATCCGCGTGAAGGTGAAGGGCGTGGACGTCTTCGACCCAAGCAGCGGCGAGGTGCGAAGCGACGGGCCCGACGGCATCGCTTGCTGGTTCATCGACAGCGACTACAACGAGGAGAGCTTCTTCGTCCGCCACGCCTACTTCCTCGGCGCCAACGACCCCTACGGCTCCCTCAAGACGACGCTCAAAGCCGAGATCGACGAGGCGGCCTGGGCCACCCTGCACAGCGACACCTCGCGCCCCTTCGACAGGCCCAAGTCCGGCCGCATCGCCGTGAAGGTCATCAACCACCTGGGCGACGAAGTGATGAAGGTATTCCGCGTCACGTGATTCCTGATCTCGACGCTGCCGTCAGGCTCCGCGCATTCGAGTTTCTGACCGAGCAGCGTCGGCGCTTCGGGGAGGGCTCCATCCCGCGCACTATCCTCGAGCGTGGGTTCGACTTCGAGAACACCAGGGTCCCCCTGATCGGCCCCCAGGGAATCTTCAAGCCGGCTATCCTCCCCGAGGTGCCTCTCACGATCACGACCGCTCCGCCGGTCGAGCACCGCGACCGCCCCTACGATGACGGATTTGACGACGGCGGGTTGCTTAGGTACCGCTACCGCGGCACCGATCCCGCGCATCGGGACAACGTCGGGCTGCGGCTCGCCATGCATCGGCAGACACCGCTCATCTATCTGCACGGCATCATCCCGGGGCTCTATGAGGCGGCGTGGCCCGTCTTTGTCGTTGACAATCGTCCCGAGACCCTGACCTTCATCGTGGCGATCGACGACCAGGTCGGCGCTCCCGGCGTCTGGCAGGTCAACGACCCGGCGGCCCTGACCGCGCGGCGGCAGTACGTCACCGCGGTCGTTCGCCAGCGGTTGCACCAGCGCGGGTTCCGCCAGCGCGTGATTCGCGCCTACCGGCAGTGCTGCGCCATCTGTCGACTCCGCCACGACGAGCTGCTGGAGGCGGCTCACATCCTGCCCGATGGCCATCCGCTGGGGGAGCCGACAGTCCCCAACGGCTTGGCGCTTTGCAAGCTACATCACGCCGCGTTCGACTGTTACATCATCGGCGTCACGCCCGATCTCGAGGTCAAGGTACGCCTCGACGTCCTGGAGGAGATCGACGGGCCGATGCTCCACCACGGGCTCCAGGGCTTCCAGGACAGTCGCATCCACGTGCCACACCCTGACCATCTCAAGCCGAACCGCGACTTCCTGGCCGAGCGGTACAACCGGTTCCGGAAGGCGAGCTGAAGCTGATGGAGTTCCGGATCGCCGACACGTTCACGGATAGCCTGGCGCGGCTCACCGGCGACGAGCAGAAGGCAGTGAAGACCACCGCCTTCGACCTCCAGATCAACCCCGCCAGCCCGGGAATGAGCTTCCACAAGCTCGCGAAGTCCAGGGATAAGGCCTTCTGGTCGGTCCGCGTCAGCCAGGATGTTCGGATCATCGTGCACCGGACTGCGCAAAGCCTTCTGCTTTGTTACGTGGACCACCATGACAAGGCGTACGCCTGGGCCGAGCGGCGCAAGCTCGAGACCCATCCGACCACGGGCGCGGCCCAGCTTGTCGAGATCCGCGAGCGTGTGCAGGAAGTACTGGTTCCCGGCTATGTGCCCCAGAGTGCCGCGGCTGCTCCGAAGCAACTCCTCTTCGCGACGGTGCCCGAAACCGAGCTTCTCGACTGCGGCGTGCCGCCGGAGTGGATCCCAGACGTGCGAGCGGCCACCGAAGACTCGCTGCTCTCTCTCGCGGACCATCTGCCTGCCGAAGCCGCCGAGGCCCTACTGGAACTGGCGACCGGCGGCGCGCCTCGGAAGCGGCAACCCGTGGTCGCACCCGGCGACCCCTTCGAGCATCCTGATGCCCGCCGCCGCTTCCGGGTGATGACCGATGTGGAAGAGCTGGCCCGGGCTCTGGAGTACCCCTGGGAGCGCTGGATCGTGTTTCTCCACCCCGCCCAGCGTGACCTGGTCGAGCGTCGCTTCAGCGGGCCCGCACGCATCGCCGGGTCGGCGGGGACGGGGAAGACCGTCGTGGCCCTGCATCGCGCCGCGCATCTTGCCCGGGTCAATCCGGACTCCCGCGTGCTGCTCACCACCTTCTCGGAAGCGCTGGCGAGCTCCCTGCGGATCAAGCTCGCGCGCCTGATCGGCACGGAACCACGGCTTCGCGAGCGCATCGACGTGGACCCGCTGGACACCGTGGCGCGGCGACTTCACGAACGCATGTTCGGGCGGGGCGAGGTCGCCTCGCGCGACATCGTACGGCAACTCGTGCACGAGGCGGCACAGGGCGGTGTCGATCCGACGCCCTCGCCGGTCTTCCTCATGTCGGAGTGGACCGAGGTGGTCGATGCGTGGCAGCTCGATTCGTGGGAGGCCTACCGCGACGTGGCGCGTCTGGGCCGGAAGACGAGGCTTCCCGAGCAACGGCGGCGTGCGCTCTGGGCGATCTTCGATCGGGTCCGGACCTCCTTAAGGGAGAGAAAGCTTCTCACTCAAGCTGAGTTGTATGGCCGGCTCGCCGCCCACCTGACGGCGGGCGCGAAGCCGCCCTACGACTACGTGGTGGTCGACGAGGCCCAGGATGTGAGCGTGACCCAGCTGCGCTTCGTCGCCTCCCTGGGAGGTGGCCGCACCGATGCCCTCTTCTTCGCCGGCGATCTCGGGCAGCGCATCTTCCAGGTGCCTTTCTCTTGGCGGTCGCTCGGTGTGGACATCCGGGGCCGGTCGGCGACGTTGCGCATCAACTACCGCACGTCCCACCAGATCCGGTCTCAGGCCGATCGCCTGCTAGGAAGGCAGATCACCGACGTGGACGACAACACCGAGGACCGCCGCGCGACCGTCTCGGTCTTCAACGGGGCGGCTCCTGTGCTTCGCGTGGTGGTCTCCGCCGCGGAAGAGTCCGCAGTTGTTGGTCGCTGGCTGGCGGAGAGGGCCGCTGAGGGTGTCGCGCCTGGCGAGATGGCCGTTTTTGTCCGCTCCGTGACCGAGTTGCCGCGGGCCCGGGCCGCCCTCGAGGCCGGTGGACTTCTCGTCTCTCTGCTCGACGATGACCTGAGGACAGTACGTGACCGAGTGCCGGTCGGGACCATGCACCTGAGCAAGGGACTAGAGTTCCGGGCGGTGGTGGTGATGGCCTGCGATGACGAAGTCTTGCCGCTGCAGACGCGGATCGAAGCGGTCGCAGACGAGGGGGACCTCGCGGAGGTCTATGACACCGAGCGCCATTTGCTGTACGTCGCATGCACCCGTGCACGCGATCATCTCCTCGTAACGGGGGTCTCTCCGGCATCAGAGTTCCTGAGGGATCTTGAGGGTGAGCGCCTCGTGCATTCATAGACCGACCCAACAGTCCCACCACCGTTCCCTTGGACGCCGGAGACGGCTGGTAGAGAGCAACGAGGCCGAGGATGGCCCGAGATGGCCAGCGGCGACGCGGGGGTGCGGGAGCTGTTCGACAGGCCGGAGGCGTGGGGCGAACGCCTCGCCCAGAACGAGAGACGCCTCGGGAGCTGCTTCTCGTGCTGTCGAGGCCCTGTGAGGATCAGCCGGAGTTAGCGCGGGCGCGCCTCAGCCGCGCGCGGCGGGCAGGGCCAAAGATCGGTAGGTTGTACTCGCCGAACCGGTCGGTGGCGTCCGCCCACCGAACCTTCAGGGTCATGCCGGGGGATAGCGGCACTGGTGGCGGGAAGGATAGGCACGCTGGGAACCTGCAGCCGCTCATCGAGGGTTGACCGCAATACTTCCAGCATGAAGCCGCGAGTTCGCGTATGATCTCTGGCGCACCGAGGGGGAGCGATGACACCGAAAGTTACTCGCCGCAGGTTTCTCACGCTGGCTGCGAGCGCCACCGCGCTCGGTCTCGGGGCTCCGACGAGCGCGTCAGCTTCCTGTGAGGGCGCCGTCCCCGAGCCGAGCTGTCCGCTTCCCGAGCCCGCCAGCGCACCATTCGACACAGTCGTCGTTCTGATGATGGAAAACCGCTCGTTCGACCACCTGCTCGGGTGGTTGCCTGGCGCGAACGGCAAACAGGAGGGGCTTACCTACAAGGACCCGCGGGGTAAGGAACATACGACCTGGGCGCTTGACACCGATTTCCAGGGCTGTCTATACCGCGACCCAGACCACACCTGGCAAGGCATCGCGGTGCAGTATGCCAACGGGGCTTGCGACGGCTTCCTGAAGACGCCCGTCCTCGAAGGCGACGACGACGATGATGATGATAATGGCACCGCCGCCGTCACTAGGATCCGCCGCGATCAGTTTCCCATTGGCTACTATCGGGAGGACGACCTACCGATTCTGAGCGCCCTCGCCAAGGGATACACGACCTTCGACAACTACTTCTGCTCGATGATGGGTCCGACGTGGGAGAACCGTCTCTATCAGCTCACGGGCACTACCCAGCTCATCGACGACTGCGACTTTCCGGGAGAGGGTGAGCCTCGCCCCGTCACAATCCCGCTCGCGATCTTCGATCGCGTGCTCGACGCGCGTCTGACGGCGGCCTACTACTACCACACCTCGCCCATCACCGGCCTCTTCCAGAGCGGGCGGTACGAGCGTATCTCCCATCCGATCAAGCAATTCTGGGCGGACGCTCGGGAGGGCAGGCTCGCCAACGTGGTGTTCATCGATCCTGACTACAGCGACCTCGCCGAAGACATGGGCACCTCGAACGACTATCACCCATGGGGCAACGTCCTGGTAGCGGACGGGTTCGTCGCCCAGGTCCACGATGCCCTGAAGGCGAGCCCCCAGTGGGAGCGCATGGTGTTCGTGCTCAACTTCGACGAGCACGGAGGATTCTTCGACCATGTGCCACCGCCTGCCTGCCAGGATGACACAGTGCTGAAGGGAGAGGGACCGGACCTCAAGCGCCTCGGCTTCCGCGTCCCGGCCATCGCCATGGGTCCGTTTGCGCCGCGCCGGATCGAGAGGGCTGGGCCGTACGAGCACTGCTCGATCTTGAGAATGATCGAGTGGCGCTGGGGCCTGGAGCCCTTGCGGCTGCGCGACCGCCACGCGAAGAACCTTGCCGAGGCGCTCGACTTCACGAGTCGTCGTGAGGCTATCAACCTTCCGGCCTTTGTCGCCCCGCCGCCCCTGGCCTGCGAGAAGGACGGGGGCTGGACGCAGCTGGCCGTCTCGCGGGCGGGGCGGGTGCGAGTGGTGGTGGAAGCCGTGGATTCTCAGGGCGCTGTCTACACCGCCCGGATCTTGGCTCGCGGCGATGTTGAGGTGGCCAGCGGGTCGGGGCGGACCATAGGCGAGAAGGTCCTCTTCGAGCTGAATCTGACTGAGAGTGGTCTCAGACTGCTGGCCCAGAGACCGAATCGCCTGCCCGTATTTCTGGAAACGCTAACAACGGCGCCCGATGCCCCGGCCTGTCGCAGCACGTCGCCGGCCCTTCTGCACCACAACCTCCGTGGGCCCGTGCGCGCGCCGAGCGCGCGGCGCGAATAGGAACGGTCGGTCGCGTCCGTCTTCCTGCCATCACTCGGTTCCTGCGCCACCACCGCCCTCCGGATGTGCCCCCCACCTGAAATGAGACCATGGAGCTATCGTTGAAAGTTGTGGATGAGGGAGAGAGGCGACGTACCCTTCTGGGGAAGTTGAGCAGTCAAACCCCAAGACCCCGGTGCCATCCGGGGGAAAGGTACGCCACCTATGCTGGAG
>Ga0187893_10006195_pt1 | contig 20670 bp, 17 predicted proteins | sample MA1701074metaG_FD_139574 | JGI IMG/M metagenome (GOLD analysis project Ga0187893, IMG submission 139574) | White microbial mat communities from a basaltic lava cave in the Kipuka Kanohina Cave System on the Island of Hawaii, USA - MA170107-4 metaG ...
ACCATCTGCCGTTCGATGCTATTGGTCTTCCAGCCTTCCAGTTTATTCAAGACGAGATCGAGTACGAGACGCGAACTCATCATTCGAACCAGGATGTTTTCGATCGCATCCAGGGTGATGACATGAAACAAGCTTCGACGATTATGGCCTGGTTCGTTTACAATGCGGCGATGCGAGATCAGAAGCTGCCGCGAAAGGTAATTATTCCGTGAGCTCTGAAGGGCGGTACTTCCAGGAAACCACCGGGGCTTGTCGCGCGTTAGTCTCGTTTCGTGTGATTTCGTGGATGGTTCGTTTGAGCGGCACAAAATACGATCCCCGAGTCACACGAAGTAACCTTCCGAAAGACGTGGTTTCCTTTGGGCGTCTGTAGGCGGCAGCCTGCTGGTGTGCTCCTTGAGGGCCACTTCGCCGTATCACGTTCAATAAGCCGGAAAATTCGAGCTTGCACTAGGGGCGGCCACTGAGTTCACCAGCAGGCTGCCGCCTGCAGATGTCTGAAGGAAACCGCGCCAAAGCGTTTCGTTGCCTTTGTACTACCGCGAAGCGGTTGCGGCCTTCCTCCCAACCATGGCGCCACCGCTTGAAGCCCCAGCAGCCAACCTACGAAGGCACAACAGTTGCTCCAAGTGGTTTCTTGGAAGAGACGCCCCTACAAGACTGCTCAGTGCCCGGCAGTTCGAGTGGGTTCAGTCCAATCAGTTCGCCTGCTGGTACTGCCCTTCTGTACTGCACTCGAGGTTTCCAGCCGATCCAATCCGACATACTCCTTGAACTTGCCGATTAGAAATGGCAAGAGCACCTGATGCGCTGTGGTGGAAAGTTCATCCAGCAGTTTGCCTCCCAAACTGGACATCTCCTTCCCCAGGCTCTCATAGGCACCACTTTCCTTAAATCGCCCAACCAGGCCCGGCCCCTCTCGTGACTCCGCAGATGCAGCTGGTGGTGGACTTACGACCTCCCGCCGCGCTGCCCCTGGAGTTGAGGCGAGTGGATACCCGGCACTGGAATACTCATAACTACTTACAAAGCGATCGTCATCGCGCTTAAAGGCACCCGCCAGGCTGTAACCGGCCACAAAACCGACGCCGAGCGCCCCAGCACTCCAGGCCCAGGGTCTCTTCTTGAACTGTTCGCGCCAGTCGAGCGTGTCCTTCACTGCCTGAACCTGATGGGCGACGGTCTCCTTGATTTCTGTTACCGTATGTGAAATTGAATCGCGCGCCAAGCCCATGCGCCTTTGCAGCTCCTCTTTGGATTCCGTTTCGGTAGTTGGTTGCGGGGCGCGCGCCAAACCTACAGTTCGTTCTTCAGCCATAGTTTGTCCTTTCTTAGTTCTTCAACGAACCGGTCGGGAACGAGGTCAACCTTGGCCAACCGTGCTTTCATCGCCAGTACTAAAATCGCGCCCACAATTACATAGAAGAGCCCGGTGAGGGCGAATCCAAGCGCAAGCTGAGCTGCCGGACTTAGGCCACTTTGAGAGAAAAGTAAGGAAATGCCAAAAGCCACGGCCACGTTCAGCAGCACAAAACCGACGAGCGCAATCATAGCGCCGGCACCAATTACTGCTCCGCTGGCTAAGTAAGCCCTTGCCTCTTCCTTCAGCTCAACCTTCAACAGGATAAGCTTGGAATCGAGCAGTTGCAGAACATCCTCACCCAAGCGGCCTAAAAGCTGAGTCAGTCCTTCGCCTTCCACCGCTGCAAAATTTGAACTCGAGTCTTTTCGGCTCGTCATACTTCTTGTTGGTGCCGCCATAATCTAAACCCCCTATCTTTGGTCACGGCTGAGAATTTCAGCGCCTGCCCCGAAGGATAAAACCGAGCAGCAAACCGGCAGCAGCGGAAATCAAAATCGCCTGACCAGGATTCTTTCGTGCGTAGTCGGTCGCGTTGTTAGCCAGCGCTTTGACATCGACATTCTGCAACTCCTTAAACTTGTCTCCAACGACTGCGACCTTGTCAGTCACAAAATCTCGGGCTTGAGTGGCAGCGTCGGAAATCTTCTGGCCATAATTGTGAGCGGCCTGTCCGATGTCTTCAGAAGACTGTGTCAATCCCGTGACGCGGGCTGGTTCGTTTGTTTTTCCGTTCTCCATTTTTATTTCTCCTTAAAGAATAAATTCTGACAGCGCAAGAAGCAGCGCTAAACAAATTGCAGAGTCGATCATTCAAGATTTTGAGCAAACCACGTGCCGACCTGCATTACCGGCTTCAGGCGGCAAAGATCGAACCGAACAAACCCAGTCTACGCTCCTGCTTGTTGCGAAAGGGTACAAGCAAGGTGCTGTCACAGGTTTGTATCAGTACGACCTTAGACACTAGCACAAAGTTGATTGCACAGGTTGTTTTACCTCTATCGGGCAAAGATCTCAAATCGTCCGCCTGCAATGGCTCTGACCTCCTCACGCCTCCCACTTGACAGGGCTCATTGTTGATGGTAAGTAAGTACTTACTTTGCGAGGTTTCTCGCAATTCAGGGTGAAGAAATACGCAGCTGAGAGGGGATTTTGGACACCAATCAGAGGGTTGTGGGGACTTCAGTTGGGTCCCGGATGGCAGGCGAAGAGAGGCGTTTGCAGCTTTTGCGAGTGGCCGTGGGGCTCTTTTCGCAAAAAGGCTTTCGCGGCACGACCACCAAGGAAATAGCTAACGAGGCAGGGGTCTCCGAGGCTATGGTGTTTCGCCATTTTGCGACCAAGGAAGAACTCTACACCGTCATTCTCGATCATAAGGCCTGCTCGGGCGATACCCTTGATCCGGAGGAAATAGTTGCCGAGGCCATTGCCCGGAAAGACGACCGAGCAGTGTTTGAGCGCCTGGCCTTTGCAGCCCTCGAACATCATGAAGCCGACCCGGAGTTTCAACGCCTTTTGCTTCACTCGGCCCTCGAAGGACATGAGCTAGCCGAGATGTTCTTTGAGAAGTTTGTGAAGCGAGTCTATGAACTGTTGGGACGTTATCTCCGTGAGCGACAGCGCGAAGGCGCGATTGCTGATATCGAACCGGCAATCATTGTGCGCGCCTTCGTCGGCATGATCGTCCATCATTCATTGAATAACAACCTTTGGGATCCTAAACGGCGCTTGCTGAATGTTTCTAACGAAGCGGCGGCAAGAACTTTTACGCAAATTCTGCTGAATGGCATATGCGGTGCGGGAGATGAATCCCGCGGCGGGGCGGCCACTGAGAAGCTGTGAAAAAATTGAGTCTCCATAGAGGTCGCTCAGTCGAGTGATCTATTCAAAGCGCCTAATTATTTCACAGCTTCGGAGGGCTACCCCCACAAATCCAAGTTCAGTTAATTAAGACAAAGATGCGATTCTTCAAGACTTTTTCCTATCTAGTCCCGGTGCTTGGCCTTTGCGCACTGTTAGTTTTTGCCACTGCTTGCGGAGGCTCGAAAGCCAACAGCAGAAAGAGTGAAACCGCCGAGGCGACTGCTGCCCCTTTGATCGAGGTGACGACTGCAACTGCCATCGTCCGCGAGTTACCCCGCTTCCTTGAGGCCACTGGGAGTTTGACCGGAGATCAGCAGACCGACGTGGCCCCTTCGATTGCCGGAAAAGTTGTGGCGGTCGGGGTCGACCTGGGTAGCTACGTTAAGCAGGGGCAGATGATCGTTCGGCTTGATGATGTAGACCTCAAGTTACGAGTTGAGCAGGCCCAGGCACAAGTGGCGCAAGCACAGGCGGCGCTGCGCCAGGCCGAGGAAAAGGTCGGTCTAAGTGCGGGCAAGTCCGCAGATTTAAACAAAGTTCCTGAGGTGGCTAATGCTCGGGTGGCACTGGAACTGGCGGAAAAAGATTTGCGACGGGCAGAAAAGTTAATTGAATCGGGAGATGTCTCGCGCTCATTTTATGACGAGCAAAAGGCCAGACGAGATCAGTTACGGGAGGGCTACGAGGCTGCACTCTCGCAAGCGCGCCAAAATTTGGCGGCGGTAGGAACTGCCCGGGCCAGTCTGGCAAATGCCGAATCGCAACTGGGCCTTGCGCGCCGCAGTTTGTACTACACCCTGGTCTTCTCGCCCATTGATGGCTTCGTGGCAGAAAGGGTAGCCGATTTGGGCGAATACGTTTCCCCTAATCAGAAAGTCGCTACCATCGTAAAGATTAATCCTCTGCGCATGCGTATAGACATTCCCGAACAGGCAATTCCCGAGGTCAAGGTGGGTCAGAACGTTTCGCTGGTTACCAGTGCCTGGCCCGATCGGAACTTTAGCGGACGGATTGCGCGAATCTCACCGTCGGTATCGGCCAACTCACGAACCCTGACGGTAGAAGCCGAGATCGAGAACAGTAGCGGCGCTTTGAAACCGGGTCAGTTTGCCACGGTACGAATACAGCAACCCAGGCCGCAACCAGCCGTGCTTGTCCCGTCGCGCGCGGTAATTACTGAAGCAGGCACCAGCAGAGTGTTTGTCGTAAAGAACGGACGCGCCGAACAACGTCTTGTGCAGCTGGGCATTAACGAAGGTGATCTGATCGAGCTGAAGTCCGGAGTGGAGGCTGATGAAACCGTGGCGACCAGCAACGTTGACCAATTGAGCGACGGTGTCGCGGTGAGACAGTAAACTCAACTCTCGATTTCGTCAGACATTGTCAACATCGAAACCTAAATCTGCATGCAAAAATTAGCTGAAATTTGTGTTCGTCGTCCGGTTTTCGCCACGATGCTCATCCTGAGTCTGGTTGTGGTCGGACTCTTCTCATACCAATCCCTCGGTGTCGACCTCTTCCCTAAGGTTGATTTGCCGACCATTACAGTGACCGTAGTAAACCCCGGTGCTTCACCACAGGAGATCGAGACCGAGATAACTGACAAGGTTGAGGGTGCAGTTAACAGTGTCAGTGGCATCGATGAATTACGCTCAACCTCCGTGGAAGGGGTTTCGCAGGTTTTCATCACCTTTCTGCTGGAAAAGAATCCGGACATTGCCGCACAGGAAGTGCGCGCCAAGGTCGATTTAATCGTCAACGACCTGCCTGTAACTGCCGAAACCCCTATTGTCCAAAAGTTGGATACGGATGCGGCTCCGGTGCTGCGCATAGCTGTTTCCGCCCCGCGCTCGCTGCGCGAGGTCACCGATATAGCCGATAAGAGAATTAAGGAACAGATCGAACCCATCAATGGTGTGGGCGACGTCCAGATCATTGGTGGCCGGCAACGCGAGATTCAGGTATGGGTCGATCCTGATCGGCTCAGATCTTTCAACGTTACCGTTTCCCAGGTTGCTGAGGCGGTCAGAGCTCAAAATCTGGAGCTTCCTGGCGGACGAATAGACGAAGGCACTCGAGAGCTTACCGTGCGGACTATGGGCCGGATCATCAATCCGGCAGAGTTTAACGATCTGGTAATCGCCAACCGCGGATCATATGCAGTCAAACTCAGTGATGTAGGGTATGCCGAAGATGGAGCGGAAGAGGCTCGCACGGAAGCCCGCCTGAACGGTCAGCCGGCAGTGACGCTCCTGGTCTCCAAACAATCGGGCCAGAACACGGTCGCCGTCGCCGACGCAGTGAAGGAGCGCTTAAAAGAGATTCAAAAGAACCTGCCTGCCGGATTCAAGACTGAGGTTGTTGGCGACCAATCGATCTTTATTAAAGCTTCGATCGAGTCCATTCGGACCCACTTGATTGAAGGCAGCATCTTGGCTGCAATCGTGGTTTTTGTCTTTCTGTGGAGCTTTCGTTCCACAGTCATTGCGGCCCTGGCTATTCCCACTTCGTTAATCGCCACCTTTGGCTTGATGGCCGCGCTGGGATTCACCCTGAATCAGATCACGATGCTGGCCCTGACCCTTATGGTCGGCATCGTGATCGATGATGCCATTGTGGTGCTGGAAAATATCTTTCGCTTCATTGAAGAGAAGGGAGTGCCTCCGTTCCAGGCGGCGATTCAGGGCACACGTGAAATCGGACTGGCGGTTATGGCCACGACGCTATCGCTGCTGGCTGTTTTTTTGCCGGTCGGCTTTATGGGGGGCATCGTCGGCCGTTTCATGTCGTCCTTTGGCCTTACCTCGTCGTTCGCGATCGCTGTGTCCTTGCTAGTCTCCTTTACGTTGACTCCCTCATTGGCGGCCCGACTGATTAAGAAGAAGCAAGCCCCTACATCGAACCTCCCGCCGGAGTCGCAACGCTCCAGGCCGGCGGAAGTCTCAGATCCCCATCGTCAGGCGAATTCGAAAGACTCGAGGTTTTATCGCCCGGTGGATCGCGTTTATTCGCGGATGCTGATCTGGTCAATGGCGCATCGTTGGGTGGTCGTGGTGGGCTGCCTGGCTGTCATCGGCAGCATTGTTCCGCTTTTTATGGTGGTGGGGAAAAACTTTTTGCCAAAGGACGACCAATCGCAGTTTGAAATAAACGTTCGGGCCCCCGAAGGTTTTAATGTTCCCGCAACGTCCGCATTGGCCGAACGTATCGCGGCAGACGTGCGCAAGTTGACCGGGGTCACCGACACACTGACCACGATTGGTGGCGGACGGCAGGAACAAGTGAACGTCGCTTCCATCTACGTAAAACTGACACCGATCAGCGAGCGCGAAGTTTCCCAGGAGGAATTAATGCGCCGGGCTCGCGACGAAGTGCTGGGAAAGTACCTGCAGCAGTTTCCCGGACAATTGCGCACCAGCGTTCAGCTTGTGGCAGCCATATCAGGTGGAGGTTTTCGCAATGCCGACATTCAATACGTAATCGGCGGACCTGACTTGACCAAGCTCACCCATTATTCAGAGACGTTGCTTGAGAGAATTAAGACCCTTCCGGATGTTGTGGACGCCGATACCACGCTGATAACCGGCAAACCAGAGGTAAGGGTGATTATTGATCGAGCTCGAGCGGGAGACCTGGGAGTGCGCATCGGAGATATTGCCCAGGCTTTGAATATTCTCGTAGCCGGGCAGAAAGTTTCGACATTCAATGCCGGAACCGACCAATACAACGTGCGCGTTCGGGCCGTGAGAGAGTACCGTGCCAGTCAGGAAGCGCTCAGCCGTCTGATTGTTTCGTCAACCAAAGTCGGTTGGGTCAGTCTTGATAATTTGGTAAGACTCGAGGAAGGAACCGGACCCTCGGCCATTGAACGGCTGAACCGGCAGCGCCAGGTAACAATATTGGCCAACGTTAGACCTGGCGGCTCCCAGGCATCCGTTTTGCAAAAGCTCGATGAGTTCGCGCAAGACTTGAACATTGAAAGCACCTACACCACCGGACTGGCGGGGCCTTCAAAGGAGCTGGGCCGCGCCGGTTACTACTTTGCGCTGGCATTTGTGCTGTCATTCGTCTTCATGTACATGGTCCTGGCAGCGCAATTCGAATCCTTTATTCATCCGATCACAATTTTAATGACGCTGCCTCTGGCGGTGCCCTTCGGTATCGTTTCGCTCTTGTTGACCGGCCAAACCGTAAACATTTTTTCCGGCCTGGGACTCCTGCTTCTGTTTGGAGTTGTTAAGAAAAACGCGATTCTACAAATAGATCACACGAACCAGCTTCGCGCTCAGGGCATGGAGCGACTGGAGGCGATTATTCGAGCAAACCGAGATCGCTTGCGTCCAATCCTGATGACGACGATTGCGCTGGTAGCCGGCATGCTTCCCTTAACGATTTCAAGTGGACCCGGTTCGGGCACCAACCGCTCGATCGGCATCCTCGTGGTGGGCGGGCAGTCGCTGTGCTTGCTGCTGACACTTCTGGCGGTGCCAGTTTTCTATTCGTTGTTTGATGACATTGCCAGGAGTCCGATCTGGGGCCGGTCGGTAGAACGTTTTGGTGCCACGCTCGCGTGGGTCAGACGGAAAGCAGCCGGTGCGACGGCTTCGTTGTTCGGTCTGTGGTCGAATTAGGAATTATTTAAGGAGAAGACTTGAAAAGAGTAGACGCACCAAGGTTGTCATACGTTGTGATCCTGTTGGCGGTCCTATTGAACGGCTCGGCCTCCTGGGCGCGGTCCCAGGAGCCAGCTGCTTCACCCGAGCAGAATCCTTCTCAGGTGGCTCAGGAGCTCGTGGTGCCGCGGATAGCTCCAGACTATCGCGCCGATCAGAAACCACTTCCCGCGCTCGATCGGATCGGTGTTGACTTTAATCGCCAGACTCCTTTGCCCCTGCGCGAAGCTTTAACTATGGCCCTCGAGAACAACAAAGACATTGAGGTCGCGCGCGATAATGTCAGGCTGGCAGAATTCGACCTGAAAGGGGCGCAGGGTGCATTTGATCCGCGCTTCAGTACGTCCTCGTTCTATGAACGCGTGAAAACGCCGATTTCCAGTTTTCTTAGCGCTGGTTCGAATGGTTTGATAACGCAGAGCGATTTTACAACGTCTGCGCGCCTCGAGGGACTTTCAAAATTCGGTGCACGTTATCAGTTTGATTTCTCTTCCAGCCGGTTTACTACGAACAACCAGTTTACTGCGCTTAATCCGCAATATCCCACCGCTCTCAACCTGGTTTACTCGCAGCCAATTTTTCGAGGATTAAGTATTGACAACGAGAGAAGGCAGATCGAAATCGCCCACAAAAATCTGTCGTTGACTGATGCACAATTTCGCCAGCGAGCGATCGAAACAATCACCGGCGTGCAGCAGGCCTACTGGGATCTTGTCTTCGCCCTTCGCAACCTGCAAATCCAGAGGGATGCGGTCAGTGATGCCCGGAAACAATTCGAGCACAATAAGCGATTGGTGGCCGAAGGTCAGTTGGCGCCGATTGACATCGTGGCTGCTGAAGCGCAGGTGGCTCAAGTGGAACAGAGCCTTTTTAGCGCCCTGGAGGATGTCTCCAAAGCTGAAAACAGTCTCAAGAACCTGATTGCCAAGGATCGCCAGGCAGCGATCTGGGAGGCGATGATTATTCCCACGGATCCGGTGGATCTTAAGGCGCCGGAGGTGACCTTGCCGGAAGCTTTCAAACTGGCCCTGGAAAACCGTCCCGAGCTACAGCAATCTGGTATTGCCAGTGAGATTAATGAGATAGATCGACGTTATTTTACTGATCAAACCAGGCCCGAGATAAATCTGACTGCGGGTTATGGTGTGGTAGGGCTGGCGGGCGCCGTTAATGACTCGGCCACAAACCCTTTTGCGGCATCCACCCTGCTGCGCGACCGTGTCAACAACCTGTCGCAGTTGGCGGGTCTCCCACTCTTGCCTACGCCTCCACAACAAACCCTTCCCAGCGATCTGCTGGGTGGTTATAACCAGTCGTTGCAAAACTTATTCGGCAACCAGTTTAATAACTTCCGCGTTGGAGTACAGATAAGTTTGCCCCTGCGCAACCGGGCCGCCGAAGCCGCCTTGGGTAAGGCACTGGTAGAGGGCGAGCGCATAAGGACTTTGCGTGAGCAGCTGGAACAAACGATTCAGGTTGAAGTCCGCAATGCGTTGCAGTCACTGCGCAGCGCGGAAGCACGCTTGCGCGCTGCGGCCGCTGCCCGAGAGGCTGGCGAACAGCAGTACTCGAGTGAGCAGCGCAAGCTCGATGCGGGACAGTCGACGGTTTTTCTAGTGCTCGAACGACAGACGGCCCTAACTGCTGCACGTGGAAATGAGCTGCGAGCGCAGACCGATTTAAACAAGGCCATAGCCGAGTTGCAGCGGGTTACTGGCAACGCCTTACAGGTAAACAGCATTGTGGTACGAGTGCGCTGACCAGGGTTTCTCCGGGTCGGGCAGTGTACCTGCCGAAGGCGGTGGGTTTCATGGGGCGAAACTCATCGCCTTCAATAGTGTTTAGAGAAATTGCTCCAGGAGCAGGAATCCAGCGTAGCAAGCCGCAACCAGCAAAACGGTCGCAACCAAATACCATTGCGTAAGTTTAGTGCTACAGGCAGGGCAGCGAAGCCTTAACAAGCCCGCCGGTCTGGCACAATTCGGACAGCGCATCGCATGTTGTAGGGGCGGCCCTCCATGGCCGCCCCTCGGATGAAGAACCTTTCAATCAGATCGTTAGCACATCAATCTAACCAATAACGAAACTATCAATCCAGATCCCAGGTCAACTCGCAGGCTGGTTATCCTTCATTTTTACAATGCACCAAAGCGGCCAGTGATCGGAAAGAGAGATCTTGCGATCAATCCCCGAGCTAACGGCTTCGAGATTTCGTAGCCAAATCCAATCCAATTTAAGTTTCAAGGGGAATAACAGGATCCGGCGGTAAAAGGTCGGCTGATCGTCCAGTGGCGTCTGAAAATTCTCCTGCGTAAATAGTTTGCGGGTTTTTTTCACCGCACTTGGCTCCCAGGTATTCAGGTCGCCGAGCACGATTGCGGGGATCGTTGGCGGATATCGGGACAGATCCTTGAGCACCGCCTGCATCTGTTCGAGCTTACGGCCAACAGAAATCCGGGTTTCGGAATGTACGGTGTAGGCGCGAATATCAAGATTTTTGATCGTAATGGTTGCTCCCAACGCGACCCGGCGTCTGTTGCCAGGGCCTTCATGAGGGAGGACAATTTGTTGTACGTTGCTGAGCGGATAGGGACTGAGAATGGCTACTCCGGTGCCTTCCTCGTCATTCGGTTTGGCGGCAGGCGGTGCGGTCCAGGCGTAGTTGAATCCTAACTCGTCCGCTATTAGTCTCACTGTGTTGGTTTGCTGGGTGCGTTTTTTGTTGCGGTCGACTTCCTGCAACCCAAGGATGCCGGCGCCTCCGATTTCCTCGTCATGACGAAACAGCTCAATGAGACTGCGAAGCTCTTCACCGCTGCGCCAGCGAATGTTGTAGGAAATGATTTTAAGTTCAGATGGCGACTGAGAGGCATGAGCCTGGCGTACCGGCCGGCCAATTTCCAACAGAGAACTCTGCTTAACAGTGCTCTGTTGGTTTGGCGCCGGAACCTGATCTGGCTGCGCCTCCTTTAGGTAACCCGAAGCCAGAACCGATAGCAGAATGAACGAAAAGACCAATCTTAGAGCCGTAGTTCCGAACACCGCCTTCACCCCCTTTCGTGCTAGAGCTCGAGACTTAAACCATCGACAGCTTCAATAATCTCACCCGACCAAAGTTTGCTGACTTCTTCGGCGAAATTGCAATCATCCCATTCCGGATAGAGATGTGTGAGCAAGGCGGTTTGGGGGTTACACTCTCTAATTATCTTAATTGCCTCCTCAATTTCAAGGTGAGTTGAAACTGGCTTGTTTCGTCTGAAGGAACATTCCAGAACCAGCAGCGTTACACCGCGGGAAAAGTCTGCCAGGTGTTGGGAGAATCCGGTATCAGATGAATAAACCAGCGACTTGCCTGTTGATGCCGTCAGGCGCACGGCCAGACTCTCTGTTGTATGGGGTGTCGAAAACGTCGTGGCGCGAAGGTCTGCCAGGACATTAAACTCTCGGGCCGGCTCAACCTCGTGCAACTTCAGGAGAAAGGGCTGATCCAGAAGGCCATACTCGTTTGCGTCACTAAAGGTTCGAAGCAGTTTTACCAGTCCCCGAGGACCGAAAATCTGCAAAGGCTTGCGGCGTTCACGGGTTTGCGGCGCCCACTTCGTGCCAAAGAGAAAGGGTGCCAGGCCACCAAAATGATCAAGATGAAAATGGCTGATCCAAATCGCATCAAGATTCTTCCAATCAAGGTTCTCTTCCGCCATTCGATGGGCGGCGTCGGCGCCGGCGTCCAGCAGCATCGAACCGGAATTAGTTTCTACCCAGAAGGCGGGCGCCGATCGCTGGCGTTGAGGTACAGAGGTTCCTGACCCAAGAACAATAAATTTCATACGAGAGCCTTTGTTTGTTTAAGGTTCGCTGTAATAAGAACTGTAACCCAACTGAACGAGTGAGAGAAGTAGGTTTTTTCGCCACCCCGAAGGGGTGGTATGTTCACTTGACCCTGAGGTCATCTATAAGTTAAAGGTCAACAGCGCAAGCGATGAGTCCTTCAGGCCCCCAGATCGATGTTTTAGCAGTTTTTTCGCATCCGGATGATGCCGAACTAAGTGTCTCCGGTACCCTGCTTAAGCTAAAGTCGCTGGGCTATACGACCGGGGTCTGCGATATGACTCGAGGCGAAATGGGCACTCGAGGAAATCCAGAAATTCGTGCCCGCGAAGCTCTCGAAGCAGCACGCATCCTTAAACTGGACGTGCGCCTGAATCTGGATCAGCCGGACGGACATGTTTGGCCTACGGAAGAGGCCAGAACCGCAATGGTCCGGCTGATCCGCCAATACAAACCAAGGGTTGTGCTAACCGCACACTGGGACGATCCTCATCCCGATCATGCTAACACCGCTCGTATTGTGCGTCAGGCTGCAAGGTTAGCGACGATGGCTCGCTATGATGGTGAGTCGGGTATGCCGGCAGTAGCCATGCCGTCGATCATGCATTCAATATTCTCGCGGTTGGTGGTACCTTCGTTTATTGTAGATGTCTCAGATTTTGTCGAGGAGAAAATGCAGGCTATACGCAGCCATTCATCGCAGTTTTATGACGAGACCTCGAGGGAACCGGAGACACGCATCAGTGATAAGAACTTTCTGGATCAGATTGAGCACCGGATGCGCTACTTTGGTTCACTGATATCTGTGGCAGCTGGTGAACCTTTCTACATCCGCGAGGCCCTGAATGTCGAGGATCCCGTGGCCCTCTTAACTCGCCCGATGAACATCTACAGTTAACTAGGGTTCGCAAAAGTGCCTGGTGCCGCAGACAAACTTGCCCTACCTGGCCTCGGGTTTCTTCTCCAGGGCCGTTCGCGCAATTGCCAGGATAGCCAGGGACCGCGGCCCTTCGCCGGTAAGACCTTTAGCTGTGTCGATCGCACGCTGGAAGTCATCTCGCGCAAGGGCTCGAAACGCTCCACTGAGATTGAAATCCTCTGACTGGGCATTGTTAACCAGAACCATCTGCCGCGTCTGCAGGCGCGAGACGACGCTGCCATCCTCGCCCGTATAATTCTCAGCGGCATTGGCGGCTTTGACGGCCTCCGAAATCAACTCCCAGGCGCGGACTCGGTCTCCGGAAATCATGCCTGAAGCTGCTGCGAGCAGTCCCTTTGGACGTTCGGGATTACCGCCTTCCAGCCGTCGTGCTTCGGTCACGGCTGCTTCCAGAGCCTCCACGGCGCGCAGCCGGTCAGTCTCCATCAGCAATCGAGCTATTCTCGTATAAATCCAGACGCGTTGAATACCACTGAGCTCTCCGATTTTAACCAGCCGGGCAGCCTCAGTCGCATCCTTGTTCTGTACCGCACGCTCTGCAAGCTGAAAGTCTGTGTAACCTCGCACGCTTTTCCGAGTTTCGCTGTCTTCGATTTTGTCAACCAGGTCTCTGGCCCGCGCCTCGCCTTTTCCGGCGAGCGCGGTGGCGTACTCAGCGTAAATGAAATCTCTTTCGTCGGCTGTTTGTGCTCGATCAAGTCGTTGCTGCATCGACTCGCCACTATTATCTGGTTCGTCAGCAATTCCGCGCGTGATCGCCCGGTTTTCATTGCCACGTAACCCAGGTGGAACGTCGGCTGTCAGGGCGGCAATCTGAGCTCGCAAGGTGGCGGCCATTTCCGGCTCGAACTCTTCGAATAAAGGCAACAGACGTCGCATGACCATGAACTTACCGGTGCGGCCGGCGCTGGTACGATCCTGGTCCGGTGGCGGTGAAGGACGCAGCAGCACCTGAGCCGCTACCCCAAAGAAGGCTGAACGAACCGAGGGAGGGAGCTCTGGCCGGCGGGTTTCTCTCCGCTCCTGCATCTGGTTCGCATCGCCGTCAGGCGAGAAGGTTATGTAGGCAAAAGGCGTGAAGGCATATGAGGCCAGACCCGAAATGGTATTAGCATCTGACTCAGGATCGCGCGCGACCCGGCTGAGCAAGGAGACGAATAACTCATCTGCGACTTTAGAGTTCTTCTCACGTAGTGCAGAAAGGAAGTTTATAGAGTCACGATTCACTTTAACCAGAACCGGGGCCGCAAACTTCAGAGCAGCTTCGATGTCGCCATCTTCGAGTAGGCGCCGGGCTAACTGGATCCTCTTTGCTGCCGCCGGTTCCGCACTGCCGCCACCACGTTCTAGATCAAAAGCAGCTTCTTTAGTTTCTTGTTCGACAGCCTCTTCTAAGGCCTTAAGAAACGTTTCAGCGAGTTGCGGATCGCGCTTTGCCACCAGGCGCAGAACTTCATTTCGCAGGTCCGGCCGGCCACGCATGACAACCGGCTCACGGCTGGCTCGCAACCGTCTTTGCTCTTCTCTTTGGCTACGTCGAGACTCTGCGTCAGCGGTACCCGCATCTTCCCAGGCACTTCGAAACAGGGTCCGAGCCTTTTCTACATCACTCTCCCAAAGGGCGTCGGCTGCACGGGCCTGCACCCGAGCCCGCAATTTCAGGTCGCGAAAACTATGAGCGTCTTCGGCCAGCGTTCGCAATAAGGTAATCGCTACGATGTGCTGCTGAGCGATAACTGCTGCTTCAGCTTCTGCTTTTAGAGGATCGGTTTTGGTCCGAACGTTCTTTCCGGCTTTGGCCGGCGACTTTTTGTTTGGAGCAGTTTGGGCTTGAGTAACTAGCGTGAATGACAGCAGGCACAGCAGAGTCAGCAGGGAGAGACGGATGGCCATCGGATTCTCCGGTTGCAGAGTTTGGGTACGACTAACGAGTTATTTCACGCTTGACCGAGAGCGAGGTTCCCGAAATACAACGCTAACGCTTAACCCTTTTGGGGATTCTGAAGAGAGACCGTCTTTGTTGACAATGTAGGGTAAGAATCTTCAAGAACACGCGGACCCGGGTAATTAAACCGCTACCACCTCTAATTCGGGATCCACCTCTTGCTTCAACATCCCCTCGATGGCCATCAAGGTGCCGGTTAGCGAACTCGGACAGCTGCCGCAAGCGCCCTGATACCTGATACTCAGTGTATGGTCTTTCAACCCCAGGACTTCCAGATAGCCACCGTCGCCCATTAGAGCTGGACGAACTCTTTCATCCAAAATTTCGTTAATCCTGACCAGACGCGGATCATCAGAAGCGACCGCCGCGATTGATCCACCTACCGCGGTTGCTGGATCCGTTGTCGTCGCTACGGACTCGGCCGCGCGGATGGGAACGGCCAGAGCCGGAAGTAACTCATCCCAATCACCTTCCTCATCCTTTTCAACCGTGATCATTCGGTCCATATAAAAGACGGACACGACGTGGCCAACGTCAAAAAGGGCCTTTGCGAGTGGATCGTTGGCCGCCTCGGCGGCTGAGCTAATCGAGCGTGCAGTGCCGTTGGTAACCGGCTCGCGCAAAACGAACTTTACGGCGTTCGGGTTAGGTGTCTCTTCTATATCACTAATCTTCGGCATCAAAATCTCCTAATCTTGTTTTGTATATATTATAACCGCCAAAGCCCTAATTTGCAGGGGCGGCCCCTCCCTGAAACCACCCCGCCTAATTGGGGTATGTTTAGTGTAGTTTCGTGTAATTTGTGCGTAGGAATTCCTGCGCGAACGTCGACAATTGGGAGCAGCACCTGATGGTGACAAGGGGCGGCCACGGAGGGCCGCCCCCGGCAGTTGGTCCAAGATCAACTGGTACAAAATTGAGAGAAGAAATCGGCTTGATCCGTGTCGGTCCAGCTATTGCCAAAAAGGGGTTGCAAGCATATACTCCGAGGCCTCACTTGCCCCCCTACTAGAGGTGAGACAAGCTGAGATAGAGGCAGGCGATAGCGAGGGTCGCCTGCCTCTCCTTTTAAAAACCAAAGCCCCAAAAATGAACATTGGTATTACAGTTTATCCGACCTACGGTGGCAGCGGCATTGTCGGCTCGGAACTTGGCAAGGAACTCGCTGAGCGCGGGCATACGGTCCATTTTATTTCCTCGGCCCTTCCCACCCGCCTGACGGAACTCAGTGACCGCGTTCGCTTTCATGAAGTGGAAATGATGTCTTATCCACTGTTCGAACATCAGCCTTACACGCTGGCCCTGGCCACCAAAATGGCCACCGTTGCTCAGGAAGAAAAGCTCGATTTGCTGCATGTCCATTACGCGATTCCCCATTCCATCAGCGCGATCCTGGCACGTGAGTCGTTGCGTCCACACCGGCGACTCCCTGTGATCACAACTCTACATGGAACGGACATAACCCTGGTGGGCGCCGATCGTTCATATCTGCCAATTACGCGGTACGGGATTGCTCAGTCTGACGGTGTGACCGCCATTTCGAACTACTTGAAGCAGGCCACCAAGGAAATCTTTGACTTTGATAAAATCGAGGTGATTCCCAATTTTGTTTGTCAAACCGATTATCAACGTCATCCCGTTAATGAACTGAAAAAGGCGCTGGCCCCAAACCAGGAGCCGTTGCTGGTGCACGTCTCGAATTTTCGTCCCGTAAAGAGACCGGTTGATTGCATTGAGATAATGTCCAGGGTGCTAAAAAAGGGAATAAAAACCAGGCTAGTGATGGTCGGTGACGGTAGTGAACGAACCAATGCCGAACATCGAGCTCGTTGTCTGAATATTTCTGACAAGTGCGTCTTTGTCGGTAAACAGCCGAAGATCGTCGATTATTTATCAGCCTCAGACGTTCTCTTGTTGCCCTCGGAACAGGAGTCATTCGGGCTCGCAGCTCTCGAAGCAATGGCCTGCGAGCTTCCCGTAGTGGCTTCCCGGGTCGGCGGAGTCCCGGAAGTGGTAACAGACCAGGAGACCGGATTCCTCAGCGAGGTCGGCGACGTTGACAAGATGGCGGAAGATGCTTCTAGACTATTACAGAACGAAGATCTCAGAATAGCCATGGGTAAGCGGGCGCGCGAATCGGCGGTCTCACGTTACCGCACCGATATAGTTATTCCCCAGTATCTGGATTTTTACACCCGCGTATTAAACCAGTCGCAGTTGTAAATAATTACTAAATGAAGTCAGTGATTGTCGGCACCGCGGGACACATAGACCATGGCAAAAGCGCACTGGTACGTGCGCTTACCGGAAGCGACCCTGACCGTTTACCAGAGGAGAAGCGGCGGGGCATCACCATCGACTTAGGATTTGCAGATTTGGAACTTGACGACGTTCGACTGGGTTTTGTTGACGTACCCGGGCACGAGCGGTTTGTCAAGAACATGTTGGCCGGAGCCCACGGCATCGATCTGGTGGCACTGGTCATTGCCGCCGACGAAGGCGTAATGCCGCAAACCAGAGAACACTTTGAAATTTGCCGGTTGCTGGATGTTCGTGGTGGCCTAATCGTGATCACTAAAACGGATTTGGTCGAGGAGGAACTGATTCCGCTGGTTGTCTCGGAGGCGAAAGAACTGGTGGCCGGATCGTTTCTGCACGATGCCCCAATAGTGGCTGTAAGCACCAAAACTCAATCCGGCATGGACGAGCTAAAATCGATTTTGCTTGGGCTCGCCCGAGAGGTACCCGCGCGACCGGCTGAGCTGGTCTCTTTATTGCCGGTTGATCGCGCTTTCAAACTAAAAGGATTTGGGCCAGTCGTGACCGGAACTTTAATCGCCGGAGAAATCAGCGAGGGCGAGGAGCTGGAACTATTGCCCCCGGCGCTGAAAGTGAGAGCTCGTGGGTTGCAGGTCCATGGCAAACAGGTGTCCAAGGCGGTTGCGGGTCAACGCACCGCAGTCAACCTTGGCGGCATCGAGGCGTCGAGCATCCAACGCGGCATGGTTCTGGCACCGGCTGGAAGATTGCGACCGGTTCAAATCATGGATGTCGTGGTAGAAGTTTTACCCGGTGCCTCCCGAGCACTTCGCTCACGAGCCCGAATTCGATTCCACTTGCACGCTGCTGAAGTGATGGGGCGGATTCGAATCCTCGAAGAAAGCAGAGAGATTCCTCCGGGCACCAAGGGTTTTGCGCAAATACGTTTGGAAGCTCCTGTAGTGGCCCATGCTGATGAGCGATTCATCATCAGATCATACTCGCCATCAGTTACCGTGGGCGGCGGCAAAATACTCGATCCATTTGCCAAAAAACATCGAGGTAAGGACCTGGCGCGAGTTCGAAGAAATCTCACCACTTTAATGCAAGGAAATCCAGCGACGAGATTTTCACTTTTTGTCGATGCGGCCAGAGAGCATGGTTTCAGGTTAGAACAGATCGCTGCTGGGACCGCCTGGGATGATTCGGTTTTAGCTGCAGCTGCGCAAGGCGCACTCGAATCGGCAACCGTAGTTGATTGTGAGGGTGTCTTCATCACCCGCAAAGACTTTGAACAGTTAGCCGCCGAAGTCATGGATGAGGTAAGTGCCCATCACAAACGTGAGCCTTTAAGTCGTGGCCTGGCGCGTGAGACCTTGCGAGAGCGAAAGTTCGGCCATACTCCCGTTGAGGTGTTTCGTTGTGTGCTGGCGCGGCTTGAGCGTGATGGGCAAATTGTCTTAGAAAAAGATGTGGTCAGGTCACCAGCGCACACGCTGGAGTTAGCGGGGCCGGACGCCGAATTTCGCGATCGTCTGGAGAGAATATTCCGGAAGGCCGGGCTCGAGCCACCCTCGCTTGAGGCGGCTTTAAGGGAGGCCGGTGCGGGAATTGAAGTGGGTAATCGGGGCCGGAAAATCCTGCAACTTTTGTTAGACGGGAAAAAACTTGTCAGAGTGGATGCCTCTTTGATTTTTCACCGGGAAGCAGTTGACTCGTTAGTGGAGAAATTGCGGGCTTACGCCGCCAAAAATGAACCACATCGCCGCATCGATGTGGTCGCGTTTAAGGAGTTAGCCGGTCTTTCGCGCAAATATGCAATACCCCTCCTCGAGTTCCTTGACCGCGAGAAAATCACCAGGCGCCAGGGCGATAGCCGGATAATTTTTTAGATTTCATTGCCGGATTTACTGATTTTCCGAACTTTCCGAAAGCCTTGAACGTTTGCTTTAACGCTTGCTTTCGCTTGGTTCAAAGCGTTAACATGCAAATCTGCCAACATTAATAATTGGCTTTTTCCTTAACCTTCATAACTGCTTTTTGGCCGGAGGTTCAAAATGAAAAGCCTGAAAGACATACTGGCTGTATTGGTAGGAATTGTGTCAGCTTTGGGCGCGATATGGTATTTCTACAGGTTCGTGACCTTTGAAGACCCGCAAGGTGGGCAATCTTTCGGCTGGATTGCATTGGGACTCGCAGCCGTTGCCTTTGTGTGCGGTCTGATTTATTTCCTGGGTCACGTGAACAAGGAAGAGGAAATCCATATCACGCAATAGCTTGGCGCGTTGAACAGGTTTCTTCTGAGGGCGGTTAGAACTGTCTCAGCGCAGGCCGCGCAACCTTTGGGAAGCCTTACGCCGTTTTGTGCACACCCCAGCGGCTTTAGTGCGCAGGCGGCGTTTTCTTCTGTTTGTTAGCTGACAGACAGTCCTTCCAGGCCGCGACTCGGAAGCATACTTATCTGCGAAGGAGAGAATGAATTGATGGGTGTGAATATTGTGCTGGCTCAGGTAGAAACCACGTTTCGCGAGCCCAATTACTTTGCTCCAACGATTTTGATCATGTTGTCACTAGGAGCCCTGATCTGGCTGGTTGCAGCAGTCCTGGGTTTCGCGCGTGCCCGGGCTTTTGGGTCTTCAGCCCGCTGGTTTTCCTTTGCGGCCGTTTGTTTGCTTCTGTTCCACCTGCAGTTCATTGGCTGGGGCTTTGGCGTGCTGACCCGAAACAATAATTTGATATTCACCCTTTTGACTTTTTTTAATCTCTTTGTTGTGTTAGGAGGAATCTGCGCGATCATGGGTTTTGTGCGCCTCACCAGCCCTCGATAATCCGTTAGCGTTAAGTTTTCAGAATCCCCTTGATAGTGAAAAAAATTTTAATGACGGCCGCGCTCACAGCTATCGTGGGCGCGGCGTTTTTCGTTCTTCTCAAGATCACGCCGAACTCGAAAAGCCGACTCTCGTTCGTTCAAACAAGGGGAGCCTATCTGGTAACTGATGGCCGGCCTTTTCGTTTTGTAGGGGCAAACAGCCCAATCATTCCCGGACAGCTGGCCCTGGCTGCGCAGTCAGGTATTAAAGTTGTCCGCCTTTGGGCTTTAGGCGAGGGTGAGCCACGTGACAAGGATCGTTTGCCTGATCCACCGGGTAGTCCACCGACTTATCCCTATCGCTGGTTACCGGATCAGTGGAATGAGGAAGCCTTCCGACAACTGGACCGGCTTATTGCTGAGGCTCGCCTGCACGATTTGCGGGTGCAGCTTTGCCTTACTAACTGGTGGCGCGACACCGGTGGAGTTACGCAGTATCTACGTTGGGCTGGAATCGAGGGTGCCGACGACGACCGCTATCCCTACGGCATTAACTTCGAGCGGGCGATGCTTTTTTACACGAATGATGAAACACGGCGCCTTTACCGGCAGCATCTGGAACGACTGGCAACTCGCCGCAATCACGTAACCGGAGTTCTCTATCGCGATGATCCAACGATTCTGGGCTGGGAACTTATGAATGAAGCTCAGGCTGTAAGTGGTCGCTGGCACGAGCGCCGGGCCTGGATTGCCGAGATGAGCAGCTATCTGAAGTCGCTGGATCCGAATCACCTGATCACACCGGGTTCCTGGGGCTACCGTTCAACGGCGGAGCGAAGGGAGTGGATAGCCGACCACCAATTGCCGACGGTCGATTATTGCGATGTGCACCTCTACCCGATGGACGATGAAGATGCCTTCGTTGATTCTCCAGCCGATTTGCGCAAGTTTGTTGACAACCGGGCCGCCGCCGCTCTGGAAGTAAATAAGCCC
>Ga0187893_10006197_pt1 | contig 20666 bp, 11 predicted proteins | sample MA1701074metaG_FD_139574 | JGI IMG/M metagenome (GOLD analysis project Ga0187893, IMG submission 139574) | White microbial mat communities from a basaltic lava cave in the Kipuka Kanohina Cave System on the Island of Hawaii, USA - MA170107-4 metaG ...
ACCTTATTATCATACGCATAAGTAAACTCATCGATCTGGTTCCAAATATCATTGCCCCCGCCCACAATGGTGAACGTCCCCGTGCCCGCATCATAATTACCCGTCCCAATCGCGTTGCCTCCCACGTTCACAAGTTTCGAGAAGGGCGAGATGGGAGTGAACGCTGCGGCGTACTGCGCAGCGATCTGTCCAGCGGAGAGCGCCTTGTCAAAGACGGCCACTTCGTCGATCTGGCCGTTGAAGAAGTTGCCTGTTCCATCGAACACGCCGCCGCCACCGATGTTGAAATTGAAAGTGTGGACGGCTGGCAGACTGTGATTGCGTTGATTGGCGAACACGCCGTTGGTGTACATCTTGATAACGCCGGGCGAACCGTCGCTGACAATCGTCAAGTGGTTCCACGTGCCGTTCGGAAACGGCTGACTGGGAGTGGCGCCGTCATTTTGATGCAACCCATTATCCGTCCAGACTTCCAAGGTGGTGTTGTTGATGTAACCAATCTCCATGATGTCGTTCTGGCCCCACAGGCCGGTACGATTCGGCTGATCGCCATTGCGGCGGAGCCAGCCCGAGATGGTGAAAGCGCCGGTGGGGATATAAGCGGGGTTGAACAGACCCACGGCCGTGCCCACGAAATCGTCCGTGCCGTCGAGTTGCAGCGCGGTATTGGAGGCTTCGAACCCGGCGAACGCTGGTGGCGCGGGCGCCTGCGCGCCGGAGGTCGCGCCGCCATTATAGGTGCCATTGGCGGCGGCGCCAACACTTCCGCCATTGATGGCGGTCGGCGGGCCATCGTTAAATCGGTAATAGGCGATTGGCCCATCGGCCATCACCGCATCGGCATAACCGCCGGCTGCGCGGAGAACATCTGGGGCGAAGAGCGCGAGCGACGCGACGATGAGGGCGAGCTTTTGCAACAGGGAAGAAACGTTGTTACTCATATGAATTGGACTTTCTGATTCATTCCATCCAGCCAAAGAAAACAGAGTGCCGGCGCGCAACTCGTCTGTCCTTGACTGTGGAATCGGACAGAGTGAACCACGCCCGCGAAGTCAAAGCAACAAAAAAGTGACGGGATGCCCATTTTGCAAACCGTCCGACCGTCTGGTCCTTTTCGGCTTCCGTCGGTGAGCTTTTCAATCAAATGGCGACCGTCCATTCCCGATCCGAATCCGATGGCCGAACACCGATGAAACCGATACTTTCTGGCCCGCAAAGCCTTTGTTTCCATCAATGACACTGAGCGCCGGCCTTCTTGCCGGAACACTTGCGGGCCTGGCGATTACGGCCTGGCCGGCGGAATCGGGCGTTCGGGCCGTCGCTCTGGACGTTCACGCCGCAGGCAAAGTGGGTTTCACTCTGCTGCGTCCGGAACAGACGCGCGTGACCTTCACCAACTCGCTCGACGAATGGGCCAGTACCACCAATCGCGTGCTCAACAATGGCTCCGGCGTCGCGGCGGGTGATTTCGACAATGATGGGCGGGTGGATTTGTTCTATTGCAGTCTCAACCAACGGAACCGGCTGTTCAGGAACCTGGGCAACTGGCAGTTTAAGGATGTCACGGAAGAGGCTGGCCTTCGTCTCGCGCCATTGTTCTATCGCGCCGCCGTCTTTGCCGATCTCAACGGCGATGGCTGGCTGGATCTTCTCGTCGGCAGCGCCTCTCAAGGGGTGTTCTGTTTTCTGAACGATCGGCGCGGTCATTTCACCGACGCGACGACGGAGGCCAACACCGCCAGTCCCTTCGCGAATGAAACGCTCGCGTTGGCGGACATCGACGGCAACGGCACCCTCGATCTTTACGTGTGCAACAATCGCAACGATGACATTCGCGACTGGGCACGCGTCCCGGTCACGTTTGTGAACAGGAAGCCGACCGTGCCGCCGCACCTGCGCAACCGGATCACATTCGAGAACGGCGTGCTCCAGGAATTCGGCGAGCCGAGCATTCTTTACCTGAACGATGGGCGCGCCCACTTCCGCTCCGTTTCGTTCACCAATGGCGCATTCTACGACATGCGGGGCGAAGTGCTGACAAACACGCCGCTCGACTGGGGACTGGCCGCCGCTTTCCGCGATCTCAACAACGATGGCGCGCCAGACCTCTACGTCTGCAACGACTATTGGACGCCCGACCGTCTCTGGATCAATGGAGGCCGCGGCCGGTTCAAGGAGATCGATTCGCTGGCGCTGCGCAAAATCCCCTCCAGCTCGATGGGCGCGGACTTCGCTGACCTCAACCGCGACGGGCACGTCGATATTTTCGCGGTGGACATGTTGAGCCGCAGTTCCGAAATGCGCCGCCGGCAGACGGTGGCCAAGCGTCCGATCCCGCCGCGCGTCGGCGATCTCCACTCCCGCGTGCAGACGCCACAGAACACGCTCCTGCTCAATCGCGGCGACGGCACCTTCGCCGAGATTGCCTGCCTGGCGGGGCTCGAAGCCTCGGACTGGTCCTGGTCACCCGTTTTCCTCGATGTGGATCTCGACGGCTATGACGACCTGTTGATCACAGCCGGGCACTTGCGCGACATCCAGGACTTCGACGCCAACAACCGGATTCTCGTGCAACAGGAAAGTTGGCGGAGTTCTCCGATGGCGGCGACGAATCTTCAGCGCGCGTTCACCGAGGCTCGCCGCGAACACGCGAAGCTTTATCCCCCGCTCAACATGCCCATCGTGGCCTTCCGCAACCGGGGCGATTTGCGCTTTGATGAGGTGACCGCGTCCTGGGGTCTGAACGAGCTTGGGGTCAATCACGGCATCGCCCTCGCCGATCTGGACAACGATGGCGACCTTGATGTGGTGGTCAACCGGCTCGGCTCGCCCGCCGCTGTCTATCGCAACGACGCGACCGCCCCGCGCGTCGCCGTGCGCCTCCGCGGCAAGGGACCCAACACGCAGGCCATCGGCGCCAAAATTGAATTGCTTGGAGCGTCGGTCTCGAACCTGGTCCACGAAGTCACCTGCGGCGGCAGTTACATGTCCGGCAGCGATACGCTGCGAGTGTTCGCGCCCGGTACACGTAGCAGCCGACGTGAGGAGGCTCCAATCAGTTCAGAACCGACAACCCAAAACGCAAAAGATCAGAGCCTCCTCACGTCGGCTCCCACCAATCAAAATTTGCGCCTGCGCGTCACCTGGCGGGATGGCAGCGTGACGGACATTGCGAACGTGAAGCCCAACCAACTCTACGAAATCGACGAAGCCGCCACAGCACGCAACACGCAACACGCAACACGCAACACCAACGCCGTTCCAATCTTCGAGGACGTCTCCTCCCTCCTCAGCCACACCCACCACGACGACCCCTTCGACGATTTCGCCCGCCAGCCATCGCTGCCACGCAAACTCAGCCAGGGTGGTCCGGGCGCAGCGTGGTTCGACGCGGACGGCGATGGTTGGGATGATCTCCTCATCGGCGCCGGCAAAGGTGGGCAAATGGCGCTTTTCCGAAATGAAAAGGGGAAGAGTTTCCTCCGCGACACCAACGTATTGTTCGCCGCCGCTGTCACCAGGGACCAAACCACCGTGCTGGGCTGGCGCAGCATGCGAAGTCCAAAGCCGGGAGTCCAAAGCCCCGAGCCTCGCGACACTCAATCCGCCACGACGCTCCTGGCCGGATCGGCAAGCTATGAAGACGGGGATACGAACGCAGGCAGCGTTCATCTCCACGAGCTGTCTGGCCATACCAAAACTGCTTCACCGTTTCCCGGACACATCGCCAGCGTTGGCCCGCTGGCACTGGCAGACTTCGACGGCGATGGCGACCTTGATTTGTTCGCTGGCGGACACGTCGTCCCCGGCCGCTATCCGGAGCCGGCCAGTTCGCAACTCTTTCGGCAAACTGACGCGCGCTGGGCGCTCGACGCGGAAAACGGCCGCGCGTTTGCAGAGCTCGGCCTCGTCAACGGCGCGGTCTGGAGTGACCTCGACAGCAACGGCTTGCCTGAACTGATCCTCGCGTGTGAATGGGGGCCGCTGAGAATCTTTCGCAATGATCGCGGCAGACTCACGCCGTGGGACGCTCCGATCAGCTTGAGGGCTACGGGAGTCAGGAATCAGGCGTCAGGAGTCACGGAACACGAAACACGGAACACGCTCCGCCAACTGACCGGCCTCTGGCAAAGTATCACCACCGGCGACTTCGACGGCGATGGCCAACTCGACATCGTCGCGGGTAATTGGGGATTGAACAGTTGCTGGCGCACGTCGGCGGAACGGCCGCTGACCCTGTTCTTCGGCGACCTGGCTGGCCGCGAGACCACGGACATCCTGGAAACCGAGTTCGACGCGCAACGTGGCCAGCTAGTTCCTCGTCATCTTCGAGACACAGTCGCCACCGCCGTGCCGTGGATCGCCGAACGCTTTCCGACTCACGCCGCCTGGAGCCGCGCGACCGTCGTCGAGGTGATGGGAAACCACGGCGGGAAGATGCGCGAGCTCACCGCCGCAACTTTGGCTACGACGCTCTTTCTTAATCGCAAAGACCATTTTGAATCGGTTCCCTTGCCAGTCGAAGCCCAGTTCGCGCCGACCTTTGGCGTTTGCGTCGCGGACTTCGACGGCGACGGACGCGAAGACATTTTTCTCGCACAAAACTTTTTCGCGTTCCGAGTGGAAGACTCCCGGCTGGATGCCAGCCGGGGCCTGCTCCTGCGCGGCGATGGTAAAGGCGGGTTCGTCCCGGTCCCCGGCCAGGAGAGCGGCATCAAAGTATATGGCGAGCAGCGCGGCGCCGCCGTTGCGGACTTCGATCACGATGGGCGCGCCGATTTGGTCGTCACGCAAAATGGAAACGCTACCAAGCTCTTCAAAAACGCCGGCGCGCGCCCCGGCCTGCGTGTGCTATTGAACGGGCCTCCGAACAATCCCGATGGCATTGGCGCAGTGTTGCGGCTGAAGTTCACCAGCGGCTGGGGACCAGCTCGGGAAATCCATGCCGGCAGCGGCTATTGGTCGCAAGACAGCGCCTGCGCCGTGATGGCGACGCCAGACTCCCCGAACGCAATCCAAGTCTCATGGCCCGGCGGCAGGCGAACCGAACAGCCCATCGGCCAGCCCAGCGGTGAAATCATTCTGAAACATTGACGAGGCGTGGGTGGCCGCGATGAAACGGCTGTTTCAAGATCTCACCAGTAAAATGTCCCGATCGGGACATTCTATCTGTTGAAACATCCAAGTCACCGCACGCGGCGCCGGCTGGCAAATTGCGGGAGGGAGGAGTATTCTGCCGACGTGCCTTTCCCTCCTTTCGTTTGCACGAATCTGGATTACGTCGGGATCCCCGGCCACAAATCCAGCGGCGCCCTGCTTTACGTTTTGGCCGGCTGGCTCGGCGTGATAACGCTCGCGCCGGCCGGCTCGGCGGCACAGAACGATAACAACATCGAGTGGAACGGTGTGTATTCCGACGAGACGTTTCGCGCACCACGCTCTCCTGCCCGCGGCCAGTCCTTCTCGGTGGACCTACGGGTCTTTCGCGGCGACCTGACAGCCGTACGGGTCCGGACCTGGGACGGCACGGAGCGCCGGTTCAACATGTTCTGGGTTCGCAACGAAGGGCTTCATGACCTCTGGCGCGCCAATGTTTCGGGCACCCAATCGAACTTTCTCTACTACCGCTTTGAACTGGTGGACGGCTCGGACACGGACTACTTCAATCGCCTCGGGATGTCCGGCAGCGAACCTGGCTCGGGGGATTTCCTGATCAACACCACGCCGCTCGGCGCCTCGCCGCTGGGAGCCACGCCGGACGGCGCCGGGACGGTCTTCCGCGTCTGGGCACCCAACGCATCCGCCGTTCATGTGGCAGGCCAGTTCAACAATTGGAGCACCAGCGCGCATCCACTGACCAACGTGGCCGGCGTCTGGCAGACGCGCGTGGCCGGGGCGGGCGTCGGGCAGGAATACCAGTTCGTGCTCCAGAACGGCGGAGCACTGTGGCGGACCGATCCGTATGCGCGTCGGCAGGTGAACTCGGTCGGCAACTCCATCATCGTGAACCGGAGTTTTCCCTGGGGCGATGCGCTGTGGAGACCGCCTGCCTTTCAGGACCTGATTGTTTACGAACTCCACGTCGGCACTTTTTCCGGACAGGGCGACGGCGTGGCCGGACACCCGGCCGGCTTCCGGGATGTCGTGGACGCCCACCTCGATCACCTGGTGGAACTGGGCATCAACGCCGTCCAGTTGATGCCGGTGACGGAGTTCGCCGGCGACCTGTCGTGGGGCTACAACCCGGCATTCCAGTTCGCGCCGGAATCCGTGTATGGCTCGCCAGAGGACTTGAAGTTCCTCGTGGACCGCTGTCACCGCGCCGGCCTGGCTGTGATCGTGGACGTGGTCTTCAATCACATGGGTGCGAGCGATCTGGCGGGGAACCTGTTGAACTACGACGGCACCGAGATCTTCTTTTACCCGGAGGGCAATCCCTATCGCGACACCCCGTGGGGTCCGCGTCCCGATTACGGCCGGCGCGAGGTCCGGGAGTATATCACCGACTGCGTCCGGATGTGGCTTGAGGAATATCACGTGGACGGCTTCCGGCTCGACGGCACGGCGTTCATCAAGGTCAACACGGAAGGCTGGCGCGTGATGCAGGACATCGCGCACGCCGTGGACACGGTGTCGCCGCGCGCCGTCGTGATCGCCGAGAACCTGCCGAACGACGACGCGGTCACGGTGGCGATTGACCAGGGCGGCGCCGGCATGGACGCGCAATGGAATGACGCCTTTCACGACAACCTGCGGGCGGCGTTGGGAGCGGCCGCGTTCGGGGATCCAAATATGGGCGCGCTCGTCGGTGGTATGAACCATTTCGGCTTCGGCGGCGCCCGGGCCGTCAATTACATCGAGAGCCACGACGAAGTGGCCGTGCATGGGCGCGCCGTCGAGGCGGCCGACAGCGCCAACTGCCACAGCGAATGGGCCTATGGCCGCGGCAAGCTCGCCTATGGGATCACGATGTTCACCGCGGGCCTGCCGATGCTGTTGCAAGGCCAGGAATTCATGGAAGACCGTCGCTTCGGCGACACCACGGCGCATCGCATCCAGTGGCCCTACAAGGAACTTTACGCGGATTACTTCCTCGCGTGCCGCGACATGACGTGGATTCGCCGGCGCAGTCCGGCCCTGCGCGGCAATGCGTCGCAGAACATTTATCACGTCAACGAACAGGCCAACGTGATCGCCTGGCACCGGTGGACGCCCGGCGGCGACGACCTCGTTTTCGTGGCCAGCTTCAACAACAGCCCGTTCGACAGCTATTGCCTGGGCCTGCCGCTCTCCGGCGACTGGCTGGAGATCTTCAACTCCGACGCGGCTGCCTATGGCGGGGACAATCGCGGCAACGGAGGGCGCATCACCGCCAGCGGACCCGCGCGTGACGGCCTGCCCTCCTCGGCCTGCCTCACGGTTCCGCGCATGGCGGTGCTCGTCTTTGGCCGGCGCCCGGTGAGTCTGGCGCCCGTCGATGAGGATCAAGACGGCATTCCCGACGCCTGGGAGGAGATTCTCGATCTGGATCCGAACAACCCGCTCGACGCAGTGCAAGATCGCGATGCCGACGGCGCCAGCAACCTGGCCGAGTACCAGGCGGGAACCAATCCCGCGGCGGCAGCTTCCGTGTTCCGCTGCACTTCATTGATTCGGCAAGGCAACGCCATGACTCTGCGATGGAACGCCGTTCCGGGCCGCACCTATTTGGTGCAAGGCACCTCGGCGCTCGGCACTGTTCCATGGGCCAGCCTCGGGACCGTCGTCGCCACCGGGCCGGAAGGTGTCTTCACCACATCGGCCACAGCGGCAGCTCGTTTCCTTCAGGTGCGATTGGCCGGGGAGTAAAGCCGAAGCCGCGGGTTTCCAGTGATAAGCCTCAAACGAACGCGCTGGCGGGCTTTCATAAACACATGTGAGGCGCACACTGAACTACTTGAACCGTCCCGGATAAAGCTTCTCAGCTTCGTGAATGCAGGAACTCGGAATCGATCGCAGGAGATCGATCGCCTTATCAAGGAATTCCTTTTCAACTGGATGGCTCGGCGTTTCGTGTGAAAGTTGGTTCCGCAAATCCATCACGTCGACGAGTAATTCCAAGTTCGTGTCATCACACCAACGGAGCTTTAGATTATCGAGGAAGTATTTGGCCCTCTTGCTGATTCCCAATCTGTCAACCTCCTCGACCTCACGCATGCACTCCTGATTCTGGAAGTCGGTGTAGCTGACTCCAGTCTTGAACACGTCTTCGTATTTAACCTCGCGCTTGGGTCGAATTTCGCCGAGCAACGCGGGTTTGGCGCGCAGCACCTCAAGGTGAATATCTTTCATGAACGCCTCGAAATGCGCCACGCGAATGAGAAGCTCTGAAGCATTGATGCCGTCTTCAATGAACTCATCATAGAACCGCTGATTTCGGCGGGAGAACTTCTTCAAGAGATGTTTTTCCGTCCACTCAAGTTGATGTGTTTTGAAGGCCTCAAACTCGGCGGGTTCGCCGGGCCAGAAGCCCTTCATCATTTCGAAGGCTTTTTTGGTTCTTTCGGTCTCCTCGCGTTTTAGCTCTCGAAAGAATTTTACGCGGCGCGCTTTGGGCAACTGCGCGACCGTGAATCGCAGAAAGCGAAATTGAATCGCAACAATGTCAAGCCGCTCAAAATAGGACGAGATTTTGACCATGCGGATGGTCGAGCATGGTCGGTCGGGTTTGTGTGTCAAGGCGAACGGCTTGGCATGAGGTGGGGCTCAACTCATCGCCCGATCTACTTTGTCCAGCACCTTGATGGCACGACGCAGCAATGCTGCAACAATCTTGTAGAAGCATGAAGTTTGTGATAAGCATGGACACTCATATGAAGAATCCTCATCGCCGAGGAGTGCGGCGTTACCTGCCCGGCGCGCTCATGCTCCTACTCGTGAATTCTATGGTTGCTTGGGGTGACGCCCTCGACCACTGGGCGCAGCGAAATCCGAATCCTGTGGTGATTGGCGCGCATAAAGTTTCCTATGGCAATGGCGTTTACGTCACGGTAGGAGAGTTCGGTACGGTGGCTGTATCGACCGATGGTGCGAACTGGATCCCCGGCAATTCGGGAACGCTCAACACTCTTTATGGACTCACGTATGCGAATGGAATGTTTGTGGCGGTCGGTGAGTTTGGGGAAATCCTTACCTCATTCGACGGACTGGAATGGAACTCAAGATCTACCGGAACATTGAACACCCTGCGGAGTGTTGCGTATGGGGCAGGCCGGTTCATCGCAGTGGGGGACAACTCTCAGGTGGTGATGTCCAACGATGGCGCTACTTGGTCAGAGGGTTCGTCTGGTTCAATCGACCTCTTCGGCGTATGCCACGGGAATGGGATATTTGTCGCCGTTGGACATTACGGCGTAATCCTCACTTCGCTGGACGGAATGAGTTGGAATCGGCAGAGGCCAAATATCGACCTTCAGAATTACGGTGACTTTGTGGAACTTACCGAAGTTGCTTTTCTCAATGGACGGTTCATGGCCGTCGGCATTGATAATGTGGTGCTTGTTTCTGAGGACTCCGTGAACTGGCAGCCAAAGCCAACACCGGGACCAAGCTTCTTCACAGGCATTACGTTTGGAACTGGCATGTATGTCGCGGTTGGTGAGAGTGGCTGGATTATCAAATCGACGGACGGTGAGACATGGACTGGGGACAGGCTGAGCACTCAGAGCTCATTACGTTCGGTTACTTACGGGCCGGCAGGGTTCGTAGCAGTCAGTCCTGAAGGTACAGTGTTCGTCTCTGAAGATGGTCTGATTTGGAGGAGTACGACGGCTGCTGCTGATACCGAACTCCTTGGCGTTGCGCACGGGGACGGTCTCTTCGTGGCGGTTGGTTACCAAGGTACCGTATTAATCTCCTCAAACGGCATTGCTTGGACACCTCAGGCAACCGGGTTTGATCGATGGCTCTTTGGTGTGGCCTACGGTGCTAGCAAGTTTGTGGTTGTTGGTGAAAGCGGTGCAATCTTTTCCTCGACGAATGGAACCGCTTGGGATCGCCGAAGCTCGACATTCACTGGTTATCTTCGAGATGTCGCTTACGGTAATGGACGTTTTGTAGCCATCGGCGACAGCGGAAGTGTGCTTACCTCCTTCGATGGGGTGACTTGGGATTCGTTGAGCACCGGGACGGGAGCAAACGCGAGTCGCGTTGCGTTTGGGAATGGCGTGTTCGCGCTGGCTACGTCGGGGACAATCTATACCTCGCCTGATGGAGCGATTTGGACTGGCCATCCATACGGAACAAACACCGGCGTTGCAGGGTTGGAGTATGGCAACGGCATTTTTGTTGCGACCCTGTATTGTTGCGGAGGTGGGTCGTTGACCTCTTGGGATGGCGTTACGTGGGCATTACACCAAGGTCAACCGCAGGAGTATTTCAACGGCTTGGGTTTCGGTGCGGGCTATTTCATATCCACCCGGTGGCGCTCGGGCCAGCCTAGACTTGTTACCTCGGTTGATGGAATAAACTGGATACAGCGTGATGTGAATGTCGGACGGGGGTTGAGTGATTTTGCGTTCGGAGGCGGGACTTTTGTCGCGGTTGGAAGCCGAGGTCTCATCCTTCAGTCCGACCCCATTGCAGGTCAGTCGCCTCAAATCGTCGAGCAACCAGCGGGCACAAACACTTTCTCCGGGGAGTCGCATGCGCTCCGGGTGAGCGCACTCGGCAATACACCCATGACTTATCAGTGGTTCAAAGATGGAAGTGCTATCGCCGGTGCGACCAGCGCCATCCTGTTGCTCCCAAACCTCACCATTGCGAATTCTGGCGATTACTCCGTGGTGGTGAGCAATGACTTCGGCACGGTGACGAGCGAGTTGGCCTACGTGTTGGTGCAGGACCTGGGCCCGCCGCGTGTGGCCATTCAGTCTTTTGTGGGCGTGTCTATTTCAGGGATTGTTGGTCGCACCTATGCATTACAGTTCACCACAAGCCTATTACCTGTGAACAACTGGACGACCCTGACGCAGGTGGTGCTGACCAACGCCGCGCAGCCCTGGATTGATTATGACTCGCCGAACTCGGGTCGCCGCTTCTATCGGGCAGTTCTGGTGCCTTAAGGGAGGGAGGGCTTTCGCAGTTGCCGAACCGTGATAATTTCAGAACAGCATGAACGAGACAGTGAAAGCACATTCGCCGGACGAAGTAGCGGCCAAGTTTGGTTATAGCTTTTACACGGGCACCACACAGCCCGAACTCGACGAACGTGTACAACTGGGTAAGCTGCTGCTGGTAGCGGCGGAGACACCCCTTTTGAGGTATCCGCTGGAAGTAACGCACACGAGAGACCGTAAGCCTGATTTCAGGCTGGCAATGGGGTCAACCTTTGTCGGTGTCGAAGCAACGAAGGTAGCGAACGAAAGGTTGGAGCAAGCCAGAGTCCTTCACCGCGAGCGCGGTTTGGGAACGATATGCATCTCATCATATCTCAAAGAACCAAGTGAGCGGCGTACGAGGGAGCAGGATTTCAAGGACAGCTTCTTGATGTCTTCTTTCGTGATGGGTAACACGATCGAAGATGAGGACGAGTTCTGGATAAAGCAGGCGGAAAAAATCTTGCGGCGCAAGGCGGACATCTTCCGCCGATCTAATTTTGAGCGGCAGCAGGAAAACTGGTTACTCCTCTGGGACAAGCTTCGCTCTTCCGACTGGGACTTGCAGAGACGAATTCCGATGCTGTCGGCGTTGCTGCAAGAGTTTTGGGGCCACGATTGGTTCAGCAAGGTGATTCTCGAACAGAATCAGTTCCAGTGCCTTGTGATTCTATCTCAAGACGGGGTGACTTGGCTGGAGGGTCACTCAGCGTTTTGAGTTGAGCTTATTCGCCTTGTTGTTGGCAAATTGCGCATAGTCAAAAGGGGTGCTCAACATTTTTACCGCCCTCACACAAACTGCAGCTTCGTCGTCGTCGCATCCGGATCCCAGCCGCGTGTGGGTTTGCTGGAGATCGACCCGACGTCCTTGATTGAAATCTGTCGGCCGCGGGTTTTCGGGCTTTTCACCTCGATCTCGTTGGGGTCGCACGTTTGCTGGCTGATCTTCTGGTGCGGCGCGGGCTTGTAGCGGATGAACAGTTCCTTGGGTGTGTTTTCCTCGAAGAACAGGATGCGCGACTTCTCCGGGATGCAAAAGTATTCCTTGTTCAGAATCGTCCCGCCGAAGGTGAAACGCTTGAGGTACGTCGCGTTGCGATCCGTGTAGGCGCAGGTGAACACGCGCTCACGTTCCGGCAGTCCGCAGTGGAACAGGTCCGGTCCAACGAACAATTTCTCCGGCAGTTCCGTGACCTTGTAATGGCCGTCCTTGAAGACCAGCAGCACCTTGTCGAACTTGGTGCATTCCAGCCGGAACTCTTCGCCCGAAACCTTGTAGCCCACGTAGCCGCTCTCGCGGTCGTAGGCCACCTTGAATGCCTTGAACGCGACCTCCTTTGCCTCGACTTCGTCGTAGCGACTGCTCTTCGTCAGGCGCGGATAGAGCGGGCCATACTTTTCGATCAACGCCTCCAGCCGGCCGATGACGTAGCGCGTGAGATTCTTGAGATTCTTCCGCGTCTCCTCCAGGTCCGACTTTACCTTGTCCATCTCTTCGCGGTGCTTGTTGATGTCGAAGAGCGAAATGCGGCGGATGCGGACTTCGAGCAACATGGGCACGTCGGTTTCCGCGAGTTCGCGATACATCTGGCGGCGGAACGGCTTGAAACCCTCGACCACCGCGGTATGAACCGCCTCGTTCGTCTTGCACTGCTCGATCTTCTTGTAGAGGCGTTCCTCGATGAAGATGCGCACCAGTGTCTTGAAGTGCAGTTCGTCCTGGAGTTTCTTCTCCTTCAACTCCAGCTCACGCTTGAGGTCGGCGACCAGCTTCGCCGTGTTCTCGCGCAACACCTCGCTCACGGTCAGCTCGACCGGGCGGTTGTTTTTGATCACGACAATGCGGCTGGCGATGCTGACCTCGCAATCGGTGAAGGCATAAAGGGCATCCACTAATTGCTCCGCGCTCACGCCGTTGGGCGCTTTGATCTCGATCTCCACTTCCTCCGAAGTGAAATCGTTGATCGACTTGATCTTAATTTTCCCCTTCCGCGAAGCGTCCTCGATGGAAGCGATGAGCGACTCGGTGGTCGTGGTTGGCGGGATCTCCTTGATGGCGACCGTGGATTCGTCCTTCACCTTGACCTTGGCGCGCACCTTGATGCCGCCCTTGCCGTCGGCGTATTCGCGGGCGTCCATCAGGCCGCCGGTCGGGAAATCCGGCAGGCATTTGAACGATTGCTTCTTGAGGATGGCGATCTGCGCCTCGAGCAACTCCGGGAAATTGTGCGGCAGGATGCGCGACGACATGCCGACCGCGATGCCCTCCGTGCCGAGCATCAGCAGCAGCGGCAGCTTGGCCGGCAGCGTCACCGGCTCCTTGTTACGCCCGTCATAGCTCGGCACGAACTCCGTCAGCTCGTCGTTGAAGATCTCGTTCCGCGCCAGCTCGGTCAGTCGACATTCGATGTAACGCGAGGCCGCCGGCGGGTCGCCGGTGAAGATGTTCCCGTAATTGCCCTGACCTTCGATCAGGTAGCGTTTGTTGGCCAGCACCACCAGCGCGTCGCTGATTGAGGCATCGCCGTGCGGATGATACTGCATGGCGTGGCCGACCACGTTAGCGACCTTGATGAAGCGCCCATCGTCCTTCTCGCGCAGCGCCCAGAGAATGCGGCGCTGCACGGGCTTCAACCCATCCTCAAGGTTCGGAATCGCGCGGTCGCGGATGACGTAGGACGCATATTGAAGAAAACTGGTGTTCACGCGCCGGTGCAACGGAAGATCGATTTTCCCCGGGGCAAATGGAGCGTGTGCGATCGCGGGCAACGCCTCGACCTGCACATGCGTTTCACTTTTGCCGTTGCGGATGGATTTTGCCGCGCGACCGGTTTCGCCACTTCCCTTGTGGCCATTAGTCTGCCCGTCGCCTGCGATGGGCAACTCCGGTTGGTCGTCTGACTTCTTGCGTTTACCTGGCATGATTCAAATGAGTTTCTGTCGGGAAGGCTGCACCCGACGCCGTGAGTCTGGGCATCGCACTTTGATTTCACAAGCGCGACTTCCAGCCGGATGGCTTCCTCCGATTGCTGCTACCACGCCACACTTTCTGCGTGTCCTCCTCTGCGTTCTCTGCGCCTCTGCGTTAATTGGATGGTCCGCTCAACGCAGAGACGCAATGGAGCAAAGCCGCAACCAGAATCATTAACCACGGATGGACACGGATAAACACGGATTCGGAATTTCGACAGGCAGGATTTAGTGACATTGGTTATCCGTGTCCATCTGTGTCCATCCGTGGTCAAAATCTTACCGCTTGAACTTATCTCGAACGGTTCGCATCAAGCCGCCCGGCGGCGTAGGCCTCGAACACGCGGCGAATCTCGTCGCGCACACGGCGGAAGACGGCGAGCTTTTCCTCATCCGTGCCGGTGGCGTGCGCCGGATCATCAAAACCCCAGTGATGCCGGTTCACCTGGCCGGGGAACATTGGACACGCCTGGTCCGCATTGCCGCAGACGGTAATCACAGTTTCCACCGGTTGATGGAGGAATTCGTTCAGGTGCTTCGAGTGATGCGACGAGATGTCGATCCCGATCTCCTTCATCACCTGGATCGCCAGCGGATGAACGTAACCCGCCGGTTTCGACCCGGCGCTGGCCACGCGGAAGCGGCCTTTCGATGCGCCGCGGAGGATTCCTTCGGCCAGATGACTGCGACAGGAGTTGCCCGTGCAGAGGACGAGGACGAGCGGAACGGAAGTGGAGTCGCTCACGATGCAGGACCTCCCTCACCCCGGCCCTCTCCCCAAGGAGAGAGAGCAATGCCGGGCCGTCCGTCCGCCAAAGATGCGATGACCACTTCGAGCGCGGTCGAATGGTCCTCCCTCTCCCTGGGGGAGAGGGCTGCGGTGAGAGCGAGCGTGATTCTCATTGGAACGATGGCCTTTAAGCTGTCGGCGATTGTCTGGTCGCGCAACAACATCCCGGCTCGCGCACCCCGCAACACGCCGGCACCGCCAGCCAGGCGCCGAGCACCGGCCCCGTCAGATACACCCACAGATGTTCCAAATGCCCGCTGACGACCGCCGGGGCGATGGAACGCGCTGGGTTCATTGACGCTCCACAGATTGGCCCGGCAAACATCGCTTCCAACGCGATGACGGCGCCCACGGCGATGCCGGCGGTGATGCCCTTCTCCTTCGCGCCGGTGGACACACTCAGGATCACAAGCATCAGCAGGAACGTGAGCACAATCTCCAGAACGAAACTCTGCATCGCCGGGCCGGCGGGCAACGTGGCGCCGAGCTTGTTATCCGCCGGGAAGAGCACGCGCAGCAAACCACTCGCGGCAAACGCCCCGGCGAGCTGCGCAATCAAATAGCCCGGCACCTCGTTCCACGGGAAACGCCGCGCCAGCGCGAACGCCGTTGTAACGGCGGGATTCAAGTGTGCCCCACTCACGTCGCCAAAGGCGTAGATCATCGCCAGGACGATCAGGCCGAATGTCAGCGCGATGCCGGCGTGCGTGATCGCTCCGTTGCTCGCCTGGTTGATGACGATGGCGCCCGTCCCCGCGAAAACGAGGCCGAAGGTTCCGAGGAATTCAGCTAGCAGTTTCTTTTGCATGCTTTGGAGCCGGGTCAATCCTCCACCGGCACGACGAGGTTCTCCATGATGTAGTCCTTGCGCTCGGGGGTATTCTTGCCCATGTAGAAGCCAAGGATGTTCGTGGCGTCGTGCTTGGGCGCGTATTCCACCGGGCTCAGGCGCATTTCTTTTCCGATGAATTGCTTGAACTCCTTCGGGTTGATTTCGCCCAGGCCCTTGAAGCGCGTGATCTCCGGGTTCTTGCCCAGTTCCTTCGCGGCGTTGTCGCGTTCGGCTTCGCTGTAGCAATAGATGGTCTTCTCCTTGTTGCGCACGCGGAAGAGCGGCGTCTCCAGCACGAAGAGATGTCCGTCGTGCACGAGCTGCTCGAAGAATTTGTAGAAGTAGGTGATGAGCAGGTTGCGGATGTGCAACCCGTCCACGTCGGCGTCGGTGGCGAGGATGACCTTGTCGTAACGCAAACCTTCGAGGTTGTCCTCGATGTCGAGCGCGCACATGAGATTGTACATCTCGTCGTTCTTATAGACGATGTCGCGCTTGAGGTCCCAGACGTTGAGCGGCTTGCCCTTGAGCGTGAAGATGGCCTGCGTGTTCACGTCGCGGCAACTGACAATGGAGCCGGCAGCGCTCTGGCCTTCGGTCACGAAGACCATCGAGCCTTTGCCTTTGCCTTTGGCCTTGTCGAAATGGATTTTGCAGTCCTTGAGTTGCGGGATCCGTAGCGTGATGGCCTTGGCGCGTTCGCGGGCGAGCTTCTTCACCTCCTGCAATTCCTTGCGGAGCTGCTTGGTGTCTTCAACCTTCGCGATGATCTTTTGCGCGACATCCTTGTTGCGGTTGAAGAAGTGCAGGAGTTCCTCGCGGACGCTGTTGACGAGTTCGGAGCGAATCTCGGTGTTGCCGAGCTTGTTCTTGGTCTGTGACTCGAAGACGGGGTCTTTCAGCCGGATCGCCACCGCGCCGACCATGCATTCGCGCACGTCGTCACCGTCGTAGCCGGCCTTCGAGTATTCGTTCACCGCCTTGAGCAAGCCTTCGCGGAAAGCGCTGAGGTGCGTGCCGCCATCGCTGGTATACTGGCCGTTGACAAAGGAATAGAAGCTCTCGCCGTAGCGGCTGTTGGTGTGCGTGAAGCAGAACTCCAATGTCTTGCTGGTGTAGTGGAGCGGCGGGTAGATGGGTTCGGCGTTGTCGGTGGCGAGGTCTTCCATCACGAGGTCGTGCAGGCCGTGGCGTGAGACGAATTCCTTGCCGTTGTAGATCAACTTTAGCCCCGCGTTCAAGTAGCTGTAGTGCCGCAGGCGGCGCTCGACGAACTCCGGCTTGAACTCGTTGTCCTTGAAAATTGTCGGGTCCGGCTCGAAGGCGATGAAGGTGCCGTTGGGTTCCTTCGTCTTGCCCTTGTTCTCTTTCTTGAGCTTGCCCAGCTTGAAGGCGCCTTCGACAAATTCGCCGTCCCGATGGCTGCGGACGACGAACTCCTTCGAGAGAGCGTTGACGGCCTTGGTGCCCACACCGTTGAGGCCAACGCTAAACTGGAAAACCTCGTCGTTGTATTTGGCGCCGGTATTGATCTGCGAAACGCAGTCGATGACCTTGCCGAGCGGAATGCCGCGCCCGTAATCGCGCACGACGACGTGGTTGTCCTCGATGCTGACCTCGACCTGTTTGCCGTGGCCCATGATGTATTCGTCGATGGCGTTGTCGATGACCTCCTTGAGCAGGATGTAACAGCCGTCGTCGTGGTGGGAGCCGTTGCCGATGCGCCCGATGTACATGCCGGTGCGCAGGCGGATGTGTTCAATGGAGGAGAGCGTCTTGATCTTGCTCTCGTCGTAAACGTGCTTCTTCTCGTCGCCGGATTTTTTGTCAGCCATACGTCGTGTTGGCTGAGTATGGGAGGCAGGCGGACCTTGCCAATAGTTTTCAGAGCGGAACGTCTTCCGGTTATTTGTCTCGATCAGGACATTTTACACGTTGAACTTTATGGGGCGCGTTCGCTAATCTTTAGGCATGAAAACTCGAACCGAGATGCTCCTTTACCATCTGCTCTGGAGCGCGGGAAAATTAATACGTCCTACGTTTCGAAATCTCACAGATTCCTTCGAGAGCTGGGCGTATCGGGAAGGTTTCCTGCGGCAGATTCACGCCCTGGAGGCGCGCACGTTCATCGAACGGCACCCGGGCGGCGGTGCCGCAGAAGCAATTTATCGATTGAGCGAGAAGGGGCGTTTAGTGGCACTCGGCGGCCGCGATCCCATAGCGCAGTGGAAGCGGCAATGGGACGGTCAATGGCGAATGGTGCTTTTTGATCTTCCCGAAGTGAAGGCAAGTGGACGGGTGAAACTGAGGCGCTTTCTTCGCGGCAACGGCTTTGGCTACCTGCAGAACAGCGTTTGGATTACGCCTGACCCGCTCAATCCAATCATGACAGAACTCAGCGCACTCGCCGGGGATGTTGAATCGCTCATTACGCTTGAGGCTCGCCCCGCTTTGGGAGAAACCGATGCCGACATAGTGGACGGCGCATGGGATTTCAAAAAGATCAACGGCTTGTACGAGAACTGTCTGAAAGTGTTCCATCAATTGCCGAACGAACGGGCCCAACAAGACGGAGCCGCTGAAAAACTCCAGCGCTGGGCCCACTTGGAAAGGAGCACATGGAAACACGCAGTGTCAGCCGATCCATTGCTGCCCGACGAACTGCTGCCTGCAGGATACATTGGGAAGAAAGTATGGAACGAACGGGTTAACACGCTGGCGGCGGCACACCGGTTGATCCGTTAGACCAGTAAAATGTCCCGATCGGGATATTTAATCGCAGAGTGACGAGTGGCTTCTGAGTTCTCCGACAGCAAAATCTCGCTACTTCGCGGTCACGACCACGTAGTTACGTTTGCCTTTGCGGAGGAGAAGGTGTTTGCCGAAGAGCAAATCGTTGTTCGACACCGCGCGTTGAAGGTTCGCCTCGCGCACGTTGTTCACATAGATGCCTCCGCCTTCGAGGTCTTTTCGCGCCTGGCCCTTGCTCGGGCAAAGGCCGGAGTGGACCAGCAGCTCCAGCAACAGCTGCCCCGCGCCGTCGAGTTTGGTTTTTTCGATCTCTTTCGATGGCGCTTCGCCGACGATCTCGTTGAAGGTGCTTTCGGAAATGCCATCCAAACCGCCGCCGAATAGAATCTCGCTGGCGCGCACCGCTTCCTTCGTCGCGACTTCGCCGTGGACCAGATCGGTCATGGCTTGGGCCAAAGCACGGTGCGCCTCACGGGCGCCCGGATTTTCGGCGTGTTTCTTTTCCAGCGCTTCAATCTCCTCACGAGAGAGGAAGGTGAAGTATTTCAGGTAGCGGACGGCGTCGCGATCGTCCGAGTTGATCCAAAACTGGTAGAACTTATAGACGCTAGTCCGCTTCGCATCGAGCCAGACGGTGCCGGCCTCGGTCTTGCCGAATTTCGATCCGTCGGCCTTCGTGATGAGCGGCTGCGTGAGGCCGAAAGCATGTCGGCCAAGCTTTTTCCGGCACAGGTCGATGCCGGCCGTGATGTTGCCCCACTGATCGCTGCCGCCGATCTGCAGCTCGCAGTTGAAATCTTTGCACAGGTGATAGAAGTCAAAAGCCTGGAGCAGCATGTAGCTGAACTCGGTGTAGCTGATGCCCACCTCGCGATCCTCCATGCGGGCGCGGACGCTTTCCTTGGCCACCATCATGTTCACCGAAAAATGTTTTCCGATATCGCGCAGGAAATCGAGATAGCTCACCGGGGCGGTCCAGTCGGCGTTGTCCACTAGTCGCGCGGGATTGCCCTTGGCATCGAAATCAAGCCAGCGCGCGAGTTGCGGCTTCACGCCGGCAATGTTCGCGTCGAGCAGTTCGCGAGTGAGCAACTGGCGCTCGGCGCTCTTGCCGCTGGGGTCACCAATGGAACCCGTCGCGCCGCCCGCCACGGCGATAGGATGATGGCCGAGCAATTGAAATCGCCGCAGCACCAGCAACGGAACTAGACTGCCGACATGCAGGCTGTCCGCTGTCGGATCGAAGCCGCAGTAGAGCGTGATAGGACCGGCGACAAGGCGTTTGGTCAATTCCGCCGCGTCGGTGCAATCGTTCACCAAGCCGCGCCACTGCAACTCGTCGTAAATGTTCATTGGGCGGCAAGGTTATCGCGTCTGAGAAGGCGCGGCTCAAGGGGATTCTGAGCCGGAGCGATGCTGCTGAAGGAGGTGGCGCGACCGTCCCGGTCACTCCAGTCGGCGTCTCGCCGACTGGTTTGGGTGTTAGCCAAACCAGACGAAATGGTGTGTCGCACCGCAATCAAAGGTTTTCGACGGGACGTCGAAAACACCAGGCGGGACGCCTGCGCCACCAGAACCAACTGCATCGCTAAGCGGCAACCGCTGACGGTCGGGAGGGTGAGACTACGGGTTCGTGCGTGCGCGATAGAAGCGCCACTCCTCCGGGCCGGAGACGATACATTCAAAGACTCCGCTGACGCTGGCGTTGGTGTGAACGGGCGTCCAGGTGTTCAGGTTACCCGAAGCGTCGATGATGTAACTCTGGCCGGACGTCGCAAGGAACCAAAGACGGAACTGTCCGGCCCCAACTGGTTCGATTCGCAGAAGCATCGGAGTCACGCCGGTGCCAATGCCAATCAGATCGAGGTCGAAGCTGATGTCACTGCTGGTGTTGTTGACCTGATGTATCTCGGCCGCGACTACGTTTGGCCCCTCGACCAACAGTGCAGGATTAACGCCCGCTGACAGGAAGGCGGTCTCCGCCGCGCCGTTGATGGTGGCCGTGGCGAAGTTGGTCCAGCGAACCACCCCCGCCGGCAGGTTGTTAGTGAACACGGGCTGGCCATTGAGGTACACCAGCACACCGTCGTCGCGCACCACGCGCAAGGCAAGGTTGGTGTAGGAGGCGGCACCGGTGACGTTGAAACTGTGGCGGAAGTAAGTGGTGACGATGCGGGAGCCGTCAGTG
>Ga0187893_10006198_pt1 | contig 20661 bp, 23 predicted proteins | sample MA1701074metaG_FD_139574 | JGI IMG/M metagenome (GOLD analysis project Ga0187893, IMG submission 139574) | White microbial mat communities from a basaltic lava cave in the Kipuka Kanohina Cave System on the Island of Hawaii, USA - MA170107-4 metaG ...
CTGCGCCGCGCCGTCGCCACCATCGAACGAACCGTGGCCGACTACGTCACACACGCGCGCCTCGGGAGAGCAGCTTGAAACCTGTCACATCGTCTCGTCTTTCAAACCCCAAGAAGATCTAGTACTGTCGACACGCCCGTTCATCGGTGCGCAACGGATCGCTGAGCCCGCTGCGCCGTAGCCCGCCGCTGAACGATTCGCTCGGCCACGACGACCCCAAGCGCAGCGACGCTGGAGGAACGCGGTGGTCGAACGCCGGACCGCAATCCGGAGATCGGCGGAATCGAGCTTCGGCATGTCGCCGCGCGAGCCCTCTGGAGGCTTGCAGGAGCGATGAGTGCACGACGTCACGCATCCCGGTGGCTGCCCGCCATCGTTGTCGGGGGGTTGCTGCTGGTCGGCGCCTGCGGTGACGACGACTCCGACGGAGTCACACCACCCGCCGAGTCGACGACCACTACCCGCCGGCCGACCACAACCACGACCGACCCGGCCGAGGCCCTCGAGGCGGAGGTGACGGCCGCCTACGAGGCGTCCATCCGCGCCTTCATCGACGCCGCCGCGATACCCGACCCGGACTTCCCGGCGTTGGCCGCGACCCACACGGGCCCGATGCTCGAGCAGCGGCAGCGCGTCCTGCGCGCGCTCCAAGCCGAGGGTCGAGTCCTCCGTTACCCGCCGAACTCGCGATATCGCATCGAAGTCGATGAGGGCACCTTCGAGAGCGAGAACGACATCGCAACCTTCGAGATCTGCGGTGTCGACGACGGCGAGCGCATCGTGGCTGCGACTGGCGAAGTCGTCGCCGGTGGAGTCGGCACCGTGCACGCGCGAGTCGCGATGCAGCGCGTCGATGGCAGATGGAAGCTGGCGGAACGGCAGCAGCTTGCCGAGTGGGAGGGGGTAGCGGGGTGCGCCGCTGGCTGGTAGCCCTCCTGTTGCTCAGCGCGGTGACGCTCATCGGCCCATCGCGAGCCTGGGCCGGTGAAGGTGGCGGTGGTGGTGAGCTCACAGGCGATGACCAGTACGCGGACAGCGAGATCCTGGGCGACGGCTCGGGAGCAGAGGTGGTCGCCGAGGACGGAGCCGACCTCGGCGACCCGACGGTTCCTCGTCGCGGCGGTGGGAACGTCACGTGCCGGTGGCACGAGCTGCACGGCGAGGAGGAGACAGCTGGACCGCCGCTGGATTGGAGCCTGCTGACCGATCCGCCACCGGATTGGGTGGGCCGGGACGTGTCGGTGATGCGGATCTGCACCGACGGAGGTGGCTACAGCGTCGCCGACATCGTGACCTTCACCCTGCCGGTGAGCGCGCCGCCCGCGGACCCCCGCGATCTCGCGCTGATGGCACGCGAACGCTTGCCGTTCCCGCTCCCGGACGTGGCGTTCTCGCCGCCGCTGGAGGATCCGGACGACTTCTTGCTGGTCCAGCTGCCGACCTGGGTCTGGGTGGAGAACTGGGCGGAGGTGACACGGACGGCGACGGCGGGCGGTGTGACCGCGACGGTCACCGCTCGCCCGGTTCGCCAGGTGTGGGACTTCCGGCCTCGGGTTGCCGACCCCGAGACCGAGGGCGGCTGCGACGGCCCGGGCACTCCGTACGACCCGGCGAAGCGGCCGGAGGAGCAGTCGACGGAGTGCAGCTTCACGTTCCGGCACAGCTCGGCGGCCGAGCCCGGAGCCGCGTACGAGGGTCATCTCACCGTGATCTACGAGGTGTCGTGGACCTCGAACGTCGGTGCCGGCGGGTCGTTGGGCTCGGTGCCCCGGACGTCGGTGGTGCCGGTGCGGGTCGGTGAGCAGCAGGCGTTGAACGAGTCAGGAGGTACGCACCAGTGAGTGTCTCGTCGCCGGCTCCGCCGGTCTCTCGTGCCCGCGGCAACGGCGCCGCGCCAGCGCCGGTCCGGGTGGGCGCCGGCCGCCGGAAGCGGCTGCCGTGGTTGGCGCTGGCGGTCGTGCTCGTTGTGGGCGGCGGTCTGCTTGTCGGCCTGCTGGTGCAGTCGGCCGGCGATCGCTCGACCGTGCTCGCCGCCGCCCGCGCTGTCGCACCCGGGCAGGTGCTCACCGCCGCCGACCTTCGTGTCGTCGATGTCGGTGTCGACGGGGAGGCCGCGCTGGTGCCGGCGTCGTCCCGGGCGTCGGTGGTCGGCCAGGTGGCGGTGGTCGGCATCCCCGAGGGTGCGTTGCTGTCGCCGGGCCAGCTGGCTCCCGACGGCGGCGTCGAGCCGGGCAGCGTGGTGGTCGGTGCGCTGCTCGGTCCGGGTGAGCTGCCGGTGCCGACGTTGAGGCCCGGCGACGTGGTCGAGCTGGTCGCCGTCAGCGGCGGGCAGGGAGCGGAGCGGGAGTCGCTCGGTACCGGCTCGGTGTTCTCGACGGCACCGGGCACCCAGACCGGCTCGGTGTTCGTGTCCCTCGTGGTCGACGACGCCATCGCCGGGGAGGTGGCCGATGTGGCCGCCCAGCAGCGTCTGCGGCTGCTGCTCCTGCCCGCGGAGCAGGGGACGGGATGACGATCTGGGCGGTGGCATCGCTGCGCGGCTCGCCGGGCGCGACGACGCTGGCCATGGGCCTCGGCGCCGCGTGGCCGGCGACGACGGGGCGGCCGCGGGTGGTGGTGGAGGCCGATCCCCTCGGCGGGGTGCTGGCCGCCCGCTACGACGAGCTTCGGGCCGACCGCACGATCGCGGACGCGGCGGTGGCGCTGCGACGGGAGTTCGATGTCGATCGGCTGCTGCAGGTGGCGCGGCCGGTGTGGGGCGGTCTTCCGGTCGTGCCCGCCCAACCGTCGGCCGCCCAGACCTCGGCAGTTCTGGCCCATGCGGCAGAGCGCATGGCCCAGGGGTTGTCGTCGACGACCGCGCTCGACGCGGTGGTCGACGTCGGGCACCTGACCGCTGGCTCACCGGCGTTGCCGCTCGCTCGCCGGGCGGTGGCGACGTTGCTGGTGTCGCGCACGCGGTTCGAGGATGTGGCGGCGCTGGCGGCGCGGGTCCAGGAACTCCGGGCTGCGGGCGTGGACCCGTGGCTGGTGACGGTCGGGTCCCGCCCTTATGCCCCGGACGCGGTGGCAGCCGAGGCCGAGATCCCCGTCCTGGCCGCGCTGCCGCACGATCCGAGCGGAGCCGCGGTGCTGGCCGGAGAGGGCGCGCGCGACGGCCGGCTCCGGCGGTCGCTGCTGTGGCGGATGCTCTGCGAGCTGTCGTCGCGCTTGCTCGAGCACGCCTCACCACCGGTGACGGCCGCTGCACCGGCGGGCGACGAAGCGAGGCGTGAGCCGGAACCGGTTGCAGATCAGCCCGAGGAGGTTCCGGCGTCGTGAGCGTGCTGGACAACGGTCGGCGGATGCCGAACGCCGAGCTGGACCTGCTGGCGGCACGGTTGTCCGGCGAGATCGCCGAGCAGCTCGCGACCGCGAACGGCGATGCCGCGTCGGCGAGGACGGATCCGGCCCGGCAGGCGTTGACGCACAAGCTGATCGTGGCCCGGCTCGACCGGCTGTCGCGCGAGTTCATCTCGCAGGGCAGCGATCTCTCCGAGGCCGACGAGGACGAGCTGGCGGCGCGGATCCGCTCGTACCTGTTCGGGCAGGGCGAGCTCGACCGGCTGGTGCATGACGACTCGATCGAGAACGTCTTCGCCAACGGCTGGGACGACGTGTGGGTCCGGCGGGCCGATGGCACGAATGAGCGGGCGGCGCCGATCGTGCGCAGTGACGAGGCGTTGACCGAGCTGATCCGCCAGGCCGCGGCACGCGACGGCCGAAGCGAGCGACGGTTCGATCGTGGCCAGCCGTCGGTGAGCTTCCGCCTCGCCGACGGGTCGCGGCTCACCGCGGTGAGGGATGTGTCGGGCCGCACGGTGTTCGCGCTGCGGCGACACCGCCACACCGACACAGACCTGGACGAGCTGTACCGGCTCGGGACGGTGAGCCGGACCCTGGCGGCGGTGCTGGCCGCAGCAGTTCGGGCCCGGTTCAACATGCTGGTCGTCGGCGGCACCGACGCGGGCAAGACGACGCTGCTGCGGGCGCTGCTGAACGCGGTCGACCCCGATGAGCGTCTCGTCACCGTCGAGGACGCGCTCGAGCTGCAGCTCTCCAAGCACCCCGACCGCCACCGGAACCTGGTGGAGCTGGAGTGCCGGGAGCAGAACATCGAGGGGCAGGGCGAGGTGACGATGCGCTACCTCACCCGGCTGGCGCTCCGGCTCTCACCGGATCGGCTCATCGTGGGCGAGGCCCGCGGCCCGGAGATCCTCGACATGTTCCAGGCGATGTCGCAGGGCAACGACGGCAGCATGGGCACGCTGCACGCCCGGTCGTCTGCGGATGCGTTCGTGCAGATCACCCGCTACGCGTTGAAGGCGCCGGAGCACCTGACGCCCGAAGCGGTGGCCGTCGACATCGCCGCCTCCCTCGACTGGGTGCTGCACATCCACAAGGTGCGCGACGGGCGGCGGGTGGTGTCGTCGCTGCGGGAGATCACCGGCTTCGACGGCGCGCAGGTTCTGTCCAACGAGGTGTTCGCGCCCGACGAGCTGGGGCGGGCCACGTTCCGCACGCCGCTGCAGGACGCCTCGCTCGACCGCCTCGTCGATGCCGGGTTCGACCCGTCGTTGCTCGATCTGCCCGGTGGGGGGTGGACCTGGTGACGGTGGTGCTCGCGGTCGCGGTCGGCGCCACCGTCGGGCTCGGCCTGTTCATCGGGGTCGCCGCGCTCGTGGGCGATCCGTCCTCGGCGCGGGCGGGACATCGGGTGGAGATCCCGCCTTGGCTGTCGGACCGGCTGGCGCTGCGGGCCTCGCTGGCGGTGGTGGCGACGGTGCTGGTGTGGCTGGTGACGGGCTGGCCCGTCGGTGGCCTCCTCGCCGGTGCCGGGGCGATGGCGGCGCCGAACCTGATCGGCGCCAAGGCCCGGCGCCGCCATGCGGTGGCCCGCATCGAGGCGATTGCCGGGTGGGCCGAGCAGCTGCGCGACGTGATGGCGGCGGCCGACGGGATCCAGTCGGCGATCCTGACCACGGCGCCGTTGGCGCCCGAGCCGATCCGGCGGGAGGTCCGGCGGCTGGCGGACCGTCTCGTGCAGCAGGAGCGCCTGAGCATCGCGCTCCGCCGGTTCGCGGACGAGGTCGCCCACCCGCTCACCGACATGATCGTCACGTCGCTGCTCATCGCCAGCGAACGGCAGGGACGCCTGGCCGACCTGCTCGGCGAGGTGGCGGCGTCGGCTCGGGCGACGGCGACGATGCGGCTTCGCGTCGAGGCCGCCCGCGCCCGGACGTACGTCACCACTCGGCTGATCATCGGCGTCACCATCGCCACCGCGACGTGGCTGGTGCTGGTCCGCCGGGACTACCTGGCGCCGTTCGACTCGGTCGGCGGGCAGGTGATGCTCGTCGTGATCGGCGCCGTGTTCGCCGTCTCGGGCGTGCTGATGCAGCGCATGGCTCGTCCCGACGAGCAGGCCCGCCTGCTCGTCGGCGCTGACATCGAAGGCGGCTCGTGGTGATCGTCCCGTCGCTGCTCGCCGGGGCGCTGATCGGCTCGGGCCTGCTCGTCGCGCTACGGGTGGCGGTCGATCCACCGCAGCCCCACCTCGGGAGGCGCCTGTCCGAGCTGTACGAGCCACCGCCGGCTGACGGCGTCGATCTCGTCCGTGCCCGCTGGCAGGCATGGGGGCTTCGAGCCCTGCGCCTCGGCGGCCGGGACCTCGCCGCCCTGCGGCGTGACCTCGCCGTGTGCGGCATCACCATGGAACGGCACGCGGCGGTGAAGCTCGGGTTCGCCGTCGGCGGCTCGCTCGTGCCCGTGGCGGTTGCCGCGGTGTGGGCCGCGGCGCAGGTCAGCGTGCCTGCCGCCGTGGTTGCAGCAGCCGCCGCCGGTGGCGCCGTCGCAGGCTTCACGTTGCCCGACGCGGTACTGGCCCGCCGGGCCGCGCGCCGGCGGCGTGACTTCGCCTACGCCCTCGCCCTCTTCCTGGAGCTCATCGTCATCGTCCTCGCCGGCGGAGGTGGCGTGAACACCGCGCTGTATGACGCGGCGAGCGCCGGTTCGGGCTGGGCGTTCGGTGAGCTCCGCCGCAGCCTCTACACCGCTCGGCTGCAACGGAGGTCGCCGTGGGCGGCACTGGCCGAGCTCGCCGAGCGGATCGGCTCAACCGAGCTCCGCGAGCTGGCCTCGTCCGTCGAGCTCGCCGGCACCTCCGGCGCGAAGGTGCGCGACTCGCTGCGGGCCAAGGCCATCAGCGTCCGCGACCGCGAGCTGGCCGAGTCCGAAGCCGAGGCCCTCGCCGCCTCCGAGCGGATGGGCGCCCCCATGGTCGGCATGTTCGTCGGGCTCATCCTGCTCATCGGCTTCCCCGCCATGGTCACCGTCCTCGCCCTCTGACAACGACAACCACATACGAAAGGAGACCCATGCTGCTCAGCGCTCAGGTGCACGTTCTCATGTGGTACTGGGATGCGCGCCGCCGCGTCACCGAACTCGCCCGCGACGAGCGCGGCGACGCCTACACCTCCACGATCATGATCGCCATCGGCGTCGTGATCGCCATCACCGTCGGCGGCATCCTGCTCGTCAAGTTCACCGGGAAGGCCGAAGGCATCGACACCGACACCCCAGTCGCGCCCGCACCCTGACGACCTGGAGCCATGGCCGACCTGACCACCGTGCGCGCACGCGCCCGCGATGAGCGCGGCGCGTCCACGGCCAGCTTCGTGATCCTGTTCCCGTTGTTCCTGTTCATGTTCATGGGACTGGTGCAGTGGGGCCTCTACTTCCACGCCCGCAGCCAGGTCTCCGCCGCCGCCCAGGACGCCGCGCGCGCCGCGCAAGGCGTCGACGGCACCCCGGACGACGGCCATGCCGTGGCCACCAGCCTCCTGGCCGACGCGACCCGCAGCGGCCTGCTCGAGGACCTCGCCATCGACGTCACCCGCACCGACGGCATCGTACGCGCCCAGGTCGACGCCGAGGTGCGCGTGCTCGTGCCCCTTCCCGGCTTCGACGTCCACGTTCGGGGCATCAGCCAGGGCGAGGCCGAGGAGTTCGAACCCGAACCGGAGCGCGGCTGATGCGACGGCACGACGAGCGAGGGCTGGCCACGATCGAGCTCGTGCTGATGACACCGGTCCTGTTCCTCGTGCTCAGCTTCCTCGTCGTCGCCGGACGGCTCACCACCGTGCGAGGCGACGTCGCCGCCGCGACACGCGACGCCGCCCGCGCCGCGTCACGCGCCGCGACCTACGAGCAGGCACTCACCGACGCCCGGACCACCACCGAAGCCAGCCTCGGCGGCCGCGATGTCACCTGCCAGAACCTCACCGTCACTCTCGGCGACCCCTCCACGTTCCGGGCCGGGGGATCGGTCGAAGCAACCGTGACCTGCGAGGTCTCCCTCGCCGATGTCGCCATCCCGGGCCTGCCCGGCACCCGCACGATCGGCGACACGAGCCGGGAGGTCATCGACCTCTACCGAGGGGGAACCTCGTGAGCCGCGCACGCGACGAGCGCGGGCAGGTCACCGCAATGGTCGCCATCCTCGCCGTCGCGCTCCTGGCCCTCGGCGCTCTCGTGTTCGACGGCGGGCAGATCCTCACCGCCCGCCGTGAGGCCAACAACCTCGCCCGGCAGGCAGCGAGGGCCGGCGCCCAACAGCTCGACATCGCCCAGGCCCGCACCGGCACCTTCACTCTCGACCCTGCGGCGGCGGAGACCGCGGCGCGCACCTACCTCGACGGCGAAGGCGTCACGCCCACCGCAGTCTCGGTCACCGGCGACCGGGTCGAGGTGACCGTCACGCTCACCCAGCCCACCCGCCTGCTGTCGATTCTCGGTATCAGCGAGCGCGCGGTCACCGCCACCGCCTCGGCCCGCGCCGCCCGCGGCGTCACCGGAGACGGCACCTGATGGGCCGCCTCGCTCGCCTCGCCCGCGGTCTTTCGGCCGCGCTCCTGCTGGTGCTGTTGCTCGCCGGCGTCCCTCTCATGCTCGCCAATGCCGTCGGATGGCCCTTGCCGCGCGCCGTCCCGTCATGGAGCGACCTCACCGCCACCTTCACCGGCGACCTCCCCCTCGACGCGGACACCGTGTGGAAGGTGCTGGCCTGCGTCGTCTGGCTGGCGTGGGCGCAAGTGGTGGCGGCCACCGTGATCGAGGGGGCGGCCGTCGCCCGGGGCGCCGTGGCCGTGCCCGTCCGCGGCGTGGCTCACATGCAGGGACTCGTGGGGCCGCTGCTCGCCACCGCCGCCATGTTGCTGCCAAGCTCCCTCAACGCCCCGGCCGGGAGCGCGCCGCCGCCGATCACGACCGCCCGAGCACTGGTCGTCCACACCGAGCCGGCGGCGACACCACCGCCGGCGGCACCAGCGGGCAACGGGTCGGCCTCGGCGGCACCAGCTGAGCAGCCAACCTTTGAACACGTCGTCGCCCGCCGCGACACCCTGTGGGACCTCGCCGAGCGCTACCTCGCCCCCGGCGGAAGCACCGAGGACGTCAGCGCCGCCGTGCAGCGGCTCTTCGATCTCAACGCCGGACGCCCCCAACCCGACGGGTCGACCCTCACCGACGCCAGCCTCATCCGGCCCGGCTGGGTGATCACCATCCCGGTCGCCCCTGGGACCACGCCGCCCACGACGGCGTCGACGGTGACAGTGGCGCCCGGCGACTCGCTGTGGGAGATCGCCGAGGACCACCTCGGCGACGGCCATCGCTATCACGAGGTCTTCGACCTCAACGCCGGCCGCCCGCAACCCGACGGCGAGTCGCTCACCGAACCTGACCACATCGAACCGGGATGGCAGCTCGCCCTCCCCGCCACCGCCTCGCCGCCGCCCGCCGAACCGGCACCGGCACCCGCGCCGTCGGCGCCGGCCGTCCCAACGCCGCCCGCACCGATGCCGGCTCCAGCGCCCGCTCCGGCTCCCGCGCCGGCTCCGATCCCGGCGCCGGCCGCCGACGACGGATCTGTCGCCACCGCGCCCAGTGGGGCCAGCCGCACCAGCGAGCCGCCGGCACCCGGTGAAACGCCGAGCGACGACGCGTCATCAGTATCCGGCGTGCTCGGCGTCGCCGGGGTCCTGCTGGCAACCGGCCTGGGCACGCTGCTCGCCGTCCGGCGCCGGCGCCAGCGCGCCCTCCGGCAACCCGGCACCGAACAACCGCCGATCCCTGCCTCGGCGGCGGCGATCGTCGACGCCGTCGCGGACGTCGACACCGACTACGGCATCGGCGTCGACCACGCCCTGCGGCAGCTGGGCGAGAAGCTGGCAACCCGGGCGTCGGTTCCCGTACCGGTCGTGGCCACGCTGGACGGATCGAACATCGACCTCCTCCTCGACCGGATCGACATCGACCCACCAGAGCCGTGGTGCTCGATGGCCGACGGGCGCATCTGGCGCACCCGGATCGAAGCGCGACGCGACGAGCCCGACGCCGGTCCCGCGTGGCTGCCGACGTTCGTGGCGATCGGTGCGCTCGAATCCGGCGGGCTGCTGCTCAACCTCGAAGCGGTGGGAGCGATCGCGGTCGTGGGCGACGCTGCTCCCGCTGCGGCCCTGGTGAGAAGCCTCGTCGCCGAGCTGTCGATGACCCCGCTGGCGGACCTCGCCGCCGTCCACGTCGTCGGCGAAGCCATCGGTCCGATCGAGGGCCTGCCACGGACGCAGCGCCACGACGATCTCTCGGCCGCGCTGGCAGCAGCCGCAGAGGACACCGCGGTCATCAGCGGTACGCTCGCCGGGTCGGGCACGCCGAACGTCGTCGAGCTGCGCTGCCGGGCCCGGGAAGAGGCGTGGGCGCCCGCGGTGGTCGTCGCCCGCGCCGACGACGCGGAGGATGGCGCGCTGGCGCAGCTCGTCGAGCGGTGCCACGAGCGCGCCGGCATCGCCGCTGTCCTGCTCGGCGGTTGCCCGGCGGGCGCGCTCGAGGTGCGCGTCAGCGGTGAGAAGGTCACCGTCCGTGCCCTGGACCTGTCCTGTGACACCCAGCAGCTCGACGAGGCCACGCTCGAGGCGATCGGCGACGTTCTCGAGGTCACCGACGAGCCCTGTACCGAGCCGGTCGACGACGAACCCCTCACCCTGTTCACGTCCACCGAGCTCGGCGAACCGGCCGTACCGGACTTGCACCTGTACCTCTTCGGGCCCATCCGCCTGGAAGGCGCCGAGCTCAGCCCGCAACAGCTCGCCCTCATCGCCTACTTGGCCCTGCACCCGGACGCCACCGCTGACGGGGTGCGCGACGCGATCTGGGGCGGCAGGGCACCCACCCGCGAGCGGTTCCTCAACACCATGCACGAGCTGCGCCGCGTCCTCGGCCCCGACACCCTCCCCGCCTCGACCGACGGCCGGTACCGGCTCCGGCACGTGTGGTGCGACCTCGCCGAGGTCGAGCAGCTGGTCGCCGCCGCCAAGTCCGACCCCGCGGAGCGCGGCGCGCATCTGCGCTCGGTCCTCGAGCTCGTCACCGGGCCGCCACTCACCTTCGAGAGCCGCCACCGCCGGCACTTCACCTGGATCGACCTCGAGAACGTCGCCAGCCGGTGGGAACGGATCGTCGGCGACGCCGCCCACGACCTCGCCCAGCTCGCCCTGGACCAGCGCGACATCGACCTCGCCCGCTGGGCTGCCGAGCGCGGGCTCCTCGCGTCGCCCGCGAGCCAGACCCTGACCGGCGACCTCGTCTCGGCGCATCTGGCCGCCGGCGACCGCAACGCCGCCGAGCACACCGTCGACGCCTACGGGCGCGTGCTCGAAGACATGGGCTGCGGCGAAACGCCCGAGGCGCTCCAAGAGCTCCTCGAGTCCCGCCAAGCATCGTGAGCGCCCTCGCCGCGCTAGCGGCCACCCCACTCCTCGCCGTCATCGCCGTCGACGACCTGCGCCACCACCGCGTCCGCAACCGCCACGTCCTCGCGCTCGCCGTCCTCGCCGCCATCGCGCTGTTCGTCGTTGGATTGGGCGGCGATGGCGCGGCCGCCGGTCACGCCGCGCTCGGCGCCGCGCTGGCGACGGCACCGCTGGCGGCAACGTGGGTGGCGCAGCCGGGGCGGATCGGTGCCGGCGACGTCAAGCTCGCCTTCGTGCCCGGCGCGCTGCTCGGCATGATCAGCCCCGCGCTGGCGGTCGCGATGGTGGGCATCGGGCTGGTGGTCTCGCTGGTCGCGGCGCTCGTGACCGGTCGGGAGCGGGTGCCGCTCGCTCCGGCGATGACGATGGTGTTCCTGGCTCTGGCGGTTGCCTCCGCCGCGACGTAGGCCGGTCGCGACGTCGCTACCGGCCCCGGTCGCGTCCGGGTGGCGGTCGCTCCTGGGTGAGGCGCACCTGGAGCTTCCATCGGTCCACGGCCGCCCGCACCTGCTGTGCCTGTTCGGCAGGCACGCGGAACTCGTCGTCGGTGAACGTGGCGGCGCGGTCGAGCCGCCGGGCGAACTCGGCGACGGTGAACCCGAGGTCCTTCTCCTTGGCGCGGCGCAGAAGGTGGTCCAGACCCCACCGGTCGACGACGGCGGCGAGGTCGGCGAAGTCGCGGGGCTCGGCCCGGTCGAAGATGGCGAGCACCTTGTCGATGGCGAGCTCCTCGACGGCGAGGGTGGGGCCGAACTCGGTGAGCTCGGCGGGCATCAGCCGGTAGTCGCTGGCAAGGTCGATCTCGGTGGAGGCATCGCGGTCGGTGACGACCAGCCGGGCGAAACCGTCAGCCGCTCGCTCGACGGTCACCTCGAGACCGGCAGCCGTGAGCGCGTCGTTGAGCGCAGGGAGGAGCTCGAGGACGCGTCCGGGGTCGGTGGCGAAATAGTCCAGGTCGCGGGTGGCGCGGTCGATGTCGCCGCGGGCGATGAGTGCGCCTCCGCCGGCGAGCGCGAAGCCGTCGGCTTCGGGTAGGCGAGCGACGACGGCGGCGACTCTCTGCTGCAACGGGCTCAGCACGCCAGATCGGCGCCGCGGTGGCGCCGGAACCAGTCGGCCCAGGCCCGCCGGACTCGTGGCGGGAGAACGAGATCCTCCCAGTCGGCGAGGAGGACCTCGACGTCGATGTAACGGCGCACGTCGTCGTCGCCGCCTTCCCGCAGGACCTGCTCGTACACGCGCCGCCGGTCCGGAACCCGGTCGAGGTCGTAGGTGAGAGGTCCGTCACCGCTCCAGTCCACGGTGACCGGCAGCCGGACCCGGCCGGTGGCCTTGGGATGGCGCGGGTCGTCGACGTCGTCGGGAACGGCGACGGGTCGGGCATCGGGGCCCAGCGAGCGCGAACGGCCGGCCACGAACCCCAAGTGTAGGAAGGCCACGTCAGAGACAGGCCGAGTGATGGTCATGCGTCGGCTCCGACGCCGTGCAGGTCCGTGAGCACTCGAAGGAGGTCGGCGATCTCCCGGAGCCGGGCGTTGCAGTCGACCTCGGTCAGCCGCCGGAGGTCGTGCTGCCACCGCTGCACGCACGCCGCGGGCATGCCCGCCCCCGTGACGCCGTGGCCGTTCCCGGGTCGGGGTGTGATCTCGACGAGGCGCCGGTCGATGATCGGGAGCGCTTCGGCCGCGCCGAGGGACGACTCGAGCAACGAGGCGACCGGCTCGTTCGTGCCGTCGAGGGTGTGGTCGAGGCAGTCCGCCGGTGGGAGGAAGAAGTAGATGATCGGCACGTCGAAGACCCTCGACAGCAGGTAGAGCGTCTGCGCATCAAACAGGCGGCGGCGCCCACTGTCGAAGGCTCGTTCCATGGCCGAGATCGACGCCTGCAGTGGGCGGTTGCCGGTGAAGACTGCGAGCCGCTCGGCGGCCTGCTGCTGGGTGAGACCGCGTAGCCGCCGGATGGTGCGGAGGTTGTGGGCGACGACGGCGTTGACGTCGCGCGTCCGGCCGTCGCCCGAGCCGGTCCGAGCCCGCTGAGGCGCGGTGGGTGTGTGCATGGTCGGTCCTCCTGGGTCAGGTGTCCCAGCCGATGTGGATGTGGTCGGCGTGGTAGGTGTTCGTGAAGACGCCGGGCGCGCCGGTGTCGACAGGCCCGCCGATCTCGTCGGGGCGGTACGGCGCGGGGAGTGCGGCGAGCTGGTCCATGACGGCGACGACGCCGGGGTGGCGGGCCGAGATCGGGGTGCCGTCGAGGACGGCGATGTCGGCGCCGCGGCCGAGGTAGTGGTTCGAGACCACGCAGCCCGGTCCGTGGGCCTGGCCGGTCACCGCGCAGCGCGAGTGCCCGGTGATCAGTGACGTGACCGAGAGGGTGTGGTCGCGGGCGAGCGCGAGCAGGACGGCGACGACCCGGGCGTCGACGCTCCCGGCGGCGAGGTCGTCGCGCCCGCCGCTGTAGATGCTGACGTTGGGGTGCGCGAGCAGCGCAGCGGCGTCGCCGGCATCGACGAGCAGCGGCGGCGCGGCCGCGTAGCGCCCGGCCCAGGCCAGCACCTCGTCGACGTAGGCGTCGGAGTCGTTGTAGCGGCGAAGCGCGGCTCGTTCGTCGTCGATCCGGCCGGCTGGTCCGCACAGGTAGGCGGCAGCGGCGGCGACGGCGTCGTCGAGGTCGTGGGGGTCGAGACGACCGTCGCCGTCGCCATCGACGGCCCAGGCGTCGAAGGTGGACGGCAGGAACTGCATCGGCCCGACCGCCTGCAACCACGGGCCGGTCACACCCCATCGTCCCGACCAGGCCCCGGCGGCCATCGCGGTGGTGTTGCCGCCGGCGCCGGACCCGTCGAGGGGCGGGCCGAGGATCGGCGGCGACACGATCCCGTCGGGACCGATCGACGCGCCGTTGGCGCTGCCGTGACCGGACTCGACCTGCCCGACAGCGGCGAGCAGCTCCCAGCGCAACCCCGGACAGGTGCTGGCGGAGCGTTGGTAGGCGGCCAGGGCGGTGGGGTGGATGGCGAGTCCGCCGCCCGTGGCCGCAGCCGGCGGAAGGTCACCGGGCGCGAAGGCGAGCGGAATGGCGAAGAACCCACTCAACACGAGGCTGGAGGCGGAGGCGGCGGTCCGGAGCACGACCCTGCAAGCCCGCCGAGATGGCGGCGGGCGACATCGCATGTCGCCGATCGGTGCCGTTCAGGGCTTGCAGTGACGTCGCCGCCCGCCAGGAGGGCCGCCAAGACCTGAAGCACTCCGACACGAGGTGGTCCTCGATGCTCTTGACGAACCGTGCGAGCGGCGTGCTCGCACAGACGGTCGACGTCACGCCCGATGCCTCGGGCATGCCGGGCGGCGCGTTGATCCAGCAGCTCCTGAACTGGTCGCAGATGCTGGCGCTGTGGGGGTCGCTCGGAGCGATCCTCATCGGCGCCGCCATGTACGGCCTGGCCCAGCAGGGCAACTCCTATGCCGGCGCGTCGCGAGGCAAGACCCTGGCGATGGGCGGCGTTGTCGGGGCGATCCTGGCCGGGCTGGCGCCGGCCGCGGTCAACCTGCTCTTCACCGCGGCGAGCGGGTGACATGGCCGCCCCGCGCACACCGGACCGGCGGCCCTTTCGCCCCCTGGCCGTTGCGGGCGCCGCCGCGATCATCTTCCTCGGGGGCATGGCGGCCCGTGGCGCGCTCGTCGATCGCGCCGGCGACGACGCGCAAGCGGCCGCGCCGGCCGCGACAGCGTCGCCGGAGGCAGTAGGGCCCGGACCGGCCCGCGAGGTCGACGGCGCGCCCGCCGGGTTCGCCCGGACCCGGGCGGGAGCCCGGGCGGCGGCGATCGCCTACACCGCCACGCTCTCGCAGCGGCTCCTGTACCTCGAACCGGCGGCTGCCGAGGCCGCGGTGCGGGCCGTCGCCTCCGACGCGTCGGAGGACGCCCTCGTCGTCGACGCGCTCGACAGCCTGGACGCGGCCCGCACACCGCTGACCGAGGGCAGCGGCGCCACGTGGTGGATCGTCGAGCCGCTGGCGGTGAAGGTCGAGGCGTTCAGCACCGATCGCGCCCGCATGTCGGTGTGGCTGGTCCGGGTCCTGTCCCGCCAAGGCGTGGTCGTCCCCCAGACCTCGTGGGTCACCGAGACCGTCGAGTTGGTCTGGGAGGACGGCGACTGGCGACTCTGGTCCGACACCTCGACACCGGGCCCGACCCCGGTACCGGACGGGTCGGACCTGCCGTCGAGCGCGGCCGAGCTCGACGCCGAGCTGACCGGCTTCGAGGTGCTCGACCCGGTGATGGCGGCACGATGAGCGTGCTCGCCATCGGCTTCCCCAACCCGATCTCGTGGGTGTGGGACAAGGCCACCGGGCTGCTGGGCGACGCCGCCGGTGCGGCGCTGGGCTGGTCGTTCGAGAAGGTCATCGGCGGGCTCGTGGCGTGGGTGCTCGACGGGGTCGCCTGGGTGGTCGGGGCGGTGTTCGGGTTCATCGACACCTCGACCTCGCCGACGGTGACCGCGGCGTGGTTCGTCGGCGACGGCGCCGACGCCGGCCCCTACCGGGTGATGCTGTCGGTGGCCGCCGCGCTGCTGCTGCTGTTCGTGTTCGCCGGCCTCATCCAGGGCGTGCTCGCCGGCGACGTCGCCGGCATGGGCCGGCGCATGGTGCTCGACCTGCCCCTGGCCATCGGCGGGATGGTCTCCACCGTCGCCATCACCCAGCTGCTCATAGACCTGACCGACGCGCTGAGCGACGGGATCCTGTCGGGCTTCGGCACCGACATCCGCAGCTTCATGGACGGTGTCGCCACCGTCGGCACCCTGACCGGCGGCGTCGCCACCGCCCTGGTGGTGTTCCTCCTCGGCCTGTTCACTCTGCTAGCCGGGCTCGTGATCTTCATCGAGCTGGTCATCCGCTCGGCGCTCATCTACCTCGTCGTCGGCCTGAGCCCGCTGGCGTTCGCCGCGCTGCTGTGGCCGGCCACCCGGGGCGTGCTGCGCAATACCCTCGAGCTGCTGTGCGCCCTGATCGTCTCCAAGGTCGTCATCAGCTTGGCGTTGGCGATCGGCGCCGCAGCGCTCGGCGGTGCCGGCAGCGCCCCGGCACCGGCTCCGGAGATCGCCCCACCGACGGCGACCGCCGGGGTGGTGACCGACGGCGGGTCCGACGCGGCGACGGTCACCGCCGCCGCTGGGGTGCTGCTCGCCGGGCTGGCCACCTTCGCGGTGGCGTGCTTCAGCCCCTTCGTCATCATGCGGCTCTTCCCGGTCGTGGAGGGCGCCGTCGTCGCCCAAGGGCTGCGGGGCGGACCGGTGCGCACCGCGCAGAGCGCCTGGTCGATGAAGTACCAGATGGACGTCTCCCGCCGCTTCGGCACCGGCGCCCACCGAGCCGGCGCCGAGACCGGCGGGGCCGAGGGGGCCGGTGCCGCGTCTTCCGGCGGAGGTGGTGCCGCCGCGTCCGGGTCGGCCCCCGCCGGGGCGGCCGCCGCCGCGCCGGCGGCAGTCGCCACCGTCGCCGCCGGGGCGGCGAAGACCGCGACCCGGGCCGCCACCTCGACCACCGAACGGCAGGCGAGCTCCGCGAACCAGCAGCGCCCGCCGCGCCAGGGAGGAGACAGCGATGGCCAACCGTGACGACCAGCGCATGTACCGCTTCGACCTCTTGGACCGCACGGGCGTGTTCCTCGGCTTCGGGCTCGTCCAGCTCGGCCTGCTCGGCGCCGGCGGGCTTGCATCCACCCTGGCCGTCACCGCCGGGTTGCCGCTACCGGTCGCGGCCACCCCCGCCCTCGCGGCCTTCGCGCTCGCCGTCGGCCGCGTCGGCGGCGAACGGCTCGTCGACTGGCTCCCCGTCGCCATCCGATGGGTGCTGGGCCGGCGCCGCCGCCGTTGGATGGCGCCGCTCCCCCTGCTCAGCCCTGACCGTGACGGCAGCAACCAACCGGCGCTGCCACGGTTCCTCGCCGGCATGCACCTGCTGGAGGCCCCGAGCGACTGGGGCCGCCTCGCCGGCGCCGGCGTGGTGCACGACACCTCCGGTGGGGCGATGTCGGCGGTGGTGCGCGTCCGCGGGCAGGACTTCGCGCTCGCGCCCCGCGACGAGCAGGTCCGGCTGCTGGCCGGGTGGGGTGACGTCCTCGCCGGCTTCGCCACCGAACGCGGTGCGGTCGCCCGGCTGTCGTGGACCGACTTCACCACGCCGACCGGGATGCGGGACCACCTGAGCTGGCTGGCCGCGCAGCGCGCTACCGAGTCGGGCGCCGCCGAGTCCTACCGCGGGCTGCTCAACGGCACCGGCGCCCTCAGCTCCGGCCACGACGTCCTCGTCGCCGTCACAGTCACCCGTGAGCGCCTCACCAGCGGCCACCGCGGCGGGCAGGCAGACGAGCGGCTGCTCGCCGTGCTCGGCAACGCCGTCGACACCCTCGTCCGAGGGCTGCGCACCGCCGGCCTCCTCGCCGAGGACCCGCTCACCGCCGGCGAGCTCGCCGCGGTCCTCCGTGGCCGGCTCGACCCGACCCGGATGCGCAAGGCCTCGAGAGGGTCGCTCGCCGAGCGGCTCGGGCTCGTCCGGCCCGCCAACGCCGGGCCGCTCGCCGTCGAGGTCGAGTGGAGCCGGCTGCGCACCGACGGCGCCTGGCACCGCACCTACTGGATCGCCGAGTGGCCCCGCCTCACCCAGCACCCCGACTGGATGGAACCGGTCCTCGCCTTCGCCGGCACGGGCTCACGCGCCCTCACGGTGCTGTTCGAACCCGTCGCGCCCTCCGCGTCCCGGCGCCGAGTCGACCGCGAGTCCATCAAGCTCGACACCGACGCCACCAGCCGGGCCGAGCGAGGCCGGCGCGTCGACGCCGGCCACCGCCGCCTCCAGGCCGCCGTCGCCGAGCGCGAAGCCGAGCTCGTCGCCGGGTACGCCGAGGTCGCCTACGCCGGCCTCGTCACCGTCACCGCCGACGACGAGACGGCGCTGCGCGAGGCGTGCGACCAGTGCGAGCAGATCGCCCGCGAGCACGGCCTCGAGCTTCGACCCCTCGACGGCCGCCACGACATCGCCTTCGCCGCCGCCCTCCCGCTCGGCCTCGGCCTGTCCCGTACCTGGGTGGCGTGATGCTCTTCAAGCGGCGACGCTCGCTGCGGGTTGCCCGTCACCGCGGGACCACGGCGCATGTCTGCTCGGTCTACCCGTTCAGCGTCGCCGCCGGCCTCGGCCACCGGGGCGTCTACATCGGCACCGACCTGCTCACCGGCGGGGGCGGGTTCTGCTGGGACCCCTTCGAGGCCTACGACCAGCACCTCACCACCAACCCCAACACGTGGGTGCTCGGCGAGCCGGGCAACGGCAAGTCCGCGCTCGTCAAGACGCTCCTGTACCGGATGGCCGGCATCTGGGGCGGCGACCGCACCCGGTTCCTGGCCATCTGCGACCCCAAGGGCGAGTACCGCAGCCTCGCCACCGCGCTCGACCTTCCCGTCGTGCGGCTCGCGCCCGGCGGAACCAGCCGGCTCAACCCCCTCGACCCCGGCCCGTCGAACGACGCCGACGACCTCGAGCGCCGCGTGCTGCACCAGGTCGCCATGGTCAACGCCCTCGCCGCCACCATCCTCGCCCGGCCCCTCGACCCCCTCGAGGACGCCCTCACCTTCGCCGCCGTCGACCACCTCGCCCGGCGCAGCGACGAACCGACCCTCGGCGACGTCGCCGCGGTCCTCACCAACCCGCCGCAGACCGTCGCCGAGCGCGTCAACCGGCCCACAGAACAGGTCGCCCGCGACGGAGAGACCGTCGTCTACGCCCTCGACAAGCTCCTCACCCGCTCGCTGCGCGGCATGTTCGACGGCCCCTCGACCCTGCACGTCGACTGGGACGGCCCCGGTGTCGTCCTCGACCTCTCCGCCGTCCACCACGACCCCGACGCCCTCCCGCTCGTCATGGTCGCCGCCACCGCCTGGCTGCAGGCGCTCATGGCATCCGGCGCCCGCCGCCAGCGCGTCCAGGTCCTCGACGAGGCCTGGTGCCTGCTCGGCACCCGCCACACCGCCGCCTACCTCCAGGCGTGCTGGAAGCTCGGCCGCACCTACGGCGTCGCCAACATCGCCATCGCCCACCGGCCCAGCGACCTCGCCGCCCAAGCTGACGACGGCACCGCCACCGCCAAGATCGCCGCCGGGCTCCTGGCCGACACGGCGACCAAGATCGTCCTCCGCCAGGCCCCCGACCAGCTCGGCCCCGCCGCCGACCTGCTCGGCCTCACGCCCGCCGAGCGCGGCGTCGTCGGGCACCTCCTTCGCGGCCGCGCGCTGTGGAAAGTGGGCGCCCACACCGCCGTCGTCCAGCACCACCTCGCACCGCGCGAGCACGGCATGTGCGACACAGACCAGTCGATGCGCGGGAGTCCCCACGAGTTCAGCGCCGAGCAGGAGCCGATCGGTGCGCTACGACCGTGACGAGCTTCTCGCCCGCACCGATCTCGCCGCCCTCGCCGACGAGCTGCTCGGATACCACGTCGGCAACGGCCGCAACGCACGCTGGCCCAGCCCTGTGCCCAACCACCCCCAGACCGGCCGCACCCCGCCCATGAGCATCTTCGTCGACCACCGCGGTATCGAACGCTGGACCTGCTTCGCCACGGGTGCCAACGGCACCGCCATCGACCTCGTCATGACCGCCACCGGCCGCACTGTCGGCGACGCCATGACCTGGCTCGCCGAGCGCGCCCGCCTCGACCGCCCGCCACCCGAACGCATGCCGATCCCGAGGCGCCGCCCGCCGGAGGCCTCGCGACGGGAACCATCAGCGGCGCTGCGCGCCTATGTCGAAGCCTGCGAGCGCATCCTCTGGCGGCCGGAAGGCGCGGCGATCCGGCGGTGGCTCGTGGAGGACCGTTGCCTCGACCCCGAGGTGCTCCGGCACAACCGCATCGGCGCTGATCCCGGCCCTCGCATCCTGCGCCGGGCGAATGGACTCCCACGGCACGGACCGGCCGCTGTGTTCCCCGCGCTCGACGACGACGGCCAGGCCATCTACCTCCAGGCCCGCTACCTCGACCCTCCACCTGACCGCGGGAAGTACGACAACCCGATCGCTCGGCATGGAAGCAACCCGCGACTGACCTTCGTTGACCCTCCCGGGGCGTCGCCCGTGGGCACGACGATCATTACCGAAGGGATGCCTGACGCACTTGCTGCCGCATCAGTCGGCTACAACGCAGCAGCTGTCATGGGCGCCGGGCTGCCACACCGCCGGGTAGCCGAGCGCCTTGCACGACGACGCGGGTTCGTTGTCATCGCCTTCGACCTGGACGACGCCGGTCGTGCCGGAGCGGGCCGCCTCATCGAGCGCCTTCGAGACCTCGGTCGACCCGACGTGGTGGGGATCGAGCCCGCCGCCGGCGACCTCAACTCGTGGCTGGTCGGCCGCGGTGCGGTGACGTTCCGCCAGCAGCTGGACCTCTCGATCAACCTTCGCACCGCGGCCGTCTCGCGGCCCGGATCGGGTCGGTCCATCGCCTGACGCTTCCCGGCCAGACTCGACGTTCAAGGCGTAGGCGGTCGTTGCACCTTCTGATCCACACTGGACGCTGCGATCCCCCTTGGTCGTGAGCGAGGAGCAGTCCGAGACGCGCTCGCTACTCCGGATTGCTGACCCGCACTGTCCGTTCGTAGAGCCAGGACGCAGTGGGGATGAGCAGCCGTGGGCCACTCGTCGGGTGGCGTCCATCCGCTGGTGTAAATGTCGACGGGCGTAGGTTCCTTCGAAGAGCTACCAACTCACGAAGGAGGACCTACACCCGTGACCACACGAGTATCACCCACCGAGCGCATCCGCGC
>Ga0187893_10006199_pt1 | contig 20652 bp, 20 predicted proteins | sample MA1701074metaG_FD_139574 | JGI IMG/M metagenome (GOLD analysis project Ga0187893, IMG submission 139574) | White microbial mat communities from a basaltic lava cave in the Kipuka Kanohina Cave System on the Island of Hawaii, USA - MA170107-4 metaG ...
CTCGCGCTGCTCGCGCGCGAGGTCTACAGCATCGAGATCCTGCCGGAGCTCGCGGAGCGCGCGCGCGCCGACCTCGCGCGGCTCGGCTTCCACAACGTCGAGGTGCGCCAGGGCGACGGCTACGCGGGCTGGCCCGAGCGGGCCCCCTTCGACGCGATCGTGGTGGCGGCCGCCCCCGAAGAGGTTCCTCCCGCGCTGATCGAGCAGCTCGCGCCCGGCGGGCGCCTCGTGATCCCGGTGGGTCCGAGCGGCGACCTGCAGCAGCTGCTGCTGCTGCGCCGCACGCCCGAGGGCATCGAGCGCCGCACGCTGTTTCCGGTGCGCTTCGTGCCGCTCGTGCGCGGGAGCGAGGGCGACGAGGCGGCGCCGTGACGTCGGCCGCGACGCTCACGGCGTTTGCGGGCGAGCTGTTCGCGAGCGGGTCGCTCGAGGCCAAGCTGCGCGCGCCGCGCAGCGCTGCGGGCGCCGCGCTGCCCGACCCGCGCGAGCCCGCGCTGCCGCGGCCGGAGCGCCCGGCGCGCGCGCCCGGTCTCGCGCTCGTGGGCGGCGCTCCGCGCCTGCCGCGGCCGGCCGCGCTGGCGTCTCGCGACGCGCGCGCGCGCTGCCTCGCGCGCTTCGCGCACCACGAGCTCTGCGCGGTCGAGCTGCTGGCCTGGGCCCTGCTGCGCTGGCCCGATGCGCCCGCGGGCCTGCGGCGCAGCTGGGCGTCGGTGCTCGAGGACGAGCAGCGACACTGCCGCATGTACCTCGCGCGCCTCGCGGCGCTCGGATCGCGCCTCGAGGAGCATCCCTGCTCCGGCTACTTCTGGCGCGTCGCGGAGGTCTCGGCGCAGAGCGCGGCGGGGGCTCGCGCCTTCCTCGCGGCGCTCGGACTCACCCTCGAGCAGGGCAACCTCGACTTCGCCGCGCTCTACGGCGAGGCATTCGCGGCGGCCGGCGATCCCGCGAGCGCCGAGGTCTGCCGGCAGGTGCAGCGCGACGAGATCCGCCACGTGCGCGCCGCGGCGCACTGGCTGCGCGCGCTCGACCCCGCCGCCGAGGACGACCTCGCCGCGTATCGGCGTGCGGTGCCCTTCCCCTTCTCCGCCGCGCGCGCCAAGGGCCACCGCTTCGATGCCGGGGCGCGGAGCCGCGCAGGCCTCTCGCCGCGCCTGATCGAGCACGTCCGCGCCGCGCGCTCGGCGCAGGAGCTCGCGGGAACCCGCGCGTGCCCGCCCCTGCGCTCCTGATCCCGAATCTCGGCGCCGAGGAGGGCCCGGGCTGGCGCGAGCGCGTCGCGCGGGCTCCGCTGTGCTGGCCGGCGCGGCTCTGGCGCAGCCTCTTCCCGCGCGGCGCGCGGCTCCCGGATTTCCTGCCCGCGCTCGCCTGGCCCGAAGGCCTGCCCGCTTCCGACGAGCCGGCGCTCGCGTGGCTCGAGCCCTCGCAGCCGAGCTTCGCCTGGCTGCTCGATGCCGAGGCCTGCGCGATCGCGACCGCGCACGGCGCCCCGCTCTGCGACGAGCGGATCGGCGCCGTGCGCCACTGCCACGACAAGGCCTTCGCGGCGCGCTTCGCCGCCGCGCGCGGACTCGAGCCCGCGTGCTGGCGCGGTCTCTGCGCGATCTTCGAGCCCGAGGAGCTGCGCCAGGGCGCGCGGTCGCAGCGGGCCGTGCTCGAGCGCGTCGCGGCGTGGCCCGCGTGGACGCGCGGCCGCTTCGCGCTCAAGCCGCGCTTCGGCTCGAGCGCTCGCGGGCGCGCGAGCGGACAGCTCGCGGCGCCAGCGGACACCTGGTCGGGCGCGCTGCCGCGCCTCGCCGCGCGCGGGGGCGCCGTGCTCGAGCCCTGGGTCGCGCGCGACTCGGACTGCGCGGCCGAGCTCTTCGTCGACGCAAAGGGCGAGGTCTCGCTGCTCGCGACGCTCGCGCACGAGAGCAACCCGGCGGGCGCGCCGCGCGCGCACTCCGGCCGCCTCGGCGCCGGGGGCCGCGTGCGCGCGGCGAGCGGCTTCGATGCCGAGCTCGAGTCCGCCGCGCTCGCGATCGCGCGCGCGGCCGCGGATGCGGGCTTCCGCGGGCCCTGCGGTGTGGACGCCTTCTCGTTCCGGGGTCCGGGCGGCGCGCGGGTCTTGCGGCCGATCGTCGAGCTCAACGCGCGCTTCACGCTCGGGCACGTCGTGCAGGGCGTGCTCGCGCGCGCGCTGCCCGCGCTCGGCGCCGCGCTGCCCGACTCCGCCGCGTTTCGGGTCGGCCCGCCGCCCGCCGCGCCCGCTCCGGCGGCCGCGGCGCGCCTGCGCGTCGACCTCTTCACGCCGGCCGAGAGCGCCGCGGGAGCGCCCTGCCTCGAGCTCTGGGATCCGGCGTTCGCCGCGGAGCCTCAGTCGCGCCAGGGCCCCACGTCCATCGAGAGCGGCAGCAGCTGGGCGTAGAGCGAGCCGAGCAGCGCGTGCAGCGCGCAGGCGGCGAAGAGGTTGCGCGTGGCGGCGCGCTGGAAGTGCCAGGCCAGATAGGTCTGCAGGATCGCGCTCGCGGCGCCGAGCGCGAGCGCGGGCAGGTGGAGCAGCCCGAAGCCGGCTCCGCAGAGCGCCGCGACGAGGCCGCGCGCGAGCCGCGCGCGGGGCGAGCGCGCGGCGACGGCGCGGCGCAGGCGCGTGTTCGTGTAGGCGAGGCCCAGGTACTGCTGCGGCAGCGCCCAGAGCAGGTAGAGGATCTCGCTCGCCCGCTGCGCGCGGAGTCCGACTCCGGGTGGGAGCGGAGCCGCATCGCGGGCGGGAGCTGCGGCGAGGCATGCCGCGATCCCGAGTCCGAGCGCGAGGAGCGCGGCTCCCGGCAGCAGCGCGCGGGCGGCCGCGAGCAGATTGTCCCAGCGCACGACGAAGAGCCCCAGGGCACACGCGAGCAGGGGCGCCGCCGCGAGGGGCAGGAGCAGCGCGGCGGCGCCCTCGGCGAGCGCGCCGAAGAGCTCCGGCGCGTGCCGGCGCAGGCCGAGGCGCGCGAGCAGATTCGGCCAGCCGCGCAGCAGCAGCAGCGCGAGCGCGGCGCAGAACAGCAGCGCGGTGCGCCGCTCGCGCCCGCCCGCCCGCAGCGCGCGCGCCAGCAGCGCGCGGTTCTCCGCGAGCGAGGGCAGGCCGAGCGCGGCGGCGCCGTCGCCGTGCAGCCGCCGCGCGACGAGCCCCACGTGGAGCGCGCACGCGGCGAGAAGCGCGTGGCCCAGCCAGACGGCCGCGGGCGCCGCAGCGGGCTCGTCCGCGCGCGCGACGAGCCCCCAGAGCGCGAACAGGATCAGCGCGTGGAGCGCGGCCGCCTCGATCGCATTGGCGCGCGGCGAGCCGCGCTCGCGCTCGACCTCGCCGGCCGCGTTCGCGAGCTCGCGCAGCGGGCGCTCAGTGCGCGACGTAGATCCAGCTGCCGTCGCGCTCGGTGTGGCGCTCGGCCTGGCCGGCCAGGCGCAGGTGCTCGAGGTGCGCGTAGGTCTCGCTCTCGGCCATGTCGCCCCAGCTGCGCGGCGCGAAGAGGCGCTGCGAGAAGGCCTGCACGCTCGAGGGCCCGAGCTCGCGCGAGATCGACTTCACCTTCTCGAGGCGCTCGAAGTGGTGGCGCTTGATCGCGTCGCAGCGCGCGGCGAGATCGCGGAAGGGATGGCCGTGGGCCGGCAGCACGAGCTCCACGCCCTTGAGCTCGGCCACGCGGTCGAGCGAGTAGAAGAAGGAGGCGAGCGGGTCGCGCGAGCTGCTGATGCCCCCGATGTGCGGCGTGATCGTCGGCAGCACGTGGTCGCCGGAGAGGAAGAGGCCCCGCTCGGGATCGTGCAGGCAGATGTGGTCGTTGGTGTGACCCGGTGTGTGCATCACGAACCACTCGCGACCCGCGAGCTCGAGCACGTCCCCGTGCTCGACCGGCTGGCTGATGCGCGGCGCGAAGCTGATGCCCTGCAGCACGTGCATCAGCCGCCACTGCAGCTGGCGCCAGAGGCCCGGTCGCGGGCGCCTGCTGCCCCAGGGCGTGCGCCCGCGCGCGAGCGAGGCCTGCAGCTCCTCGACCCAGGCGCGCTCCTCCTCGACCTCGCGCAGGCGCGCGGCCGCATCCTCGCTCTCGAGGTCCTCGACCGAGACCTCCGGCTGCGGCGGCGCCACACCGAAGCTGAACGCGCGGTGCCCGATCACGCGCGCTCCCGACAGCCGCGCGAAGCGCGAGGCGCCGCCGAAGTGGTCGGGATGCGAGTGGGTCACGAAGACGGTGTGCACGTGGCGCGGCTTGATCCCGGCCTTGGCGAGTCGATCCTCGATCGCGCGCCAGGTTCCGGGACCCGGCAGCCCGGGATCGACGACCGCCGCGCCCTCGTCGTCGAGGATCGCGTACATGTTCACGTGACCGAGGCCGGGCAGGTGGATCGGCAGCTGGGTGCGCAGCACGTTGGGCGCGATCTCGCTGACTTCCGTGCTCGCGGGCTCCCGCTCCTGGCGCTTCGGCGACGACATGGCCGCGCACTCTACTGGATCCGCGTGCGCGCCGCAGCGCTGTGCTATCGGTGCCGCGACCTCTCCCGATCGCAGGCGGTCCGGCCGGGCGCGGCCCGCCGCAGGCGGGCAATGTCCCCGAGGAGCGCCGATGTCCGCCGCAGCCGTGCACTACTCGACCGTCGATCGCGTCGCCCGGATCCAGCTCGACGACGGCAAGGCCAACGCGCTCGGCCACGCGGCGATCGAGGCGCTGCGTGCGGCGCTCGCGCGCGCCGAGCGCGAGGCCGGCGCGGTGCTGCTGCTCGGCCGCGAGGGCCGCTTCTCCGGCGGCTTCGATCTCGCGGTGATGGGCGCAGGCATCGACGCGATTCGCGCGCTCGTGCGCGCGGGCGGCGAGCTCTTCCTGCACTGCCTCGAGCTGCGCGTGCCGGTGGTCGCGGGCTGCGCGGGCCACGCCGTCGCGGGCGGCGCGCTGCTCGTGCTCGCGGCCGACTACCGCGTCGGAGCGCGCGGGAACTTCAAGCTCGGGCTCTCCGAAGTCGCGCTCGGCATGTCGCTGCCGCTCTATGCGATCGAGCTCGCGCGGCTGCGCCTCTCGAAGCGGCACTTCGCCCGCGCGACGCAGCAGGCCGAGCTCTACGCTCCCGACGCCGCGCAGGACGCCGGCTACCTCGACCGCGTCGTCGAGCCCGCCGAGCTCGAGCGCGCCGCGCTCGCGGAGGCCGCGCGCCTCGCCGCGCTGCCGCAGCCGGCCTTTGCCGAGACCAAGGCCTCGATGCACCGCGAGCTGTTGCAGCAGCTGCACGCGACGCTCGACGCGGACATGGCGCGGATCCAGCGCGGCCCCTCGAGCGCGCGCAAGGGGGAGTCCCGATGAGCGGCGAGAGCCCCGCGCTGCGGCCGCTCGCGGGCCGTCGCGCGCTCGTGATCGGCGCGAGCAGCGGCATCGGGCTCGCGAGCGCGCGGCTCCTGCTCGAGGACGGCGCGTCGGTCTGGGTCGCGGCGCGCGACCGCGAGCGCCTCGCCCAGGCGGCGCGCGCGCTCGACCCGGCGGCGCGCGCGGGAGGCGCGGCGCTGCACGCGCTCGGCTGCGACGCGCTGCGCGCCGACGACGTGCGGCGCGCGGTCGACGAGGCCGGGGGCGAGCCGGGGCTCGACATCGCGGTCACGATCCCGGGCGGCGGCAGCTATTCGCCGGTGCTCGCCTACGGCGACGACCAGTTCTCGCACGAGATCGATCTCAACCTGCGGCCGGTCTTCCTCACGCTCAAGTACGCCGGGCGCTCGATGCTACGCCGCGGCGGCTCGATCGTCGCGATCTCGTCGACGGCCGCGGTCTTCTCGTCGCCCTACCTCGCCGCGTACTGCGCCGCCAAGGCCGCGATCGATCAGCTCGTGCGCGTCGCCGCGGACGAGCTCGGCGCGGCGGAGATCCGCGTCAACGCGGTGCGCCCGGGGCTCACCCGCACGGGCGCGACCGGGCCACTCGTCGAGAACCGCGCGCTGCACGGGCGCTTCCTGCGCGAGCAGCCGCTCGCGCGCGCGGGCGAGCCGGAGGACATCGCGCGCGCCGTGCGCTACCTCGCCGGGCCCGAGGCGAGCTGGGTGACCGGCCAATGCCTCACGGTCGACGGCGGCCACACCCTGCGGCGCTTCCCGGATCTCACGGACGTGGCGCGCAGCGTCGCGGGCGAGGAGGCCTTCCGCTTCGCAGCGCCGGCGACCCCGCCGCGCGGCGGGCACGCCTAGCGCGCGTAGCCGAGGCTGCGCAGCCGCTCCCGGTCCTCCTCGGAGAGCCGCTGGCGCTGCTCCGCCGGCGCCCGCTCGAGCTCCCGCCGGAACGCCTCGAGCTCCGCAGCGAGAGCTGCCGCGCGCTCGGGCTCCGCCGCGCGCGGCAGCGCCCGATCGCTCCCGCGCGCGGACAGGCGCGTGCGCGCCACGCCCCCCTCTTCGCTCCAGACGAGCTTGTAGTCGCGCTCGACCAGGCCCAGGCGCGGCTCGCGCGATCCGCCGAGCGTCGCGAGCCACACGCGGCTGTTCCCGCGCTCGGCGCCCGGCGCGAGCAGCGCCCGCCCGCGCGCCGCGAGCGCCGACTCCGGCCCGAGGTAGAGGCCCGCGAGCGTCGCCGCGACGTCGGGCCAGCCGACCACGTCGCCGCGCCGCCCGGGCGGGGTTCCGGGCAGGCGCAGCCAGAGCGGAACCCGCACGAGGGGCTCCGAAAGCGCTGCGCCGTGGGCGAACCAGAGGTCGTCCTCGCCGAGCGACTCGCCGTGGTCCGCCGCGAACACGACCGCACAGGCACTCCAGGGCAGCCGCGCCCGCAGCTCGCGCAGGAGCCTCCCGACCTCCGCATCGACGAAGGCCACCTCGCCCGCATAGCCCGCGCGGTAGAAGGCCACCTCGCGCTCGCCGCCGAGCGCCTGATAGGCGGGGATCCCGCCCTGCCCGCGCTGGTCCGCGCGCAGCGGCAGCTGGCGGCGCCCATCGCGATGCGCGCGCGCGGCCGGAAGCGCGCGCTCCCGCAGCGGCGCGGGCGGCGTGTAGGGGCCGTGCGGGTCCTGGTAGTGGACCCAGAGGAAGCAGGGCCGCTCGGGCTCCGCGCTGCAGCCTTCGAGCGCCGCGAGCGCGGCCGCGGTGGTCTCGGGAGCCCTGCGCTCGGGCCAGCCGCGCGTGGCCTCGGCCTGCAGCAGCTCGTCGTCGTAGCTGTCGAAGCCCGCCGCGAGGCCGCTGCTGCGCCGCAGCACGTAGTTGCTCACGACGGCGGCGCTGCGCCAGCCCGCCGCGCGCAGCTCCTGCGCGAGCGTCACGGCCGCGGGCGACAGCACCGATTCGTTGGATCGGATGCCCTGCAGCGCCGGGTGCCGCCCCGTGAGGAGACCGGCGAGGGAGGGCAAGGTGAGCGCGCTCGGGGCGTAGGCCGCATCGAAGACGAGGCTCTCGGCCGCGAGCGCATCGAGCTCCGGCGAGAGTCCGAGCTCGCTGCCGTAGACCCCGAGGTGATCCGCGCGCAGCGTGTCCACGCTGATCAGCAACAGCAGGCGCGTCGGCTCGGCGCCCCGGCAGCTCGCGAGCGCGAGCGCCAGCGCGACCACTCCGATCCGGCATCGCCTGCGCGCCCGCTGCATCCGCAGAGTGCTTAGCACGGCGGCGCGCTCGCCTCGCGCGGACGCCGCGCGCTGGTAGAATGCAGCGCCGTGCCCGGATGCATCCGCCACTTCCGCGAAGGTCCGCTCGGCTGGCTGGTGATCGACCAGCCCGAGCGCCACAACGCGGTTTCCGCGGCGATGTGGGCCGCGCTGCCGCGGGCCGCGCAGGCGCTCGAGAGCGACCCCGAGGTGCGCGTGATTCTGCTGCGCGGCGCGGGCGAGCGCGCCTTCGTCTCGGGCGCCGACATCTCCGAGTTCGAGACCCGCCGCAGCGGCGGCGCGCGGGTCGCCTACGACGCGAGCGTCGCCGGCGGCGCGTTCGCGTGGAATGCGGTCGACAAGCCCGTGATCGCGATGATCCACGGCATCTGCTTCGGCGGGGGCGTCGGCCTCGCGCTCGCAGCCGATCTGCGTTACGCGGCGGACGACGCGCTCTTCTGCATCCCCGCCGCACGCCTCGGCGTCGGCTATCCGGCCCAGGGCTTCGCCGCGCTCGAGCGCCTCGTCGGGCCCGCGAGCGCGCTCGAGATCTTCTTCACGGCCCGCCGCTATGCGGCCTCCGAGGCGCAGGCCCTCGGCCTCGTGAACGCGGTGTGGCCCAAGCCGGAGCTCGAGAGCCGCGTGCGCGAGCTCGCGCTGCGGATCGCCGAGAACGCGCCGCTCACGCTGCGCTGCGTCAAGCGCGCAGCCCGGGAGCTGCGCCGCCCGCACGCGGAGCGCGACCAGGCCGCGCTCGACGCGCAGGTGGCCGCCTGTTTCGAGAGCGAGGACTACCGCGAAGGCACGCGCGCCTTTCTCGAGAAGCGCGCGCCCCGCTTCCGCGGTTGCTAGGAGGAAACGTGGCGCCGTGGATTCCGAGCCGGGCTTCGACTGCGAGAGGGAGTCGCGCGCGCGCGCTGCGCGCCGCGCGGGCGCGCGCGTGGCTCGGCAGTGCCGCGCTCTGGATCGGCTGCGCGACCGCCCCCCCGATCGGCGAGGTCCCGCTGCCCGAGGACGTGCCGACCTGGCCCGGGGCCCGCGCCGTCGCGCTCGAGGAGATTCCCCGGATGGGCCGGCAGATCGCCTACCGCTGCGACGCCGAGCCGGCACCCGTGGCCGAGTTCTACCTCACGCAGCTGCGGCAGCGCGGCTGGCAGGTGTTCCGGGCGAGTCCGAGCGGCCCGCAGCCGGGAGACGGCTCGCCGATCGAGCTCAGCGGGCGCAAGGGGCTGCGCAGTCTCGGCGTCTCGGTCGCGCCGCGCCGCGGAGGCAGCGAGGTGCAGCTCCTGCTGCTCGATGCCGAGCCCGCGCTTCCGGAGCCGCCCGCTCCGTGATCTGCGTCACGCCGGGTCCGCGCGGGGGCTCCGATCCAGGCCTCCATGCGGCCCCCCCTGCATCCGGCACCGCTGGATTTCGACCGCCACCAGATCCTCTCCGATGCGGCCCGGGCGCGCGCCGCGGGACGCCGGCAGCGGGCCATCGAGCTCTACCGCTGGGTGCTCGCGGTCGAGCCGCGCAACGCCGAGGTGCAGCTGCGCCTCGCGCCGCTGCTCGCGGAGACCGGACAGAGCTTCGACGCCTGGCTCGCGTACCGCAACGCGGCGCGCGCCCATCTCCGCGCGGGCTACCGCGACAAGGCGCTCGTCGTCTACAAGGAGGCCGCGCGTCTGCTGCCGCGCGAGGTGCGCGTCTGGGAGGGCCTGTCGCGTCTCTTCGTCGAGGACGAGCTCGCGGAGCAGGCCGTCGAGGTCCTGCTCGAGGGCAGCCGGCAGTTCCGCGGCCGCTGGGACCGCGCGCAGGCGATCCACCTGCTGCGGCAGGCGCGCGAGCTCAAGCCCTGGGGCTTCGAGATCTGTCTCGAGCTCGCGCGCCAGCTCTCGCTCGCCGACCAGCTCCGCGAGGCCGAGCTCCTGCTCCAGGGCCTCGCGGTGCGCGTGACGGGCTCGCGCCTGCGCCAGGTGCGCTCGCTCCAGTTCCTGACGCGCCCCGGGCCGCGCCGCCTGTGGCGCTGGCTCCAGGCCTGCTGGGACGCGCGCGATCCCGTCGACGACGACCCGGATCCCCAGGGCCTGCCGACTCCCGTCTCGCGCTCGTAGCCGCGGTCCATCCGAGCCGCCCCCGCTGCGGCCCCGCTGCGCAGCGGCTGCCGGGCGCCCGGCCCTCGCCGCGCGGGCTCCCCGATTTTGCGTCACCCGTCCGCCACATCCTGGCTCTCACTCAGCGAGGGAACTCCACGCGGTCCGCAGAGCGCGGCCCGCGTCTGCCGGTCGAGGTGCAGATGTACGAGGCGTTCTTCGGGCTCCGGCAGCCGGCCTTCTCGCTGACGGCCGACCCGCGCTTCCTGTGGCTCTCCGAGTCCCATCGCGAGGGTCTCGCCGCGCTCTGCTACGGGATCGCGCGGCGCAAGGGCATCCTGCTGCTGACCGGCGACGTCGGCACCGGCAAGACGACGCTGATGCGCGCGGCGCTCGACCGGCTCCCGGCCGATCTGCTGGACGTGCCCGAAGTCGCGGTCGTGACGAACACCGCCGAGCTCACCCCGATCGACCTGCTCAAGTACGCCTGCGCTGGCTTCGGCATCGGCGGGCCGGTCTTCCCGCTGCGGCGCCCGCCCGAGTCCCTCGCCGACTACGTGATCGCGCTGACCGACTTCCTGACCGACCGGCTGCGCGCGGGCATGACCTGCGTGCTGATCGTCGACGAGGCGCACAACCTCTCGCTCTCTGCGCTCGAGCAGCTGCGGCTGCTCTCGAACCTCGAAGTCGACACCTGGAAGCTGCTCCAGATCGCGCTGATCGGGCAGAGCGAGCTCCTGCCCAAGATCGCGGATCCGCGGCTGCGCCAGCTGCGCCAGCGCGTCGCGATCGAACACCACCTCGAGCCGCTGCGCGCGACCGACGTCGTCGCGTACCTGCGCCACCGCGTGCAGCGCGCGGGTGGCCGCTACGAGCAGATCTTCGCGCCCGGCAGCGAGCGCTGCTTCATCGAGTTCTCGAACGGCTGCCCGCGGCTCGTGAACGTGCTGGCCGACCAGGTCCTGCTCTCCGCCTACTCGAAGCAGATGCGGCCCGTGCGCCCGGCGCTGATCGAGATGGTCGCGAAGCAGCTCACGAGCCACGGCCAGGCGAAGCCCCCCGGCGTGCCGCAGAAGCGCCGGCCCGCCGCCGCCTAGACCCGGAAGCGCAGCGCCACCTCGAGGCCGCCGCCGGGCAGGTTGCGCGCGCGCACCGCCGCGCCCATGCGTTCGGCCAGCGCCTTCACGAGCGCGAGCCCGATGCCCGTGCCCTTGGCGCTGCGCGTGAGCTCGGTCTCGACGCGGTGGAAGGGCTCGAAGATCGCGCGCAGCTCCGACTCCGGGACGCCGGGCCCCTGGTCCGCCACGGCCAGCTCGACCCCGTCGCCCGCGCGCCGGCAAGAGAGCGCGACGACCGCGCGCTCCGCGCGCCCCCCGTACTTGAGCGCGTTGTCGAGCAGGTTGAAGACGATCTGGGTCAGCGCATCGCGCTCGAAGCGCACCTCGGGCAGGCCCGGCTCGATCGCGAGGTCGAGCGTGACCCCCGCGGCCCTGGCCTGCGGCTCGAGCAGTCGCGCGACCTCCGCGGCCGCCGTGCCGAGACAGCCGCTGCCGAGCGCGAGCTCGCGCCGCCCCTGCTCGAGGCTCGAGAACTCGAGCACGTTGTGGATCAGGCGCGTCAGGCGCTCGGACTCGGCACCGATCGTCTCGAGGTATTCCTGGCGCTTCTCCTCCGAGGCCACCATGCCCTCGCGCAGCATCTCGGCGTGCATCCGGATCGCGGTGAGCGGCGTCTTGAGCTCGTGCGAAACGGCCGCCGCGAAGTTGCTGCGCCGCTCGGCATAGCGGACCGTGACGGAGAGCATCCGGTAGAGCGCGAAGAGCCCGCCCGCGGCCGCCAGCACGAGCAGCGCCGCGATCGCGTACATCGCGGGCGTGCCGGCGACGTCCGGCAGCGGCGGAAGCTCGATCCGCGCGACCACCTGGTCGAAGGGCTCGGCGAAGCGGTGCTCGAAGACGTAGCTCGGCGACGGCCCCAGGGCCGGCTCGGGCGCCTTGCGCAGGAAGTAGTCGCGCGCGGCGTGGGTCGCGAGCTCGCTGCGGCTGAAGACGCGCGCGTCCAGCCAGGCCGCGAAAGCCTTGAAGTCGATCAGCAGTCCCTGGCGGTAGGAGCGGTTGCCGAGATAGGCCTCGCGATGGAGCACGAGCTGCCAGCGGCCGAGCACCTGTCCGACCAGCGGGAACACCGCGGCCGGCAGCACGCGCATCGGGGCCTCCTGGATCGCCGCCTGCACCTCGTAGACCGATTCGACGCGCGCGTCGCGGTGCGCGTAGATCGCGCCGGTGGTCTGCAGCACCTCGAGCACGGGCACGCCGATCGCCTGTCCGCCCGGTCCCCGCGGCGCCGACTGCGAGAGCAGGCGCAGGATCGGAGACTGGCCGCCGAGGCGGAGGTCGATCGGCTCCGGCGCGCTCTCGCTGCTGCGCCGCGAGAAGCCGCGCAGCAGCTGGTAGGTGTCGAGCCGCTCGAGCGGCCCGAGTCGCTCGGCGAGGTCGAGATCGCCCGGCCGCCGCAGCACGCGCGTGACGCCCGCGGTCGCCGGGTCCGGGACCAGCGCGGCCGGCGCCCCCGAGCCCGGGCGCAGCCGGCGGCCGAGCGCCCGCTCGACGGCGTTCACGGACTCGCTGATCTCGCGCGTGAAATCCCAGTGCTCGATCGCGCGGGCGAAATCGCCCTCGCGCGGGATCAGCGGGGAGTGGATGCTGCCGTCGGGGTCGATCTGGAAGTGGCCCACGAGCCACTCCTCCGCCGGCACCACGGAGAGCGGCGAACGGGCCACGACGTAGCGCCCCGGCGAGACGGCCTCGGGCACGAAGTAGAAGTCGAAGTGCGAGAAGGGCCGCGCCTGCTCCCGGCTCTGGAGCCAGGAGAGCTCGCGCTGCATCTCCTCGAAGGCCCGCTCGGCGAGCGCGCGGTGGCGCTCGTCGCGGTCGCGCGCGATGCCGCCGAGCGCGGTCGCGACGAGGGACGAGAGCGCCCCGAGCACGACGAGCGCGAGCAGGGCGAATACGGTTCGGATCCGGCGCATGCGGCCTCAGGACGCCAGCCGGTATCCGGCGCCGCGCACCGTCTCGATCAGCGTGCCCTCGGGATCGAGCTTGCGGCGCAGCTTCCCGATCTGCATGTCGACCGTGCGCGTCTCGATGCGCTCCGGGTTGTCGTAGCCCCAGATCTCGCGCAGCAGCTGGTTGCGGGTCACGATGCGGCCCGTCTCCCTGCGGAAGAGCGCGAGGATCGCGATCTCGCGCGACGAGAGCTCGACCGATTCGGCGCCGCGGCGCGCCTGGAGCGCGACCGGCTCGACCTGCCAGGCGCCGAAGCCGAAGGGCTCGGCCGCGGGCTCGGAGTCCTTCGCGCTGCGCCGCAGGAGCGCGCGCACGCGCGCGAGCAGCTGCGAGATCGAGAAGGGCTTGGTCACGTAGTCGTCCGCGCCCGCCTCGAAGCCCTCGAGCACCTCGCGCTCGCCCGCGCGCGCGGTGAGCAACAGGATCGCCTGCTCGGGCTTCGCCGCGCGCGCGCGCCGGCAGATCTCGAGGCCCGAGATCTCGGGCAGCATCACGTCGAGGATCAGCAGATCGAAGTCGCCGTCGAGCGCCGCGCGCAGCCCCTCGCTGCCGCTCGAGGCGGCCTCTGGCGCATAGCCGTGGTACACGAGCACGTCGCACAGGCCGCGCTGGATCGCCTCCTCGTCCTCGACCAGCAGAATGCGCGCCTTGGATTCTGCGCCAGGCTCCTGAGACACGCGGCCTCCCGTCCTCGTCCGGGCAAGTCAAGCGCCCGGAATCCCTGATGTAAATGGCATCGGCGGGCGCACTGTAAAGGCCTCGTAAAGAGTGCGCGGGGAGATTTACGCGAGATTTCTGGCCGCGGCTTCGGGCCCGCCGTATTCCATCGAGTGCCGCATGGACGCCGCTTCGGGGCCGGATCCGGGAGGAATCTCTTCTTGAGCACGAGTCGCCAGGCAGCCGAGATCTCGCCCCGCAGCGGTGCCAGCGGCTCCCTCCACTCCGCATGGATCCCGCCGGCAGGCGGGTCGCGCGATCCGGAGCGAGTCCGCGAGCTCGCACGGGAGCGCGGCCGCCTGCACGGCGAGATCGAGTGCATCGAGGCCGAGCTGTTCCGGGTGAATCTGCGGCGCGCGCTGCGCCCCTCGGAAGTGCTGCCCGCATCGGCCCACGCGGCGCTGCGGCGCTACGTCGCGGTGCGGCGCCAGCTCACGGAGCTGCGCCTCGAGCTCGAGGAGCTCGAGGCCTGCTGATCCCGGCCCCGGCCGCCCCTCGAAATCGCTGCTCCCCCCCGCGCGTTGTGACGAAGAGCACGCAGCGGCCCCTGCGCTCCCGCGAAAGAGCCCGGAGCCGCACGCGCGCCCGCCGACCCGGGCGCGCCGGGGAGGGGCGCCATGGGATTCTCGCGAGCGACGGCGGGCCTCTGCGCGCTCTTCTGCCTGCTCGGCGCCGCGCGCGGCGCGGCCGCCGCCAACCTCTATCTCACGCCGCAGATCGGCTTCCTCGGCGGCTTCATCGACGCCAAGGGCCGCACCCAGACGAGCCCGCTGCAGGACATCGGGGGCAAGAACAGCGACTGGTCCCCCGGCGGCGGTCTCGCGATCGGGATCGCAGTGCCGATGGACGAGATCGCGCCCTTCGACGTCGGGCTGCCGGACTGGGAGATCCGCTTCGAGATCGAGTCGATCACCACGGCCGACGACCTCGAGTTCAACGTCGACGGCTGCTGCGCGAACCTGCCCGTGCGCATGTCGCTCGAGACCGTGACGACGAGCTTCGGCCTCTGGTTCGACTTCCCCGTCACGGACGGCGTCTCCGCGCTGATCGGGCGCCGCGTCCCCTTCTTCGACCCCGTGAGCTTCACCCTCGGCGGCGGCCCCGGCTTCGTGCGCAACGACCTCTCGCTCAAGCACGCGGACGAGACGCGCAGCCAGGAGGTCCTGAACTTCGCCTGGCAGGTCGGCGCGGGCTTCGGCTACCAGCTCACGCCGAATCTCACGCTGACGGCGACCTACCGCTACATGGACCAGGGCCGGATCGAGGCCACGCCCTGCTGCGTGACGCCGACGGCCTCGGACACCTTCCGCGCGGATCCGAGCCAGCACGACGTGCTCGTGGGTGCGCGCATCCTGTTCTACGGAGTGCCCTCGCCGCACCGCTGGTACGGCCGCTGGTAGACGCGGCCGGCGGCGCCCGGATCCCCCGGCGCCGCGCCGCTCGCCTGCCGCTCCGATAGGCTCCGCGCGATGCGACGGCTCCGCAGCGCGGCCACCGGCCTGCTCCTCGCCGCGCTCTGCGCTGTGCGCGCCGCGAGCCAGACGGAGCCCGAGGCCGGCGCGATCCGGCTCCAGTTCCGCGAGGCCCCGCTCGCGCAGGTGATCCGGGAGGTCTCGGCGCAGACGGGCGCGCAGTTCCTCTTCGACGAAGAGCTGACCCGCGCGCGCGTCACGATCACCGGCTACGACCTCGTCACCCGCGACGAAGCGCTGCGCCTGCTCGAGGCCGCGCTGCTCGTGAACCAGCTCGCGGCGCTGCCGACGCCAGGCGGTGTCACGAAGATCGTCCCGCTCGACCTCGGCGTCGCGAGTGCTCCCTGGAAGATCGAGGCGGGATCCAGCGAGGTGCCGACCACCACGCTCGTCCACCTGCGCCACGCCTCGGTCGCCGACGTCTTCCGCAACCTGCAGCCCTGGCTCGCGGGCCGCGCCGTCGCGATCCCCTGGGAGCCCAGCAACAGCCTGATCCTCGCGGCTCCCGAGCTGCGCCTCCGGAGCGCGGTCGGCCTCGTGCGCGCGCTCGACGAGCACCCCGCGCAGCAATTGCTCGTGCGGCGGCTGCGCTTTCGCGGCGCGGAAGAGCTGCTCCCCGCACTCGAGGCGGCCTTCGGCGCGGACTCGCGCCTGCGCCGCCCGCTGCGGATCTGGAGCGACGCGCGCAGCGAGAGCGTGATCGCGCTCGGCCACCCGCGCGACGTCGAGGACCTCCGCGACTTCCTCTCGCGCCTCGACCGGCCCGCGGAGCTGCTCGGCCGCCTCGCCGTCGTGCCAGTCCAGTACGCCGACGTCGAAGAGCTCGGCGCGCTGCTCTCGCAGCTGAGCGCGGGCGGGAAGGACGCCGAGAGCGGCGCGCGCATCGCCGGTGCCGAGTCGCTCGCGGGCCGGCCGCTGGCCGTCACGGCCGATCCGGAGACGAGCCGGCTCCTGCTCTCGGGCGACGCCGCGACCCTGCGCCTCGCGCGCCGCGTCGTCGACGAGCTCGACCGCGCCCCCCCCGCGATCACCGTCGACGGCGTGGTCTACGAGCTCACCCTCGACGACACGCTCGCGCTCGGCACGGACTTCGTGCTGCGCGAGGCGCTCTCGCGGCGCGGGCTCGTGACGCTGTCGTCGGTCGGGAATCCCGACGGCCTGCTCGACGTCACGGGCCTGCCGAGCCCCTCGGCCAACTCGCTCGTGCGCTTCCAGGACTTCGTGAGCGTGACGAATCCGGCCGACGCCACGCAGACGATCTCGGTGGCCGCGCGCGACGGGGTCCTGACCGCGCTCGGCTCGCAGCTGCACGCGCGCGTCTACCTGCGCCCCCACCTCACCGCGCTCTCCGGCGAGGAGCACACCCTCTTCGCGGGCGACAACATCCCGATCCCCGTCGCGCAGGCCGGCGATGCGCTGGGCGAGACGAGCGCGGACGCGACCGCGCAGGAGCCGGAGCTCAGCACGGCGATCCGCCAGCAGATCCAGCGCCAGGACGTCGGCGTGACCTTGCGGCTCGAGCCGACGGCCGGCCAGGCGGGCGACGTGCGGGTCGCGCTCGAGCTCGAGATCACGGAGCTCGGCCCGCCCGACCCCGCGCTCGGCGACGTCGAGCAGGTGGGCCCCGTGATCCGGAAGCGCTCGCTCGAGACGCTGCTGCACCTGCGCGACGGCGAGCAGCGCGCGATCGCGGGCCTGCGCGATCCGCGCATCTCGGTGGTCCGGACCCGCGCGCCCTTCCTCGGGCGCATCCCGCTCCTCGGGCTGCTCTTCCGGCGCGAGACGCGCCAGCTGCGCCAGAGCTTCCTCGTGATCTCGCTGCGCGCGCAGATCCAGCGCCGGCCCGAGGATCTGCTGGCCGACTCGATCCGGCGCCGGCTGGCCTTCGAGCGCGCGATCGCGCGGACCCGCGAGCTCGGCGAGCTCAGCGACGCGCCCTGGGCCGTGCTGCTCTCGACGCGGCGGCTCCGCGCCGACGCCGAGACGCTCGCGCAGGGGCACGCCGACCCGGCGCACCCGGGCCACGTCGTGAGCTGGCTCTCCGGCGCGGAAGAGCGGCACGACGTCTACCTGACGGGCTACGCCTCGCTCGCCGAAGCCAGCGAGGCCGCCTTCGCGCTCAGGCAGCGGGGCTTCGAGCCGGAGGTGATCCTGAATCCCGATGGGCTGACAGAGATCCCGTGACGCTGCCGTCCGGGAGCACGCACAGGTGCGGCAGTCCGAGCCCGCGCAGGAAGCGCCGCGCCGCCGCCGGGGGATGCAGCATCGCGACCGTGGTCGCGGTCCCCGCGACCAGGCAATGCGGCGCGACGACCGAGACCGCGGCCGGCCCGCGCGCGGGCCAGCCCGTGCGCGGATCCAGGATGTGCGAATAGCGCACGCCGTCGACCCACATGCCGCGCTCGTAGTCGCCGCTGCTCGCGATCGCGCCCGAGCGCAGCTCGACCTGCGCGAGCGCGCGCTCGGGCCGGCGCGGATCGCGCACTCCGACGCGCCACGCGCTGCCGTCGGGGTGCGGGCCGATTGCGGCGAGGTCTCCGCCGAGGTCGACGAGGCCCCGCGCGACGCCCGCCTCGCGGCAGCATCCGGCAGCGCGGTCCGCCGCGTACTCCTTGACGAAGCCGCCGAAGTCGAGCTCCATGCCGGCCCGCGGCAGCCAGAGCCGCGGCCGCTCCCAGCGCAGCTTGTCGAAGCCGATCAGCGGCAGCAGCGCGGCGATCTGCCCGGCCGCGGGCAGGCGCCCGCTCTTCCAGTCCCACGCGCGCCGCAGCACGCCGGAGGTGATGTCGAAGCGGCCGCCGCTCTCGCGCCAGGCGGCGGCCGCGTAGTCGAGCAGGCTCGCGGTCTCCGGATCGACCTCGATTCCGCTCCCGGTGCCTGCGCTCGCGTGGATCGCCGCGGTCAGGCTGTCGTCGCGAAAGCGCGAGTACTTCGCCTCGAGGCGCCGGACCTCGCGCAGCGCGGATTCCGCGGCGCGCGCGACGCGCCCGGGCGGACCGTAGAGCCGGAGCTCGCAGGGCGAGCCCATCGCGCGAAACCGGAAGCGCTCGGGAGGCCGCATCGCGCGCGCAGCGGCGGCGCCGCCTAGAAGCTGCCCTTGAGCTGGACCGAGAAGAGATCGAAGGAGACCAGCCCGGGGCTCTCGACCGAGACCCGCTTGAGCGCGAGGTCGCCGTCCGCCGCGTAGCGCTCCCAGCCCGCGGACAGCGTCCAGTCCCAGTGCCGCGGCCAGTCCTCGAGACGCGCCTCGGCCTTGACCCCGTAGGCGATCGCTCCGTAGGGCGAGAGCCGGTAGTCGCTCGAGACGAAGCCGTCCGCGGGCGCGCTCGCGTAGAAGGGCGAGTAGAACTCGGCCTGGCTCTGGCTGTAGTAGCGGAACGAGGGGATCAGGCGCGCGACGCCGAAGAGCGACTGGTACCAGGCCGCCTCGAGCGTGTGGGAGGTGACCTGCCAGTCGTCGAAGTAGTAGCGGTAGTCGAGGTGCAGGCTCGCGGCGACGCTCTCGTAGTGGCGCCGGTAGCGCGTCAGCCAGGCGAGCTGATGGCGCTCGCGCGGCCGGTTGTCGGGGACGTTCGCGCCGCCGACCTCGGCCAGCTTGTAGGGATCCGAGAGGTAGCCGTCGTTGAGCTTGTAGCTGAGCGAGGTCTGGGTCACGGACTTGCGCCCGATCACCTGCGAGAGGCCCGCGAAGACCGAGTAGCCGTTCTTCCTGGCCTTCTCGATGCGGCCGAAGAGCGCGGCCTCGGTCGGCTCGATCGTGTCGTCGGAGAAGCCGACGCCCGCCGACAAGGTCGTGTTCTTGTCGTTGAAGCTCATCTCGCCCGAGCTGCCGAGGTTCCAGGAGAAGTAGTCGTTCTCCGTCGAGATCCCGGCGCTGGCTCCGAGCTTCGCGCGGTCGAAGTAGTAGTTCCCCGAGACGAGCGCATCGGTGCGCTCCTCCTGGATCGTCGCGCCGCTCATGACCTGCGCCGGAGTCCCGCCCTGGTTGCGCACGAACCAGGGAGAGGCCCCCGTCATCGTCTCGTGCACGATGTCGAGCGCGACGTCGCTGCGCTCGGTCGCGGGCGACTCGAGGTGGAACTGGTGCATCAGGATCTCGTAGCGCTCGCGCGTCGGGTTGCCGGCCGCGGCCTTGCCCTGCGGCAGCGGCTCCTCGGCGTAGAAGCGGAAGCTGTAGTCGCTCGAGGGCCGCTCGAGCGGGCTGTCCGCGCGCGCGCCTCCGCCCATCCCGGGCAGCGCGAGCGCGCTTCCGACGAGCGCCTGCAGCAGGCTGCGGCCGCGCCGCAGCCTGCGCCGCCGCGCGCGCGCGCGCTCCTCCCGGCTGCGCCGCGTCTGCCTGCTCATGCCCCCTCCCGCATCCAGGCGCTAGTTGCAGCCGCAGCCGCCGCCGCCGGCGCCGCCGCCCTCGAGCGAGGCTTCCTTGCTGAAGAAGACGTGGCTGCGCGCGGTGGCCTCGCGGCCATCCGGCTCCCAGGCCATGTCCGGCCGCGCGAGCAGATCGCGCTCCCAGGGCTTGACGCCCGCGCAGCCGAGGCCCGCCGCGGCGGCCAGGATGGCCGCGAAGAGCCGCAGCTGCGCGGCGCTCACCGCTTGCCCTCGAGCAGCGCCTGGATGCGCGAGCGGATCTCGTCGATGTCGCCCTTGCGGAAGCCCTCGTGCACGTAGCGGACCACGCCCTGCGAATCGATCAGGTAGGAGGTCGGCATCGTCTCGAGGCCGTAGCTCTCCGGAGTGCGGCCCTGCGGATCGCTGCCCGACGGGTAGCCGATCGGGTGCTGCGCGAGGAACTGCCGCGCCTTGGCCGGCTCCTTGTCGAGGTTCACCGCGACGATCTGGACGCGGTCCGCCGGCAGCTCCCGGCGCAGCGCCTCGAGCTGGGGGAGCGAGCTCAGGCAGGGCGGACACCACGAGGCCCAGAAATCGAGGTAGACGAGCTTGCCGCGATGGGCGGCGAGCGAGACGCTTCCGGATCCCTGCAGCGCGGGCAGCGAGAAGCCCGGAGCCGGATCGCCGCGCTCGACGGCCTCCGCGCCCCCGGCAGCGAGCGCGAGCAGCAGCGCAGCCAGCCCGAGCCGGGCGCACGGACGCATCCCCCGGAACCCACGCACGCGAAACCCCTCCTCGGCCAGCACGGCCCGCGGTCCCCGCTCTACTCATCGAAGTCCGGCGCCGGAACCTGCGTGACATCGGTCACGGCAGCCCGCCGGCAGCCGGCCGGCAACCCGCCTGCACTCAGCGCGAGGGCTCGAGCAGCTCGAGCAGCGCGTCTGCGCGCAGCAGCTCCGGGAGCACCCGCGGTGCGTCGGGGCGGCGCGGCTCGTAGAGCAGGTAGAGCGGCACCCCGGCGCGGCCGTGGCGCAGGAGCTCTTCGCCGATCCGCAGATCGCGCCGGGTCCAGTCGCCGTGCAGGCGCGCGATTCCCGCGCGCTCGAAGGCGCGCTCGACCTCCGGCGCCTGCAGCACGCGCCGCTCGTTCAGCTTGCAGGTGATGCACCAGTCCGCGGAGAACGCGACGAAGACGCGCTGGCCCCGCGCGAGGCGTTCCGCGATCGCGTCTGGCGCCCAGGGCTCCCAGCCGCCCGGCGCCGCGGCGAGCGCGGCGGGCGAGTCGGGGTCCGCGGGCCGGGCGGGCGCGACGTCGACCCAGTTGCGCCCGAGCAGCAGCAGCACGGCGGTTGCGCCCGCGAGCGGCAGGCGCGCGCCGCGCCGGCCCGAGCGCTGCACGAGCCCAAAGGTCCAGCACAGGAAGGCGAGCGCGACGAG
>Ga0187893_10006200_pt1 | contig 20650 bp, 17 predicted proteins | sample MA1701074metaG_FD_139574 | JGI IMG/M metagenome (GOLD analysis project Ga0187893, IMG submission 139574) | White microbial mat communities from a basaltic lava cave in the Kipuka Kanohina Cave System on the Island of Hawaii, USA - MA170107-4 metaG ...
CCGCCGGGCTCGACGCGTCGCTCGTCACGGCCTTGTCGGAGGCCGCGACGGCCCTCGGACGTGCGGTGCGCTACCGCTCCGCGGGCACCGTCGAGTTCCTGGTCGATCCGCAGGACGGCACCTTCTATTTCCTCGAGGTCAACACCCGGCTCCAGGTCGAGCACTGTGTCACCGAGGAGGTGTGCGGCGTCGATCTCGTCGAATGGATGCTGCGACTCGCCGCGGGCGACGCCGCGCCGATGCACGTCTACCGCCACCGGCCGCGCGGGCATGCGGTCGAGGTGCGCGTGTATGCCGAGGATCCCGAGCGCGACTTCCGGCCGAGCGCGGGCACGCTCACCGCCGTGGCGTTCTCCGCCGCCAGCCGGGTCGAGACGTGGGTGGATGCGGGCACGGAGGTGACCCCCTTCTACGATCCGCTGCTCGCCAAGATCGTCGCCTGGGGCGAGACGCGGGACCAGGCGATTGCCCGGCTCGAGGATGCGTTGCGCGCGACGGAGGTGGCCGGCGTCCAGACCAACCTCGAGTACCTGCGTGGCGTGCTGGCGTGGCCGTGTTTCCGCGAGCACGCCCACCACACGCGCTCGCTCGAGTCGTTCGCCTTCCGCTCGGCGGCGGTCGACGTGGTGGTGCCGGGCGACCTCACGACCGTGCAGGACCATCCCGGCCGGCTCGGGTACTGGGACGTCGGCGTTCCTCCGTCCGGACCGATGGATGCGCTCTCGTTCCGGCTCGGCAACCGCATCCTGGGAAACGTCGACGGGGCGGCGGGGCTCGAGATGACGTTACGCGGTCCGACGCTGCGCTTTCGTGGGGACGCGCTGGTCTGCCTCGCCGGCGCACCGATCGAAGCCGTGACGGATACGGGCACGGTCCCGATGTGGCAGCCGGTCCGCGTGCCCGCCGGCGCGACGCTCGTCCTCGGCACGATCCAGGGGCCGGGGGCGCGGACCTATCTGCTCGTGCGCGGCGGCATCGCCGTCCCGTCGTACCTCGGCTCCAAGGCCACCTTCACGCTCGGCGGGTTCGGTGGCCACTGCGGCCGGGCGCTGCGGGCGGACGACGTGCTGCCGCTCGGTGCCGCGGACGACGCGGCCCTGGTACCCGACGCGCCACTCGACGCCGCGGACGCCGTGCACCTGGCGCACGTGTTTCCGCGCGACTGGACGCTGCGCGTGCTCGCCGGACCGCACGGCAGCCCCGAGTTCTTCACCGAGGACGACATGACCCGCTTCCACGCGGAGGCGTTCGAGGTGCACTATCAGTCGGCTCGTACCGGCGTGCGCCTCGTCGGTCCGAAGCCCACGTGGGCGCGTGCGGACGGCGGAGAGGCCGGCCTGCATCCGTCGAACATCCACGACACCGCGTACAGCGTGGGCGCCGTCGACTACACCGGCGACATGCCGGTCATCCTCGGCCCGGACGGCCCCAGTCTCGGCGGCTTCACCTGTCCGGCGGTCGTCATCGACGCGGACCGCTGGAAGCTCGGCCAGCTCACGGCGGGCGACCGCGTGCGCTTCCGAGCGGTCTCGGCGGACCAAGCGCGCGATCTCGCGGCCGCCCAGGAGCGAACGATCGCCGGCCGCACGATCGTCCTCCCGCATCCGTCGTCCGTGTCCCGGCGCGGAAATGCTCCCGTGGCCGACGGCGTGCTCGACCGCCGTCAGGCGAAGCCCCCCGTGCCCGAGGTGACGTATCGGCAGAGCGGGGACCGGGACGTGCTGGTCGAGTACGGCCCGATGCGCCTCGACCTCGACCTCCGCGTGCGCGTGCAGCTCCTGTACGAGGCGCTTCGCGCGCGCACGGAGAGCGGGGAGTGGCGCGGCATCGTCGACCTGACGCCCGGCGTGCGGTCGCTCCAGATCCACTACGACCCCACCCAGCTCGATCGCCGACGCTTGCTCGACGACCTCGCGGCGGTGGAGGACGGGCTCCCGTCCGGTGCCGGTGTGACGCTGCCCACGCGCATCGTGCGGCTTCCGCTCTCCTGGGACGACCCCGCCGTGCAAGAGGCGATTCGCAAGTACATGCGGGTCGTGCGCGACGACGCGCCCTGGTGTCCGAGCAACATCGAATTCATCCGCCGCGTGAACGGGCTCGAGTCGGAGGCCGACGTCCGCCGGATCGTCTTCGAGGCCAGCTACCTCGTGCTCGGGCTGGGCGACGTCTACCTCGGCGCCCCCGTCGCCACGCCCGTCGATCCGCGCCATCGTCTGGTGACGACGAAGTACAACCCGGCGCGCACCTGGACGCCCGAGAACGCCGTCGGCATCGGCGGAGCGTACCTGTGCGTCTACGGGATGGAGGGACCGGGCGGGTACCAGTTCGTCGGGCGGACGGTTCCCGTCTGGAACACCTACCGGAAGTGGAAGGCGGAAACGCCGTGGCTGCTGCGGTGCTTCGACCAGATCCGGTTCTTCCCGGTGACCGCGGCCGAGCTGCTCGACTACCGGCGTGGCGTGCGCGACGGCTCGATCGAGGTCGAGGTCGAAGAAGGAGTCTTCGACGTCGACCCACACCACCGCTTCCTCGCGACGATCGCGGACTCGGCCGAGCAATTCGGCCGCCGCCAGCGCGCCGCCTTCGACGCCGAGCGGCAGCGGTGGCGTGAAGCGGGCGAGTTCGACGCCGCCAAGCGCGCCGAAGCCGACCTCGGGACGCGGCGGCGCGAACCCGGGGCCGACGTGGTCCCAGAGGGCTGCATCACCGTGACCGCGCCGCTCGGCGCGCAGGTGTGGCGTGTCACGGTCGGCGTCGGCTGTGACGTCGAGGCGGGGGGCGAGCTCTGCGTGCTCGCCGCCATGAAGATGGAGACCACCGTCGCGGCCCCTGCGGCGGGCCGGATCGAGGCGATCTTCGTGGGCGAAGGTGACGTGATCTCCGCCGGGTCCCCGCTCGCCGCCATCCGGCCACGGGCGTCCGCGGCGGCGCGTGCCGGATGACGGCCATCGACGTGCGCGATCCCCTGGCGCTGGCGAAGGCGTGTCGCTCGCGCCGCCTGCGCGTACGCGACGTGGTCGAAGAGGTGCGCGCGCGAACGGCGGCGTCCGCGCGGCCGGAGGCATGGCTCGCGTTCACGCCGGCGGTCGCGCTCGACGCGCGGGCCCGCATGCTCGACGAGCAATCCGATGCCGCGCTGCCGCTGCTTGGCGTCCCGTTCGCCGTGAAGGACAACGTCGACGCGGCCGGTCTCCCGACGACGGCCGGCTGCCCGGCGTTCGCCTACCACCCCGAGCGCAACGCCACGGTGGTCCAGCGGCTGCTCGATGCCGGAGCCGTGCTGATCGGCAAGACGCACATGGACCAGTTCGCGACCGGCCTGGTGGGCACGCGCGCGCCCCAGGGTCCGTGCCGCAACGCGTACCGTGACGACCACATCGCCGGTGGGTCGAGCAGCGGCTCGGCGGTCGTGGTCGCGCAGGGGCTGGTGAGCTTTGCGCTCGGGACCGACACGGCCGGCTCCGGGCGCGTCCCGGCGGCGCTCAACGGCGTCGTCGGACTGAAGCCGACGCGCGGGCTCCTCAGTCTGGCCGGCGTAGTGCCGGCCTGCCGTTCACTCGACTGCGTGTCGATCTTCGCCTCCGATTCTCGGGGCACGGCGGTCGTGTTCGACGCGCTCCTGGACGCGCCGCGGGATCACGACTTCTGCCGCCCCATGCAGCCGCAGCGAACGATCGAGCATGGGCTTCGCGTCGGTATCCCGCGGTCGGCCCAGCTCGGGGACCTCGACGCGGAGGCGGCGCGGCTCTACGCGCTCGGGCTGGATGGCCTCGCTCGCACCGGCGGCGAGGCGGTCGAGATCGACTACGAGCCCTTCCTCGAGACGGCGCGGCTGCTCTACGGCGGCCCCTGGGTGGCCGAGCGGGATGCGGCGGTGGGGGACTTCATCGCTTCGCACACGGGCGCGGTCGATCCGGCGGTGGCCGCCATCGTGCTCGGAGCGCGGTCGCTGACGGCTCGCGCGGCATTCGAAGGATTCTACGCGCTCCAGCGCCTGCGCCGCGCGGTGGAACCGGTGTGGCAGTGCATCGACGTGCTGGCGGTTCCCACGGTGCCCCGCCCCTTCCTCCTCGACGAGACGGCTGCCGACCCGTTCGGCCCGAGCCAGCAGCTCGGCCGGCACAACAGCTTCATGAACCTGCTCGACCTCTGCGGCTGCGTGGTGCCGATCGGCATGCGGTCCGACGGCGTGCCCGCCGGGCTGACGCTGTGTGCGCCGCCGTTCTCGGAGCGGGCGCTGCTCGCCGTGGGGGATCGTCTGGCGGGATCGTTGCCGCGGCTGCCGCGTCCCGACACCGCCGTCGAGCGCATCTCGTTCGTGGTCGTGGGCGCGCACCTCTCGCGCATGCCGCTCTCCGGAGACCTGCTCACCGCCGGCGGGCGTCTCGAAGCGGCGGTGCGAACGAGCGCCGGCTACCGGCTGTACGCGCTGCGCGGCATGATCCCGCCGAAGCCGGGCCTGCGGCCCACGGTGACGGGCGGTGCCCACATCCAGGCCGAGGTCTGGTCGCTGCCTGCCGCCGCGTTCGATCGGCTCGTGGCCGGGATTGCGCCACCGCTCGGCATGGGCCGCGTGACGCTCGAGGACGGACGCGAGCTGCCGGGGTTCGTCTGCGACGCGGCGGGTATCGAGGGGGCGATCGACATCTCCGAGTACGGCGGGTGGAAGGCCTACCTGGCCTCCGCGCGATAGGACTCCGGCGATCGCATGGTCGGGTGCTCGGCGCCGGTGCCGGGATTGCGGGGCGGCCGCGCCGGATTGACGACCATGTCGACCACGGCCTTGCGGATCGTGGCACAGGTGTCGGCGAACGCGAACTGGAAGAGCCAGAACAGCAGGAACGCGGTGCCGATCGTGGTGACCGTGGCGGGCGTGCCGGGCTGGAAGAAGTATTCGGTGCCGAGAAACGGCGTCCCGACGCTCAGCATGAACGCGACGCCCCACACGTAGAAGAGCATGCCGCAGACGAGGACGTCGGCGATGCACTCGGCGACCACGCGTCCGGGCTCCTCCGAGCGTGCCGAGCGTGCGTCGAGCATCGCGGCGAGCGCCTGCAAGCCGAATACGGGGAGGGCGGCCACCAGCATCCAGAGGGTGGTGACGAGGCTCCGCGCCAGCGACGGCCCGATGGTCGTCTGGCTGCGGAACGCCCAGGTCGCCACCAGCATGGCGACGAAGGTGACGGCGGTCCCCACTGCCTTGCCGCCGGTGAGCACGTATCCATAGCGACGCCACGCTGGATCGCGCAGCCGCTCGCGCAGTGGGGTCACGCGTTCCGTCGACCGGTACGATGTGAGGAGGGGCGTGATCAGCTGGGTACCTGAGGTCCTTCTCATGTAGGTTGCTCGCTTTCTCCTCGCAGCAAGTTGCAAGGGGCGTGCCCTACGACGAAAGGGTGCGCCTGCCGCGGGGACCTCCCTGGATCCCTACGATTCGTCCGAGAAAACGGATGATTCAGTCCGGCGCACTGCTCATCTGCCCCGCAGCGTGCCCGGTCGCTGCTCACCGTGGTTGGCAGGGTGCCAAGCCGACGTGCCAACCCGCTGCGGGCCCGCGCGCCTTTCGGCTATGGTGTCGCCGGTGCGGCTCGCCGACATCGACCTGACCGACCTCGACAACTTCAGTGCCGGGTTCCCGCACCGGCTCTTCGAGGTCCACCGCGCCGAGGCGCCGGTCTGGTGGCACGCCCCGACCCGGCACACCCCCGACGCGGAGGGCTTCTGGTCGGTGGCGACCTACGACGAGGTCCTGCAGGTTCTGAAGGCGCCGGAGTGGTTCTCGTCCGAGCGCGGCGGCAGCCGACCGTACGGCGGGACGTTGATCCAGGACCTCCCCATCGCCGGCGTCGTCCTCAACATGATGGACGACCCGCGGCACGCGCGGATTCGGCGGCTGGTCAGCACGGGGCTCACGCCCCGGACCATCGGGCGCCTCGAAGACGAGCTCCGCCGGCGAACGAGGGCGCTCCTCGACCGCGTCGAGGATGGCCGCCCGTGCGACTTCCTGCTCGACGTCGCCGCCGAGCTTCCCATGCAGGCGATCTGTATCCTGCTCGGAATTCCCGAGGAGGATCGGCACACGCTGTTCGCGGCGATCGAGCCCACCTTCGACATCCGTGGCGGCGGCGACGTGCTGGCGCCGAGCGCCGAGGCGGCCGCCGGGCAGGCACACATGTTCGCGTACGGGTCCGGGCTGATCGCCGAGAAGCGCCGGCGGGCCACCGACGACATGCTGTCCGTCGTGGTGCACGCCACGCTCGCGGAGGTCGACCCGCCGACGCTCTCGGACGGGGAGCTCTACGCGTTCTTCGCGCTGCTCTTCGCGGCGGGTGCGGAAACGACGCGCAACGCGATCGCCGGCGGGCTGCTCGCCCTGGTCGAGAGCCCCGCGGCGCTCGGCCGACTACGGGCCGACCGCGGGCTGCTGGCGCGGGCGATCGAGGAGATGCTGCGCTGGACGACACCGTCGCCGGCGAAGCGGCGGACGGCGACCCGGCCCGTGGTGCTCGGCGGTGCGACGATCCAACCGGGCGACAAGGTCGTGGTGTGGGAGGGATCGGCGAATCGAGACGAGCGAGTGTTCGCGGGTGCTACGCAGTTCGACGTCGGGCGCGATCCCAACCCGCACCTGGCGTTCGGCCACGGCATCCATTTCTGTCTCGGAGCGAACCTCGCGCGCCTCGAGATGCGGGTGGTCTTCGAGGAGCTGCTCCCCGCGTTCCGGCGCTTCGAGCTGGCGGGGCCGGTCGAGTGGACGCGCAGCAATCGCCACACCGGCATCCGCCACCTCCCGCTGCGGCTGCGTCGCGCATAGACTGACCAGAGCCAAGGTCCGCGGGCGTACCTCCATTGCTGCGCTGGCTTCGCCAGCCGCAGCATGCCGGTCGAGCGTACCGCTACCGCCACACGCTCGCGTCCGGCCTCGACCCGAGATGTATCTCGGGTCGGCGTGCTAGACCGGTGCAGCGTCGAGCAGCCAGACGAGGACCGCCTTCTGCGCGTGCAGGCGGTTCTCGGCCTGGTCGAAGACGACCGACTGCGGGCCGTCGATCACGTCCGCGGTGATCTCCTCGCCACGGTGGGCGGGAAGGCAATGCATGACCAGCGCCGTCTTCTTGGCCTTGGCGACCAGAGCCGCGTTCACCTGATACTTCCGAAACGCGCGCCGGCGTGCCGCCGCCTCGGCTTCCTGCCCCATGCTCGTCCACACGTCGGTATAGACGACGTCGGCCTCACTGACGGCTTCGGCGACGTCGTGCCCGACCGTCACGCGCGGACCGCCGAGCTGCACCACGTCGGGATCGGGCTCGTATCCGGCGGGACAGGCGACGGCGAGCGTGAGACCCAGGCGGGCCGCTGCTTCGATCCAGGAATGTACCATGTTGTTGCCATCGCCGATGAACGCGACCTTGAGCCCGTCCAGGCGCCGGAAGCGCTCCAGCAGCGTGAAGCAGTCGGAGAGGACCTGGCACGGGTGGTGTAGATCGGACAGGCCGTTCACCACGGGGACGCGCGCGGCCCCGGCGAGCTCTTCCACGCTGCGATGCGGAAAGACGCGTGCCATGATCACGTCGCACCAGCGCTCGAGGTTGCGCGCGATGTCGGTCGCGGGCTCGCGCTCGCCGAGGCGGATGTCTCCCGGCGCCAGATGGATCGCCGCGCCCCCGAGCTGCACCATGCCGACCTCGAAGGTGACCCGCGTGCGCAGGCTCGGCTTCTCGAAGATCATGGCGAGCGTCCGGCCGGTCAGGAGGCGGTGCGGCGTCCCGGCGCGCAGGTCGGACTTGAGCCGTGCGGCGAGGGTCAGGACGCGCTCGAGGTTCGGAGCGTCGAGGTCGCCCAGCCGCAGGAAGTCCCGCTTGGTCGTCATGCCGCGAGCACCTCGTCGAGGATGGCGAGGCCCTCGTCGATTTCTTCCCGCCCGACGATCAGCGGCGGGAGGAAGCGCAGCACGCGTTCCGCCGTGCAGTTCACCAGCAGCCCGCGTCCGAGGCAGGCGGTGACGATGGCCTGCCCGGGGCGATCGAGCTCCGCGCCCAGCATGAGGCCGAGGCCGCGTATGCCCCGAATCGTCCGATGTCGAGCCGCCAGGCGCGTCAGGCCCTGGTGGAAGTGTTGCCCCATGGCGGTCACGTGCGCGAGCATGGCGGGATCGGCGAGCGTACGGAAGGCCACGGCGGCCGCGCTGCACGCGACCGGATTGCCGCCGAAGGTGGAGCCGTGCGTGCCCGCCGTGAAGACCGGCGCCACCCGCTCGGAGGCGCACATCGCGCCGATCGGAATGCCGCCGCCGAGCGCCTTGGCGAGCGTCATGACGTCGGGGGCGATCCCGGTGTGCTCGTGGGCGAACAGGCGGCCCGTGCGTCCCAGGCCGCACTGCACTTCGTCGAAGATGAGCAGGAGATCGCGGCGGTCGCAGAGCGCGCGGACCGCCGGCAGATAGTCCGGCGCGGGAACGACGACGCCTCCTTCGCCCTGCACGGGTTCCAGGAGGATGGCGACGGTCTCGGGCCGAATGGCGTCGGCGAGCGCGGCGGCGTCGCCGTACGGCACGAGCCGGATGCCCGGCAGGAGCGGTTGGAACCCTTGGTGGTACTTCTCCTGGCCCGTGGCGGTGAGCGTCGCGAAGGTGCGTCCGTGAAACGAGCCGCGCGCCGCCAGGATCTCGTAGCGGCCGCCATGCTCCGTGCCCCACCGGCGCGCGAGCTTGAGCGCGGCCTCGTTCGCCTCCGCGCCGCTGTTGCAGAGAAAGACGCGCTCGGCGAACGAGTGCTCGCAGAGCAGGGTGGCGAGGCGCGCCACGGGTTCGGTGTAGTAGAGGTTCGAGACGTGCATCAACGTCCCCGCCTGCGCGCGGATGGCCTCGACCACGGCCGGATGGCAGTGCCCGAGATTGTTCACGGCGAGCCCGGCGAAGAAGTCGAGATAGCGCTTGCCCTCGGCGTCCCACAGCTCGCAGCCACGGCCGCGCACGAACACGACCTGCTGGCGGGCGTACACGCCGAACTCGTGCGCGCCGCTGGCCGCCATGGTGTCCGCCGCGCTCATGGGTCGTGCACGACTTCCGTGCCCACGCCGCGGCTGGTGAGGAGCTCCAGCAGGAGCGCGTGCCGCACGCGCCCGTCGATGACGTGGGCCTGGCGCACGCCGCTCGACACGGCGGAGATGCAGCACTCGATCTTCGGAATCATGCCCCCGCTGATCGTGCCGTCGGCGATGAGCAGCCGCGCGTCGCTCACCGTGAGCGTAGGCACCAGCGTCCCGTTGCCGCGCTTCACGCCTTCGACGTCGGTGAGCAGGATCAGCTTCTCCGCGACGAGCGCCTCGGCGATCTTGCCGGCGACGACGTCGGCGTTGATGTTGTAGGTCTGTCCCCCGCTGTCGGCCGCCGTGGGCGCGATCACCGGGATGAAGCCGTCGAGCGACTGGATGACGCCCGGGTTCACCTGGCGCACGTCGCCCACGAGCCCGAGATCCTCGGGTCCGCTGCGCCGCGCCGCGACCACGAGCTCGCCGTCCTTTCCCGAGAGGCCCACGGCCCGGCGTCCATGGCGGTTGACCAGGGCCACGATCTCCTTGTTGATCTGGCCCACCAGCACCTGCTCGACCACCGTCATGGTGGCGTCGTCGGTGACGCGAAGCCCGCGCACGAAGCGCGGAGCGATGCCGCGGGCCGCCAGCGCCGCATCGATCTGCGGTCCTCCGCCGTGCACGATGACCGGGTGCATGCCGACGTACTTGAGCAGCGCCACGTCCTCGGCGAACGAGTGCTTGAGCGCCTCGTTCTCCATGGCGTGTCCGCCGTACTTGATCACGAGCACTTTGCCCGCGAACTGACGGATGTACGGCAGTGCCTCGAGCAGCACGTCGGCCGTGTCGACCGGGTTCACGTCGGCCTTATGCCTGCTGAGAAGTCACCCGACAAGGCACACGCGACGGTTGGCGTCTTTGGCCTTGACAGGGCCGGGGCGTTTGCGGTTCGCTGCCGGCTTGCGCCGTGCCGGCGCTGGTAGGCCGCCCCCCGTGCTCCACCTCCGTCTTCAGGTTCCGCTCGCGATCGCGCTGGCCATGGCGCTCTCGGCCCCGGTGCGCGCCTTTCACCGCAGCACGCCGCCGGTGACGGCGCTCACCCTGAACGGGAACGCGGACCTGCCACCGGTGCCTTCGCAGGGGCGGCGGCTGCTCGCGCTCGAGCAGGTCGGCATCGTCTTCACGTTGTTCCCGTTCTCCACGGGCCCGGCGATTTCGGTGGTGGCGGCCGGCGTGAATCCGGCGGTGTCCTATGGCGGCCGCGTGCTGCTGTGGGAGACGACCGCCGATCCCCTGCAGAGCGGGTTGCCGGGGTGGCAGATCGTCGCCGACCAGTACGGGATGTGGACCATGCCGGCTCCCGATCCGACCGGGACGAGCCGCAACCCGTCGGCCGACAAGCGCGGGCAGGCGATCGCCTTCGAGAGCGCCGGTGATCTCACGAGCACCGGCGTGCCCGGCATCCGCCGCGTCTACGTCCGGGACAAGGCCGGAACGTTGCGGCTCGCCAGCACGGGCCTCGGCAGCAGCGGCAACGCCATGATGAGCGCGAAGGGTGTGCTCGTGGCCTTCGAATCCACGAGTCACCCCGTGTCCGGGGCGGATACCGGCGTCTCGCAGATCTGGACGTGGGCGCCGTCCCGGTCGGCGGAGCGCATCACGAGCGGGGCAGGGGACAGCACCCGACCGATCGTGAGCGACGATGGGCGGCTGATCGCATTCGGCAGCACGGCCGACCTGGCCGGCGACGGCCACGACACCGGCACGCCGCAGATCTTCGGGTACGACTACAAGAGCGCCACCTTCGCGCGCATCACGAACGAGCCGGGCGGGTGCACGCGCCCCGCCGTCGCGAAGGTGCAAGGCGACTGGCGCTTCACGTTCGTGTGTGGGGGCCAGGCCTACTACCACATGCTGCGTCTCAACCAGCGCTACCACGTGCCGACCGTCGGCGGCACGGTCCAGTCCATCATTCCCGAGATGGGCGTGCATTTTCTCACGCTCAGCACCACGGCGAACCTGCTCGCGGGCAGCGGCAGCACGATCGGCAATCGCATCTACATGGTGAACCTGTACGCGCGTCCCGCGGTGCCGGTTGCCGGCACGGCCACCTGGTTCCCGTATCAAGGCATTCCGGGATTCTAGAGCGCGACCCAAGACTCCGGATTTGGCACCGCTTTTGTCTTGACATGCTCAGGCATCTGCGGTTCCTTCACCCCCGGCGCCGCGGGGTGCCTGGAGGATGACGAGGACGTGACACAGATCTCCCACCGCATGCTCTACGCGCTCGCCGCGGCCATGGCGGCGGCCATGCCTGCGCGTGCATTTCACCGTGAAACTCCGCCCGTCGTGGCGCTCACGACCGACGGCGACACGGACCTGCCGCGGGTCCCGTCGCAAGGACGCCGCTCGCTGGCGCTGTGGACCTCGGGCGGCGTCGTGAGCCTCCTTCCGTTCCACAGCGGCTCCGCGGTCACCCCGCTCGCCGCCGACGGAGCGGAGCCGGCCGTGGCCTTCAACGGTCGCTCGCTCGCCTGGCAGGAAAACGGCGATCCCCTCGGCCGGGGGCTTCCCGGCTGGCAGATCGTGCTCAAGCAGGACAAGAGCACCGACATTCCCGTCGCGGATGCGTCGGGCACCAGCCGCAACCCGTCGCTCGACAAGCGAGCGGGGGTCCTCGCCTTCGAGAGCGCGGGTGACCTGACGAACGTCGGAACGACCGGCGTCAACCGGGTGTACGTGCTCGACAAGAGTGGCGTGCTCGCGCTGGCGAGCCGGGGAAACGGCGACAGCGGCCGGGCGATGGTGAGCGCCAAGGGCAAGGTCATCGCGTTCGAATCCACGAGCGATCCCGCGACTGGTGCCGATACGGGCGTGACGCAGCTTTGGGTGGGCAAGCTCACGACGCTCCCGGCGTCGCCGGTGACGGCGGGTGCCGGGGCGAGCACCGGGCCTGTCGTGGCCGACGACGGACGACTCGTCGTCTTCACCAGTAGCGCGGATCTCGCCGGCGACGGCCATGATACGGGTGCGCCGCAGGTGTTCGCATACGACGTGCCGACCGGCACGTTCGCGCAGGTGACGGACGAGCCGGGCGGTTGCACGCGTCCGGCGATCGCGAAGGTCCGGCAGGATTGGCGCATCACCTTCGTCTGCGCGGGCGAGGCCTACTTCCACATGCTGCGGGAGGACCGCCGCTACCACGTGCCCACGCCCGGCGGATCCACGCAGGCGATCATTCCCGAGATGGGCGTCCACTTTCTGATCGTGAGCACGACGGCCGATCTGGTGGCGGGCGGCGGCAGCACGCCCGGGCATCGGATCTACCTGCTCAACATCTTTGCCGACGCCGCGGAACCCGCTGCGGGCAGTGCCGTCTGGTTTCCGGAGCAGGGGATCCCCGGCTTCTGACGCCGCCTGCGCACTCGGCATGGTTTCCGAGGGGTCGCGCTTCCGCATTGCATCCGTGCACTGCGGCTGCCCGAAGGTCAGAGGACGCGGCGCGCATCTTCGCCTGTGGTCAATGATTTTTCGCGTCCCGGCGCATTTCTCCCTTGCCCGGGATCGGGCAAATCGCTTAACCTCACCCCTCGGATGAAGCGTGGTTGGATGATCGGGGTCGTGCTGGCGGCCGCCGCGATGGCATCGGTGCCGGTGCGCGCGGAGAACCGCGGCATCACGGGCCGCAAGCTGGTGGTGGTCGACAAGACCGAATTCTCGAATCGCTCCGCGGTGAAGTTCCTTTCGGTCGACGCCCTCGTCTCCAAGGGCTTCGGGACCTCCACCGGCGACATCAGCGCGACGGTCGACATCACGATCGAGGCGCCGCAGCATCCGGTCATCGCAGGTGCGTTCGACATTCCCGCGGGCTACTCGACGACGGCCGGGTGGCGCGTGAACAGTTCGAGCATCGCCAAGTTCGCGAACCCCGGCGCACCGGGCGGTCCGACGCAGGTGCGTTTCATGACGATTCAGCAGAGCCGCCTGATCAAGCTGTCCGCGAAGGGGCTCGGAGATCTGCCCATCAATCTCGACGATCTGCGCTTCGGCCCGTACCACGTGCAGATGCGCCTCACGCTCACCAACGGAGCGGAGAGCATCACGCACTGCACGCTGTTCACGAGCGACAACTGCCTGGTTCCCCCGGTCGGTTCCGGCACGGGCCGCAAGCTGCAGTGCTCGCTCGGTGCGGCCGTGCCCGCCTGCGCGTTCCCGCCTCCGCCGGGCGGCGGCGGCTAGTAGCCGCAGCCTCACCCCCGTGGCACGCTACAGGATGAAGCGCGACAAGTCCTGATCGCGCAGCACGGGGTCGAGCCGCGCGCGCACGGTCGGCACGTCGATCAGGATCGCGCGTCCGGTGAGCTCCGGCGCGTCGAAGGCGATCTCCTCGAGCAGCCGCTCGAGCACCGTGTGCAGGCGGCGGGCGCCGATGTTCTCGGTGCGGGCGTTCACCTCGGCGGCGATGCGGGCGATCTCGGCCACCGCGGCCGGCTCGAAGTCGAGGGCCACGCCCTCGGTGGCCAACAGCGCCACGTACTGGCGCGTGAGCGCGTTCTCGGGCTCGGTGAGAATGCGGATGAAGTCGTCCTGCGTGAGCGAATCCAGCTCGACGCGGATCGGGAAGCGGCCCTGAAACTCGGGGACGAGATCCGAGGGCTTGGCGGAGTGGAACGCACCCGACGCGATGAAGAGCACGTGGTCCGTGCGCACCGGCCCGTGCTTGGTCGAGACGGTCGATCCTTCGACGATGGGCAGGAGGTCGCGCTGGACGCCTTCGCGTGACACGTCCGGACCCCCGTGGGTGCCGCCCGTGCGCCCCGCGATCTTGTCGATCTCGTCCAGGAACACGATGCCGGACTGCTCGACGCGGCGGATGGCCTCCTTGGTGATGGCCTCCATGTCCAGGAGGCGCGTCGCCTCTTCGGCCGTCAGGATCTCGATCGCCTCGGGCACCGTGCAGCGGGTCTTCTTGGAGCGTTTGGGCATGAAGTTCTGGAACATCTCGCGGAGGTTGGCCTCGACGTCCTCCAACCCCTGCGGCGCCAGCACCTCGATCGCCTGCGCCGCGCCCTTCGTCACCTCGACCTCGACCGTGCGTTCGTCGAGCTTGCCGTCGCGCACCATCTGCCGGAGCTTCTCGCGCGTATCGCGCTGGTCGCGCTGCTCGGGCGCGGTGAAGCCCGAGGCGGGCGGTGGGAGCAGCAGATCGAGCAGCCGATCCTCGGCCAGCTCACGTGCCCGCACGCGCACCTTCTCGCGCTCCTCCTGACGCACCATCCCGATGGCCAGCTCCGTCAAGTCGCGGATGATCGATTCCACGTCGCGCCCCACGTAGCCCACCTCGGTGAACTTCGACGCCTCGACCTTGAGGAAGGGCGCGCCGGCGAGCTTTGCCAGGCGGCGCGAGATCTCCGTCTTCCCGACCCCGGTCGGCCCGATCATGATGATGTTCTTCGGGGCGATCTCGTCGCGCAGCGCCTCCGGGACCCGCAGCCGCCGCCAGCGGTTGCGCAGCGCCACGGCCACGGCGCGCTTGGCGGCGCGCTGGCCGACGATGTAGCGGTCGAGCTCCGAGACGATCTCGCGGGGCGTGAAGTCGGCCACGGCTCAGGCTCCGACGCCGTCGAGCTCTTCGAGCACGAGCTGTGCGTTCGTGTAGATGCAGATGTCGGCGGCCGTGTGCAGCGCCTCTTCGACGATGGCGCGCGCGTCGAGGGTGGAATGCTTGACGAGGGCACGTGCCGCGGCCAGCGCGAAGCTGCCTCCGGAGCCGATGGCCGCCACCCCGTCTTCGGGTTCGATCACGTCCCCCGTGCCGGACACGATCAACGTGGCGTCCCGGTCGGCGACGACCATCAGCGCATCGAGGCGCCGCAGCAGGCGATCCGTCCGCCAATCCTTGGCGAGCTCGACGGCCGCGCGCCGGAGCTGCCCGCCCACCTGCTCGAGCTTGGCCTCGAAGCGCTCGAACAATGCCAGCGCGTCGGCGCCGGCGCCCGCGAAGCCCGCGAGCACGCGCTCGTGGTGCAAGCGTCGGATCTTGCGGGCGTTGTGCTTCACCACGGTCTGTCCGACGGTCACCTGACCGTCGCCGCCCATGACCACCCGCCCGCGGTGTCGCACCGCCAGGATGGTCGTCGAACGCAGCTCAAGCGCGCGGGTGGGCACGGTCGTAGGCCTCCATCAGGTGTCGCAGATCGACGTGGGTGTAGCGCTGTGTGGTCGACAGGCTCGTGTGGCCGAGCAGCTCCTGGATGGCGCGGAGATCGGCGCCGGCGCCGAGAAGATGCGTGGCGAAGGTGTGGCGGAGCGTGTGCGGCGACGTGTGGGTCTGGATGCCGGCGGTGCGGACGTGGCCGGCGAGGTTTCGCGCCACGCTGCGGGCGGTGAGCCTGCCGCCTCGTGCGTTGCGGAAGACCGGACCGGTGCGCGGGCCGCCGCAGTGCTGGCGATAGGCTTCGAGCGCGGCCAGCGCGGGCCGCCCGAGTGGCGCCAGCCGCTCCTTGCGGCCCTTGCCGAGCACGCGGGCGACGCCGGCGTCGCGGTCGACGCGCTCCCAGTCGAGGCCGACCAGCTCACTCACCCGCAGACCCGCGCTGTAGAGGACCTCGAGGATGGCGCGCTCGCGCAGCGCGCGCGGAGCGCCGGGGTCGGGCGCGGCGAGCAGCCGATCGACGTCGTCGAGCGAGAGGTGGCTCGGCAGCGTGCGGCGCGTCTTCGGCGTCCCGATCCCGAGCGTCGGGTCGCGACGGAGCTGCTTGGTCGAGATGAGGAAGCGAAAGAACCCCCGCACTGCGGAGAGCTTCCGCCCGATCGACCGGCGGTCGAGGCGGCCGTCGAGGCTGCGCAGCCAGTGCCGGACGTCGGCCGTCGTCACCCGCGCGGGCATCCGCGCGCCCACGTCCGCGAAGAACGCGCGCAGGTCGGCCGTGTACGCACGCAACGTGTGCGGCGAGGCGTGTCGCTCCGTGCGAAGCTGGGCGGCGTAGGCGTCGATCGCGGTGGCGAGCGCCTGGCCGTTGCTTGTCGCCATACGCGGGCCGATGCTATCAACCGCGTCTCGGCGGAACAAGGTGAGGACGAGCGCGCAGCGTGTGGTGTGGGGCCTCGTCGGGGCGCTCGCTCTCGTGGCCGCCGCGTGTCGTCCCGACCCCGCGAGCCCGCGCGGCGCGGCGGAGCGCTTCCTCGACGCGCACTACGTCTCCATCGACCTCGACGCGTCGCTGCCGCTCACCACCGGGCTGGCCCGGGCGAAGGTCGAGCGCGAGCGGACCCTGGTGGCGGGCTTCCCCGCCGACGAGGCCACCCGCAAGCCGCAGGTGTGGTACCGGCTGCTCGAAGAGCGGGACGACCGCGCGGACGCCGTCCAGTTCCTCTACGAAGGGACGGTGAGCCCCGAGGGCGTGGAGCGCTTCCAGCAGCGCTGGCTGCTCACCATGCGCGAGGAGTCGGGCGGCTGGCTCGTGTCGAACTACGAGGAGCTCCCGGATTGATGCGCGTCCGCCGCGCCGTCGTGGTGGTGGCGGGCGTCGGGCTGGGGCTGGTGTGCTTGCTCCTGATGATCGGGGCGCGCGTGCCGAGGGACGCCGTGGTCGCCGCCGCGGAACGGACGTTGGGACGCCCGCTGCGCATCCGCGAGGCGCGGCTGCGCTTCCTGCCGCAGCCCGCGGTGGAGATCCTCGACGTACAGGCACCGGACGCCGGCATCGTGGCGGGCTGCGTCACGGCCTTCGAGGCCGAGCGCATCCGGCTGCGCCTTGCCGTGGGACCGTTGGTGCGGGGCCGCGCCGTGGTCGAAGGAATGGACGTCGAGGCGCCGCTGCTGCGGCTGCTTCGCCCCTCGAGCGAGCCGACCACGGCCGCACCCGGCGAGGCGCCCATGCCCGCGGCGCGCGCGGCAACCAAGGGCACGCGCCGTCGCGCCGGCAGGACGCCATCCGCCGCAGGCGACGGCGTCACCGTCCGCCTGGCGAACGTTCGCGTGCGTGGTGGGCGCGTGCAATTCTTCGACGAGGCCACGACGACGCGATGGGCGCTCGGCCAGATCGGCGCGGGGATCGAGCTCAGCCCCGGCGTCGAGCGAGCCGACGTCAAGGTGCGCGCCGTGCTCCGGCGCCGGAGCCGCAAGCCGCTGGCGGGACTCGATCTCCGCGGCGTGTTGCGCTGGCAGGGCGGGACTCCGCGCTTTCGCGGGCGGGTCACGACGGGCGAGTTTCAGTACGGTCCGCTCTGGTTGGACGGGAGCGAAGCGCGGCTGCAGGCCGACGAGGCGGGGCTGCATTTGCGCGACCTCGTCCTCCGTCTCGGGGGCGGGGCGCTCGGTGGTCGCGCGCGGGTGTTGCTCGGAGACCATTCGTCGGTGGCCCTGGCACTCGGCGGCAACGGGAACGCGCTCGAGGACGCCTTCGAGAACGCGAGAGTCATGGTGCACGGCGACTGGCGCATGGCGCTGGCCGTGCGTGGGCCTGCCCCGTGGCGCACGCGAGCGCGCCGGGGCCTCCGCGGCGGCGGGCGCATCGTCGTGCGCGACGGCAGCATCGAGCCCTTCGAGCTCGGGGCGGCGGTGCTCGACGTCGTGGCGCCGCTACGCGGACGCGAGCAGAGCCAGCAGCTGCGGAGCCGGTACCCCGATCTCTTCAACGAGCGGCGGCTGCGCTTTCGGCGGCTCACGGGTTCCATGCAGATCGCGAGCGGCCGCGTGCGCACGCGCCAGCTGCTGCTGCTCGGCGAGGACTATCGTGCCGACGTGGGGGGAACGGTCAGCTTCGACGGCAAGTTGGACCTCACGATGCAGCTCGCCACGTCGGCGCGCCTCGCGGAAGACCTCCTGGGTGACCGAGGCCTGGCGGCCATGGCGGGGGCGGCGCCCGGGCAGCCGTTCGTGGTGCCGCTCGAGATCGGGGGCTCGGTCGAGCGGCCGCGCATTCGCGCCACGCAGGACTGGTCGCGCGACGTCATTCGGCGCGCGCTCGGCGGCAGCGGCATGGGCGATCTCCTCGAGCGCCTGCTGCGTTGACCTTGCGGCCGGCAAGGCACCCTGGTACCCGGGAGCCGTGGCCGTCGCCCGCGTCACGGAGATCATTGCCTCGTCGTCGGACGGGTTCCGCGAAGCGGTGGAAGAGGGCGTCACGCGCGCGGCCCAGACGTTGCGCAACCTCACCGGCCTCGAAGTCGTGGCCAAGCGGGTCAAAGTCGAGCACGGGCTCATCGTCGAGTATCGGGTCGAGATGAAGCTCATCTTTCTCTTGGAGTAGCCGCCATGGCAGTCGCACGCGTGACACAGGTGATCGGCGCTTCCCCCCACAGCTGGGAGGACGCGGTCCGCAATGCCCTCGAGCGCGCCAACAAGACGTTGCGCAACATCACCGGCATCGAGGTCCTGAAGGAGAACGCGGCGATCGAGAACGGAACCATCGCCGAGTTTCGCGCCATGGTGCAGGTGACCTTCATCCTCGAGGACTGACGGCATCGTGTCCCCACACGCCAACGGTGATCGGTTGACGGCGCTCGACGCCGCCTTCTGGCACCTCGAGCGCAGCGGCCAGCTGCTCCACGTGGGCGGCGTCTACACCGTGGAGGGCCCGCTCGACTTCGCGCGTCTGCTCGCCGACATCGGCGAGCGCCTCCACCTGATTCCGCGCTACACGCAGCGGGTCGTTCCCGTGCCGTTCACCCTGGCGCATCCCACCTGGGAAGCCGCGCCCACCTTCGACATCCGCGACCACGTCCAGCATCACGTGCTCCGTCCGCCCGGCGACGAGGAGCAGCTCGCGGCGCTCGCCGGCCGGCTGTTCGCGCAACCGCTCGACCGCCGGCGTCCGCTGTGGGAGCTGCACCAGATCGACGGCTGCGCGGGCCAGCGCAGCGCGCTCGTCGCCAAGGTGCATCACTGCATGATCGACGGCGTGAGCGGTGTGCAGCTGCTCGGCGTGATGTTCGACGTGAGCCCGCGGCCGGCACCCGTCCCTCCGCCACCCCTGGACGCGCCCGTGCCGCCGATCCCGAGTCGCGCCGCGCGCGTCGCGCGCGCGGTCGAGGACGGCGTGCGCGGAGCGATCACGCTCCTGCGCGATGGAGCGGCCGGGCTCGCGGATCCCCGGCGCCTGCTGCGCGCCGGCGGCGACATGGTCGCGTCGCTGAGCCAGATCGCAGGCGTGCTCGGGGCGGGCGTGGTGCCGTCGCCGTTCAACGGACACGTGAGCACGCTGCGTCGCGTGGCATGGGCCACGCTCCCGCTGCACGAGCTGAAGGCGGTGAAGAACCGCATCGGCGGGACGTTGAACGACGCCATCCTCACCGTCATCAGCGCCGCCATGCGGCGCGATCTCCAGCGGCGCGGCATCGACCCCGACGGCCTCGAGCTGCGGGCGATGTGTCCCGTCAACGTGCGCTCGCAGGACGAGCACCTGCACCTCGGCAACCGCGTTTCGATGATGGTGGCCCCGCTGCCCGTCGGCATCCACGATCCGTTCGAGCGGCTGCGGCAGGTGCGCGCGGGGATGGCGCGCGTGAAGGCGAGCGGTCTCGCGGGGAAGATGAGTCAGGTGCTCGATCTGATCGAGTGGATTCCGGCGCCGCTCCAGGTGCCGCTGGCACAGCTGCCGGTGTGGGTTCCGCCCTTCAACACGATCTGCACCAACGTGCCCGGGCCGCCAGTGTCGCTGTACGTGCAGGGGCATCGGCTGGAGACGCTCGTTCCGCTCGTCCCGCTCGCGCAGGGCATCGGTCTCGCGTTCGCCATCCTGAGCTACACGGACACGATCACGATCGGCATCACCGCCGATCCGGCGTTGGTGGGCGACCCGGTACCGATGGCCGAGGCGCTGCTGGACGCACACCACGAGCTCTGTCGCGTGGCGGGCGTGGAGCGTATGCCGCCACGGCGCGCGCCGGTCGTTCCCGAGCGCCGGCGGCGACCGGACCGCGTCGCCTGAGCGCGCGCGTCGACGGGTGCCTCGCGGGCCGCGCCGGACGCGCTTCTGGGCGCGTCCGGCGCGGCGGCCTCGAAGGCGTGCGGTCCGGCTAGCGGTCCGCCGCCGTCGCGGGACACGACACGACGCGCCCGCGCACGGCGCTGCTGGGGGCGGCTACCCGACCGAGACCCCGAGAGCGGAAGAGAGAGAGTGGGAATCGACGAAGCACGATCGGCGACTCCTCGTTCTGCACGAGGGAGTGCCGGAGCAACCTCGGTGCCACGACGTGCCGGCGAGCCCCACGTGGAATCGAGGCTTTTTCGGCGGGATTTCGCGAGGGCTCGTGCAGACGTGCGCGGAGCCTCCGGGTCGTGCGCGCGTGCGGGTCCACCCTCGCGTTCGCCGGGGAGGCTGCTAAGATGCGCGCCGATTCCGGGGCTGGGAGGGGACGATGGGGCACGGGGCCACGCAGCCACTCGAGACAGATCTTCGCACCGCGGCCGAGGAGCGCTATCTCAACTATGCGCTCAGCGTGATCACGGCGCGGGCGCTTCCGGACGTGCGCGACGGTCTCAAGCCGGTGCAGCGCCGCATCCTCTTTGCGATGTGGCAAGACCTCGGGCTGCGGGCCGGCAGCCGCCCTCGCAAGTCCGCCGGAGTCGTCGGCGACGTCATCGGCAAGTACCATCCGCACGGCGATCAGGCCA
>Ga0187893_10006201_pt1 | contig 20650 bp, 18 predicted proteins | sample MA1701074metaG_FD_139574 | JGI IMG/M metagenome (GOLD analysis project Ga0187893, IMG submission 139574) | White microbial mat communities from a basaltic lava cave in the Kipuka Kanohina Cave System on the Island of Hawaii, USA - MA170107-4 metaG ...
TGATCCCGCTTTTGGCCGACGTTGTCGAGCAAGGGCCAAAAAACTCGAAACCTTCCGGCCTGCTCGCCGGCGTCGCTCGCGCAGATATCGCTCCTCCGGCGGGCATCCCGCATTTGAACTGGGGCTCGCAGACGCACGTCGAGGCCGCGGGCATCGATCCGGCCGGCATGTTCGCCACCGCGCTTGTGCTCTCCGACGGAAAGCAGCGATTCGCCATGGTAGATATCGACGCACTTGGCGTAAGCGGCATGGGGGATGTGATCGCTCGTGCCGCGACGGCAACCGGAATTCCCCCCGCGCACATCCGTCTGGCCGCAACGCACACTCATGCCGGGCCGATGTTCCAGCGCGAAAAAGGGCCCGTCGGCGTCGACCCGAAACGTTATGAGGCGATGATGAGCGCTTATCGCTCAATGCTCGCCGATCGGATCGTCGCGTCTATTAAAGAGGCAAACGGGAAGCTGCGCCCCGTCCACGCCTGGGGCGCCAAGGGAATCGGAAGTATCAATATGAACCGGCGCGTCCGTGGCTCCATGTCCAGTCCGCCCGCCGTTGGGCTGAATCCGGACGGGTTCGTCGACCGTGAGCTGGTAGTCATACGAATCGACGATGCGGAAGGCAAGCCATACGCCGTACTGGTGAACTTCCAATGTCACGGCACAGTTCTGACCTACGAGAATAAGTTGATCTCTCCGGATTGGATCGGCAAGGTGCGCTCCATCATCGAGCAGGCCATGCCCGGCGCCACGGCTCTGTTTTTCCAGGGCGCGGCCGGTAATCAGGGGCCGATCGAAGGCGGCACAGGCGACGTGAAAGTCGCCCACAGGCTAGGTACGATCCTGGGGCTGGAAGCAGCCGCGCTCGCGATGCAGATAGAAACCGTACGGCGCGCGCCAAAGCTCGAAGGCTTTGTCGAATCGACGGCGTTCGCCGCCAAACAACCGTGGCGCGTTGAAGGCCCGCGAGACGCCACGCTCAAATTCGCCGCAAGAACACTCTCTCTTCCGCCGCGGCAATACACACCGGCCGAAATTCGCGCCATGGAGGAGCGCCTGGCGCAAGCCGAAAAGGCTCTCGAGCCGGCACGAAGCTCCGGCGACTCCTGGCGCAAGCACCAGGCCGAAGCCCGCCATCGCCGCTTCTTCGACCTGCTCGAACAATGGCGCAAACCTCACGATCCAACCCCAGTGACGGTTGACGTTCAGGCGCTTCGCATCGGCAACATGGTTCTGGTCGCCATGCCAGGCGAGCCTTTCGCCGAAATCGGCGCCGCCGTGAAGAAATCGTCCCCATTTCCCATAACCATGTTCTGCGGCTATTCCACTGGCAAAGGCGGCGACTACATGCCAGTAGATGCCGAGTACGCACACGAAGGGTATGAGGTGGAGCGAACGCCGTACGGGCGCGCGGCTGCCGAGAAGTTAGTCAGGGAAACTATCGCCTTGCTCGGCATAATTCGTTAGACGACATTCGCGTGCTCCGGCTCAACCCTTCTCGCGGTAATAGAAAATCAAATCGAGCGGCGGCGGCGTGTGCCCCATCGCCCGCATCATCGCCGATACTTGCCCGCGATGGTGCGTCGCGTGGTTCACCACATGGAGCAGAATCTGCCACAAGGGCGTCGCATGCGGATTCCCCTTGAGATCCTTGTAACTGGTGGAAGCAAGCATCGCTTGATCGTCTAACCCTGACGCCCAGGCGAGCCACCTTTCATGCAGCGCCGGCCAGTCGTTCTCCAACACGCTGAGTTTCATGTCGGCTTCAGCGTCTAGGAAGCGGGTTACCGGGTTGCCTGTGATGCGCCCCAGCCAGGCGCGGTCGGCGGCAAAGATGTGGACCAGCGTTCCCAGCACGCTTTTGTCGGCGTGGCGGAAATCGCGGGTCCGTTCTTCTTCCGTCAGGCTTGCCGCGGCTTCCACTAATTTACGGGAAGCCCATCTGGTGTAGCTCAAGTGTTGCCGGGCGGTTTCCGCGGGGATGCTCATCTTAATAAGATAGCGCTTGCCGGGGCCGGCTACAGACCGATAAGGTTCGGGACGCGTTTGGTATAGCCTCGCTCCAGACAGTAGACATCGAGCGCCATGGCGGCGATTTCGTCAGCTTCGGGCACAGCCGCGGGATCGCGGCCCATGTCGATCAGGTGCAGATAGGTGCGGCAGTTGTCGCAGATCAGCGTCCGGATTGTAGACAGTTCTTCCGCTTCGAGAAACGCGACCTTATCTTCACCTGAGGCTCCGCAGGCCGGACATTCTCCCCGCGGGAACGTCCATTCCCGCCGGCAGATCGCGCAGCATAACCAGAGAGCGGCGCCATCGCCCTGGGGACGCAACACGCCCAACTGCGGCGGACTCGCGCATTGAGGGCATTGGTTGGCTGCCCGCTCTTCCAGCAGGTCCGGCGATTCCATTTCGGCAAGCACGCGCTCGAACCACTCTTCGGGCGGTGTACGCGGATGCATCAGGTGCGATAGATCATCGCGGCTCCCGCCGGCGGCCTGAACCTCCGAGATCGCGGCGAACAGCAGGAGCGCTTCGCGAGCCGCCGGATAGCGCCCGGCCAGCAAACGCGCGCGTGCCGCCCTGTTTTGAAACCGGTTCACTGGCGCTTTAGCTGGCGGAACCATTTTGCATGATGCGACGCGGCCCAACCTGGCCGCACCCAGCCATGTACCATCGCACGCAACGCTCCCGGAACCACCAGCGTGCTCATGTAAATATGCACGATGATGCCGCCGAGCGAAGCCACGGCCGCCAACGGATGCACCAGGATTGCGGCCAGACGGAGCCCTCGCGTCATCCATTCCGGGAACCACAGAACCACGCCGCTCAGAAACAGCACAACCGCGCTGGACGATTGCAGCCAGAACAGCATCTTCTGCCCCGCGTTGAAGCGGCCGGATTCGGGAACACCCTCCTCATTGCCCATTGCGTATCGATGCGACACACGGAGCCATGCGCGATCACCGGCGTCGAGCCTCATTTCCGCAGCCCACTTGCGGAACATTGTGGCCAGCACAAGGCCGAAGATCACACCCGCCCAGGGATGCCAGCCTTTCACGGTTTCTCCGCCTCCCATCACGGCCGCCAGCCACCACAGTTTTGGCGACCACAGCGAAAGTCCGGACAGACCTGTATAGACGAAGCTCAGCGCGACCAGCCAGTGCACCAGCCGCTCGCGGAATGAGAAACGCTCAATGCGCGCACCGGAATCATTCGTCATCGTGCGCCTCCATGGGTCCGACTCGCAGGTAATGCACCAAAGCGGTGAGAATGCCTCCAACGAAGACCACGTTTCCGAGCCACTTGACCGGGCCCTTCCACAGCGACACGGTCCAGGGAATTTTCGGATCCTTCGGCAGTCCGTAGGATTCCGGCTGATCGGCGTGCTTTAGCACATAAATCACATTCGTCCCGCCGACGCCCGGACCGTCGTAGACGCCGGCCTGCGCGAATCCGTCCTGGCGCAGCTCACCAGCCCTTTTTTCGGCCAGGAACTTCAGGTCCGCGCGGGAGCCGAAAGTCAAGCAGTTGGTGGGGCACGTCTTGATGCAGCTTGGCTCCAGACCCACGGCCACGCGGTCCGAACACAGAGAACATTTATATACTTTCTTGGTTTTGGGGCTGAGGCGGGGTACGTCGAATGGACAGCCTGTGATGCAATAGCCACAGCCGATGCAATTTGACTGGTCGAAATCGACAATGCCGTTCGGAAGCTGCACGATTGCGCCCGGAGCGGGGCATGCCTTGATGCAGCCTGCATCGGCGCAGTGCATGCACTGATACTTCGACATCAGCCACGCCTGCGCTCCATTCACTTCGATTTCGTTGAACTTGATGAGATTCCAGAAATTAGGCGCCAGGTCCGGCATGGTTTGATACGTGTTGCCGAACACGCCGAGCGTAAACTCCTGATCGTTCCACTCCTGGCAGGCGACCTCGCAGGCTTTGCAGCCTATGCAAAGCGTGGTATCGATCAATTTGGCGACGGTCTGCATGGCGCTATATCTTTTCGAGGTTCACCAGGAAGCCCTTATATTCGGGCGTGCCGGAGTTTGGATCGTAGACCGAAGGCGTAAGATTGTTCACCAGCGGCCCCCGCACGCGTCCGACGAAACCCCAGTGGATCGGAATTCCCACCTGATAAATGGTCTTGCCGTCGACTTTCAATGGACGAATCCGCGCGGTGACCAGCGCGGGACCTTCGACGCTGCCGCGCGCCGAGCTGACCCGTACGAGGTCGCCGCCTCGAATCCCTTTCTGGCGTGCGAGCTGCTCGGGCACCTCCACGAAGAAGTTCGACTGCAACTGACTGCCGCTTGAGACGTGCTTGGTCCAGTAGTGGAAATGTTCAGTAAGCCGGTAGGTTATGGCGACGTAGGGATATTGATCGGAGCCGCCGAGTTTGTCGAGCGGACCCGTGAAGGAGTGCGCCAGCGGGTTGCTAGACACGTCTCTATGAAGTGGATTCCTGACCGGCGATTCGGCAGGTTCGTAGTGCTCCGGGAACGGGCCTTCGACCAAATCCGCGGCGAAAAGCTTCGCCACTCCTTCCGGCAACATGATGAAGGCTCCGAGATCGCCCGGCGCGGCGTCGGCTTTGTAATCCGCCACGTCTCCGGACCAGCGCTTGCCGTTCCACTGTATGGGCGTGCGCAGCGGGTCCCAGCCTTTGCCGGAGGCGTCGGAGGCGGCGCGATTGTAGAGGATTCTCCGGTTGGCCGGCCAGCTCCAGCTCCATTCCGGATACAAGCCGAGCCCGGTGGGGTCCTGCTGTCCGCGGCGGTCCATCTGGTTTCCGGCCTCGGTCCAGGAGCCGGAGTAGATCCAGTTTCCGCAGACGGTTGAGCCGTCGTCTTTGAGTTCACCAAAGCCGGAAAGCTGGCGGCCTGTGCTATCGCGGCCATTCACCTCACGCGCAACCTCTTCAAGCGAAGGCTCGAGCGGGTTGACGTAATCCCAGCTCATTTCAAGCAACGGCCGCGCGCCTTTTCCTCCTTCTTTCCGGTAAATCTCGCGGAGCCGCAAGAACAGATTCGCGATGATCTCCTGGTCCGTTTTGGCGTCGCCGGGCGGCGGCGCGGCGGCGCGCTTCCACTGGAGCCAGCGCGAGGAATTGACAAAAGCGCCGTCTTTTTCCGCAAAACAAGCCGCGGGCAGCAGAAAGACTTCAGTTTGAATTCGCGCCGCGTCCACGAAGTTCGGATAATACTTCTCACCCAGCTTGGCCGCGTTCCAGAACGCCGCCGTTTCCGTCTCGAAATTCTCGGCGACGATCAGCCACTTCAGCTTCGACAGCGCATCGAGCATTTTCGGCGTGTTGGGGCCATTGGCGACCGGGTTCATGCCGAAGCTGATCATTCCTTCAATCTCGCCCTTCTGCATGCGGTCGAAAAAGAAGCCCCAACCATGGTTCTCGGTGTCACCAACCTTCGGCAGGTTGTGGTAGGCGAAGCCGTTTTCTTTGCGCGCATGTTCGCCGTAGTAGGCCTTGAGCAGGCTCACCATGAATCGCGGCGTATTGCCCCAGTAGTTCAGCGAGTCCGGGCGAAGCGGCTTCGGCGTGTTGGCTTTCAAATATTCCTCAAGCGAAGTCTGGCCGGCACGCGGGATCTTCAAATAACCCGGAAGATTGTTCCAGGCGCCCATGTCGGTGGAACCCTGGATGTTGGCGTGTCCGCGCTGCGCGTTGACGCCGCCGCCCGGCATGCCGATGTTGCCCAGCAGCAATTGCAGCATCGCGGCGGTATGAATCAACTGAACGGCATGGCTATGCTGCGTCCATCCCAGCGCGTAGAGGATGGTGCCGGCGCGATCCGGCCGGCCCGTGGAGCAGATGATTTGCGCCGCACGCTCGAAATCCGCCACCGAACATCCCACAATGTTCGACACCGCCTCCGGCGTGTAGCGGGCGTAGTGCCGCTTCAAAAGCTGAAATACGGATCGCGGATGTTCAAGGGAAGGATCTGTCCGGGCGAATCCCTGCCCGTCAAGATCATATTGCCAGCTCGCTTTGTCGTAGGATTTCTTCTCCTCGCTCCACCCGCTGAAGTGGCCGTTGTCAAACGAAAACTTTTCGCGAATGAGGAACGAAGCATTCGTGTGCAGTTTCACGTAATCCTCGTGGAACCGCTTCTTTTCGAGAGCGTAGTGAATGAGGCCGCCGAGAAAGGCGATGTCCGTTCCGGCGCGCATGGGTACGAAGCAATCAGAGACCGCCGCGGTGCGGTTGAACCGGGGATCGATGCACACCAGCTTGGCCTTCTTGTGGCGCTTCGCCTCCATGACGAAGCGGAATCCGACGGGATGATTCTCGGCCGGGTTGCCTCCCATGACAAGCACGACATCCGCGTTGGCGACGTCGGTCCAGCCGTTGGTCATCGCCCCCCTTCCGAACGTGGCGGCCAGACTGGCCACCGTGGGACCGTGTCAAAGACGCGACTGATTCTCGTATGCGGTGATTCCCAAAGCGAAGCGCAGCTTTCCGATGAGGTAGTTGACCTCGTTCGTATCGGTGCATCCGCCAATCATGACGGCGTTGGAAAGACGGTTTACGGTGTGGCTCTGTTCGTCTTTCTCGATGAAGCCGCGGTCACGAGTCTCCTTAATGCGGCGCGCCATCTTTTCAAACGCATCTTCCCAGGAGATAGCGGTCCATTCGGCGGCGCCCGGAGCGCGGTAGAGCGGCCGGGTCAGCCGTCGGTCGTTGACGACGAACTGCTTGAGCGAGATCCCTTTCGAGCACAGCGTTCCGCGGTTGATGGGACTATCCGGGTCGCCCTCGATATGCACAACGGCAGGCTTCACGTTCCGGGCTTTGTCGCCGAGCGTATGAATGACGACGCTGCAGCCTACCGCGCAGTAAGGGCAGACGCTGCGCGTTTCCGTTGTTCGCGAGATTTTCAGCGCGCGGGCCGCTGCCGCTGCCGGCCTAAGGTCCACTCCCAGCGCGGTGACGGTGAGTGCGCCGCCAACGCGCAGAGCGCTGTCATGAAAGAACCTGCGACGTGAGATCTGCTCGCGCATATGATTGAACACGTTTTAGCACAATCCTACCCATAGCGTCCTTCAATGTAATCCGCGGTGCGCGGATCTCTGGGCGTCAGGAACAGATTCTCGGTGCGGCTGTGTTCGACAATTTCCCCCAGCATCATGAAGGCGCGCTCATCGCTGACCCGTCGCGCCTGTGCCATGTTATGCGTCACGACGACGATCGTGTAGTGCTCGGAAAGTTCGAGCATCAACTCCTCAATCGCAAGAGTCCCGTTGACATCCAGCGCCGAGCAGGGCTCGTCCATCAGAATGACGCGCGGCTTGAGCGGCAGAAGGCGCGCGATGCAGAGCTTCTGCTGCTGTTCGAGCTGCAAAGAAGTGGCTTTGACATGCAGTCTGTCCTTCAGATCGTCCCAAAGCTCGACCTGCCGGAGCGCCTCTTCCACGGCGCGGTCGTTGTCGTCCCGGCTAACGCTGGCGTCGTGAACTCGCAGCCCGAACACGATGTTCTCATAGATGGAAATGGGGAGCGGATTCGGACGCTGAAAAACCATTCCGACCGACTTGCGCAACTCAATGAGACTGACGTCGGGGTCGTAGAGGTTCTTACCAAGGATGAGGATCTCGCCAGTTGAGGAGACGTAGCTGTACCGCTCATTGATCCGGTTAAAGCAGCGCAGCAGGGTGGTCTTGCCGCACCCGCTCGGTCCGATGAGCGCGGTGATACGCGATGCAAGAATCGAGATCGAAACATTCTTCAGCGCCTGGAACGAGCCGTACCACAGACTCAGGTTGCGGGTCTCGATGCTGTACTCGGAGACTGAATTCATCCGAAGATCCCGTGCACGTACTCATAGGTCTTGCGGCTGGCGGGCGAGCCGGAAAAAATCACTTCCGTCTTGTCGACTTCGACCACCTGGCCCTCCAAGAGGAACATAGTGCGTGAGGCCAGCCGGCGCGCCTGCTGAACCAGATTAGTAACCAGAACGATGGTGATGCGCTCCCGCAATTGCTTCAATACGTCCTCAATGCGCATGGTGGTGACCGGATCGATAGCGATAGAGAACTCATCGAGGCAAAGGACCTCCGGCTGGTGGGAAAGGGCGCGCGCGATCGTAAGCCGTTGCTGCTGGCCGCCGGAGAGACGGGTGCCGAGAATATCGAGCCTGTCCTTCACTTCGTCCCAAAGCGCGGCCTGCGTGAGGCAATGCTCGACGCGAGCATCCAGCTCGCTTTTCGCTCGCACGCCGGCCATGCGTGGAGCAAAAGCGACGTTCTCGTAGATAGTCATCGGGAGCCCCACCGGAAGCGGCGCCACAATTCCCACTTTCCTCCGCAACTCGTAAACGTTGCCTACTCGCCGGACGTCCTCGCCGCCCACTTTCACCGTCCCCTGCATGCGGGCGCGGGGGATAAAGTCCAGCGTGCGATTAAGAGTTTTCAGCAGCGTGCTCTTGCCGGATTGAGCGGGTCCGATAACGGCGAAGATCTCGTTGCGATAGACGTCAAAGGAGACGCTGTTGAGAACTGGTTTTCCCGCGTAGGTTACGGTGAGGCCGTCCACTTCGATGTGTTTCTCGCGCGCCATACAATTCGATAACTCACCACTTCTTGCGGGAACGCACATAGCCGCGAACGAGAATGGACAGCGCGTTCACAACCAGCACGGTCACCAGCAACACCACGGCGGTGGCATAGGGTAAAGCCGCGGGGACCTCCGGCACCTGCGTGGAGACGGTAAACAGATGCATGGAGAGCGCCATGCACTGATCGAGCAGGCCATAGGGGAAGGGGTCGCCCTCGCGCACGGCTTTGTAGAAGACTGCGCCAGTGAACATGATGGGGGCGGTCTCGCCGGCGGCGCGTGAGACCTGAAGGATGACACCGGTGAGAATGCCGCTGACAGAGTTTGGCAGCACGACATGCCGGATGGTTTGCCAGCGCGTGGCGCCTACGTTCCAGCAGGCTTCCCGAAACGGGATGGGGACCGCCGCCAGCGCCTCTTTCGTGCTGGCGATGATGACCGGCAAAGTCATTATTGCCAGAGTAAGAGAAGCTGCAAGAACGCTGCGGCCCATGCGGGCAAACAGTACGAACGCGCCGAGGCCGAACAGAGCGTGAACAATGCTCGGCACACCAGCCAGATTCACCACGGCAAGATTGATAATGCGGGTGAACCAGTTGTCGCGGGCATACTCGTTGAGATAGACGGCTGCCAGCACGCCGATCGGAGTGGAAACCGCGAGCGAAATCAAGACGAGATAGATCGTGCCTACCAATGCCGGCCAGATTCCGCCCGCACGCATGCCGCGGATCGGATTCGTAAGGAGAAAGCCGGGCGACAACGCCGGCATTGCACGATAGAGCAGGTAGAAGAGAATCAGCAACAGAGGGACAACCATGAGCAAAGTCATGCAGGCGAAGACCGCCCGCGCCAGTTTTTCCTGGCGCAACCTCTTTTGGACGGACTTGGTTTGCTGAAACATGGTTTTCTTTAAGACTGGCCGCGGACACCTTTTACCACCAGGTCGGCGATCAGGTTGACAGCGAAAGTAATGGTGAACAGGAGAATGCCGATAAGGAACAGGACCTGATAATGCTCGGAATGTACGGGCGCTTCGCCCAGCTCGGCGGCGATGGTGGCCGTGAGCGTTCGCACGGGATCGAGAGGACTCACCGGGATACGAACGGCGTGTCCAGTGGCCATGAGCACGGCCATGGTTTCGCCAATGGCACGTCCGACGCCGAGCAGCACGGCCGCCAGCAGCCCGTTGCGCGCGGCGGGAAGCAGCACGCGCCACACCATCTGCCACCGGGTGGCGCCGAGCGCCATGGCCGCCTCGCGATAGGAGTCCGGCACGGCTTTCAGCGCATCCTCACCGACGGAAACGATGATCGGAACGCTCATCAACGCCAGGATCAGACCGCCGTTGAGCACGGTGAGTCCGATTGGCGCGCCGAAGATCTGGATGATGAGCGAGTTCATGATGGTCAGCCCGATGAAGCCCCAAACGACGGAGGGAATCGCGGCGAGCAGCTCGATGGTGACCTTGAGAGTCTCGCGCACTCTGGGCCCGCAAAACTCGGAGAGAAAAATGGCCGCCCCCAAACCAAAGGGCACCGCAAACATCATGCTCATCACAGTGACGCCCGCGGTGCCGGCGATCAGAGCAAGGGCACCATAGCGCACGTTGCTTTGCGAGGTCGGGTACCATTGCGGACTGAAGAAAAATTCCAGGGGCCGGAACCCGGTGAACAGGAAGCCGCTGCCTTCGCGAAACACAAAAAAGAAGATGGCGAAGATGAACAGGATCGTGCTGAAGCCACAGAGCCGGATGAGCGTCTCCATGGCTCTCTCCGAAATCATTTCCCAGCGCCTGGTTTTGCGAGCGGAAGTCATCGTCATTTTTCCACCGAAGATTGCGGCAGCGCTACGTATCCGGATTCGGTGACGATCTTCTGACCGGCAGGGCTGAGTATCCAATCCAGGTACTTGCGCACATGCGGCGGAGGTTCGCCCGCGGTGTAGAGATAGAGCGGGCGGGCGATGGGATATTGCCTGGTCAGCGTCGTTTCGGGCCTAGGCGGGAACGCCGGGTCCCCTTGTTTGCGCGCCACGCGCAGCATTTTCACTTCGTGCGTGGCGTAGCCCATGCCGCTGTAGCCGATGGCACACGGCGTCCTGCCGATCAATTCGACCACGTCCTTTGACCCATGCAAATCCAATGAGCCCAGTTTGAAATCACTCTTCTTGCCGACGACGGCTTCTCGAAAGTAGTGATAGGTGCCCGAGTTGGACTGACGGCTGACGAGAATGATCTCGCCGTCCTTGCAGCCCGGGATGGAGACTCCAAGATGGGACCAGCGTTGCACGGCGCCATGCTCGCGGTAAATGTCGCCAATCTGATCCAGCGTGATTTCATCCAGCGGATTGGCGCGGTGAACATAGACTGCCAAAGCGTCATAACCCACGATGAATTCCTTGGGATCGATGCCCCGGCTCTGCTTCGCCTTGATCCGCTCGCCGGCCTCCATTTTCCGGCTCGAATTCACGATATCGACCGTGCCATTGATCAAGGCGGCGATGCCGGTGCCGGAGCCGCCGCCGGATACTTCAACAGAGTTGCCAGGCTCGATACGAGCGTATTCTTCAGCCCAGGCCTGGGCAACGTTCACCATGGTGTCGGAGCCGGAGTTTTGAATGGACGCTCCGGAGGCCGTTTCCATGGATTTGCGCAAGCATGCGCAGCATCCGAGACAGAAGAGGACTACCAGGAGTGGCGCCAGGTTGGGAAGCAGTGTCTTCATGCTTGCCGCTAGCTTTGAAACGCCGCGCCGGCCAGTTCATTCAAGTGCTCGTTGATTTCGCTCCAGGCGCCCTCAAAGTCCTTGCTTTTGACAATCCAGTCGATTCCCATCGCTTTCGCGGGCGGGACGGGCAGCAATTTGGCGGTGCTTTCCGAAAGTGCAATCACGAGCTGGTAATCCTCCGTGGGGCCAGCGTCGACGAGCGAAACCGCAAGCGAAGGCTCCTGGACTCCGTGCTTGCGGAGGAAGGCGGTGAAATCCTCCGGCCACGGCGCCGGCTTCATGCAGGCCGGCTGGAAATGGATGCGCGGATTGCCAACCGACCTCCCAGCGGCGTCGGCCATAGTGGCGAGGAACCCGTCGTCATCGAGCAGGAGTATGCGGACCTGATTTGTGCGCGCGTGCTTGGCGAAGCTGCCTGTGGTCACGTAGATGGCGTCTTCGCAGATGTTGTTGGCCCGGTCGGTGACGCGTTCGTAACGGCGGCAGATGTCGAGCAGGCAGGACAATTGCTCCAGGCTGATCTCAGCGCGGTGGTGGCGGCTGATGAGATCTTCGCGGATGGTTCTTCTCAGTTTGTCGGCCTCTTCTTCGAGCATCATGGTCCGGCGCGCCAGCTCGACGTTGTGAGTGAGAAAGGCCTGCACGGAGTCGCGAAGCATCTCGATCGCCAGTTCGCACAACCTGTTGATTGCCTCCAGGTTAATGCGCGGGCCTTCTTTGATCAGCAGCAGCACCTGGCGGGCGACGTTTTCGGCGTAGTCGCCCATGCGCTCCAGATCCTGGTTTGCGCGAATCGTGCTGTAGGCAAATCGAAGATGAGTGCCCGCTGGCTGAAAGCGCAAAATGAGCTCGAGACAAAGCTGATCGATCTCGTTTTCCATCTCATCGACGGCGAGGTCACGCAAAACGATCCCGTAGCAAAGCGGGCGGTTGTGCTCGTTGAGAGCGCGCAGGCTTTCGCGAATCATTCGTTCCACCATGCGGGCCATTTGCGCAACGTTTTCCTCGATGAGGTCGAGCTGGCGCTGGAGATTGACTTCCAGGTGAGGGTGCATAGACTCTAGAGCAACACGGATAGACCCGAAATTCAACTCTATCCGGCTTACATTACAATTTGGTGAGAACGAGGCATTACAATCTAGTTATGCGGAATGTGTTGTTGGCGATGCTGCTGAGCGCGGTTTGCCTTGAGGCGCAAACGCCGTCCGTGCGCGAAGAAAAGGTGAACGGAAGAGATGCATGGGTTGTCGAAAACGGGTTGATCCGTCTGTCCGCGCTTCGCGGCGGCGGGCACCTGGGTGAGATTCGACTTGTTTCCGATGATCCCAGGAAGAATCTTAATCCGATGCGCGTTCCGCATTACCCGACGATCGATCCGCACGCCTACGATCCGGCGCGCCACGACGCTGTCTACGGCGCCGGGAGCCACCGCTGGCTCTCCAGCGGCTACATGGGCCACCTATTGTGTTTTCCGTTTTACGGGCCGCCATCATCGGAAGATGAGATTCTCGCCGGCTTGGGGAATCATGGCGAGGCGCCGATCGTCGAATGGAAGAAAAAGCGAGTGGATGCAACGGATAGCCGGGTGACGCTGTGGCTGGAGGCGGACCTCTCAAGGACCCGGTACCGCGTGGAGCGCGCGATTACGCTCGAAAAAGGAGCCCGCCACGCACGCGTGGAGGAATGGGTGGAGAACCTGGCTTCCTACGACCGCCCCTTTCAATGGATGCAGCACGCCACTTTCGGTCCGCCGTTTGTCGAGCCGGGCAAAACGTTTCTGGATGCCTCGGCCACACGCGGATTGACTGCCGGAAGCCGCCCCGGCGCCGGATCGCTGGCGGCCAATTCTTATCTGCAATGGCCGGACGGGACCGATCCGGAAGGGAAGTCCGTTACGCTGCGTCCTTTCCTGCCTAAACCGAATGCAGGCACATACTATGCGCTTTTGCTCGATCGAAACCGGGGCGAGCAGTTTTTCACGCTCTATCATAGCGACTACCAGTTGCTGATCGGCTACGTTTTCCCCACGGAGACAAATCCCTGGCTTGCCGACTGGCAGGAGAACCGCAGCAACACCACGCTACCGTGGAACGGCCAGGCGGTGGCGCGGGGGCTGGAGTTCGGCAACTCACCGTTCGCCGAAGGACTGCGCAAAGCGATCGAGCGCGGTTCTCTGTTTGACGTACCGGCGTTTCAATGGATCGGCGCCAAACGGAAGCTCAAGAACGAGTTCACCGTTTTTCTTGCAGAGATTCCGGCCGGTTTTCGCGGCGTGCGCGACGTTCACCGCATCGATGGCGCTCCGAAATATCTCTCACGCTAAGTACTCCGTTTCGCAAGTACAGTCTCGTATTCGGCCCGTTGGCGTACTCCATGCTGGCGCGCGCGGCTCCGTAACCGGGCCACGACCGTGTAAGGGAGTGGCCCCCGGAATACGTTAGCGACACCTCATTTCGGGACGTCAACCGCACAAGCACGGGACCTACTCGAACAATGCTTCGGATTCCAATGGGACGAAGACGTCACGCCCTTTGGTATACTGATCCTTGTAGTCATAACGAAAAGGAGTTTCCATGGCGAAGGTCTGTCAGGTCACGGGGAAGAAGCCCCAGTATGGGAACCGTGTATCGCACGCCAACAATCGCAGTAAGCGCCGTTTTGAGCCGAATCTGCATCAGAAGCGCTTTTGGGTCCCCAGTGAGAACCGTTTCGTCAGCCTGAAAGTTTCCAGCCGCGGTATGCGGACTATTAACAAGTTGGGCATCGAGCGCGTACTCGCGGACCTGCGCAAAAAGGGAGTAAACGTCTGATGCCGCGCGTCTTGATCAAACTTGTTTCCACGGCCGGAACCGGCCATTTCTACACCACTTCGAAGAACCCGAAGAAGACCACGGAAAAGCTGCAAATCGTCAAATATGATCCTGTGATTCGCAAGCGCGTGCCGTACAAAGAACACAAGATCTAAGTTTTCGGCTCCAATTCACTCCCTTCCTTAAGGTGGTAGTAACGCCGCGCCGGTATTGTTGTAAACCGGTCGGTTCGTTTGCTCGGCGCTGGCCAGCGCACCTCCAGCCAATCCACTTCACCGGCAGTTCCCAATCCAAGAACAAGCCTCAGGTCGTGGCTTGAAAGGTAGCTGCCGCCGCCATTCAGCCTTCGCGTTCGTCTGACGCCGCCGGCTGAATAGGTGACTACGGCGCCGATCGCGTCACGGTTGCATTGGACGCCCTGAAGCTTCAGGCCGATCCAGTTGTTTCCGGCGGCGCGGTTCACCAGCAGCGCAGGCGGTTCGTCGTTGTTGGACACCAGCAGATCCGGCCGGCCGTCGTTGTTCCAGTCTCCCACCGCCAGACCTCGCGAAGACATGGGGCGGTGCTCGGCGGCCAGCCGCAAGCTGCCCGATTGGTTCTCAAACAGCAGCAACGGCTCGCGGTGCTTTACGTTGGGCTTGTGGCGCTCGATCATGTCATCGGGGTGTCCGTTTGCCAATACGAGATCGAGCGAACCATCGTTGTTGAAATCGAAGAATTTCAACCCCCACCCGCTCAACAGCCGCGTCGCCATGAGCAGACCCTGATCGTGCGCGATGTCGGAATAAGATTCCTCGCCAAGGTTGCGGTACAAGGAGAAGCCCTCGTGATCCACGTTCGAGACGAAAAGGTCTTCCCGCCCGTCCTGGTCCCAATCGGCGGCATCCACACCCATGCCCGAGCGAGCCTGTCCGTCGGCCGAGTAAGCCACTTCGGCCGGCAGTGCGATCTCCTCCCAGAGATGTTTGCCTTTCGCCGCGCCGCGATTTACGAAAAGAAAATTCTGAACCGTGTCATTTGCGACGAATAAATCGAGCCTGCCGTCGTTGTTCACGTCGGTAGTCACCACGCCCAACGCCTTGCCGCGCGCGCTCCCGATCGCCGTGCCGCTTCCGGTCTCCGTAAAGGTGCCGTCCTGGTTGTTACGGAAAAGAAGACTGGTTGCAGGTTCGAACCGCCGGGGCACGCAGTAGAAGGCAAGACCGCCGGGGTTTTTGCCGCAGATATTCCAATCCCGCGGCTCGTAGCGGACAAAGCGGCACACGAACAAATCGAGCCACCCATCGGCGTCGTAGTCAAACCACACCGCCGAGGTCGTCCAACCCCCGGCGCGTAGTCCGGCCTTGGCTGCAACTTCGGAAAATGTGCCGTCGCCGTTGTTACGGTACAACAGCAGCGGGCCGTGAGCGGTCACCAGCAGATCCGTGTCGCCGTCGTTGTCGAAATCGCCGGCAGCAGCGCCCATCCCGTATCCGCCGCCGGCCACGCCTGCCTGCTCCGTGCGATCCGTGAATGTGCCATCACCGTTGTTGCGATACAGCGCGTTACGCAGCGGGAATTCCGGTTTGTAGAAATCCGTCCGGCCCGAATTCACGAGATAGATGTCGAGCCATCCGTCGTTGTCATAGTCGAAGAGAGCCGCCCCCGAGCCCACTGATTCCGGCAGATGACGCGCCGGCGAACGGCCCGCCGTGTGTTTCCAGGAAACCCCGCTGCGGGCGGCGGGAATCTCTTCAAACAAAGCTGCGGCCGCGAAAGCCAGCAGGAGCAATTTCACCGCTTTGCCTCTTCCAGTTTGCGGGCCAACTCCTGGTGACGGTCGCCGTCCGCTTTGCGCTTGAGCCGGTAGTAAGCGGTCGCCAGCGAGCGGTGGCCCTCGACAAAATCCGGCGCTCGAGAAACCACCTTCTCGAACACCTGCCGGGCCTCATCATTCCGCCCCGCGGCCAACTGCACCAATCCGATCTGGAAGGGAACCTTCACAGCCGCGGGCCGCAAGCTGGCGGCGCGATCGAGATGCCGAAGCGCTCCTTCCATCTCACGTTCCTCTCTAAGCAACACGCCCAGATAGAAGTGCCCCTCGAAATCGGTGGGCGAGACACGCACCGCGTCCTCGAAGGACTTGCGCGCCCCGGCACGGTCATCGGACCCCAGAAGGGCCTGCCCCAGCAGCGAGTACCCGCCTGAGATCTTCGGATTCATCTCCAGCGCCCGCAAGATGTGGGCGGCCGCATTGCCATAGTCCCGACGCTGCAACTGCGACAGTCCGATCAGAAGGTTCGCCTCCGCCGTCTCACCGAGCTTCATGATGCGCTCAATGTAGACTTGCCCGCGCGCGGCCTCTCCTTCGCGAATCAGCGCCGTGCCAATCAAGTATGCAACGGCGAGATTCCCTTCGCTCGCGGCCAGACGCTCAAGCGTCTGGATCACTTTGCCGTTCTGCCCCAGTCGGAAAAAACAATCCGCCAGAAGCAGGGTCGCCTGTTCATGATCGGGTTGCGCGGCCAGAAGCCGCTGCAATTCCGGCATTGCGAGATTCACCTGACCTGTCTTGTAATAAGCCAGAGCCAGGTTCAGGCGGACGGGAAAATTGTCCGGTTGCTGTTCCAGCAGCGGCCTGTATTCTCTGGTAGCCTCCTCATACCGGCCGAGTTGAGCCAGCGCCGCGCCGAGATTCGCCCGAGCCTCAAACCAATCCGGACGCTGCCGCAGACACTCCTGGTAGCGCTCCACGGCCGCTTCGAATTGCCCGGCGCGATGATGTTCCAAAGCCTGCCGGAACAATACTCCGGCATCGGCGGCCAGCAACCAGATCGCGACGATGCCGTATGGAATCACCTAGAAGTAGAACTTAACACCTAGTTGCACGACGCGCCGGCCCGTCTTCACGTCGGTAAAGCCGAAGCGCGGATTATTCATCTTCCCGTCGGCGCCGAAGCTCAGCAATAGATTCGGATCGCCGTTCCGGAACGTCCACAGCGGATGATTCGGGAAGTTAAAGAAGTTAGCACGGAACTGGACCCGCTTGTGTTCGGAGAGCTGCCAGCTCTTGAACACGGAAATGTCGTGGTTCACCAGCCACGGCCCATAGGTAGGCGGGAGCACCGATGGCCCGTTCACTCCCTGCGCCGGCAACGCGAAGCAGTCGCCGTTGATGAACTGTGCCGGCTTCAGATTGCTTCGCGGATCGCAGATAAGATGCGGCATGGCCGCAAGGCCGTTGGTTCCGTTAATCGAGCGCTCATTCACTCGCAAACCGTTCGGCAGCGTTCCCAACAGATTGAAGTTCGCAGGTCCGTTGGCTTGGTTCTCCACTCCGCTCGCAAACTGATTGATGCCGGAAAGCTGCCAGCCGTTCACCATCGCTCCGATCGCCCGGCTTTGCTTGGCGAACTTCGGCAGCTCGTACACGTAGGAGAAGTTCAGCACGTGCCGGCGGTCGTAGGCCAGAACGCCGTGATTGTTTAGCGGATTGAATTGATCGGCTACGCTGCCCTGCCCCCCGCCGCGGATTCCGGTCGTCTTCGAAAGCGTGTAGGACACGCTGTACGTTAGTCCGCCTCTTGTCCGTTGCAACGTCGTCTGCGACGAATGGTACTCCTGAAAGAAGGTGCGGCTGATCTGGTTAATCGCCCCGTAGTTCCGCCGTGGGCGGAAATCGTCCGGATTCGCGGTCGGATTGGTCAGCATCGCTCCGTATGGGACCAGATTGATGTCGCGAATGCCGTCGTTCAACAGGTCGCGGCTCCGATTGCCCACATAGGCTGTTTCAAATAACATGGAGCCGGGCAGCCGTCTCGCGATGGAAAAGCTCCAGTTGTAATTCACGGGCTGAGTCCGGTCGTTGGGGTCCATGGTCGTAATGCCGATTCGCACGCTACGCGGCACCACCTGGTCCAGATCCTTGATCAACCCTTGTGTGGCCACGGTTGTGTTCCGCTCACCGGCCGGGACGTTGAACGTGCCTCCGCAACAGGTCGGATCATGGTACCGGAACGAGCCGAAGCCGCCCCGGATTACCGTGCTGCCGGATTTGTTCACATCCCAGGCAAAGCCCACGCGAGGCATGACAAACAGCGGCGCGATCGTCCCGCCGGAGGTTGGGATACTCGGATCGATTTTCGTATAGACTAATCCGGTCAACTGCCCGAGCACCGCAGGATCGTTGTTGTAGCGCGCTGGGTCGAACACTCCGAAACCAACTCCAGTTCGGTCATACCACGGCCCGAGATGAGCGAAGCGGATACCGAGTTCCAGCGTGAAACTCGGGCGAACCTTCCAACTGTCCTGAAGATAAAACTCGGACGTTTGGAAGGCCTGTTGGACGTTGAGATTGCTGTTCTGCTCGAAGTAGGAAGAGTAGCGGCCCGTCAGCAGGTCGGCGTAGGCGTTGCCTGTGGTGAGCTGATGGTCGGTTCGGTAAACGATTCGACCCTGGGACTCGCCGCCGCTCGGCTGCGCCTGGCGGATGGTCTCCCAGTAGAAGCCGGCCTTGAGACTGTGCCGGCCGCGGAAGAACGAGAAATTGTTGCCGAACGAGATCAGCCACTTGGTAGCCGGATAGACCGGGTTGAAGCCGCCGCGGTTGAATACCGTGGCCAGGCCGGCGTTGTTACGAAAGTTGGGAATCTGGTCGATCCCCGCCTTGAAAATCCCTTTGTACGGATAGCCCAGAGCGCTCCGGGACACTTTCGAGGGGTCTTCCAACCGGTTCGGGAAATCGATGAAGGTATAGCCGAAGATCGCCTCATTGGTCATGGTGGGACTGAACACCTTCGTGTAACCGACACTCACCGAATCGGAAACATTGTCCCCAATGGTGCCGGTTGGATAAGGCACGGCGAAGTTCTCGCGTCCCCAAAGCTGCACGGGAAAGTTCTGTGTCTCCCGTTGCAGGTTATAGCGCACGAAAAGCTTCGTATAGTCGGAAACGTTGTAATCGACGCGCGTCACCCACTGGTGCATCGGCTGGTCGATCTGCAGCGCGTTGACGTAGTTGTTGCCGCCGTTGGTGCGGGGATCGGCGTTAGGTTGCGGCAGCAGATTCATAAGGATCCTGCCGGCCGGATCGATGAGGTTGTTGGGTACGCGTCCATTGATGATCCCGGCGTTGGCATCGCTCGGCAGGCGTCGCGCTTCGTTTGAGCCGAGCAGAGCCAAACCGGCTGCATCCGTAAAATCTCCTGTGCGCATGGCTGGCGTGGGCACGATGGTAGTGAGCACACCTGTATCCAGCCGCTGCTTGAAAAACTCGTAGCCGGAAAAGAAAAACAATTTGTCGCGGTTGCGGTTGAAACCGGCGCCTGGAATCACCACAGGCCCGCCGATGTTGAAGCCAGGAAACTGAAATTGATTGGCCGGCCGCTGCCTTCCGGCGCGGTTGAGCTGCCAATCGTTGGAACTCATGCGGTAGTCGCGGATGTAGTAGTAGCCCATTCCGTGGAAACTGCTGCCGCCCGACTTCGTGACTGCATTGAGCACCACGGGCCCCTTGGCGTGCTCGGCGCTGTAATTTGAGGACAACACCTTGAACTCCTGGAGCATGTCCACGTTCGGATTCACCGGTGTGGCGCAGTTACATCCCGGGTCCGAAGTATGCGCGCCGTCAGTGACAATGTCCATAGCCGCCGTGCGCGTACCGTTGGCGGAATAGTAGCCAAGTGCGCTCTGCCGGCCTCCGTCCCCGTTGCCGTTGATCCCGATGACTTCCCCGCTGAATCCGGGTTTGTTCTCGACACCGCTTCCGGTGGGCGCCATTCCCGGCAGGATCTTGATCAGCTCCGCCGCGCTTCGGCCCACCACCGCGATGTTCTGCAATTGCTGCGCAGTGATCACGGAGCTCTTCTCCCCCGAATCGACAGTGGTCATCTGCGCAACCTGAGAGCTGACGGTGATCGTCTCCGTTGTGGCGCCCACTTGCATCACCAGGTCGGACAGGTGGCGCTTGTCGCCGGGATTGAAGACGATCGCCGTGCGCTCAAGCCGGGAGAAACCTCTAGCCTCAATCGATACCGTGTAGCTGCCCGCCCAGACAGCAGCGATCGTGAAGTATCCCAGGTCATTGGTCACCGTTCGGCGGAGATCGCCGGAAGCCTCGTTTTTCATCGACACCTGCGCGCTTGGCACCGCCGACCCGGACGGGTCCGTGACAATGCCGGTGAGCGTACCGGTAAGCGCTTGACTGTAGGCGGCGCCGCAGAACAGAAAAAGGCCTATCGCGGAAAGTACAAAACGTTGTGGTGTGGTCACTGCTACCTCCTCTTTGAAGCCATGTTAGAGCTTCTGTCATTCTGTGTCAATGTTGGCGGCCACGGCGTGTCGGTAGTATGTGATGGGTGTGCGACGCAGAAGTGGTAAATCACTGGGTTTCCTTTTTTGCGGCGCTTCTCTGAGTGTTCTGATACACTCAGAAAAGGAGCCCTTATGCCAGATGCTCTGCCCGAGTTGGAAGCTCAACGTTCCAAGATCTTGCTCCAGTTCAATACCCTTGGCGATCTTCGTCCTGGGTCGATCTGCGCCGTCTCTCGACGATGCGGAAAA
>Ga0187893_10006203_pt1 | contig 20650 bp, 19 predicted proteins | sample MA1701074metaG_FD_139574 | JGI IMG/M metagenome (GOLD analysis project Ga0187893, IMG submission 139574) | White microbial mat communities from a basaltic lava cave in the Kipuka Kanohina Cave System on the Island of Hawaii, USA - MA170107-4 metaG ...
AGGCGCATCAGGAACAACACCAGGATCGTGACCAGGAACAGGTAGATCGTGAACTTGAGGATGGCGGACGCCCGGACGTCCCTGGTCTCGAACCGGATCTCGCCGTCGCCGTGCTCGCTCATGCTCGCCTAGGCCGCCCTCTGCATCCGTTCACGCATCTCCGGCTCGCCCAGCGGCAGGAGCGACCGCTTGCTCAACTCGGAGGCGAAAAACGCCAGCCAGATCCCGCCCACCGCCAGCGGCGTCGCCAGGTCCAGGCCGTGGACCGCGATGCCGTGGCTCCCCTCGCCGTGCCCCTGCAGGTCGGGGGCCACCAGCCAATACAGTTCGAGCATCCGCACCACGAACACGAAGCCGGCCAGCCGAGCCAGGCTCGTGGCGTCGCGTTTCAGGTCCCGTGACAGGAGCAGCAGGAACGGCAGCGTGAAGTGGAACACGATCAGGAGCTGCGCCACGTATTGCCAGCCGCCGTGGGTGCGGCGGATGTACCAGGGGATCTCCTCGGGCAGGTTCCCGGCCCAGATGATCAGGAACTGGCTAAGGTGCATGTACGCCCAGAGCATGGTGAACGCCAGCATCAGCTTGCCCAGGTCGTGGCTGTCGCCGGGTTTGACGACGCCGGAAAACGGCTCCTCCCCGACGAAGACCGCCAACAGCACGATCACCAGGGTCAGGGCGGCCAGGGCCTGGCCCACCATGAACATCACGCCGTAAAGCGTCGAGAACCAGTGCGGGTCGAGGGACATCGCCCAGTCCACCGAGGCAAAGGTGATCGTGAAGCCCATGAGCAGCAGGCCGACGCCCGAGACGCCGCGCAACTGGCGCGAGACCTTCACGCTGGGGCCGGCGTCCAGCCGCGCCGAGAGCCGGCTCAGCACGAAAGCCAGCCCGGCCCAGACCGCGAAGTAGAAGACCGCCCTCACGACGAAGAAGGAGGTGTTGAGGTAGGGCGCCTTCTTGAGGAGGATCGGGTCCGAGGCGGCATCGGCGTGGGCCCAGGGGTAGATCTGCCCCAAACCGAGGATCACGGGGACGAACAACAGCGGCGCCAGGTACAGGGTGCGCGCGCCGGCTTCGAGCAGGCGCCGGATCACGAGGCCCCACATGCCTCCGGTCAGGTGCTGGATCAGCAGGAGCGACAGGCAGCCCACGCCCACGTTGACCCAGAACAGGAACGCGAAAAGCCAGGAGCGGTAGAACTGCGCCGGGTTCGCGAGGCCGCCAGCCAGGCAGGCCAGGAGGCCGACGACGAGTGCGGCGATCGCGCCGCGCCGCAGGCGCGCCAACCGGGCCGGCACCGGATGGGCCTGGCCGGTCATCGGTGGTCCTTCTCGGCGGGCGCGGCCCCGGAGCCGGCCGCCAGGCCCAGACTCGACTGCAACTCGCCGCGCCGGGCCTCCGGGACTTCGCTGAGCGGCGCGTGCTGGCTGATCTGGAGCGCGTGGATATAGGCCACGATCGCCCAGCGGTCGTTGACCGGCACCTGGGCGGAGTAATCGGACATCGCGCCGAAGCCGTTTGTCATCACGTCGAAGTAGTAGCCGGGGGCCGCGTTCCGCAGCCGGTCGATGTGGAAGGAGGTTGGCCGCTTGAAGCCACGCTGCACCACCATGCCCTCGCCGTTGCCGAGCTGGCCGTGGCAGGGCGTGCAGTAGATCGTGTAACGCTCGCGGCCGCGCCGCAGGACGTCCGCCGTGATCGGGAACGGGTACGTCGTCGCCAGCTCCTTCCCCAGCTTCCCGGTATACAGATGCTCGTCGTCCCGCAGCTCGCCACGGGCGACGGTCCCCTCGACCAGCGGCCGGGCCATGCGCTTGTCGTCGAAGAAGTCGCTCTTCCCCAGGGCCTTGTAGCGCGGCTGGTCGTGCATGTCCTGCCGGCACCCCAGGGCAGCCGCGGAAACGGCCAACCACAGAGGCACAGAGACACAGAGACGAGTCAGGCATGCATCGCCTCCGCTTGCGCTCCTGATCGGACCGGCTCTCCGTGACACCTCTGTGCCTCTCGTGTCTCCGTGGTTTTCCGCCGGGAGTCTCAATGTTCGACTTCCGAGACGTCGCTGGCGCCGGCGCCCTTCAGGAACCTCGCGGTCTCCGCGCGGTCGAACTTCGGGTCCGTCGCCTCGATCAGGATGAAGAACTTGTCGCGGCTCGCCAGGGCGAAGCCGGGCACGTTGAACACCGGATGGTAGGGCTCGGGCAGGCCGTTCAGGGCCAACATGCCCAGAACCGCGGCGCCCGCCGCGAACAGGATCGTGGTCTCGTAGGCCGGCACGATGAAGGCCGGCCAGGACAGGAAGGGCCGGCCGCCGATGTTCATCGGGTACTCGATCACCGAGGCCCAGTACTGCAAGCCGAAGCCGCCCACCAGGCCGGCGAGCCCTCCGCCCAGCACGAGCTTGGGCAGGTGCGACTTGTGGAGCTCCAGGGCCTCGGACAGCTCCTCGATCGGGAAAGGCGAGAACCCGTCCACCTTGCGGTAGCCCGCCGCGTGAACGCGTTCCGCCGCCTCGACCACCTCCTGGGGAGAGTGGAACTCGGCGAGCAGGCCGTAGAGCGGGGGGCTCACCGGTGCTCCTCCTGCGGCATCTCGGCCCCCGGCACCAGGGTCCGCATCTCGAAGATCGAGATCGCGGGCAGGAAGCGCACGAACAGGAACATCAGGGTCAGGAACAGGCCGATGGTGCCGACGAAGGCCGCCCAGTCGAATTGCGTCCCGGCGTAGAGGCCCCAGGAGGACGGCAGGAAGTCGCGGTGCAGGCTGGTCACGATGATGACGAAACGCTCCAGCCACATCCCGATCGAGACCACGAAGGAGATGAAGAACAGGAACGGCACGCTGGTGCGCAGGCGCTTCGACCACAGCAGGTTCGGCGCCACCACGTTGCACAGGATCAGGGCCCAATAACTCGCCGCGTAGGGTCCCGTCATGCGGTTCCAGATCATGAAGGTCTCGTAGGGGTTCCCGCTGTACCAGGAGAAAAACGCCTCGCACATGTAGCCGTAGGCCACGATCAGGCCCGTGGCCAGCATCACCTTGGCCATGTTCTCGAGGTGCTTCAGCGTGATGAAGTCCTCGAGACCGTAGAACTTGCGCAGCGGGATCGAGAGCGTCAAGACCATGGCGAAACCGGCGTAGATGGCGCCGGCGACGAAGTAGGGCGGGAAAATCGTGGCGTGCCAGCCGGGCACGATGCCCGTGGCGAAGTCGAAGCTGACCACCGTGTGCACCGAGACCACCAGGGGCGTCGCCAGGCCTGCCAGCAGCAGGTACGCGGTCTCGTAGTTGTGCCAGTGCTTGGCCGAGCCGCGCCAGCCCATGGCGGCAACGCCGTACACGATCCTCCAGGCCTTGCTCCGGGCCCGGTCGCGCAGCGTCGCGAGGTCGGGGATCAGGCCCACGAACCAGAACAGCGCCGAGACCGTCGCGTAGGTCGTGACCGCGAAGACATCCCAGATCAGGGGCGAGCGGAAGTTCGGCCACAGCCCCATGGTGTTGGGGTAGGGCAGCAGCCAGTAGGCGGCGACCCAGGGCCGGCCGGTGTGGAAGATGGGGTAGAAGGCGGCGCAGGCCACGGCGAACAACGTCATGGCCTCCGCGAAACGGTTGATCGAGGTGCGCCACTCCTGGCGCAGCAGCAGCAGGATGGCCGAGATCAGCGTCCCGGCGTGGCCGATCCCGATCCACCACACGAAGTTGATGATGTCGAAGCCCCAGCCGATCGGGATCGTGATCCCCCACACGCCGACGCCGACGAACAGCAGGTGCGCGATCGCGTACAGGAGCAGCTGCAGCAACCCGAAGCTGATCGCGAAGCCGATCCACCAGCCCCTGGGCGTCCGGCGCTGCAGGACGATCTTCGAGATCGTGTCGGTGACGCTGCCGAAGTCGTGGCCGGGAGCGATCAGCCGGTCCGCCTCCGTCTGGAAGTGGTCGTCGTGCTCGTGGCGTGGGGAGCTAACCATGGCCCGGTTTCGGCATCTCGGGGTTGGGGTTGCGCACGGCCGCCAGGTACGTGGTGCGCGGGCGTGTGTTGAGCTCCGTGAGCAGCCCGTAGTTGCGCGGCGACGCCTTCAACCGCGCCACCCGGCTCTGGGCGTCGTTCTGGTCGCCAAAGACGATGGCCTCGGCCGGGCAGGCCTGCTGGCAAGCGGTCTGGATCTCGCCGTCCCGGATCCCGCGGCCGTCGTTCTTGGCGTCGATGCGGGCCTGGTTGATGCGCTGCACGCAGTAGGTGCACTTCTCCATGACGCCGCGGCTGCGGACCGAGACGTCGGGATTACGCATCATCTTGTAGCTGGGCGTGCTCCAGTCCTGGTACAGGTAGAAGTTGAAGCGCCGCACCTTGTAGGGGCAGTTGTTCGAGCAATAACGCGTGCCCACACAGCGGTTGTAGACCATGTCGTTGAGGCCCTCTTCGCTGTGGACCGTCGCGGTCACGGGACACACGACCTCGCACGGGGCGTTCTCGCAGTGCATGCAGGTGACCGGCTGGCTCCAGGTCTGGATCGAGGCCGGGTCCTGGGGGCTGCCCTCGTAGTAACGGTCCACGCGGATCCACTGCATCTCGCGGCCGCGGCCGACCTGGTCCTTCCCCACCACCGGGATGTTGTTCTCGGACTGGCAGGCCGTGACGCAGGCGTTGCAGCCCAGGCACGAGTTGAGGTCGATGGAGAGGCCCCAGGCGTGCCCGTCGTACGGGTGGGGCGGGTAGAGCGTCATCTCCTGCGCCGGATCGTGGCCCAGCTCCTTTGCGAAGCCCGGCTGCTGCTCGAAGTGGGTGAGGGTGGCGGACCGCACCAGGTGCCGCCCCTCCATGCTCCAGTGGTCCTGGGTGCAGGCCAGCCGCGCCACCTCTCCGGTCTTCGCGAGCTGCGCCCCGGCGACCCAGTGCAGGCCTTCGGACGAACGCACCGCGTAGGCGTTGAAGCCGGTGCCGTTGCCCACACGCCCCGCGCGCCAGCGTCCGTAGCCCAGGTGCAGGGTGACGACGTCGTCGGGATGCGTCGGCAGCACCCAGGCGGGCCCCTTCAGAGTGCGCGCGCCCAGGCGCAGCTCCACGACGTCGGTGAGGGTGCCCTGGGGCGTCGGCTGGCCGCCGCTCTCGGTGCGGCCCTCGACGTTCGAGCTGGTGCGCACGCCGAGCCTCTGCGCGGTCTTGAGGCTCATGAACACCGCGTTGTCCCAGGTCAGCTTGGAGATCGGCTTGGGGAGCTCTTGCATCCAGCCGTTGTTGGCCCAGCGGCCGTCGCCCACCGTTGGGTCGGGCCGGATCACCACCTCGATCCCGGAGGCGGGCGGGGCGCTACGCGCCTTGAGCCAGGGGCCGGGGTGCACGGGCAGCGTCTTCTCCGGGAACGTGGTGCCGGCCACCAGGCCGTCGTGCAGCGCCCGGCGCCAGGCCAGCTCGAAGTCGCCGCCGAGTGCGCCCCGCCAGGTGTCGCGGACACTCTCGTAGCCGCTGCGGTCGGGCCGGCCGCCGAGCAACGACAACACCTCGTGGGCCGACTTGGTGGTGTAGAGCGGGGCGATCAGCGGCTGGACGATGGAGGCGGTGCCGTCGAAGGCGCGCGCGTCGCCCCAGCTCTCCAGGGAGTGGGACTCGGGCAGCAGCCAGTGGCAACGCTCGGAGGTCTCGTCGTCGTAGGGAGAGAGGTGGGCGCGGAACGGCACCAGCATCATCGCGTCCCCGAAGGGCACGTCGGCGGGTGCGGTGTACACCGGGTTCCCGCCCAGGATGAGCAGCAGCTCGACCTGGCGCGCGCTCATCTCGGCGGTGAGCGCCGCCAGGGACGTCACGTCGTCGGTCGGCCGCGCCACCACCGGGGCCGAGTAGCTGAGGGTGTTGCCGACGTTGCCGAGGCTCTCGTTGATCAGGTGCACGATCGCCTGGGCCTCCGGCGACAGCGACTCGCCGGCCAGAACCAGGGAGGCTCCCGCGTGGGCCCGGAGATCCTTCGCCAGCGGGCCGAGCCAATCGGCGTGGTCGGGTGAGCCGCCCTGCACCGGAAGACCCAGGGAGGCGGCCAGGGCGCGGATGAGGGCCTCCTGCTGGGAGGGCTTCACCGGCAGCCGGTGGTCGGCGTTGGCGCCCACCAGGGTCGGCGTCGACTCGATCGCGTAGAGCCGGTTGAGCCGCGCCCCGTCGAGTTTGCGCCGCCGGGCGAACTCACGCATGTGGCGCTGGTTGGCCGGCCCCCGGCCGGTGAAGTCCGCGTCGAAGGACACGATCACGTCGGCTCGGGCCAGGTGCCAGCGGGTCTCGAGCGGCTCCCCGAACGCCAACACGGCGCCGGCGCGTGAGTGACCGGCCGCCGGGTCCCACTGGTGCCACCGCGCTTCGGGCAGTTCGCTGAGCAGCTCCGCGAGTTGCCGCGCCAGGCTGGGGGAGGTCACGGTCTCCGTCAGGATCCGCAGCCCGGAACCCTTCTTCGCCCGCTGTTTCTCGAGCACCGGCTTGAGCGCCGCGGCGAACTCCGTCCAGGACTGGATCTCGCCGAACGAGCGCACGGTCTGGGCACGGTCGGGATCGTACAGGTCCAGGATCGCCGCCTGGCACCAGGGGTCGCTGCCGCCCAGGCTCGCGGGATGATCGGGGTTGCCCTCGATTTTCGTCGGCCGGCCCTCGTGGCTCTCGACGAGCACGCCCTTGGCGTAGCCGTTTTCGAGGAGCGAGGTGGCGAAGTAGAGCGGCCGGCCGGGCACGATCTGCTCAGGCTGCCGAACGTAGGGGACGATCAACTCCTCGGGCTGCCGGGTGCAGGCCGCGAGACCCGCCAGCGCCAGCGAGGCGCCCATCACGCGCACGAACTCGCGCCGCCCCTGGGGGTCGCTCCACTCCGACGCGTTCTGCGGGAACTCCCGGCCCAGGAACTCCAGGAACTCGGGCGTCTCCTGCAGCGCCTCGAGGCTCCTCCACAGCGCCCGGCCCCGCGCCTGCTGGGGGCGCACGCCCTGGAACGCGACGGGGACGGCTGTCTTATCGGCGCTCATCGATGGCAGGTGGAGCAACTCGTCCGGGTCTGGATCCCGTAGGCCTTCACCAGCTGTTTCCCCCTTTCGACCTGGTCCTGGGGCGGTGTCCACGCCACGCTGTACACCTCGTGTTTCGGACGCACGTACCTCTCGGGCCGGCGATGGCAATCCAGGCACCACTCCATCTGCAACGAGGCGTGTTGCCACATCAGGGGCATCTTGTCCACCGCGCCGTGGCAGGTGGTGCAGCCCACGCCCTTGTTCACGTGGGCGCTGTGGTCGAAGTACACGTAGTCGGGCAGGTCGTTGACCTTCACCCACTCGATGGACTCTCCGCTACGGAAGCTGGCGCGCACCGGCTCCAGGGTCGGGCTCTGGCTCCAGATCACGGAGTGGCAGTTCATGCAGGTCTTGGTGGGCGGGATGCCGGCCCGTGACGACTTCTCGACCGCCGTGTGGCAGTAACGGCAGTCGACGCCCATGCCCCCCACGTGGTGGGCGTGGCTGAAGGGGACCGGCTGCTCCTTGGCCACCCCCGCGTTCGTGACGTAGGAACTGCGGTTGATCTCCAGCACCAGCCAGAGCCCGGCGCCCACGGCGAACACCGCGCCGAAGATGCTGAGCTTGGCGAGAGTATTCGTGCTGTGGTGGAAGATCTGTGACATGAACTGCTGTGATCTGGATCGGCGAAACGAGGACCGGCGGAGGATATTTCACGGGTTGGGTGAAATCAAGGCCGTGGATCGCAGGTCAAGGCCGCCCGCGACGTCGCTCTCGGCGCGCCCGCGCGCCCCGGAGGAGGCGCACCTCAGGCGGCCGCCGGCGCCGTCACCTCGCGGTACCCGGGGTCCCGGCGCAGCCGCCAGATGAACATGTCGACGACGAAGTGGTGGATGTTGACGACCGCGATCACGAGCAACATGCTCTCGGCCAGTCCGAAGCCGGCGGCCACGTAAGCGAAGGGCCAGGCCTTGAACAGCAGGTAGGCCAGGGCCACGCAGGCGCCATAGAAGACGAGGGCGTGGCGGGGCGCGGAGCCCCCCTGGGCCTGCACACGGTCCTTGACGTGGACCACGCTGACGATGGCCAGGTACTGGAGCCCGTGGAACACGGTGGCCCAGCCGAAGGCGTCGTAGTAGAAGAAGACCGTCCACCAGGCGGCGTTGCTGACCATGACCAGCAGGCTGATCAGGGGCAAGGCACGATCCCGCCTGAGCGAGAGCAGGAACAACGCGAGCGGGAGCAGCAGCGCCGCCCCGCCCAGCAGCCACAACGCGCCCACCCGGAGCGTGGCCCACGGCTCGTCCAGCAGCGCCAGCTTCGGCACGAACCACTCGAGGCCGGCCGTCGGGCCCTTCACGAAGGCGTACAGGAACGGGGCCAGACACGCCACCCGGAACAGCAGGCGCTCGCGATCGCCCACGCTGAAGCCGCTGCGGTAGCAGTAGAGCAAGGCCAGCCCGTAGGCCTGGGCGGCGTAGTGGTACGGCGACCAGGTCAGGTACAGGTTCATCACGTGGACCCCGACCAGGTCGGCAAAGCGGATCGCGAGGCTGAGCAGGGCCAGGGTCAGAAGCGGCAGTCCCAGGGTCAGGAACGGGAAGTCGCGGTATGCGTTCGGCTTCGCGTACAACCGCACCGTGGAGGCCGAGAAGTGGGTCATGTTCACGAGGAACAGGACGAAGGGAAAGGCGGGGCCGGCGAGGCTCATCAGCGGGCTGGCCGTGCCCCCGCTGACGACGATCGCGAACGTGAACAGCAGGCTGAGCCCGCCGCCGATCACCAGCAGGTCGGTGGCCGGCGAGAGGAAGGGCCGGCCGAGGCCGATGATGCTCATGGCGCCTGCGTTGCCGCCCGCCGCGCGCGCTCGAGGTTGTCCTCGAAACGCGGGTCCAGTCGCCTGGCGGTCTCGAGATGCAGCACGGCCTGCGCGTGTCTCCCGACGACGCCGTTGGCGATGCCCAGGCTGTTGTGGATCTCGGCGTTGTCGGGCCAACTCGAGGCCGCGGCCGACAACACCCGGATCGCTGCTTCGGGCCGGCCCCTGTCCAGCAGCGCCTCGCCCAGGCCATGCAGGGACCCCCCGTCGTCGGGTGCAAGGGCGAGGGCCTCGTTGAAGGCCCGTTCCGCCTCGGCGGGGCGTCGATTGTGGAGGTAGGCCCAGCCCAGGCGGCGATGCGTGGCCGGGTTCTTCGGCCACAACTCCGTGGCCCTGTGGAACTGATCGATCTCACCGGACGGGTCCCCGGTGCGGCTCAGCATCTCGGCCAACCTCTTCGGCGTGTCGTAGTTGCTGGCGTCGATCCGCGCCACCATGCGGTATTCCCGGGCGGCGCGCTCCAAGTCGCCGCGGGCGTAGGCGCGGTCGGCCAGGGTCAGCGGCGAATCACCCAGGGCGGGGGGTCGGCCCTGTTCCACGACCGCCCACGTCATCCCGGCCACGAAGGCCAGGCCGTACAGGAGCAGGCCCGTCCCGAAAGCCACGCGCAGCGCCAGCGAGCCCGTCTCGGGCCGTGTGGCCATGCCGGCAGACTAGCACAGGGGTCAGGGCGCGCGCGGCAGCCACTTCAGCCGCGGCACGCAATGGCGCCAGCGTTTGTCCGCCACGCCCGGTTCCATGCCCGACCGCCAAAAAAACACGGGACGGTAGTGGGCTGCGATCGCCCGCTGGACCGGATCACCGAGGTAGTCGCCGGCGTTGGTGTAGACGGCGCGGAAGTGCCGTTCCCGGATCAGGCGCAGGAAGTCCTCCGGATAACGCGCCGGGTCGGGCCGGAAAGGTGAGCGGGCGTCCTGGCCGCCGGCCCAGTCGTAGAGCCTGTCCCAGTAGGGATACATCTCGCCGCGGTGCACGGTCGAGACGAAGCTGGCGTTGTACGCGAGGAAGGATCCCGGCTGCTCCAGCATGTCGGCCAGGATCTGCCGGGCCTCGGCGCGGTCGAGAGGGCTCGGGATCCATTCCAGGAAATCCCATGGCGGCAGGGCGAGGAGCAGCAGCGCCTGCGCCACGAGCAGCAGCCGGTGGCGGCCCCGCTCCAGGAGCGGCCCCGCGGCCAGGCCCAGGGCCAGCGCCACCACGAAAATGGCCGGCATGGAGGAGTTGGGCTGGCCGCCGAGTTTACACGCCGCGAGCAGGCCCATGCCGAAGGCGAAGATGAAAAACGTGAGCAGCAGCTTCAAGGCCCGCGCGGGCCCGGCCTGGGCGCGCCGCGCCGCGAGCGCCGCCAGGCCGGCCGCCGGCAGCATCGGCCAGGCGAACCCCAGGAACAGCCCCGCCCAACCCAGGCTGAAGTAGTGCCGGGCGGGCTGGATGACGATGATCAGCGCGTCGCGTCCGTAAAGCAGCCACAGGGCTGCCGCCAGCGCCAGCGCGGTCGCGAGTTGTGCGGTAGCCAGCAGGCGCAAGCGGTCGAAGTCGCGCGAGCCGAGCAGGAACAGCAGCGCTCCCAGAGCCAAGGCCAGGTTGGTCTGCTTGGCGAAGACCGACAGCGCGAGCAACACGCCGCCCGCCACCACCAGGGCGGGCCGGGGTCGAGCGCCTGCCCCGGCGAGCACGACGACGCCGGCGAAGGCAAGGAGCGTCGCGCTGGAGTCCACTCGGGCCAGGTCGTACCAATAACCCGTGGCGGGGTAGAAGGCGAAGAGGACCGCCACGAACAACAACACGCCGGTCCAGGGAGCGCCCGCATTCCTCAGGAAGCGCAGGCCCAGCACCACGCACAGCGCCACCGCGGTGATCGACACGAGTCGCGCCGCCGGCAGCGAGAACCCCCCCAGCAGGAGGAACGGCAACGAGAGCACGTAGTGGAGCGGCGGATACCAGTTCGGCGCGAAGTGGGCCGAGGGCGGAGCGTACAGGTTGCCCCCGTGGAGCAGGGTCCAGGCGTAGTCGATGCTCAGCCCCTCCAGGACCTCCACCTCCCAGGGGAACGTGAGGCGCCCCAGCGTCACGGCCAGGAAAATCGTCACGCGCACCGCAGCCGTCAGCGCCGCTGCGTAGAGGACGAGCCGCGCACCGCCCGGCATCGCCTTCGACTAGGTCCCGTACAGGCGGTCGCCGAAGTCCCCGAGCCCGGGCAGGATGAATTTCTTCGCGTTCAACTCGCGGTCGAGAGCCGCCGTGAAGATTCGCGTGCCCGGGCAGCTGGCCTCGAGATGGGCGACACCCTCGGGCGCCGCCACCACCGAGAGCAGTCGCACGGAGCGGGCGCCCATGCCACGCAGGTCCTCGATCGCCATGGCCGCCGAGCCGCCCGTGGCCAGCATCGGGTCGAGCAGGAACACCTCGGCGCTGCCCAGGTCGCTGGGGATCTTCTCGTAGTAGCGCCGCGCCACCGCCGTGCGCTCGTCTCGCTGCAGCCCGAAATAGCCGACCTCGGCCTCCGGCACCACCTCGAGGAACGGCTCCAGCATGCCGAGCCCCGCGCGCAGGATCGGGACCGCCACCACTCTCGAAGCGAGCCTCTCGGCAGGCGCCGTCTCCAGGGGGGTCTCGACGGTGGCGCCGCGCGTCGCCAGGTCGCGGGTGGCCTCCGCGGCCAGGATCAACGCCACACGTTTGGCGACCCGTCGGAACTCCTCGGGGCCCGTGGCGCGGTCGCGCAGCCGGGCCAGCGCCTCGGAGACGACCGCATGTCGCACCACGGCGAGCGGCATGGCGCGCGGAGGATAACACGCAGCCCTCAGGGAGTCGCGACGGGCTGCCACTTCACCCGGGGCAGGCAGAACATCCAGCGCTGCATGCCGCCCCGCCGCCGAGGTGGCCAGATCCGCACCACGTGGTAGTGCTCCTTGACCAGGCGGTAGACGGGATCGCCGAAGTAATCCGACCCGTTGGTGTAGATCGCGGCAAAACGTCGGGCGCGAACGGCGTCGAGGAACCCGGGCGGATAACGGCCGGGGTCGGGTCCGTCGGCGCCGGCGTCCTCGCCGCCCGCCCAGTCCCAGAGCGCATGCCACGAGGGGTACGACTCACCCCGCAAGACCGTCGAGACGAAGCTGTGGTTGTAGGCGAGGAACGGGCCGGGCACGGCTCGCATGTCTTGCAGGATCGCCTCGGCGTCCGCGCGGTCCGCGGCGCTCGGGATCCAGTCGGCGTAGTCGCTGCGAAACGGCAGGAAAAGCAGCGCACCGAGGACGGTCGCGAGGGCGGCCGGCGCGAGGCGCGAGCCGGCCGGCAGGCGCGCCACGACCGCGTCCCAGCCGAGGCCGGTACACGCGCCCAGGAGCACGAACGCCGGAAGCAGGCTGTTGGCTTGTCCGCCATGTTTACACATGGCCAGCAGGCCCATCACCAGCGCGACGCCGAAGTGCAGTAGGAAAAATCGCAGCGGCCGTGCCCTGCGGTCTCGGGCGCCGATCAACGCCAGGGCGACCAAGGGAGCCATCGGGGCGAGCAGCGGGGCCGCGTTGCGCCAGCCCTGGGCCAGGCTCACGGCGTGGCGCGTCGGCATCGCCAGGACCTGGAAGCAGTCCGGTCCGTAGGCCGCGAGGAGCGCGGCGCATCCGATCAGGCCCAGGCCGGACAACGCGACGAGGAGCTGGAGGGCCCTCCGCCAATCCCTTTGCAGGCCGAACCAGGCGACGCCCGACAGGCAGCCCGCGAGCGCGGTCTGCTTGGTGAAAACCGCCGCCGCCAGGAACACGGCGCCCAGCAGCAGCGGGCCGCGCCGCGGGCTCAGGCCGCGGGTCGCCAGCCACAGCAGCCCGCCGACTTGCAACGACGTCTGCAACGAGTCCACGCGCGCGAGGTCGTACCAGTAGAGGGAGGCCGGGTACAGGGCGAGCGCCACGGCCACCGAAACCAGCACGCAGGCGGCAGAGCCTCCCAGACGCCTCAGGCTGATGCACACCGCGAGCAGGCAGGCCACGATGCAAAACCAGGAGACGAGGCGCGCGGCGGCCAGCGACCACCCCCCGAGCAGCAGGGCCGGCAGGGCGACCACGTAGTGGAGTGGAGGGTAGAAAAGGGGCGCGAAGGAGGCCGACGCCGGCCCGTACAGGTCTTCGCCGCGCAGCAGGACCTGCGCGTAGTCCACGCTGAGGCCCTCCATGAACTCCAGCTCGAACGGGTAGCTCATGCGTCCCAGGGATACGCTCAGGAAGACGGCCACGTGGTACGCAAATACGAGGGCCAGGGGCAGGGCGGGGACGGCGGCGAGTCTCGCCGACTCGAGGCTCAGCAGCCCGCCTTCAGCGTGTGCCGCAGCGGCCGCGGCGTCTCGGAGACGACGGCACGTCGCGCCACTGCGAGCGGCATGGCGCGCGGAGGATAACACGGTATACTCCGGCGCCTGTGCGGCTGCAGAGCGACGAGATCGAGTACATCGCGCGCAAGCTGGTGAAGACGCTGGTGGCCGAGGAACGTCTCGAGGTCGACGACCCGGCTCGCGTCGCCCAGGGCATCGCCAGGGTGATCGCCGACGAGCTGCTGGTCGAGGACAAGCTCAACGAGGAGGTCCGCGAGATCCTCGCGCAGCACACCTCCCAGATGGAGCGCAGCGACATCACCTACTCGGACATGTTCAAGAAGACCAAACGCGAGCTGGCCCGGAAGAAGGGCATCATCTTGTGAAGCTGAGCCGCGAGAGGGTGGTCCAGCTCTCCCACCTGGTCCTGCGCTACATCGAGGAGGACGACGGCGTCGAGTACTTCGATCCACCCCAGGAGCTGCGCCAGCAGATCCAGCGCCTGATCGAGGCCGAGATGCGGGCCGACGAGATGATCGACGCCCTGGTGCGCCGGAAGATCGAGAGCCAGAAGCGCTCGATCCCCGAGGGCTCCGAGGAGTGGGACGTGTTGTACCGGAAGTACTACGACGAAGAGACCGCCAAACACCGCAGGGTGATGCCTTGACCTCCGCCGAGCCCTGCCTCAGCGAGCGTCCCGCGCCTTCCTGAGGATCTCCGGGGCCGCGTCGCCGAAGTACTTCACCACCAGGCGGCTCCAGGTCTGGGTCTTGCGCAGGTTGGAGACGTAGGCGTTCAAGGCCTCGAGGAGCTTCGGGTCCTCCTTGCGCACGCCGTAGGCCAATGACTCGGGTTTGCCGAGGAAAACCCCGATCTGGAGCTCGGGATCCTTAAGGCGCGCCACCAGCGCCGCCTCGACGCCGTCCACGGCGGCCGTGATGCGGCCGGACTTGAGGGCGGCGGGGAACCCGCCCAGCTCGATCGTCTCGTCCACGCCGGTGATGCCGGCCGCCGCCAGGTCGTCGGCCATCGACGTGCCCTTGTAGGTGCCCACCTTCTGCGGCTTGAGGTCGGCCACGCTCGCGATAGGCCTGGCAGGCTTGCGGTTGTAGACGACGTTGCGCGTGGGGAAGGCCTCCTCTGTGAAGCCGATCTGCTTCCTCCGCGCCTCCGTGGCGGTGAAGCCGCCGGCGATCACGTCGCCACGGCCCTTCTGCAAGGCCGGGATCAGGCCATCGTAGCCCTGCACGCTGACGATCTCGAGCTGGAGCTTGTTCAAGCGGGCGAACCCACCCAGGATCTCCTGGTCGAAGCCGGGCGGCGCGTCGGGTTTCAGGCAGACGAAAAACGGCTCGTCCTCGATCACCACCGCCAAGACCCTGAGGGTTCCCCGTGCCTGCACCTCGGGCAGGTCGAGGGCAACTGCGGCCGGGGTGACGAGCAGCGATACCAGAGCCAGGCAGCGGCGCATCGACACCTCCGGCGCCATCTTAACGCCGCGCCGGGTTGCCGGGAGCGGCGAGGCCCCGGTATTCGCGAGCGGCCTCCAGCGTGGTGCACACGGGGACGCGGCGGAGCAGGCGCACTCCCCGCGGACTCACCCGGCAGGTGAAGGCCAGCACACGCACGCCGGCGCGGTGCGCCTCGCGCAGGGCAACGGCGAAGGCCGGGTCCGTGTCGGCGTTGGGAGCCAGGGCCAGGGCGTCCGCACGCTGCACCACGAACACGAGCGCGGCCCGGCCACCACGGCGGAGGTGGGCGCCGAGCGCGCGCAGGTGGCGCGTTCCGCGGCTCGTGGGCGCATCGGGGAAAAGCGCCAGCCGGCCCTCGACCAGGGTCGCCGACTTCACCTCGACCAGCAGCGTGAGACCGCGGCCGCGCAGCAGCAGGTCGAAGCGGCCCCGGCCGTGGCGTGGCTCGCGGGCCGCGACGCGCCAGCCGCGCAGGCCGGGCACTCCGCCCCGCATCAGGGCGGCAGCCAGGACGTCGTTGGCCAGGGCCGGGACCAGCGAGACCCACAAGCCGCGATGGCGCACCAGGGCCAGGGTGTAGCGGGTCCGGCGCACCGCGCCGGGTGGAGCGGGCACGAGCCGCAGCGGGGCGCCCGGCCGCAGCAGCTCACGCAGCCGGCCGGGGTCTCGCGAGGCCACCCGCAGGAGCCGGCCATGGCGGCGCGCCACGACGACGAACCGGTTCGGCCGGGCGACGAAACGTGCGGCCAGCAACGGACCGGCGCCGGGTCGGTAAAATGGAGCGTCCGCGATGAAACGCCTCTTCGGTCTCCTCGTCATGCTGGGCCTCGCCGCGGCGGGACTCTACTACTGGCGCGCGCGCGGCGAGCCTCCGATCCGCCTGGACGGCGTCGATCTCGACCGGATCCGGGTGCCCAAGACCCTGCCGAAGCCACTCGAGGCAGTCAAGGACCGGCTCCACGACGAGAAGCTCGCCCTCCAGGTGAAGCTGGCCTTGTCATTGAACCGGCGTCTGAAGGGCCTGGATCTCGATGTCGAGGTGACCGACGGCAAAGCCCGGCTGTCGGGAGAGGTGCGGACGCGCCAGCAGAAGGAGCTGGCCCTGGCCGTGGTTCGGGACGTGCCGGCTGTGTCGTCCGTCACGGATGCCGTACACGTTCGGGATCAAGATGTGCGCGGGCCCTGACTGTTCACGGCTTGGCGTTTGAGGTATCGTATTCCTTCGGGTGGTTTCTTCGGACGGTTTCTTGTATTGAGGAGGCACGTCGACATGCTGCTCAAAGTGACCCCGCTGGCCCTGGGAACGATCCTGGCCACGGCCCTTCCGGTCGCTGCCGACGAGGTGTGCCAGGTCAAACCCGAGGACGTGAAGACCTGGACGTCGACCATCGGCGGGAAGGAGTACGCGGTGCGTCCGGCGACGCCGTCGTACGATGGCGATACCGGTCTTTTCCATCTCTCCTCGGCTTATACGCTGCCCAAGGGCAAGTTCTCCTTCAGCCTGTTCCGCGACAACCTGGACCGCGATCCCAAGGACATCGACCTGTCGATCCATGGACTCTCCCTCGGGTACGGCGCCACCGATCGGCTCGAGATCTTCGGCAACTTCGGGCTCCAGAACCGGGTCAATGTCGATGCCCACCTGCAGCCCGGCTTCGCGAACGATTACCCCTTCGCGGGCACGTCCTCGACCTCCCCGGGCTGGCAAACGGGTGTCGGTGACGTGAAGATCGGCGCCAAGTACAAGTTCCTCGACGACTACCTCGGCGACGGGGTGGGCCTGGCCGTGCGTGGTGTCGCGAAGTTGCCCGCGGCCGACGAGGTCAAGGGCCTTGGCACCGGCAAGTTCAGCGGCGCCGCCGACCTGGTGCTCTCGAAGACCCTGGCTCGCAACGCCGACCTCCATGCCTCGATCGGCTACGAAGTCAACAGCGACCCGAACGACGTCAACATCGCGAACGCCTTCCGCTGGGGCGTAGGCCTCAACCTGCCTTCGTGCCGGTTCTTCCAGCTCCAGGCCGAGTTGACCGGCAGGTCGTACGGCAACGCCGATTTCGATCAGACCAGCCCCCTCGACCTCGTGGTTGGGCCGGTGCTCTGGATCAAGCCCGGAATCTTCGTCAGGCCCGCGATCTCGTGGAACCTGAACTTCGACGACCGTGGCCTCAATCAGGGCAGCGCCAGCTACACCGGCCGCCAGCTCTCCATCGGCTACCACCCGGGTACGCCCTGCTGCGAGGTGGTGGCTCCACCGCCGCCGCCGCCTCCTCCGGCCAACCGGCCGCCGACGGTGACGGTGACCTGCGACACTCCCGTGCTCGCGGGCCAGATCTCCAACTGCAGCGCCAACGCCTCCGATCCCGATGGCGACCCGCTGACCTACGCCTGGACTTCGGGCGCCGGACGCATCAGCGGCAGCGCGGCCAGCGCCACCCTTGACACCACGGGCATGAACGAGGGCGACTGCACCCCCGTGACCGTGAGCGTCTCCGACGGCCGCGGCGGGCAGGCCCAGGCCCAGACCCGGGTCTGCGTGAAGCAACCCGAGAAGAAAGCCGAGCCCGTCACGCTCTGCACGTCGAGCGGCTTCCCCCGCAACCTGTCGCGCCTCAACAACGTCGACAAGGCTTGTCTCGACGACGTGGCCTCCCGCCTGAAGGCCGACCCGCGCGCGCGTGTGGTGGTGATCGGTCACGCCGACAGCAAGGAGCGTTACCCCGAGGTCATCGCCCGCAAGCGCGCTGAAGCCATCAAGGACTACCTCGTGAAGGAGCGTGGCGTCGAGGATGCCCGCGTCAGCGTGCGCAGCGCCGGCGCCAGCAAGCCCATCGACACCGGCACCACCGCCGCCGCCCGGGCCAAGAACCGGCGCGTCGAGGTCGTGCTCGTGCCCGAGGGCGCTTCGCTTCCGGAGGACGACGACTAACGCGTCGGCCTTCCGACACACACCAGGGCGCGGCCTTCGGGCCGCGCCCTTTTTTTCTCACCCGGAGTGGGTGGCCGACGCCCCGGGGCTTCCGCCCCTGAACTGATCCGCCCGGTTTGCTAGACTCGACGGGATGCGTCTGGCGCCGATCCTCGTCTCCGTGCTGGCCGTGCCGGCCTCCGCACAGACCTGGGTCCCCATGGGACCGACCGGCGGCGACGTCCGGGCGTTGGCCACGGACCCTCGCGACCACGACCACGTTTTCCTGGGCACGGCCGACGGCGTCGTCTACCTCTCGAGGGACGGCGGCCGGGGCTGGCAGCGCTCCGCGCCGGGTTTCCCGAAGCGGGGCATGAGCCTCGACAACCTGCTCGTGGACGAACACGGGCGCGTGTTCGTCGGCTACTGGGAGGTGGAGGGCGCCGGGGGCGGCGTGGCGCGAAGCACCGACGGCGGCCACAGCTTCGTGCCTCTGGCCGGCATCGAGGGCGAGTCGGTGCGCGCCCTGGCGTCGGCGCCTTCGAACCCCGACGTGCTGGTCGCGGGCACGCTGAGCGGCGTGTTCCGCAGCGAGGACGCGGGCGACTCCTGGGACCGGATCAGCCCCGCGGGCCACCCGGAGATCAGGAACGTCGAGTCGGTGGCGATCGATCCACTGGACCCGCGGATCCTGTATGCGGGAACCTGGCACCTGCCCTGGAAATCACAGGACGCCGGCCGGAGCTGGCGCAGGATCCATGCCGGCATGATCGACGACTCGGACGTGTTCACGATGACCGTCGACCGGCGGGACCCCCGGACGGTCTACGCCACGGCCTGCAGCGGGATCTATCGCTCCAAGGACGCGGCGGGCCGTTGGACGCGGATGCGGGGGATCCCCTCGAGCAGCCGCCGTACCCGCGCTTTCGCGCAGGACGCGCGCCGGCCGACCACGCTGTATGCCGGCACTACCGAAGGCCTGTTCCTCTCCGACGACGACGCGGCCTCGTGGCGGCTCGTGACCTCGAAGCAACTCGTCGTCAACGCCGTCGTCACCACCGGTGACGGGGTCCTGCTCGGCACCGACGCGGCGGGCATCCTGCGCTCCGAGGACGGCGGCCGGAGCTTCGCGGCATCCAACGACGGCTTCGCCGAGCACCTGGTGTCACGGCTCCTGTTCGCCGGCGGGCGGCTGGTGGCGGGCATCATGGGCGACCGCCAGCATAGCGGAGTGCTGGTGGCGGCCGGGCCGCAGGGGCCCTGGACCAAGCTGGGCGAGGGCCTCGAAGGGCGCGAGGTCCTGGCGATCGCGAGTGCCGGGGACGAGGTGCTGGCCGGCACCGATGACGGCGTGTTTCTCTCGGTCGCCCATTGTGGCCAGTGGCGGCGGCTGAACGTGCTCGAGAACGGCATCGATCTCCACCCGCGCGCGTCCGACGTCACCGCCTCCCCCGACGGCCAGCTGCTGCTGGCGGCCACGAACCGGGGCGTGCTGCGGTCGGGCGACGCGGGCGCGACGTGGCAACGCCTGCGGCTGGGCCTGGCCGAGGCCGCCACGGCCGTGGCGTTGTCCCCCCGCGATCCCCGGCTCGTGTTGGCGACGACGGCGCTTGGCGTTTACCGCAGCCAGGATGCGGGGTCGAGTTGGCAGCTCCTCGCCCAGGGCGTAGGCACAGGCGAGATCCGCGCGTTACGGTTCCTGCCGGCGGACGACCGCATCGTCTTGGCCGCCACGCGGGGCGGCCTGCTGCGGTCGGCCGACGGTGGGCGTTTCTGGGATCGCCGCGGCGCCGGGCTGCCGCTCTCGGACATCGCCGGGCTGGACTTCGGCGAGGATCCACGCACCGTCTTTGCGAGCGATTTCCGCAACGGCGGGCTCTACGTCAGCCGGGACGCGGGAGCGAGTTGGACCGCCTTCACCACGGACGGGCTGCTCTCGCCCCGGGTCTTCGCCGTGGCCGCCGACCCGAAAACTCCCGGACGCCTCTTCGCCGGGGCCTCGAGCGGCGGGCTGCACGTCCTCGATCCGCCCCCGGCCGCCCCGACGGCCGCCGGCGGACGGTGAGCTGGCGCACTTCCGGTCCCATGGCCCCGGCGGTAGACTCGTCGTTCCCAGGAGGACAGTCATGATCCCTGCCCTGATCCTTCTCGCCGTGCTGGCGGGTGACCCCGAGCCGACCCCGTCCCAGGAGACCAGCGCGTCGCCTGCGCCCGCCGTGGGCGCCGTCGACAGGGGTTTGGCGTTGCTCAAGCGTGCTCGCTACCGCTCCGCACGGGCGGAGCTGGAGCCGGCCGTGGCCGCCGACCCGCAGAACGCCGCAGCCCAGTTCTACCTCGGCTACGCGAAGTACAAGATCGCGGAGCCGACGCGCCGCCTGACCAAGGAGAAGGAAGAGGCCGCCCAGCACTTCGCGGCCTGCTTCTCCATCGATCCGGCCTTCAAGCCGGCGATGGGCAGGTCGAACTAGGGAAACGACTCGCGCGCCTCGGCTGCGCCGATGTGACCCGGGGCACGCAGGCCTCGGAGACGGATCCGGCCGGCTTGCGGCTCCCTGAGGGGGAGCCGCAAGCGGCCGGTCTTCTATCAGTACATGTCGCCGCCGGGGGACATCCCGGCCGGGCTCTTCTCGGACTTGGCTTCCGGGATCTCACAAATGACGGCCTCCGTGGTGAGCAGCAGCGAGGCGATCGACGCCGCGTTCTGCAGCGCGGAGCGGACGACCTTGGTCGGGTCGATCACCCCCGCCTCGACCAAGTTCTCGTACTCCTCGGTCAAGGCGTTGAAGCCCTCGTCCGCCTTCATCTCGCGCACCGTGCCCACGACCACGGCCCCCTCGTGACCGGCGTTGGCCGCGATCAGGCGCAGCGGCTCCTCCAGGGCGCGCTTGATGATGCTCACGCCCACGGCCTCGTCGCCCTCGGCTTTCAAGGTGTTTACGGCCTTCACGCAGCGCAGCAGAGCGACGCCTCCGCCGGCCACGATGCCTTCCTCGACGGCCGCCTTGGTGGCGTGCATCGCGTCCTCGACGCGGGCCTTCTTCTCCTTCATCTCGGTCTCGGTGGCCGCGCCGACCTTGATCACCGCCACGCCGCCGACCAGCTTGGCGAGC
>Ga0187893_10006204_pt1 | contig 20649 bp, 16 predicted proteins | sample MA1701074metaG_FD_139574 | JGI IMG/M metagenome (GOLD analysis project Ga0187893, IMG submission 139574) | White microbial mat communities from a basaltic lava cave in the Kipuka Kanohina Cave System on the Island of Hawaii, USA - MA170107-4 metaG ...
ATGTTCTGCGGCTGCCGCAACGCGTTCGGCGCCGAGCCCAACACGAACGTGTGTCCCGTCTGTCTCGGCCTGCCCGGATCGCTCCCGGTCCCGAACCGTGAGGCGATCGCGTCGATCGTGCGGATCGGGCTCGCGCTGCAGAGCCGGATCGCGCCGGACTCGCTGTTCCACCGGAAGAACTACTTCTATCCGGACATGCCGAAGGACTATCAGATCAGCCAGTACGACCTGCCGGTGTGCGTGGGCGGGCACCTCGAGATCGAGTTCGACGGAACGCGCAAGCGCGTCGGGATCACCCGCGTCCACATGGAGGAGGACACGGGCAAGACGACGCACGTCGGCGCGTCCGGCCGGATCGGGCAGGCGGACCACGCGCTCGTGGACTACAACCGCGCGGGCGTGCCGCTGGTCGAGATCGTCTCCGAACCCGACCTGCGATCGGCGGAGGAGGCGCGCGCGTACTTCGGTGAGCTGCGGGCCGTGCTCGAGGCGCTCGGGGTCTCGGACGTTCGGATGGAGGAGGGGTCGCTTCGGTGCGACGCGAACATCTCGACCCGCCGGAGCGGCGAGGCGACCCTAGGTACCAAGGTCGAGATCAAGAACCTCAACTCGATCCGCTCGCTCGAGCGGGCGCTGCACCATGAGGAGCAACGCCAGCGGGCCGCGCTCCGGCAGGCCGAGCCGGTCGCGCAGGAGACGCGGCACTTCGACGAGGAGACGGGGACGACGCACACCCTGCGCTCGAAGGAGGAGGCGTTCGACTACCGCTACTTCCCCGAACCCGACCTGCCGCCCCTCGCGCCGGAGCCTTCATGGGTCGAGGACCTCCGGGCCGCCCTTCCCGAGCTGCCTGCAGCGCGCCGCGCGAGGTACACGGAGCTCGGCCTGAAGCCCGATCAGGTGCGGATCCTGGTGGCATCGCCAGGAGCGGCCACATTCTTCGAGGCGACCGTGTCGCTCGGCGCACCCGCGGGGGGAGCGGCGAACTGGATCACGCAGGATCTCGCGGGTCTGGCCAACGCCGCGAAGGTCGACCTCGCCGATGCGAAGGTTCGGCCCGCGCACATCGCCGATCTGATCGGCATGGTCGAGCGCGGAACGCTCTCGGTCACCGGGGCCAAACAGGTGCTCGAGGAGGCGTTCGAAACCGGGGACGAGGCCGGGACCATCGTCGAGCGACGCGGACTGGTGCAGGTCACCGACACCTCGGCGCTCGACGCGTGGGTGGACGAGGCGATCGCCGAGAACCCCGGACCGGTCGAACGCTTCCGCGACGGGAAGGACGAGGCCGTGAACGCGCTCGTCGGAGCGGTCATGAAGAAGTCCCGTGGCTCGGCCAACCCGAAGCTCGTGGGCGAGCTGCTCCGCAAGCAGCTATCGGGATCTTGAGCCGGGCCGGCCGGTGAGGGTCGAGCGCACCCGGCCGCGGCGCTACCCGTGGTGGCAGCTGATCCTGCTGGGGGTCGTCGGCCTGCTCGAGGCGCTGTTCCGGCCGCTCGGGCGGATGTGGCGCTCGGACGACCCGCTCGATACGTACGGCCTCGCGCACTTCGGGAGCGTGACCGGAGACGCGATGGTCGCGATCGCGCTCGCCGGGTCCGCGTTCTTCGAGCTTCCGGTCGGCGAGGCCGAGGTCAAGATCGCCGGCTACCTGGCGCTCACGATGGTGCCGCTCGCGCTCGCCGGGCCGATCCTCGTCCCGCTGCTGGACCGCGCGGGCCCCCGGCGCGCGATCTCCTTCGGTTCGGCGCTCGGTCGAGCGCTCATCTGCGTCTACGCCGCCCCGCGTTTCGGGACGCTGCTGTTGTTCCCACTTGCGTTCCTTCTGCTCGCGCTGTCGAAGGTGCACGCGATCACCAAGAACGGCCTCGCCGTCGCATACGCGGGACCGAACGAGGGGCTCGTTCGAGCGAACGCGAGGCTCGGCCGGATCGCCGCGGGCGGCGGGCTCCTCGCGCTCGGGCCTGGGTTCCTGCTGCTGAAGGTCGGCGGCCCCGAGGCGACGCTGTACGGAGCCGCCCTCGTGTACGCGATCGCCTCGCTGCTGAACCTCCGGCTGCCGCGTGTGCAGGTCCGGGGCGGCCGGGCCGAGGTGACCAAGACCGGTGCGATCCCCCAGCTCCGGGCGCCGGCGATCGGGGCGTTCGGGCTCCGCGCCGCGAGCGGGTTCCTGTTGTTCGCCATCGCGTTCGCGCTTCGGCGGAGCGGCGAGCCGACCTGGTGGTTCGCCGTCCTCGCTGCCACTGCCACCGCCGGCGGCTTCCTCGGGGACCTGCTCGCACCCCGCCTGCCGGCAGGCATCCGGGAGGAGGTCGTCGTGATCGGCTGTCTGATCGGGGCGGGGATCGGGGCGACGCTGTCGTTCTTCGCGTTCGAACTGCCGGTCCTCGTCCTGTTCGCGCTCGTCGTCGGTGCTTCGTCGGAGCTCGGCCGTCTCGCGTTCCAGACGTTGATGCAGCGGCTCGCTCCCGGCGGCGCGTACGGCCGTGTCTTCGTCCGCTACGAGGTGCTCTTCCAGCTCGCGTGGGTCGGGGGAGCCTTGATCCCGGCACTGGTTCCGATCGACTTCCGGAGCGGGTTCTTGATCTTGGCAGGGCTGTACATCATCGCGGTGATCGGGTACCTCACCCCGGACATCCTCGCGCGCGTTCGGGGGGGCGAACCCCCGGGCGACTAGGCGCCGTACTGGGCGAGCGCCCGGGCCGCATCGGCCGGGTTCGCCTCCGCCCAGGCCAACAGCTCCGCGTTCAGCTCTGCGTACGCCAGCGTGAGGTCGTCGGCCGTTCCGGCCAGCAGGGCGGCGTCCTCGGCGACCGAGACGAGCTCGTTCAGGCTCACCGCGAGCATCAGGTCGGCGAACGCGGCGGCCGCCGCCGCGTACTCGGCCGTCAGGCCGAACGCGTCGATCCCGTCCTTCCGCGCCGACACCAGTTCACGGTCCTGCGGCTCCAGGGGATGCTGGCGCCGCTCGGCGTCCTCGGCGTCGGCCTCGAGCGTCTCGGCCTGCGAGAGGAGCGTCGCGGCGTCGGCCCTTGCCGCATCGAGGTCGAGTGCCTGCAGGTCCGCCTCGAGGGCCGCGAGGGTTCCGGCGATCACGCTCATCTGGCCGGCGAGTGCCGCCTCGTCGGACGTCGCGAACCCGAAGACCTTGAGATCGTCGGTACCGGCCGCGGCATCCTCGGAACCCGTCGAGGGCCCGCCGCCCGTCGAGCCGCCGCTGCCGCCCGCATCCTCACCCGTCGCGCCGACCGTGCCGCTCGAGCCGGACGCGCCGGAAGCGCCGGAGCTCGCCGGAAGCTCGGTCGACCCTGGCGCCTCGGGCGCGGAGCGGTCCGCCTCGGCTCTCCCGCACGCCGCCGTGAGCGCGATGATCACGATCAGCAGGGTGCGTCGCATCCACCTCCCATCGGCTCGATCCATGCGGGGGTTGACGGATGGGGTGCGGTAGGCTGCCGCGGTCGGCGGATCGAACTGGAGGAACGCGTCATGGCGGAGTGGACCACGGTCGGGTCGGCCGGAGCGGTGGGCTCGGGAGAGCTGCAGTCCTTCGGGGTCCAGGAGCGACAGGTCGCGGTCGCGAACGTCGACGGCGACCTCCACGCGTTCGACGACGTCTGCACGCACCAACAGTGCTCACTCGCCGAGGGTGATCTCGACGGCACGATCGTCGAGTGCCCGTGCCACGGGAGCCAGTTCGACGTCACGTCGGGTGAGGCGGTCCAGGGTCCTGCCACCGATCCCGTCGACGTGTTCGAGGTTCGGGAACAGGACGGCGAGCTCCAGGTGTTGCTGACCGAGGAGTGACCTCCTTCGTCATCGTCGGGGCGGGCCTGGGCGTAGCCACGGCCGCCGGGAAGCTGCGGGATGAGGGCTTCGACGGCGACGTCGTCCTGATCGGGGCCGAGCCGACTCCGCCCTATGAACGCCCGCCGCTGTCGAAGGAGTATCTGCGCGGCGAGTCCGACCACCACCTCGTCCGCCCGCCCGAGTGGTACGAGGAGAACCGGGTCGATGCTCGGTTCGGCGTCCGGGCCGAGCGGGTCAACCTCACCGACCGGGTCGTCGAGCTCGAGGGGGGCGAACGCGTCGCGTTCGACCAGGTCGTGATCGCGACCGGCGCACGGAACCGAAGACTCGAGATCCCCGGGGTCGAGCTTCCCGGTGTCCACGATCTGCGCTTCGCTCCCGACGCGGACGCGATCCGCGAGGCCGCGCGCAAGGGCTCGAAGGCGGTTATCGTCGGGATGGGGTTCATCGGCGCGGAGGTGGCGGCCTCGCTCCGACAGCTCGGCCTCGACGTCACGGTCGTCGAGTTCTTCGGCACACCCCTCGAGCGGGTGCTGGGGCCCGTGCTCGGTGGCGCGATCGAGGCGCTGCATCGGGACCACGGCGTCGAGATGGTCTTCCGCGACGGGGCCGAGCGGTTCGACGGGGACGGGAGGTTCGAGGCGCTGGTCACGAAGGAAGGCCGCAGGATCGAGGGCGACTTCGCCGTCGTGGGCGTCGGCGTCGAGCCGGTGACAGATGTGGCGGGCGACGGCGTTCCGGTCGACAACGGGATCCCGGTCGACGCGAAACTCCGGACCAGCGCGGACGGGGTGTGGGCGATCGGCGACGTCGCCCGGCACGACCACCCGGTGTTCGGGCCGATCCGCGTCGAGCACTTCGACAACGCGATGAAGATGGGCGAGCACGTCGCGACCAACCTCCTCGGCGCCGACGCGGTCTTCGACGACGCGCACTGGTTCTGGTCGGACCAGTACGACGCGAACATGCAGATGGCCGGTTTCGCGACCGAGTGGGACGATATGGTCGTGCGCGGCAGCATCGAGGACCGGAGCTTCTCCGCGTTCCTGTTGAAGGACGGGCGGCTCCTTTCGACGTTCAGCATGGACCGGAAGTTCGACGTGCGCCGCTCGATGCCGCTGATCGCATCGAAGGGACATCCGGACCGCGCGCAGCTCGCCGACCCCGAGTTCGACCTCCGGCAGCTCCACCCGTCGAAGGAGGAGTCTGGTTGATCTCGCCGCAGATCACGCACCTGCCCTGCGATCTGAACCAGCAGCAGAAGCGCAACGACGCGCGGAAGGACTCGGTAGCGCGCGCGGTCGCATGGCGGGCCGGCAAGCGCTCAACGCTCGACCGGCTCCTGCGTCGGAGCAGTCCGGCGATCGACCTCTCGGCCGAGGATCTGCGCCGCTGCGACGACGAGGACGTTTTCCACAGCTTCCGTTTCTGACGGGCGAGGTCGGCGGGGTCAGTCGACCGTGAGCCGGCTCGCAAGCTCCTCCGGCTTGCCCTCGGCCTCGATCTCCCCATCGCGGAACAGCACGACGCGGTTGCAGTAACGCAGCGCCTCGGGGTTGTGCGTCGCCGCGAGGACCGCACCCCCGCGACGGATCACCTCCCAGAGCGCCTCGAGGATCAGGTCGGCGTTCTCCGTGTCCACCTCGGCGATCGGCTCGTCGGCCATCACCATCTCCGGTTCGGGGATGAGCGCGCGTGCGACCGCCACGCGCTGCTGCTGACCTGCCGAGAGCTCGAACGTGCGGTTGTGCATCCGGTCGGCGAGCCCGAGTCGCCCGAGCCACGTCTCGGCGCGCTCGCGAGCCTCGTCGAGCGAGGTCCCCGAGACGCGGAGCGGCAGTTCGACGTTCTCGATCGCCGAGAGCGTGGGCAGGAGCCCGAAACTCTGGAAGACGATCCCCATCCCCGCTCGCCGCAGCGCGATCTGCTCGTCGAACGAAAGGTCGCGCATCGGCCGGCCCTTCCAGCGAACCTCGCCGCCGTCGGGCGCGTCGAGTCCCGACAGCACGCCGATGAACGTCGTCTTGCCCGAACCCGACGGGCCCATCAGCGCGACGAAGTCCTTCGGTCCGACCGCGAGCGACGCGCCACGGACCGCTTGCACGCCGTTCGCGCCGCGATACGTGCGCACGATCTCCGTTCCCGAGAGCAGGGGCTCATCGGGCGCGCGCTCGCCCCAGCGTCGAGCTTCACTCACCGACGAGCCCCCCCTCGCCACGCCGGCGGATCCGAACCTCACCGTCGCGCACCTCGACCTCGAGGTCCATCCCCGCGAGCGCGTCGATCGCCTCATCGGGCATCCGCGCCCTTCCGTCGGTGCCGAGCGGCTCCATCGCCTGCCCCTGGACGAGCAGCTGCCCATCGCGCAGGCGCAGTTGCCGCTGAGCGCGTCGGGCGGCGAGGAGGTCGTGCGTGACCATGACGATCGTCACGCCGAACTCCTGGTTCACGCTGTGGAACGCGTCGAGCACGAGCGCGGCCGACTCGCTGTCGAGCTCCGCCGTCGGCTCGTCGGCGAGCAGGATCTTCGGCACGTTCGACAACGCAACCGCGACGGCGACGCGCTGCTGTTCCCCGCCCGAGAGTTGCCCGGGCCGGTGCCTGGCTCGATCGGCCAGGCCGACGACCTCCAGGAGCTCCCGGGGGGTTCGCCGTGCGGCCGGCACCCGAGTGCCGCTCGCGGTCGAGGGCAGACGCACGTTCTCAAGGACGTTCAGGTACGGGACGAGGTTGCGGGCGGTTCCCTGCCAAACGAAGCCGATGCGATCGCGACGATAGGCGGTGAGCGCATCCTCCTCGAGGCGGCCGAGATCGCGGCCCTCGACCTCCACGGTTCCCGCCGTCGGGCGGTCGAGCCCCCCGATCATGTTCAGGATCGTCGACTTGCCGGAGCCGCTCGGCCCGACCACCGCGAGGAACTCCCCGGCGCGGATGTCGAAGTCCACGCCGTCGAGCGCCACCACCCCGGTGTCGGCCACCCGGTAGATCTTGATCACGTGTCGGAAGCGGATCAGCGCCTCCGCGAAGTCGCCGGGCGCCTCGTGGTCGCCGCGGGTCCTGGTCCGGCTCATTCGGCCTCACCCCGCAGCACCGTCGTGACCGAAGTCCGGAGCAACGCTCGCAGCGCGGCCAGCAGACCGATCGACGTGGCAGCGACGATCGCGACGAGCGAGACGGCGAGGGCAAGCCGATCGACGACGAGCAACGGTGGCGGGAACGCCGCGCCGATGCTCCTCGACACGTACGGCATCAGCAGCCGCAGGATCCCGAACCCGATGGCCGCGCCGGCGGCGATCGCGAAGACGATCATGAGCCCCTGCTCGAGCAGCAACACGCGCGAGACCTGCTTGGGCTGCGTCCCCATCGCTCGGAGCGAGGCGAACTCGAACTCGCGACGGCGCTGCCCGAAGTACAGACCGACGGCGACGCCGAGCACCACGAGACCGAGCCCGCCGACGGCCGCCGCGAAGTTCATCCCCACGGCGAGCGACTGGGGGAGCTGCGCGAGCGCTCCGATGATCGGCCCGGCGGCCTGCACGCTTCCGGGGATCAGCCCCGCGCCCTCGAGGCCGGGGACGGGGTCCTCGCCCATCGCCCAGACCTCGTTCAGGCCGAGACCGGCCTCGGGGATCCGGACCGCGGCATCCAGGAGCGCGGGTGTCGAGACGACCATGAAGTCCCCCGACACGGTCGGGAAGGCCTGCGCGACGGCGATGCGGCGGAACTCGAGCTGCTGACCTCCGAGGGTCGCGACGAAGCTCGGACCCTGCGACGCCGCGACCGCGGGGGAGACGAGTGCCGGGAGCGGCGGGATGGGTGGGGCGATCCCACCGGCGACGTGCCCGGCGCCCGGGTCGATCTCGAGCGCGATACCGCCTCCCAGCGGCTCGGACCTCGCGGTGCCCCCACGCCAGGTGATCGGCGTCCAGCCCGAGACGTCGAGCGATCCGCCGGCCGCAACCTCTTCGAGCTCGACCCCGAACGAGCTCGCGAGCGTGCTGACCCGCTCCTGGCGGAAGGTGATCGACAGGATCCACTCCACGCCCTCCAGCGACGCCGCATACGTTTGGGTTCCCTCCTCCAACACACCCGCCGAGGCCGTGCGGACCTCCCCGGCGGCCGTCCGGTAGGTGACGAGCAGCTCCAGGCCCTCGCTCTCCGCGTCCGCGGTGACGCTCGTGGAGAAGTCCTCCCCGTCCACGGGGACCCCGGCCTGCGGAACCTCCAGCGCCGCGAGCCACGCCGAGAGCCCGACCTGCGAGTAGTCCGAACGCCACCAGCCCCCCTGCTCGTAGCGGCCCGGATCCACGGCGAGCGCGACGGGCGGCTGCGGGAAGACCCCTGGGAGCTCGAACACGGGTTGGTTGCGGATGACGGCGACCGCGTTCGGCGGGAGCTGCTCGACGGCGAGGAGCTGGTCGTCCGGGACGGCGACCTGGACGTTCCAGTCGGCGCCCACCTGTTGCCGTGCGAGGTCCTCGTGGTTGCGGAGCACGATCGCGCGGTACGACGTCGACACGATCAGCAGCCCGACCGACAGCACCAGCAGCAGCGACGTCGCGAAGCTCGTGCCGGGAGATCGGCCGAGGCGGCGAGCGGCGAGGTAGGCGGGCAGGCTCCGAACCCGCCCGACGACACGATCGAGCCGGCGGAGCACCCACAGGAGCAGCCGCAGGGACAGGAACGACAGCGCGAAGATCAGCAGCGTCGGCGTGAGCAGCACGAGCGGATCCAGCTGTTCGCGAGCCGCGGTGGACTGGACCGACGTGCCCCGGAGCTGGATGAACGTGAAGACCGCCGATGGAAGCACGAACAGCTCGACGGGGATCCGAGCCAGGAACGGCCGGTCCTCGCGCGAGAGCAGACGCCGCTCCTCGAGGATCGTGCGGCGCACGTGAGGGATCGAGAGCAGCAGCAGGGTGATCGCACCGGCGGCGGCTCCGATGAGGCCGAGGACGAGCGCCAGCTCGGGCAGCCGGATCGGGAACAGGACGCCGGGGAGCGACGGGCCGTTGGCCCGGGAGGCGACCGCGGTCAGCCCCATGCCGATCAGCAGGCCAAGCGGGTACGCGACGGCCGCCGTCAGCGCCGCCTGGAACCCCTGCGCGGCGATGAGCTTGCCCACGGAGAACCCGCGGCTGCGCAACACCGCGAGCTCGAACGACTGTCGGGTGAGTACCAGCGAGCCGACGCCCGCGAGGATCGCGAGCGCCACGGCGCCGATCTGGAAGACCACCAGGAAGATCGGGACCCGCAGGTCGGCGACGCGTTCACCGACGAGCCCCAGCAGCGTCTCCAATCCGCTCACCACCTGGAGCTGGGTGAACGCCGGGTCGGCGCCCAGGTCGCGCTCGATGCGTTCGATCCGCGAAGGGAGCGTCTCGGCATCCTCGAAGGGCACGCCGGCGAGATCGAGGTAGGCGTCCCAGACGAACTCGGTGGTCACGCCGAGCGCGGGCACCACGTCGAGGTACCCGTCGCGGTCCATGAGCGCGGGAGGGAGCTCGGTCGAGTCGGGCGGCGGGAACGGGTTCTGCTCGCCGTACCAGAAGGGGTCGTCGAGGTCCGGCGGGTCGAAACGGCCGACGAGCGTGAACTCCACCTCCTCGCCGGTCGGTCCGAGGGCGGTCAACCGGTCGCCGAGCTGGAGCCCGAGCGCCCGCGCGATGCTGGCCTGCAGGGCGATCTCGCCGGGGCCCTGCGGCGCGGCGCCTCGGATCCGCAGATGCTCGTCGGCGCGGTCGCGGTACAGGATCGACAACGACAGCGGCTCTGCGGCGGTGCCTCCGGCGAGCCGGACGGTGCCCAGCCCCTGACGGACGAGCGTGCCGACCGGGAGCGCCGACGTGCTCGTCTCCACCGCGGCATCGGCACTTTCGAAGTCGTACTCCGGATCGCCGTAGGTGAGGAAGCGGACGTTCCTCACCGTCACCGCGGCCGTGCTGAACGCCGAGGACAGGATCGCCTCACGCGACGCGTCGGCGTAGATGGGGCCGGCGACCAGGACACCGATCGTGAAGCCCAGCGTGACCACCATCGCGAGGCCCAGCAGCCGCTGGGCGACGAACCGCTTGATCACGAACAGGAAGGTCGCCATGACACACGGAACGCCGCCGGTCTGGCGGCGCGATACCCGATGATACGCTGAGCCGACGCGGCCGAGCCTGGCCGGATGCACCCCTCGGCGACACGGATGGGCCGCCGCCACGACCTTCGAGGAGCGACGCATGGACCGTCCCGAGATCATCCTGGCGCCCGGCCCGACCCCGATCCCACCGGAGGTGCTCCTCGCGCAGGGCAGCCCACTCGTGTACCACCGCGGCCCCGGGTTCGGCACCCTCATGCGCGACGTGACGGTCCGCCTGAAGGAGCTCTACCGAACCGACCGGGCCGACGTGCTCCTCATGACTTCATCGGGGACCGGCGGCCTCGAGTCCGCGGTGCAGAACGTGCTCTCGCCGGACGACGAGGTCCTCGTGCCGCTCGCCGGCTACTTCTCGGAGCGGTGGACCAAGCTCGCGAAGGCGTACGGGCTCCGGGTGCGGACGATCGACTACGACTGGGGACGCAAGGTCGTCCCGGACGAGCTCGCCGCGGCGCTGGCTGAGCGTCCGGCGAAGGCGGTGCTGCTCACGCAGTCCGAGACCTCGACCGGAGTGATCCAGCCCATCGAGGCGCTCGCGCGCGCGGCGAGGCAGGCCGGCGCCCTGGTGATCGTCGACGTCGTCTCCAGCCTCGGCGCGGTGCCGTTCGACTTCGACGGATGGGGGATCGACGTCGCCGTCGGCGGGTCGCAGAAGGCGTTATCGGCGTCGCCGGGCCTCGCGTTCGTCGCGATCTCCGAGCGTGCGTGGGAGGCGCACCGGAGCGCCGCGATGCCCCGCTTCTACTTCGACTGGTCGATCTACAAGGAGTTCGCGGACAAGCCGGAGCCGGAGAACCCCTGGACCCCGGCGATCAGCGTGATGCAGGGGCTGCAGGCGGCCCTCGAGCTGTACTTCCAGGACGGCGTGGACGTGGCGCTCGCCCGGCATCGGATGCTCTCGCGCGCCGTGAAGGAGGGGGTGCAGGCGCTCGGACTCGACCTGTTCGGCGAGGGGCTCGAGGACAACTGGACCGTCACCGCGATCCGCGCCCCCGAGAGCATCGATGCGGACACGATCTGCGATCGGATCCGTTCGGACTTCGGTTGCGTCCTCGCGCCCGGACAGGGGCCGCTCCGAGGCACGGTCTTCCGGATCGGGCACTTCGGGTACTTCAGCGAGCTCGACATCCTGCGCGGACTCGCCGCCCTCGAGATGACGCTCGAGCGCCTCGGTCACCCGGTCAAGCGCGGGGCGGCCGTCGCGGCGGCCGAGGGCGTGTTCCAAGAAGCGCTGCAGACGTAGGGCCGATCCGGGTGGTGGCGGCGTGAAGGTCCTCGTCACCGAGACGCTCTCCGAATCGGGCCTGGACCTGCTGCGCCGGGACTTCGAGGTCGACGTCCGCCTCGACCTCGCCGAGGGCGGGCTCGTCGACGCGATCGCGCCGTACGACGCCCTGGTGATCCGTTCGCGGACGCAGGTCCCTGCGGAGGTCATCGCCGCCGGCGAGAACCTGAAGCTGATCGCGAGGGCCGGCATCGGCGTCGACAACGTCGACGTCGATGCCGCGACCCGCCAGGGCGTGATGGTCGTCAACGCGCCGCAGTCGAACATCGTCTCGGCCGCCGAGCACACCGTGGCGTTGCTGCTCGCGCAGGCCAGGAACATCCCGCAGGCACACGAGGAGCTGAAGCGAGGCCGCTGGGAGCGCTCGAAGTGGCGAGGCGTCGAGATCCAAGGCAAGACGCTCGGTGTGATCGGCCTCGGTCGCGTCGGCGCGCTCGTCGCGCAGCGCTCTTCCGCGTTCGGGATGCGCGTGATCGCCTTCGACCCGTACGTGTCGAAGGATCGAGCCAGGGAGATGGGGGTCGAGCTCATGCCGACCCTCGAGGCGCTGCTGGTGCAGTCGGACTTCCTGACGATCCACCTCCCCCGGACGCCCGAGACGGAGGGGCTGATCGGGGAGCGAGAGCTGTCGCTCGTGAAGGAGGGCGCCAGGCTCGTGAACACCTCTCGCGGCGGGATCGTGGACGAGCAGGCATTGGCGAAGGCGCTCGAGGACGGGCGGCTCGCGGGGGCGGCCCTCGACGTGTTCGAGCACGAGCCGGTCGAGGATTCGCCCCTGTTCGCGTTCGAGCAGGTGATCGCGACCCCTCACCTCGGCGCCTCGACCGCCGAGGCGCAGGTCAGGGCCGGGGCGTCGGTGGCCGAGATGGTCCGCCTCGCGCTTCGGGGCGAGTTCGTGCCGTACGCCGTCAACGTCTCCGCCGGCGCCGAGGTCCCCGAGGCGATCCGCCAGTTCCTGCCGCTCGCCGAGCGCCTCGGCGCGCTGCTCACGGGCCTGGCGGACGGTGCGGTCCGGGCGATCGAGTGTCAGTACCTCGGCCGGATCGGCGAGGCCGACACGCGGGTGCTCACCCTCGCGGTCGTCAAGGGCGTGTTGCGCGGAGTCGTCCACGAACCCGTGTCGTTCGTGAACGCGCCGATCATCGCCCGCGAGCGAGGCATCGCGATCCGCGAGATGCGCTCCTCGGTCTCGAGCGACTACGTGAACCTGATCGGCGTTCGCGCGGAGACCGACCAGGACGACGTCTCCGTCGCCGGGACGCTCGTCGGCAAGCGCAACGACCAGCGCGTCCTGCACGTGAACGGCTACGACATCGAGATGGCGCCGGCGTCGAACATGCTGTTCTTCGAGTACGAGGATCGTCCGGGAGTGATCGGCAAGGTGGGCACGATCCTCGGGCAGCACGACGTCAACATCGCGACGATGGACGTCGGCCGGGATTCGCGAGGCGGCAGCGCCCTGATGGGCCTGACGCTCGATAGCGCCGTCGGACAGACGCTGATCGACGAGATCGCGGACGCGATCGAGGGTCGCGCCGCCCGGTTCATCGTCCTTCCCGACTGAACCTCGACGTGACCGTTCGCCATCGGATGCTTCCTTCGGTTCGTCCTCGCTGGTACACTCGCTCGACCATGAGGCGACTCCAGGTGCCGTTCGGAACCATCAAGACGGGGGATACCTCCGTCTCCGCGACCGCTTAGCGGTCGCGATCCCCGCCGCCCGGCGGGTGTTCCGAAGCACCGTCCCTCGATCCACCGGAATCACAGGAGTCGTCCGATGCACACCTCTACCGCACGAAGCGCTGTTCGAAGGCTCGCCGCCGCGCGCCTGATCTCGGTCACCGGCGGTGCCGCCGCGTTCGCGGCGCTCAACTTCACGATCTACGAGCGGACCCACTCGGCCGCGTGGCTCTCGGCTTCGTTGCTGCTGACGTTCGGCGTCGCCGGGCTGTTCGCGCCGATCGGCGGTGTGCTCGGCGACCGCTTCGACCGCCGGCGCGTGATGGTGGCCTCGGACCTGGCGGGTGCGGCGTGCTTCGGCGCGATGGCGCTCAGCCAGGATCCGGGATGGCTGCTCGCCGCCGGGTTCGCGGCCGCGGTCGTCGAGACGCCCTTCTGGTCGGCGTCGGCCGCCGCGATCCCCAACCTGGTGGACCGCGAGGACCTGGCGTGGGCGAACGGGCTGATCCAGGTCGGCGCCAACGCCGGGATCATGGTGGGTCCCGCGCTCGGAGGCGTGCTGCTGGCCGCGTTCGGAGCCGGGATGGTGTTCGCGGCGAACGCCATCTCGTTCGTGCTCTCCGCCGTCCTGGTCCTGACCGTCCGCGGCCGGTTCGCGGAGGATCGCGACGGCGACGCCGAGGAGCACCGCGGGATCCTTGCCGGCTTCGTGTTCATCGCGCGGGACCGGGTGCTGCGCACACTCGTGGTCGCCTGGTCCGTGTTCGTCCTGGGGATCGGGATGGTGATGGTCGCGGACGTGCCGCTCGCCGAGATGTTCGGGGCCGGCTCGACCGGCTACGGGCTCATGATCGGCGCCTGGGGCGCCGGCGCGGTGATCGGCTCGCTGGCCGGACGGCGGCTCACCGAGCGGATCGAGCTCCGGGCGCTGGTCGTCGGCACGATCGCGATCGGTCTGACTACCGCCGGCGTGGCGCTGTCGCCGTGGTTCGCGCCGGTGCTCGCGCTGACCCTGCTCGCCGGGGTCGCGGACGCGCTGATCATGGTGGCCGACCGCAACATCCAGCAGCGACGGACCCCCGATGTGGTCCGCAGCCGGGTGGTCTCGGCGTCCGAGGCGTTCATCACGATCGCCCTGGCGACGGGGTTCCTGCTGGGCGGACCGGCGCTCGAGCTCCTCGGCCCCCGAGGCGTGTACGCGGTCGGCGGCGCGGCCGGCCTCCTCGGTGCCCTGGTGCTGGTTCCGATGATGCGGGCCTCTCGCAAGATGCCGGCCGGCTCCACGCAGCCGCGGCTCGAGATGAGCGAGACGTCGGAGAGCGAGCCCGAGTTCGCGGGAACACGGGGTTAGACGATGGTCCGGGGAGCGGCGCAAGATGCGACGATGACCGCTCCCCGGACCGCCGTCCGCCGCCTCGCGCTGTCGCGGGTCATCTCCATCACCGGGAGCGCGGCGGCGTACACGGCCCTGACGTTCGAGATCTACGACCGGACCGGGTCGGCCGCCTGGCTCGCGGCCGCGCTCTTGCTCACCGAGGGCGTCGGCGGGATCGTCGGTCCGTTCGCGAGCGTCCTCGGGGACCGATTCGACCGACGTCGCGTGATGCTCGCCTCCGATGGGGCCGCGGCGGTGTGCTTCGCGCTGATGGCCCTGGTCGACTCGCCGGGGCCGCTCGTGTTCGTGGCGTTCCTCTCCGCTCTCGCCGAGGCGCCGTTCTGGCCGGCATCGAGCGCCGCGATCCCGAACCTCGTGCCCCCGGAGCAGATGAGCTGGGCCAACAGCCTGATCGCCGTCGGGCGCAACGCGGGCATCATGGCCGGGCCCGCGCTCGGCGGGGTCCTGCTCGCGACGCTCGGGGCGCCTTGGGTCTTCGGCCTCAATGCCGCGTCGTTCCTGATCTCGGGGGGCCTGATCCTGTCCGTCCACGCGAGGTTCGAGGGCGATCGTCCGGACGAGCAGGAGCACCGTGGCCTCTTGGCGGGCTTCCGGTTCCTCGTGCACGAGCGCGTCCTGCGCCAGATCACCGCCGCGTGGATCGTCATGGTCCTCGGGATCGGGATGGCGATGGTTGGGGATGCGCCGCTCGCGAAGTCCTTCGACGCGGGGTCCGTCGGCTTCGGGCTGCTGATCGGGCTTTGGGGAGCCGGCTCGATCCTGGGATCGATCGCAGGCCGGCGACTGACCGCGCAGACGGAGACCCGGTGGCTCGTGCTCGCGACCGCGTTCGTCGCGGCGATGGGCTTCGGGGTCGCGCTCACTCCGTCGTTCTGGCTCGTCTTGGTCCTGAGCGTCGCGTGGGGTGTTGGCGACGGCGTGACGGTCGTGGCCGAGCAGAACATCTTCCAACGCCGGACGCCGGATGCCGTGCGCAGCCGGGTGATGGGCGCCTCGGAGGGCATCTTCCACGGGACGCTCGCCGTGTCGTACATCGCGGCCGCCTTCGTGCTGCCGGTCGCCGGACCGCAGGGGATGTACGCGCTGTTCGGCGCCGCCTGCGCGTTGTCGGTCCTCGTCCTGTTGCCGCTCCTTCGGGAACGCCCGGGTGATGTGGACCTCGAACCGGTGGAGACGGTCGCCGACGGTTCGACATGATGGAGGGGTGGAGAGCCTCCGCGGACACCTCTTGATCGCCGGCTCGGGCTTGCTCGACCCGAACTTCCGCCACACGGTGGTGCTGATCGGCCACCACGACGAGGACGGCGCCGTCGGGGTGGTGCTCAACCGCCGCAGTGAGGTCACGGTGGAGGATGCCGCGCCGCCGCTCGCCGGGCTCGTCGAGCCCGGCGAGCGGCTGTTCTTCGGGGGGCCGGTCCAGCCCGAGGCGGCGGTGGTCCTTGCGGATCTCGAGCATCCCGATCGGGCGAAGGTCATCGCCTTCGGCTCGATCGGCTTCCTGCCCGAGGAGACCGACCCGGAGGAGCTCGGCGGGATCCGCCGCGCCCGTGTGTTCGCCGGCTACTCGGGGTGGGCCCCCGGGCAGCTCGAGGCCGAGCTCGAGGAGGGGTCGTGGATCATCGAGCCCGCGCGCGAGACCGACGTGTTCACCGACGATCCGGATGCGCTGTGGGGCGCGGTGCTCCGGCGCAAGGGCCCGAGGTTCGCGCTCCTCGCCTCGATGCCGTTCGACCCCTCGCTCAACTAGCCGCTAGGCTGCCCGGCGTCCACCGTCCGAGGGAGCTCACGCATGGCGTCGGAGACCTTCACGTTCTACATCCAGCCCTGGTACCGGAAGTCGCCGTACTTCGACGCCACCAAACGTCACGGCTGCAAGAGCTGGGGCCTGTACAACCACATGCTGCTGCCGACGCTGTACGAGGACCCCGGCACCGAGTACCGCTCGCTGCTCGAGGGCGTCACGCTGTGGGACGTCGCGGTGGAACGGTGCGTCGAGGTTCGTGGCCCCGACGCGTTCGACCTGGTGAACCTCGTCACCTGCCGGGACCTGTCGAAGGTCGACGTCATGCAGGCGCGCTACGTGCTGCTCACCGCGCCGTGGGGCGGGATCGTGAATGACCCGGTCCTGCTACGGCTGGACCGCAACCGGTTCTGGCTCGCGCTCGCAGACTCGGATGCGCTCCTGTACCTCGCCGGCGTCGCCGGAGCTCGCGGCATGGACGTCGCGATCTTCGAGGCCGACGTCGCGCCGATGCAGATCCAAGGGCCGCGCTCGAAGGATGTCGTGCGCGACCTGTTCGGCGACGCGGTCGCGGACCTGCGGTACTACTTCTGCGCCGAGGCCGAGGTCGACCAGATCCCGGTGGTCATCAGCCGGACCGGTTGGACCGGCGAGGTCGGATACGAGCTCTACCTGCTGGACACGACCCGGGGCGACGAGCTGTTCGAGCGTGTGTTCCAGGCGGGCGAGCCGTACGGGATGCGCGTGATCGCGCCGAGCGAAGCCAGGAGGATCGAGGCGGGCATCTTCAACTATGGCTCGGACATCCGGGTCGAGGACACCCCGCTCCACGTCTCGGGGCTCGAGAAGTACGTGGAGTGGGACCAGGATGCGGACTTCCTGGGCCGCGGGCGACTCCAAGAGATCCGCGACGGCGATCTGCTGGACCGCAAGTTGGTCGGGGTCGAGATCGGTGGGTCTGCGATGACCGATGAGGGATCGCTGAACGACTTCTGGCCGTTGCACAAGGGCGACGCCCGGCTGGGCAAGATCACCGCCGGGGCGTGGTCCCCGCGCCTCGAGCGGAACATCGGCTACGCCTGGGTCCCGATCCGCTGGCAGGAGCCCGGTGCGACGTTCGAGGCCGAGACGCCACGCGGCCGCGTCCCGGTGACCGTTGCCGCCTTGCCGTTCGTGGACCCCGGCAAGGACACCCCCAAGTCGTAGCCTCAGCGACGGTGGGCGGATCCGTGCGGTTCGATCGGGCGGCCGAGGAGTACGACCGGACACGGGCGATCTCGGAAGAGGCGATGGCGGCGACGATGGAGCTGCTCGCCGCCGAGCTCGCTGGCCGCGGCCGGGTCCTCGAGGTGGGCGTCGGCACCGGACTGCTCGCCCTCCCCGTTGCACGAGGCGGGCGTTCAGGTCGCAGGGCTCGACCTCACCCCTGCGATGCTCGGCAAGCTCGTGGACAAGGCCGGCGGTCACGTGCCGTTCCCGCTCGTCCTCGCCGACGCGACGCAGATGCCGTTTCCGGGCGCTGCGTTCGGCGGTGCGTACCTCCGATGGGTGCTGCACCTGATCCCGGACTGGCGAGCGGCGGTCGGAGAGATGGTCCGGGTCGTGCGACCGAGCGGCATCGTGCTGGCCAACCTCGGCGGCTACGACGAGACGAGGTTCAGGGTCCAGACACGGTTCGCCGAGCTGACCGGCGTTTCGACCGACCCCGTCGGCCTGTTCTGGACCGACGTCGACTCGCTCGACGCCGAGATGGCTACCCACGGCACGCACGTGCGCGTCCTGCCTCCGGTGCACGAGTCGGGCGAGGACACCCTCGGAGACTTCCTCGAGGGGATCGATGAGGGGCGCTGGTCGTGGACCTGGCCGGTGCCCGAGGACGTTCGCCGCGGAGCCGTGGCCGAGATCCGGCCCTGGGCCGCCGAGCGGTTCGGCCCGCTCGACCGGGTCGAGCGCTACGAGTTCGAGACCGTCTGGCGCGCGTACGACATCCCGCACCGGAGGTCCTGACCAGCCGGTATCCTGTGCGTCGCCGGGGCTGCCGCCGGCCCGCGGGTCACCGAAGGGAGCTCCGAGGATGCCGATCACCGAGGTCGAGAAGATCTGGATGGACGGCGAGCTCGTGGATTGGGCGGATGCCAAGGTCCACGTGCTCTCCCATGCGGTCCACTACGGGAGCGGCGTCTTCGAGGGCATCCGCGCCTACGAGACGTCCCGTGGCGCGGCCGTGTGGCACCTGCACGAGCACCTCAAGCGCCTGCTCCGCTCCGCGAAGCTGTATCACATGGACATCCCGTTCTCCCTCGAGGCCATCACGGACGCGACGAAGGAGGTCATCCGGGCCAACGGGCTGAACGCCTGCTACGTGCGGCCCATCGCCCTCCGCGGATACGGCGAGCTCGGCGTGAACCCCCTGAACGCGCCGGTCAACGTGTTCATCGCGGTGTGGCCCTGGGGGGCGTACCTCGGGGAGGAGGCGCTCGAGCGCGGGGTGAGGATCAAGATCGCATCCTGGCGGCGGAACTCGCAGAACTCGCTGCCGTCGGCCGCGAAGGCCTCGGGCCAGTACATCAACGGCGTCCTCGCGAAGATCGAGAGCCTGAAGGCCGGGTACGACGAGGCGGTCCTGCTGAACGAGCAGGGCACCGTGACCGACGGCTCGGGCGAGAACCTGTTCATCGTCCGCGACCGGGTGCTCACGACGCCACCGCTCTCCGCCGGCTGCCTCGACGGGATCACCAGGTCGAGCGTGACGACGATCGCGCGCGACCTCGGGTACGAGGTCACCGAGGAGCAACTGGTGCGGACCGATCTGTACAACGCCGACGAGTGCTTCTTCACCGGCACGGCGGCAGAGATCACGCCGATCCGCGAGGTGGACGACCGGCCGGTCGGCGAGGGCCATCGGGGGCCGATCACCAAAGAGCTCCAGGGCGCCTTCTTCGCGGCCACCAAGGGCGAGACGGATCGGTACGCCGACTGGCTCACCTACGTGAACGACTGAGCGCGTGACCGACACCCGAAGACGGTCGCCGGGCGAGGCAGAGGAGATCGACTTCCGGCTTCCCCGGACGGTCGTTCCCCGGCGCTACGACCTCGTGTTCGAGCCCGATCTGGACGCCGCCACGTTCACCGGGACCGAGGTCGTCACGCTCGAGGTTGACGAGCCCGTGGATGAGATCGTCCTGAACGCGCTCGACCTGGAGATCGGACCGGGGAGGCTCGAGGGGCCGGGGGGGTCGCTCGAGATCTCGACGGTCCGTCTCGATCCGGTCACCGAGCGCGCGCATCTGCTGCTCTCGGGGACGGCCGAGCCGGGGGAGTGGACCCTGCACCTGGCGTTCGAGGGCACGCTCTCCGACCAGCTCCACGGGTTCTACCGCTCGACGTTCCAGGACTCGTCCGGCGCGACGAGGACGATCGCGACGACGGAGTTCGAGTCGACCGATGCCCGCCGCGCGTTCCCGTGCTGGGACGAGCCGGATCTGAAGGCCGTGTTCGGCGTCACGCTCGTCGCGCCGAGGGACATGCTCGCGATCTCCAACGGGCCCGAGATCGGTCGGGAGGACGCCGGCGACGGCCGCGTCCACGTGCGGTTCGCCGACACGATGACGATGTCCACGTACCTCGTCGCATTCGTCGTGGGACCGCTCGTGGCGACCGACCCCGTCGACGTGGACGGCGTGCCGCTTCGGATCGTGCACGAGCCCGGGAAGGGGCACATGACGGCGTTCGCGCTCGAGGTGGGGGCCTTCTGCCTGCGGTACTTCGCGTCCTATTACGGGATCCCGTATCCGGACCGCAAGGTGGACATGGTCGCGATCCCGGACTTCGCGCAGGGCGCGATGGAGAACCTGGGCTGCATCACCTTCCGCGAGAGCCTCCTGCTGGTCGATCCCGAGAACGCCACGCAACCCGAGATCGCGCTCGTCGCCGATGTGATCGCCCACGAGCTCGCGCACATGTGGTTCGGCGACCTCGTCACGATGCGATGGTGGAACGGGATCTGGCTGAACGAGGCGTTCGCGACGTTCATGGAGCTGCTCGCGGTCGACGCGTACCGGCCGGACTGGGAGCGCTGGAGCCAGTTCCTGCGCTCGCGGTCGGTGGCGCTCGAGGTCGACGCGCTCGAGAGCACCCGGTCGATCGAGTACCCGGTCCGGTCGCCCGACGACGCGAGCGGGATGTTCGAGATCTTGACCTACACGAAAGGTGCCGCGGTGCTGCGCATGCTGGAGCAGTACCTCGGCGCCGAGCGCTTCCGCGACGGGATCCGCCGGTACCTGGACGAGCACCGGTTCGGCAACACCGAGACCCACGATCTGTGGGACTCGATCGAGAAGGCCACGGGCGAGCCGGTCCGCCGGATCATGGACGGCTGGATCTGGCAGGGCGGCTATCCGCTGGTCTCGGCGGAGCTCCGCGACGGCCTCGTCGAGCTCGGACAGCGCCGCTACATGTTGTCGGGCAAGGAGAGCGACACGGTCTGGGACATCCCCCTCCTCGTACGATCGGGCGGGTCGACGCAGCCGGTCCTGGTCGAACCCGACGGAGCTTCGATCGCGGCTCCGGAGCGCGGAGCGGTCGTCGTGAACGCC
>Ga0187893_10006206_pt1 | contig 20649 bp, 13 predicted proteins | sample MA1701074metaG_FD_139574 | JGI IMG/M metagenome (GOLD analysis project Ga0187893, IMG submission 139574) | White microbial mat communities from a basaltic lava cave in the Kipuka Kanohina Cave System on the Island of Hawaii, USA - MA170107-4 metaG ...
GGTCGTAGTTGTGGTTGTCGGCAGGATCGTGGTCGAGGAGGTGGATGTCGTCGTCGGCGGCAGCGTTGTCGTCGACGGGATGGTGGTCGTCGTCGGCGGCGGGCAGGTGCAATCGGCGCGGCACGCGCCTGGGCACGCTGCGGCGTCAATGCCGTCGCAGTGCTCGCTCGGCTGATTGACGATGTCGTCGCCACAGGCGGGGACGGGCGCGGTGGTCGTGGTGGTTGTCGTCGATACAGGGAGCGTCGTCGTAGGCGGTAGAGTGGTCGTCGGTGTCGTGGTCGTCGTCGAGCTTATGGACGTTGTCGTTGAGCTCGTGGACGCCTTCGGGAAGGGTAGGGTGGTCGTGGTTGTCGTTGTGGTTGTCGAGCTCGTGGTCGACGTCGTCGGATCAAGAAAGGTCAGCTCCAGCGCCGGAGCCCCCGTTTCCGCCTCTCGCGTGTTGAACTTCGCCGCATTCGACGAGATTGCCGCCAGCGCGAAGCAGTACGTACCGTCGCCCGAGATGGCGTCGGTCACGTCGAAGCGGGCGATCCCTCTTGGTTGCACGGCGCCCCTACGATCGAGTTCCGGGCCATCGATTTGTGGCCGGGTCTTCCAGGTGACGGCGCGCTCGGTCCAGTCGCAATCGCTGATGGCATGCAGGCGACCGGCTTTGTCCGATCCGGCGCCCTTGTCGGGAGCGGCCTGCAGGTACAGCGCCGCGCTGGCGATTGGACGTGGTCCCAGCCCGCTCACCCGCACGCGAAAAAACGCCTGTTGTTCAGGCCGGACGTCGACCTGCAGCGCGCCGCTCGCGCCGTAGTTCTTGTTGGGCTTACTCTTGCTGACCCACGTGTCGGCCTCGACGACGGCAGAGACTTGAGCCAGGGCCGCGCCGTGCGCAACGAACACGGCGAGCAGGCCACCCGCCGCCGCTCTGAGTAGACCGATTCGCACCGCGCGCGATCTCGTGGCGATCACACCGCGAGCTATGACGTCGCGCCCGTGCTGCGGGTGCGGTCGCGGCGTCCGACTCGGGCGATCCGTGGGCACTGCACACTCCTGCCTGCCCTGAACTCGCGACTTCATTGCCGCGGGCGTCTGATCGAGTGCGCCCGCGAGGTATGCGGATCGCGGGCGCAGATCTGGCAAGTGCTATGTCGGGAGCAAGCCGCATGCCGCGCGGAACCGCGCGGGCTGCGATCACTCCTTGCTCCAAGACGAGGTATGCACCGCGAAGTCTTGCGTCATGGCTGGCGGGCGAAGCGGGTCGGCGCCATGGACACCGCGCTGGCGAGCGCTGTGCCGTCTCGCCCAGCGAGGCTCACCTGCCGGCGTCTGCGAGCATCCTGGACCTGCTGTCGCAGTCGCGCACGCATCCGGCCGATCGGCGCGCTTGTGCGCGACGGACTACTGGATACCCGCCTCGAGCTCGCGCGCGCGCCGCTCGTGTCCGTCGGCGGCAAGGCTCTCGCCGCGCGCGCGCAGCAGCTCTGCGAGGCGCCGATGGTGAGTCGCCGAGCCGGGCTGGGCGGCGCGCAGCGTCGGGTCATCGGCGAGTGTCGTCTCGACGGCGTCGATGCGCGCACGCTCGGTCCGCAGCTCGTCGATCCGCGCGCTGGCTTGTGGGCGCCCGTGGCTCGCCAGGTGGCGCGGATTGATCTCGTGCGAGCGCTCGAAGGCGGCGATGGCTTCGTCGAGGCGGCCGTGACGCCAGTAGATGAGCCCGAGGTTGTAGAAGAGCACGTCGTTGTGCGGCGCCGCCGCGGCCGCTGCCTCGAACTGGCGCCGCGCCACGGGCCAGTCGCGGTCCGTGGCGGTGAAGCCGAGCATGTAGTGAAACTGACCGATCAGATTTTGCGTCAGATAGTCCTTCGGCACGCGCGGGTCGTCCGCACCGGGTAGCGGCCCGGTGGGCAGCGCCAGGGGCGGCGGCGGCGCGCCGCCGCGCCACGCGCGGAATAGTAGTCCCACCGGCACGAGATCGAGCGACGGCAGGTTCCAGTTGGGATGATGCGTGAAGAAGAGGGGATCGGTGACGGGATCGAAGCGCAGGGGCGGGAGATCGGCGCTGCCGATGCCTTGGGGCACGAGATCGAGGTCCGGACGCTTGCGCTCGACCAGATGCATGTAGAGGAGAGCGAACAGGATGTTGTCGTCGGTGGCGACGAGATGGGCGCCGGGCGGGAGGGAATCGAGCACCGCCATGCCGAAGCCCTCGGCGATACGATAACGGCTGCGATCGTGGGCGGACCAGCCGATGACGAGCTGCGCGGCGGGCACTGCCAGCGGCAAGACGCGCAGCAGTCGCGGCAGGCGCTCGACGAGTGCGTGGCAGCCGACGGCGGCGAGCAGGGCCCCCATCGCATACGAGGGGATGTAATAGCGATGCCAGATGAAGATGTCGCTGCGGGAGCCGTGCAGGCCGACCGCGACCGCGTTGCCGATCATGACGAGCACCGGTAGCAGTACCGGCAATCCCCGCCGCCATCCGACGACGAGCCCGACCGCAGCGAGTGCGGCGCCGATCCAGGCAAGCTCGATGCCGAAGCCGTAGAGATAGTCGGTGGCGATGGGGACGACGTCCGCGGGTCCCCCGATCCAGGCGCGCTCCCAGAAGTCGCGTCGCAGGACGACGGCGAGAAACGCCTCCAGCGTCTCCGGGTCGCCCCAGTCGAGGCGCGGGTTCGCGCGCGAGCGGATCGGGAGATAGGCATACGGGAGCAGCCCCGCGGCGAACGCCACGCCGGCGCCGAGGATGGTCTTCCAGCGCACGAGGATCGCGGGCGCGGTCGCGACGACGAACAGGCCCAGGGCGGCGGCGTAGATGGCCATGAACGTGTGGTTGGTCGCCCCGAGCCCGCAGAGGAAGAAGGCGAGGGCGAGCGAGCGGAAGGAACGGTCGTCGCTGGATGGCAACGATCGCGGGGTGACGGCAAACCAGCGACACGCCGCCGCCGTCGCCAGGAGAACGAACAGCGCATTGAGGGCGTAAACCCGCTGCACGTTCGCCTCGGCCCAGAAGCTCGGACTGAAGGCGAGGAGCAGCGCGCCGAACGCAGAGGCGACCGGATGCAGGCGCAGCCGGTCACCCAGCCACGCGAGCACGGCGCACGCCGTCGCGGCCGCGAGGGCGCTGAACAGGCTCATTCGCCACGCGATCGATCCGACCGGCAGCACGAGCGTCCACGCCTTTCCGAGCAGCACGTAGAGCGGGTAACCCGTCGGATGGGGAACGCCGAGAAGATGGACGGCCGTCACCAGCTCGCCGCTGTCGCCGACGTAGATGGTCGGGCACGCGCCGAGCGCGTACACGGTGAAGACGGCGGCAGCGATGAGGACGGCCCGCAGCACGTGGCGTTCGGCTTGGTCAGCCGGGGAACGGCGCGCTGCGCACGCGGGCGCCGAACTGGAGATAGCGATTGAGAAACTGCCCGCGGCAGTCGGGGTGTTGGCGAGCTTCGCCCTCCCATGCGGTCCAGATCGCCTGCTTCATTCCAAGACGCGGCAGGCGCTCGAGCACGGCGGCGGCCGAAGACGATCCGAGCTCCCAGTAGCGGAGCCCGGTGACGTCGAGCGCCGTGCCGGCGTTGAGCAGGTGCGCCTCCACGCCGTGCTCGAGCCCGACGTCGACGTTGACGTGGAGGGTGATGGCTTCGGCCAGCCGCCGCTCGCTCTCCGCGGTCCATCCTGCCCGGCGCACGAGGCTGCGGGCCGCCTCGGCGCCGCGGACGGCGAAGCACGGAGCCTCGGTCGGGCCGTTCGCGTACGCGGGCGTGAGGCCGAGATCGTGCAGCAGGCTCGCGACGTAGAGCAGCTCGTCGTCGGGCCGGAGCCCGCGATGGGCGGCGAGGAGGCGTGCCCAAACGTAGGCGCGCAGGCAGTGGTTGACGAGGTAGGGTGGCGACACCTCGCGGCAGTGCTCCTCGGCCAATCGGGCGGCGGCCGAGTCCGGACCTCGGATGGCGCCCACATCGAGACCGGAGATGTAGTCGGCGGTGAGGCCGAGCTTCCAGCGCAGCTGCGCCGGCAGGACGCGGATCTGCAGGAGCACCGCGTCAGTCAGCAGCGCGAGGCGGTCCCGGAGCGTGAGGCGACCCCCGGTCGCCTCCGCCCATGCGAGTGTACCGATCGCGTGCGTCATCTTCTCCTCGAGCCGCCGTCCGCACGGACGCGCTCCGTGTGTCGAGCGGGTCGCCAGGACGATTCGATCGCGCGCTCCGTATAGCACCCGGTTCGGTGGTGGTGTACCTCCGGGTCACATGGCCGGTCTCGCGCGGCGCGTCCCGGTCGATCAACGGACCAGCCGCGGATCGAGCACGAACGGCACGAATCGTCCGAATCGCAGCCGGCCGAACGCGGAGTGAGCGGGATTCAGGATGTAGTTCGATTCCTCCGGTACGATGGCGCTCGGCACCGCCAGCGCCACCGCGCGACCGGAGGCGAGCCATTCGTCGCCAATCCGTTGCGTCGCCGACAGGCCACGCGCCGTGCGCCAGAGTCGCGGCAATCTCGCCGCGGGCAAACGATCGACGAGCTTGTCATCGACGTCGAAGGCGAACGCGACGAAGTAGGGCAGAGGCCGGCCCAAGACCTCGATGTGCACGAGTACCTCCAGCACTGCGAGCGCCTTGCTGGCGCTGGCGTAGACGGCACGCCGGCCGGGCGAGTTCCACCGTCCGCCGAAGCGCTGCGCCGCCTTGCCGTCGAACGCCGTGGCCGCGTGCGTGCGCTTCACGACGCGCCAGAGCTGCGCCATCAGGTGTAGACGCCGTGCTCGAGGCGACCGATGAGGTTCTCGACTTCCCGTGCGCCCGCCTCCGTGTCGGCGTGGTCGAGCGGCGTTTCGCCGTCGAGGGCGCGGGCTGGCTTGCGCAGCCAGTCGCGCGCGGCGGCCTGGTCCCCGTCGTGCAGATCGACCGCCAGACGGAAGAGGCGCGCAAAGCGGAGCAGCCGGTCGCTGCGGCCGGCGTCGAGCGGCCGACCGCTGTGGCGGCGGCGCGACAGGGTCGCGATCGAGATGCCGATCTTGTCGGCGAGGTCCTCCACGCGGAGGTCCAGCAGCTCGCGCAGGGCGTCGAACTCGGCTACCGGCAGGCCGGCCTTGATGCGCGCGACGGCCTCCCCGGCGCCGAGCGGACGGCCCTTCGCGTGGGCGGCGACCAGCGTTCTGGCGGGTGCTGCCGATGGTTTCATATGACTAGTGTAGAACTTTCATCTGCAAGCGACAAGGCCGCGTGGTCGTGGATGCAGAAGACGAGCACCCGCAGCGCGTACACGCCCCGGTGACGCGCCGCCCCAGGGTTGTGCGTGGTCGGTGAGATACGACAGACTGCACCCCGGACGGGCGGCTGGCTCCCATGAATCGCGCGCACCGATGGCTGTGTCGATCCCGCTTCTGGCGCAACGCGCTCACCGAGGCGATCCTGCCCTGGGCGCTCGACGGCGTCGATCTCGGCGCCGCGCCGCTCGAGGTGGGCCCCGGGCCGGGGCTCACGACCGATCTCCTGCGCCACCGCAGCGCGCGCCTCACTGCCGTCGAGATCGATCGTGCCCTCGCCCGGGCGCTCGGCAGGCGCCTCGCCGGGACGAACGTCACGGTGATCGAGGGCGACGCGACACGCATGCCGTTCGCGAGCGACAGCTTCTCCGGAGCGGTGTCCTTCACCATGCTTCACCACGTCCCGTCCGTGGACCTGCAGGATCGGCTGCTGCGGGAGGTCTGCCGCGTCCTGCGGCCCGGCGCCGTCTTCGCCGGCACCGACAGCACCTGGAGTGTGCCGCTGCGGCTCCTCCATGTGTTCGACACGATGGTCCTGGTGGATCCGGGCTCGATCGGCGATCGGCTCGCGGCCGCGGGCTTCAGAGATGTGTCGGTGCGTGTCGGGCGCGGTGCCTTCCGGTTCCGGGCCCGGCGACCTCGCGCGTAAGCCACGATGCGATGATTCTCAGCTGCTCCGTCGCCGGGCCCGCAGCACGGTGAGGTCGTCGTGCACCTTCGCGCCCGCGCGCGGGTGGACGTGCTCTCGCTCCCAGGCGCGCAGATCGCCGAGCCAGCCGTCCAGATCGGATAGGCGCTCGAGCGCGAGCCGCGCGCCGTCGGAGGCGAGAACGAGCTCGTCGAATCGCGCCAGCGCCACCGTCTCGGTCATGATCCTCGGGAAGCGCCCGAGGGCAGCCGTGAGCCAGGCTGCGGGGGTTGCCCAGAGGCGTACCTCGGCGTCGTAGCGCGTGTCGGCCGTGGCCTCTGGGTGCGCGTCGACCCAGACGCGGAACCGCTCGAGCGCGGCCGGTGTCCGGATCTCCTCCGCGAACAGGCGCTCCCAGGTCCTTCCCTGCCGAGCCCATGCCTCGCAATCCCCGGCTCGCGCGACCTCGACTCCGTCGGCGCGGATGTCGGCGACGACGACGCACCCTTGCGGCAGCTCCCGTGCGCTGCGCGCGGCCGGGTCGTGCAAGCATGCGTTCGCGCGCTCCAGGGCGGCAGCGGCATCGTCCTCGGCGACGAGCGCGGCCCTGATCGTCGCCGCGGCCCACACTCCGCCGTCCATGTTGCAGGTGCTGGGGAGAGGACGGCTGAGGCTGCAGCCGTCGATCGCGGCCAGGCGAACCGCGCCGTTGCGGGTCGTCACCAGGGCGGCGTCCTGCGTCGCGCGATCGGGGGCCGCCGCCGACTCCCACACGTGAACGGTGAGATCGCCCGCTTCGATCACGCTATGGATCATTCGGCCGAGCTCGATCGGCGTGCGCCCACACCCGGGTGGGTCGCGTAGCCGCGATTCCCGTGGGAGCAAAGGCGAACGCCTTCGTCAACTACCGAGATTGTACGCAGGCGCCCGCTGTCCGTCGAGATCGACGGTGCCGGGCTGGCGCCACGTGCGAGCGCCCGGTTCCTGAACCGCTTGCCGCAGCCCGAGCGCTCCTCGAGGAGAGGCTAGAGCGAACGGATGTACGCGATCAGCGCATTGAGATCGCCGGCCGAGAGCCCGAGCGCCGCGCCGTGGCCGGTTCCAGCCACCGCGAGCGGCGGCGTCAGCACCGCGCGGATCGCGTCCTTGGTCGTGACGGCGAGGTGCTGCTCCGGCACCGCGATGCCGGACGGGTTGAGGGGACTGAGCAGCTCGGAGCAGCAGCCGGCCGAGCTCGGCACGCAACCGGCGCTGAACGCCGGCTCCGGGCCGACGGCGCCGAGCCCCGCGGCGCCGCTCACGAGCAGCGGGAAGGTGTCCCACACCCCGCGCAGCGTCGGCACGGTGAAGCCGCTACTGCCGTCGAACCCCGTCGGCCGCTGGATGTCCTGGCACTTCGTGCGCAAGGGGATGAACACTGGTGTGCCGACCTCACGCATCCGCACCGGCTGCCCGAGGGTGGAGGTGTCGAAGCTGCGCAGCTGATCGATCGTGAACAGCGGCTCGGGGTGGCAACTCTGGCAGCCGAGCTGATCGAACACCTCGGCGCCATGCGTGGCGTCGCCGGTCCCGCCGCCGGGAAGAGGCACCGCCGTGGAGAAGGCTCCGTTGGCCTCTAGATTGGGGTTGGGGAAGAAGGTGATGGCCTTGGCGTAGAGATTGTTCTGCTGGTTCTCGCTGTTGCTCGTCAGCGTGCACGAGCCCCCACCGAAGCAGAACGGCACCCCGCCGATCTCGATGCACGGAATGCAGGCGAGCGGGCCGCCGCGCTCGGCGTGGACGACGATGTCGGTGAAGGACAGGAGGTCGGGTACGAGCTGATCCTGCAGCAGCGGCGGAAAGTCCCGCGTGCTGCGCACCGAGAGCACGCGGCGCAGGCGCGGTCCCTGCACGTCGGCCTCGAAGAACACGCCGTCCTGGTGGTCGTTGATGTGGCAGGTGGCGCAGCTGATGCCGGTCTTCTTGACGTCGGTGAAGAAGTCGATCTGACCGAGACGGCGGTCGCTCTGCGCCGTATTGCTGCCGAAGGCCCCGGGGTACGAGGTCGTGCTCGTGACGGCGATCGCCGCCGGGCTCGGCGGGCTCACGTCGACGGCGGTGATCGACGTGGTGAACTGATTGACGACGTAGAGCGTGTTACGGTCCGCGGATATGGCGATGCCGCGCGGCCCGTTGTGCACACCGACGGGGTTGTTCTCGGCGCAGCACTCGACGGGCAACCCCTCCACCAGGGGTGGGCACCCGGTGCAATCGCCGGCGCTGGTGCACGGCGTGCCGCGATTGGTGGTGAAGGCAGCGCAGGTCTTCTGTCCGAACCCGCCGACGGTGCTCGGCAACGCGAGCGTCGGCACCGAGACGTCGGTCGGTAGCGGCAGATCCACGACCGCGAGCTCGGCCGGCAGCCCCGCGACCAGCGCGGCGGTATCGAGCACGTCCACGGTGCCGCTGCCCTGGCAGGTGACGTAGAGGCGGTCGCGGGCATCGTCGAGGGCCATGAGCTCGGGATCGGTGCACGAGGATCCGTCCGGATCCGAGATGTCGAGCGCAACGTGCGCCACGATGGTGTTGGTCGCCGCGTCGATCACCGTGACGGTTGGGTTGATAATGGCGCCGCCGACGAGGACCACGCCCTGCCGTGGCCCGGTCTGTGGGCCGATGCTGGTGACGAACAGCGCGTCATGTGCGTCGCTGAAGACGATACCGCGCGGGGCGCGACCGCTGATCACGAAATCCTCCCAGCCCTCGGCGCGGCCGCCGACGATGTCGTCGGTCGCGCGCGGGGCGATCGTCGTCAGCACCTGGTTCTCGGTACCGCTTCCCGGGGCGATGTCGACCACCGAGATGTCCGCGCTCTGGACGTTGGCCACGTAGAGTCGCGTATCGGCGGTGTTGGTGGCCATGCCGCGGGGATTGACGCCGACGTCGATGGTGCCGAGAAACACGGGAGCGTCGCGGTTGGCGCCGGCGATGTCGAGGACCTGCACCTCGTCGAGGTTCTCGTTGCTGAGATACGCGCGCGTGCGCGCCCGGTTGAACTCGATCTCGGTCTCCATGCGCAGCCGTCCGGGCACTCCCAGGGCCGTGCCGGTGACCCGGACGATCTCGGTGTCGGTCGCCGTGTCGAGGATCGAGAGCGAATCGTCGAAGCGATTCACGACCCAGGCGCGGGAGAGCCCGCCGCCCGCGTCGAGAATCTCGACGTGGAACGGATTGTCCCCGACCGGGATGCCCTGGATGCCGCCCTGTCCGGCGTTCTGATCGACGAACGCGGCGGTCCCGGTGTTGTAGATCAGCACCTCGTCCTGCTGCTGCGGGGTCACGTAGAGCTTCGGCGAGCAGGCGCCGGTCCCGATGCCGGTGCAGTCGGCGGCGCCTTGACAGCGGCTGCCGTCGTCGCAGAGCCCGTGCGGCGCCGGCACCACGGCGGCGGAGTTGGGATTTAGGAAGGCGAGATCGTTGAACATCGTCAGCCGCTGAATGCCCTGCACGCAGGTGCCGGTGCCAACGGGGCAATCGGCGTTCGAGGTGCAGGCGATGGGTGATGTGGCCGTGTCGGCCTGACAATGACCGATGTCCGGGGCGTTGGATTTCGCCGCCCCCGGGTTGATGACCTTGGCCACGAGCTCGCGCTCGATCCCCGAGGGGACGCTCATTCCGGCCGGCACGAGCGCGGTCATCTCCGTGTACGAGACCCAGTTCGTCGGCAGAGTGGTGATGATGGCGCTCGTGATCTTGTCCGACAGCTCGAGGGTTGCCCCGGGCAGGAAATCCTCGCCGAAGATCTGCACGCCGTAGCTGGTCGCATTGTGGAGCACGCTCGGTCCGATGGAATGCAGCACCGCGGTGGTGCCCGGCCCCGGCGGGCACTGGCAGGTGGGACTGCAATCACCGGGACACGCCGCGTCGTCCGGCTCGTCACAGTCTTCTTGCGGCGGTTCGTGTACGCCGTTACCGCACAAGGTGGCCGGGGCGAGGTAGGCGACGCTGCTTCCGCTGCCTACCCGCAGCTTGCGCGCGCTGAACCGACCCTCGAAGGCCGACGGCCTGCTCACCGAGGAGAGCAGCCGCAGAGTGGCGAGGGGGGCCTCGACTGCGGCACGAACGAAGGCCCCTGCTTTGCCAACGACCGCGAGCTTCGTGCCCGCGTACTCGAAAAGGAGCGGGCCACCGAAGTAACCGATCTGGTTTGCCCGCAGCGTGAGGCGCGACTTCACGCGGATGAGGCAGCCTCCGGCGCCGCTGCACCGGACCTCCGTGAAGTTCTGGTTCGAGCCGGCCACGATGAGCTCGTTGATGTCGTACTCTCCCCCCGAGAAGACGACCGTCGCTCCTGGAGGCGCTTGGATCAGGCCGTAGGGTCCAGCCGGAAAGGTCCGGAGTTCACCCGGACTCAAGATGTCCTGCGCGGCCAGATTGGGATTGACCGTCGGGGGCCCCGGCAGGGTCAGAATCGGTAGCGGCAGTGAAGGGAAGAGGGTGCCGGTGATGACGGCATTCGGCGCCGCAAGCAGGGTGTTGTAGTGGACGCCGGCTTGGACGGTGGTCTGGCCGCCGATGCGTACGACGTTGCCTGCGAGGGTCGCTTGGGGCTGAACGAAGCTCCAGCGACGGATGGCGAGGGTGCCGTTGCTGCCGACGTCGCCGCTGGAGATGTGGCCGTCTCCGCCCACCACCAGCTGATCACTGCCAAAGAGTACGTAGGTGTCCAGGTTCGAAGACTGAGCCGCGGCGGGTACGGGCGCGGCGAGCGCGATGAGAAGCAACGCAGCGAGACCCGGGAGCGCCATGGTACCCCTCCTCGTCGCATCCGGTCGTGCTCGATCCGACCGTCGCTTCGCCGTTTGACGGTTCCCCGCCGGCGGGCATCGTTCCCCGGTTCCCCGGTTCCCCGGTTCCCCGTTCGCCGGCGGCCGCGCGCGTAGCTTACCGCACCAAGCGCTTGGAATGTCAAGAGTAAAAACTCGTCGGGAAAACCCCCAAGGGTGCTGTCGATGCGGCTCCACGGACCGCCGAGGGGACTGCGTCGCCGCCCGCCCTCGGCTGCAGTGCCAACACTCGAAGGGCGCTTGACCGGAGGCGTCGCACGGGCGTAGCGTGCTCGTAGCTTGTGGGTTTCTTCCCGGTCGCGGAACGCGGGTAAAGGAGGAAGCCGGCCATGACTACTGGCGTCACGAGTAGGGCGGCGGCCGCGCGAGCCGAGGCCGCCTCCACGGTGGTGGCCGAGGGGATGCTTGCCGGTCTCATCGGCGCCGCGACGATCGCCATCTGGTTCCTCATCCTCGACACTATAAACGGGCGGCCCCTCTACACGCCTTCGGTGCTCGGCACCGCCCTCTTTCGCGGCGGCGCAGGACTCGAGGATCCGCAAACGTTGCCCGTTTCCTTCGAGATGGTCCTCATGTTCACCTGGGTCCACGTGCTGCACTTCTTGGTGATCGGGGGCATTGCCGCGCAGCTCTTGGCGATCGCCGAGCGCAACGCCAACGTCGGCTTCGGCATCGTGCTCCTGTTCGTGGTGTTCGAGTTCGGGTTCGTCGCCGCCTGCATGCTGTTTGCCGAGCCGGTGCTGCGGGCACTCGCATGGCCGGCGGTGCTGGTGGGGAATCTGCTCGCGGCGGCGGCCATGGCGCTGACGCTATGGCGGCGTCATCCGAACCTGATCATCCAGCCCTGACCATCCCGGCGCCGCCACGGGTTTTCCGGTCTCCTTGCATCCGCGCACGGCGTGCCGTGCCCGCCCGTTCACGGGAATTTACCAGTATCTCAACTAGTTGGCGTGGCGCCCGTCGCCGAGCCACGGGCACGAACGTTGCTGCTGCGCCACGTCATGCAGCAAGAGAACGGGTTCGTTCGCGGCGGAAGCTTTCTCATCGGTCCGATGGTCGCCGACCTCTTCACGTACGAGGATCTATCGAGCGACGATCACGCCATCGCGGAGGTGGCCGAAGGCTTCGTCCGCCGAGAGGTCCTGCCCAAGGCGGAGGCCATCGAGGCTCAGGCCCCCGGCCTGATGCGGGCGCTCATCGAGCAGGCGGGAACCCTGGGGCTCCTGATGTTCGACATTCCCGAGTGCCACGGCGGTCTCGGTGTGTCGAAGGGCGCCTCGATGCTGATCGGCGAGCGCGCCTTCAAGCTCGCCTCGTTCTCGGTCGCGTGGGGGGCGCATACCGGCATCGGCACGCTCCCGCTTCTCTTCTACGGCACTCCCGAGCAGAAAGCGCACTACCTTCCCAAGCTCATGAGCGGGGAGCTGATCGCCGCCTACGCGCTCACCGAGCCCGCCTCGGGCAGTGACGCCCTCGGCGCCAAGGCCCGTGCCATTCCCACGCCCGGCGGCGACGGCTATCGCCTGACCGGCGTCAAGCAGTTCATCACCAACGGCGGCTTCGCCGATCTCTTCACGGTGTTCGCAAAGGTGGACGGGGACAAGTTCACCGCATTTCTCGTCGAGCGGTCGATGCCCGGGGTGAGCGTCGGGCCGGAGGAGCACAAGCTCGGCATCAAGGGCTCGTCGACGACGCAGCTCATCCTCGACGACGTCTTCGTTCCCGCGGCCAACCTGCTCGGCGAGCTCGGCAAGGGCCACAAGATCGCGTTCAACATCCTCAACATCGGCCGCTTCAAGCTCGGCGCGGGCGCGCTCGGCGGCGCGCGCGAGTGTCTCGAGCTGGCGGTCCGCTATGCGCGCGAGCGCACGCAGTTCCAGACGCCCATTGCGAGCTTCGGCGCCATTCAGCGCAAGATCGCGGAGATGGCCGTGCGCATCTACGTGACCAGCGCCCTCGGCTACCGGACCGCGGGCCTCATGGACGAGCGCATCGCCGAGATCGATGCCGCCGCCCCGGACTACGATGCCCAGGTGGTGAAGGTGCTCGAGGAATACACCATCGAGCAGTCGATCGTGAAGGTGTTCGGCACCGAGACGCTCGACTTCGTCGTCGACGAAGCGCTGCAGATGCTCGGGGGCTACGGCTTCACCGCCGACTATCCACTCGAGCGCCACTATCGCGACGCGCGCATCACGCGGATCTTCGAGGGAACCAACGAGATCAACCGCTTGCTCATCCCCGCCGTCCTGATGAAGCGGGTGATGCTGCAGGGGCTGCCGCTGTTCGCCTTCGTGCAAGAGGTCGAAGCCGATCTCGCCGCCGGGTTCGAGGATGCCGAGACCGATGCGCCGCTCGCGCGCGAGAGCGCGGCGGTGGAGCGTGCCAAGAAGCTCGTCGCGTATACGACGATGCTCCTGCTGCAGCGCGAGCCGGCGGAAATCGGGCGCAAGCAGCAGCACCTCGAGCGCTTCGCCGACATGATCATCGATCTGTTCGCCATGGAGAGCGCGGTCGCCCGCGCCCGGAAGGTGCAGCAGGCGCGAGGCATCGAGGCCGCGGCCATCGACCGCGACGTCGTCGGGATCTTCGTCGCCGACGCGATGGAGCGTCTCGGCAACAACGCCCGCGTGCTCTTCGCCAATGACGTGACGAACGGCGAGCTCGGCCGGCACCTCGCGACCATCGCGCGCCTGGTGGCCTACAGCCCCATCGGGGTTCTCGACGCCCGCACGCGGATCGCGGAGAAGATCACCGAAGCGGGCGGCATGCCCGCGTAGCGGCCGTCTCGGCTACCGGAGTCCACCCCCAGCTCGCGGGTCGGCAGGTGGGCAGGATGCGTGGCCGCACCCACCTGCCTCCATCTGTACCTGCTCAGCGACCCTTGGGTCGGGGCCGCACAAGTGACGCCACGTTCTGGAAGACTTCTGGTGAGACAGGCTGACCCTGCGTGAACGCGGCGATGCCGGCGTCGAGCACGGAGAAGAACGCCTGCATGTTCTCGAGGCGCTGGGCGATGAAGAGGGCGCGTTCGCGCTCGCCCTTGCCCGCGGGCGAGCTTGCCGCGGCGCTGGCGCGCGTGCTCTCCTCGACCGCCACCAGCACCTGGCGGACGTTGAACCGGTAGCGCCGCTCGAGCATCTCGCGCATCAGACGCCAGAAGTCGGTGATCGCTTCGTAGTGATCCTTGCGCGAGCCTCCGACCGGCACGCGCCGGACCAGGTGCCAGTCTACCAGACCGCGGATGTGCACCGAGACGTTGCTCTTGCTCTGCTCGAGCTCCGCGGCGACGGCGTCGAGCGACAACGGCTCGGCCTGCAGGTAGAGCAGGGCGAAGATGCGCCCCTGAAGCGAGCTCAGGATGCCCGAGGTCGCCGCCGCTGCGCCGATGCCGTCGACGAAGATTGCCGTCGCTCGATCCATGCCGCCTGCCGCCTGCCGACTGAACAGCCTCCGAGAGGGGCCGGCGCTCGCATCTGCGCCCGTCCCGCGTCACGAGACCTGTTCCTGGGCGGGGAGCGGAACGTTTAGAACTTTCAGAACGTGCCCGTCAAGAAGCGGCCAGCGGCCAAGCGGCCGCGGGCACCACGGCGTCATCGGTCGAAGGACACGTGGGTGAGCTTGCGCGCGGCCATGACGACCCGGAGCTCGCAGATCCTTCCCGCGGCATCGACGTCGACCGTCACCACGAAGCGCGACGCTCGCCGCTCGACGGGGACGTGGAACTTCACGACCAGGGCCGGGAGCCCATTCAGCATGACATGATCGACGCTGTAGCTTGCCGTGCCGCGCGGCACGACCCCGAGAACGAAGCGCGTGAGCTTGCGGGCGCCGATGATCGGCCGCAGCGCGGCGACGAACTCCCCGCCGCCATCGGTCACCCCGCGCGCATCTTCGGCCAGGAGGCGTTCGAGGCCGTGGGCGTCCCCCGCGGCCAGATGACCGAGGAAGCGGGCCAGCGCGGTACGCCCCAGCTCCTGCACCTGCGCCGTGATCGGCATCCGCTTGGCATCGTACGCAGCCATCGCCCGCCGGCTCCGATGCAGGGTGGTCTTCACGTTGGCCTCGGAGATGTCGAGAGCGTCGGCGGTTTCGCGGACGCTGTAGTCGAGGACGTCGCGCAGCAGCAGCACTGCGCGCTGTTGCGGAGTGAGGGCTTCGAGCGCGGCGAGAAAGGCGAGCGAGGCACTCTCGGTGAGGCCGTAGCGGCCCTCGGGAGAGTCGCTCGCGTCGTTCACAGCCTCCACCGGCGCCGGGAGCCAGGGCCCGACGTATCGAGCTCGCCGGCGGCGGCGCAAGGCGTCACGTCCGAGATTGAGCGCGACGCGCACGAGCCACGGCAGGAGCGGCGCAGCCGCATCCACGGGCGGCCGCTCGATGGCGCGGACGAACGTCTCCTGGAGCAGATCGTCGGCGTCCGCGGCCGAGCCGGTCAGGCGATAGAGCAAGCCCCAGAGCCGGCGTTCGTGAGTGCGGAACGCTTCGGTGTAGACGCTCTCACGCACGGCGCCGGTCGCCGCCACGGTGCCGCGCCTCACGCGGCGGCCGAGGCGGGCCGACTCGCTCCAGCCGCCGTGGCGATGCAGCGCCTCGCGGCGAGCTCCGCCGACGCGACGCTTGCATCCGCCAAGAGGCCGCGTGGTCCCACCCAGTCGCCGGCGACGAACAGGCCCTCGACCTCGGGAACCTCCGGGCCCGGCCTGCCCGCCGTGCCGCCCCGCGCCGCGACCGGGAGGCCCTCCATCACGGTCGGGTGCGGAAGGAAGCGCGACTCGACCACCACGCTCCGCCACCCGGGCTGGACGAGATCGGTCACCGCCTCGAGCTCGCGGCGATCGGCCTCGGAATCTCCGCCATGGTCGAGTGGCAGATACTTGGCCACGTGCACGACGGCGGCGCCGGCGGGAGCGAGCCGCGCGGTTGCCGAGTGCACCGAGAGATAGACCGGACGATCGATGCCGAGAGCGAAGGTCGCGTCGGGAACCGGAAGCGCCGAAAGCGCGAGATCGAGGCACGCCGCGCGCACCGGGATCGACGCGTCGGCCCAGCGCCGGAGGCTCGGGCTGTGGTCGCCGGCGAGGGCGGCGGCCGCCGCGGGGCCAACGGCGAGAATCACCGCGCCGGCATCGATGCGATCACCATCGGCGAGCGACAGGGCGAGCGAGCCACTCGCGCGCTCCAGCCGCCGAACGGCGGCGCCGGTGCGGAGCGCGGCGCCGGATTCCCGCGCGACCCGCGCCACGCCGTCAACGAGCACCTGCCAGCCGCCATCCAGGTAGAGAACGTTCTCGGAGAGCGCCTGTTGCATCTGGCGGAGCGCTGTGCCGGCGCTGAGCGCGTGGTCGGCGTTGGCGTACGTCGTCAGCCGGACGAGCGCGCCCACGAGCGCACGCACGGTGTCGCTCCGCAGGTGAGCCGTCGCCCAGTCGGTGACCGGCGTGCTCATGAAGGGCTCCGGATCGATCTTGTGGATGCCTCCGAGCAGGCGACCGACCTCGAGCTTCTCGCGTCCGGTGAGAAATCCGGTGGAGAGCAGGGAGAGGAAGCCCGCCGGCAGCTTCTCCCTTCGGCCGCGCACGATGGCGAGGCCGCGCGGCCGCGGGGCGCGGCCCGTGAAGGCGACGCCGAGGTCCCGCAGAATCGCCGCGCCCTCGGCACCGGCGTAGAGCGCGTGGGGGCCGAGGTTCCACGAGAAGCCGCGCTCCGTCCTCGTCGTGGCCCGGCCACCGGGCGTGCGGCCCTTCTCGAGGACGATCACCCGGCGTCCGGCGCGCGCGAGGAAGGCGGCGGCCGTGAGCCCGGCCAGTCCGCCCCCGACGACCGCCACGTCGTACCGCGTGCGTTGCTCCTCGCGCATGGTGACTCCCTCCGTTGCTCCGGATTCACCCTCTACACGCCTGTACACGCCTGAGCCCGCCGAAAGGTTACACCTCGCTCAGCGGTCCCGGGTACCGGCCGCTTCGCGCCGCAGGGAGTCAACCACGGTCATGCCGGCGGGCATGTCGACGTCCGTCGCGGTCGTCTCCGCCAGGCGCGCGATCGTCATGTAGAAGCCGATGGCGAGCAGCAGCTCGACGATCTCGCGGGGCGAGAAGTGACGCTGCATCTCGGCAAAGGTTGGATCTGAGGCCTTGACGGTACTCACGACCTCGGTCGTGAAGCGAAGCACCAGCCGATCGACGGCGCTAAAGCTCGCATCGTCGATGGCGCCGCGCGCGAGCGCGGCGACCTGAGCGTCGCTCGCCCCGACGCCCTTGGCGATGGGCTCGTGCTGCACCCACTCGTAGCGCGCCCCGGAGAGCTGCGCGATGCGGAGGATGGCCAGCTCGCGCAACCGCGGGTCGAGCTGCTGCTCCGACAGGATGGCGGTCCCGAGCCGCAGCAGCGGGCGGAAGCACGTCTCCGCATGGGCCATCATCCGAAAGATATTGAGCTGGATGGGCAGCCGCTCGAGTGTCTGACGCACCGCATCAGGTGCAGATTCCAGTTCCACGTACGGCAGGCGAGCCATCGTTTGCCTCCTGGCGATCGTTGGAGGGGGCGTCGCGATCGTCCCACGCCGTATAGCGACCCCGGCCTTCGGGCGCCACTGCCGCGTCCGCGGATCCGACCGGGCGACGCCCCGGGGCGCCTCAATGAGTGGCGTGACGTACGTACTTCCCCTAGGGTGATGGCCGCGGTTCCCTGGGCTGCACCTCTCTCGGCGAGACGCCGGTTTGCGGACACTGCGCGGTCACGGCCCACCCAGGAAACGCCATGAACCCCGCGGGCCTGGGCGGCCGCGAAACGGCACGAGAACGATCGGGCAGGACGTCGGTCGAACGACCGGCGGTCAGCGATTATGTGAGTTTTAGAATTGACATGGTGCTTCCACATATAGTATCGGGACCGCACCGAGATCGGATGGTCTGATCGGGCAAGTAAATTCGACAGGATCGCGTCCGGAGACGTCCCGGAACCTTCGTGGTCGGCGCTACGGGTGCGAGGAGGACTGCATGGCGAGTGCGGGTATCAGAGCGATCGGGATGCGGGCGTGGGTCGGGGCTCTGGCGCTCGTCGGGGCCACGGAACTGGCGGCCGGCGTTCCCCCGGCGATGTCGCAGAATCCGACCCCGGTACAGCTCTTCTACGTGCCATTTCCCGAGAACCAGCTGCTAGCGAGCCTGCAGACCATCGAGAGTGGGGGGCCGAGCGTCGCGCCGAGCAACCCCATGCAGACGTACATCTCGATCTCGGCGATCGCCAACAACACGATCGTCTACTACGACCAGTGGGAGAACGGCTACGACGCCGACATCGCCAACCCGGCGAATCTCTACAGCGGGGGCAATCCGGGCGGAACCCAGATCTGGGGCAACGCTGACGCGGCCGACGGCGCGCCACCGGGCGTTCCCGGCGACGTCATCAATGCCGGCACCGTGATCGTGCTCAACAATCCGGTCGACACGACCAACCCCTCCGCGATCAAGTTCGACGGGCGCGACAAGTTCGCGGCGACCAAGACGGTGGCCGTGACGCGCGTCGGCTGGGGGAGCGGATCGAACACGCTGCTCGCGGGTGCGGTCGAGGTGTTCGACACCGATAACTGGGGGAAGGACCACCGCGCCCCGGTGGGGGAGAACATCGTCGACACCACGGATTTCCAGATGTTCGAGTACACCGGGCTGGCCATCATGGCCGGCGAGGGGGGTGCGACCATCCAGATCGATGCGAATGCGAACGGCATCTTCGAGACCGTCCAGGCGCTCAGCGAGGGGCAGGGCTTCTTCGTGAACGGCGGCGTCAACGTCGGCGGCCGGGTGGTGTCAGATAACCCCGTACAGGTGGACATCGTCACCGGGGACCGCGCTTCCAATTACGAGAGCCGGGATTCGTCGCTGCTCCCCATGAGCCTGTGGACCAACAGCTACTACACGCCGGTGTCGACGGCGGCCTCGGCGCAGGGCAATTCAGGGACCGCCACCACCGTCTGGTTGTACAATCCCGGCGCCGACGATCTCACGGTGGCGTACACGACTCGGGACGGGGGCGGAAACCTGACGACCACGAACCTCGTGGTCCTCGGCGGCCCGAGCGGCGGCTTCCTCAAGCAGGTCATCCCCGACGGGTACGGCGCCCACTTCTCCGCCGCCTCGAACTTCTACACATTCTCGACCACCGACTCGACCAACAGCGCCACCAGCGGCGGCCAGTACCCCAACAACCAGGCGTGGGACTGGGGCTTCGCGCTGGTTCCCGAAGACTCGCTGACACCGCAGGTGTTGATCGGCCTCGGGCTCGGTCGCGACCCGACCTCGGGCACGAATCCATCCGAGAACGGTAATCCGGTCTGGGTCACGCCCTTCGGCAACGGCGACACGCCAGTGACCATCTACGTCGACTACGACGCCAATCCGCTCACCGGTCCGCTGACCGATATCAACGGCAACAAGTACAACGTGTCGCTGAGCCTCAGGGAGCTCGAACGCGCCAAGATCTACGATCCCGACGGCAACCAGACCGGCGTGCTGGTCTACACCCTCGCCGCCGGGGTCAAGCTGGCCGCCGCCTGGGGTCAGGATCCGCTGACCGCGAGCGCGTCGGCGCCAGGGCTGGACGTCGGGACGGGGGTCCCGCCCTTGCCGCTCTTCAGCGCCGGCAAGAACGGAACGCTCGAGGTCGACAACGACGGCGACGGGTTCATCAGCCCCGGCGACGTGCTGCTGTACACGGTGAGCATCATCAACATCAGCCGCGCCCCGGTGCCCGACGTCATCCTGCAGGATCTGCCGCCGGACACGACCTACATCCCCAACACCACCTTCTTCACGAATGCTTCCATGGTCACGACGCAGATTCCCGACGATGGCGTGGGAACCCCGTTCCCGCTCGACGGCGACGGCGTCACCCTCGACGAAGTCACGGCGCTGCCGGTCGGCGGGGCATACACGGTCACATACCAGGTGCAGATCGAGAGCTTCGCCAACCTGCCGCCGGGTACGACGGCCATCTTGAACGAATGCTCGGCCAGCGCCGTCGGCGTCTCGCTGGAGTGCTCGGACACCACGCCGCTCGCTGGCTGCATCGGCGACTTCGTGTGGAAAGATCTCAACGGCAACACGCTCCAGGACGGCGGCGCCGAGACGGGGATCGCGAGCGTGACCGTCGAGCTGTATCTCGACGGCAACGGCGACGGCCTGCTCGATGGCGGCGATACGCTGCTCGACACGGAGACGACCAACGGCAGCGGGCTCTACAAGTTCCTCGGCGTGCTGGCGGGCCAGTACATCGTCAACGTGGTCGATGCGAGCGTGCCGTCGGGATACTCGCTGACCACGGCCAACGATCCCACGGCGCTCACCCTGGCCGGCGGCGAGTGCAGGCTCGACGTCGACTTCGGCTACCAGCCCCAGTGCGTGACCAACGCCGACTGCGACGATCAGATCTTTTGCACCGACGATGCCTGCGTCGCCAATCAGTGCGTCTACACGCCGCACGTCGGCATCTGCCGGGCCGCCAATGGTGATTGCGACGCACCCGAGAGCTGCGACGGCAACGGCGTCTGCCCGCCGGATGGCAATGACCCGGACGGGACCGCATGTGGCAGCCCGAGCAACACGGTGTGCGACAACCCGGATACGTGCCTCGGTGGGGTCTGCGTGCCGAACAACGAGCCGGGGACGGTGCAGTGTCGCGCCGATGCGGGCCAATGCGATGTGGCGGAATTCTGTGCGCCGGGCGGGGTCTGCCCGGCGGACGGGTTCGAGCAAAATGGGACGGCGTGCGGGAGCCCGAGCGACACGGTGTGTGACAACCCGGATACGTGCGTCGGCGGGGTCTGCGTGCCGAATAACGAGCCGGGGACGGTGCAGTGTCGCGCCGATGCGGGCCAATGCGATGTGGCGGAATTCTGTGCGCCGGGCGGGGTCTGCCCGCCGGACGGCTTCGAGCAA
>Ga0187893_10006208_pt1 | contig 20645 bp, 23 predicted proteins | sample MA1701074metaG_FD_139574 | JGI IMG/M metagenome (GOLD analysis project Ga0187893, IMG submission 139574) | White microbial mat communities from a basaltic lava cave in the Kipuka Kanohina Cave System on the Island of Hawaii, USA - MA170107-4 metaG ...
GCCCTCCCACGGCGCGGGCGGCTCGTCCGGCAACACCGTCGGCTCGGTAGCCCGCTCGCCCGTCAACAGCTCGCGATGCACACGCGTGAGAACCTCGGCGACCTCGCCCGACCCGGGCACGACAGGATGTAGTACAAACCTGTGCGGCGCCAACGCCGCGCCTCCCAACGAGGCCGAGACCATCATGCTCGACGACCGGCATGAGCTTGGCACATGGACCTGCAGCGGCCGCGGGGCACGACCCGCCGGCGCAAGATACGGCCCGCTGCGACTCGGACAGGCTCAGCGTGCGAGGATCAGCTCGGCGCACCAGTTGGGATAGCTGACCGGGAGGTCGTGGCCGGCGGTCGGGTGCACGAGGACGGCCGCGCACTCGAACCGTTCCGCAAGCGCGGTGGCGCAGCCGGGGACCGGCACCCGGTCATGCGCGCCTTCGGCGAGCACCATCGGGACCCGCCGCGCGTTCAGTTCGGCCATCGCCTCCCGCCAGCCTGGACCCTGGACGATCCCGTTCATCCCTCCCAGATATGAGGACCAGGAGTGCAGGACCCCCATCCGGGCCAGGTGCACGGGCCACTGCGGGGACGACGCAACCGCCAACCACTGCGCGATGCCGCGGTAGCGACACATCAGCGCACAGGCGAAGGCGGACAGCGGGGACTCCAGCGCGAAGAAGCGCTCTACAAGGCCCATGTGGCGCATGCGGCCCTTGGCCTCGGCGGTGTCCTCGTAAAGCGGCGCGCAAAACAGGACCACCCGGCGCGTCTCGGGCCGCCGGGCAGCCCAGTGCAGCGCGAGGACGGCACCCATCGAGTGCCCCGCCACGGTCAGCGGGAGCCCTGCCACGCTCAGCTCGGCCACCATGGCGTCGAGGGCGTCCAAGTGCGCCTGCAACCCAAAGTCGGACCGTTCGAGGTCCATCGACCGCCCGAAGCCGAGCAGGTCGGGGACCACCAGCCGCCCGCGGTCGCTCAGGACGTCGAAGCCCGCCCCGAACCCGTCGCCGGATCCTGTCAACCCGTGAAGCAGCACTACCGCGGATGGCCCCTCACCGAGCACGCGCACGGACAGCGGACCGGCCCCGCGGCGGTTACCGGCACCGGGCTGCCACGCCCGTACGGCCGGCGAGGCGGCATGCCGCACTTTCCACGCCGCCCATGTGGCGGCCAGCCCCGCGGGCGCTACGACCCGTCCGGAGCGGTCCCGGCGGATCGCCTCGCGCGGCCGCGGTAGGCCGTGACTCGGCAAGCCCGTCCCACTGGCGACCATGCATGCACCCTTTCCCTCTCCGGCTGCCGTACCATCTTGCTGAGTGCTACTATGCCGCGTAGCAGTCATCGTCATGCGGAAGGGAGCATGTGGACGTCCCGCTCTTTTTCGGCGGCTCGGTCATCGCCGCCGTCGTCGCTGGGATGATCGCGCTGTTCGCGCCCTGCTGCATCTCCGTCATGCTGCCCGCGTACTTCGCGAGCTCGTTCCACAACCGGCGGCTGCTGACCGCGATGACGTTCGTGTTCGCCGCGGGCGTGGCCACGGTGATCATGCCGATCGCGCTGGGCGCTACCGCGTTGCGTCAACTGCTGGTGGCCGAGCACACGCCGATCTACCTCGTCGCCGGCGCGACCATGCTTGGGCTAGCCGGCTACGTGCTGCTCGGCGGGCGGATCGCCCTGCCAATGCCGGGCCGGCGCGCATCCGCCAGGAGCGGGCCGTGGGGTGTCTACACCCTGGGGGTGTTCTCCGGCGTAGCCAGCTCCTGCTGCGCGCCGGTGCTCGCTGGGGTGATCGCGCTCGCCGGTGTGGCGTCGTCATTCGCGGTCTCGCTCGGCCTGGGCGCCGCGTACGTGTTCGGCATGGTGGCCCCGTTGTTCGTGATCGCGCTGGCCTGGGAGCGCCGCGACTGGTCGACCAGCCGGCTGTTCCACCCGCGCGGCGTCACCTACCGGATCGGGCCGTTGAGGCGGACGATCAGCGGCACGAGTGCGGCCAGCGGCGCGCTGCTGGCCGTGATGGGCCTGGCCACGGTAGGGACCGGTCTGTGGGGCGAGCCGATGCCCGCCCCCAGCGGTTGGCAGTTGACCGCGGCGGTGAGGCTGCAACGCGTCGGCGCGGCCGTCGTCGGCGCGCTCGACTGGATCCCCCTGTGGGCCGGGGCCACGCTCGTCGTCGCGATCGTGGTCTGGCTTGCCCGCCGCGCCCTGACCCAGACCGCGGTCCCGCCGACAGACAGCCTGGAAACCACAACGCCGCCTCTGTTGGAGGAAGCGCATGAGCAGCAGCACGCGTAGCCGTACTCGCCACCCGCTCGAACGGTCGCGTACTGCCTCCAAGGGGCGCAAGCCGCGGCTGTCGCGCGGGGGGCGTATTGCCGCTGTGGCCACGGCGGCGCTGGTGGTGCTCGGCGCGGTCTTCGCGGTGAGCACGCGCTCGAACAGCGGTGCGGGCGGCCAGTTCCCCTTCGCCGTCGGAGACCCTGGACCGAGTCAGGCCGCTCCCGCCTTTACGCTCGCGTCCGCGACGGGGGGCACGGTGGCGCTGGACGACTTTCGGGGCCAGACCGTCCTGCTGTACTTCCAGGAGGGGCTGATGTGCCAGCCCTGCTGGGACCAGATGATCGCCATCGAGCGTGACTGGCAGGAGTTCTCCACGCTGGGGATCGATGAGATGGTGACGATCACCACCGATCCGCTCGACGCGCTTGCCGAAAAGGTGCGCATCGAGGGGCTGACCCGCCCGGTGCTGTCCGACCCCGACCTGGCCACCTCTCGCCAGTACGACACGAACAGCTACGGGATGATGGGCAACAGCCGCAACGGCCACACCTTCATCGTGGTCGGCCCGGACGGGCAGATCCGCTGGCGCGCCGACTACGGCGGGGCGCCCGAGTACACGATGTACCTACCGGTGCCCGACCTTATCGCCGACCTACGCGACGGGCTGGGAGCCGCAACCGGAGCTAGTTGAGGACGCCCGCGTCCGCTGCCGGGACGCCCTTCTTACTCTATGCTCTGTAGTAGTGAGGTTCGCGCCAGTCACACATGACGCTCCATCGGTGCGGCGGTGGGTCCGAGCGGTGCTGTGGACCGCCCTTGCCACCGCGGTTGCCGCGGTGGTTGGCGCCGTGGGGGCGCCTCTGCTTGCGAACCGGTGGGCGGATACCACCACCGAGCAGCTGGTCCAACAGCTGGAGCCGCTCGGTGGTCCGGAGCGCACGCCGCTGCCCCAGGTGACGCTGGCGCCGTTCGCCGACGGTCAGCCCGTCGACCTGAGTGCCTACCGCGGGCAGCCGCTCATCGTCAACTTCTGGGCGACCTGGTGCGCTCCTTGCGTCGAGGAGATGCCGGCCCTGCAGCGGGTGGCCAGCGACCTGGACGGGAGGGTCGCGGTGTTGGGTGTCAACGTCAAGGACAACCCAGAGGTGGCGACGAAATTCCTCCGCACGCTGGGCGTGTCCTACGGCCAGGCCAGCGACCCGCGGGGGGAGCTCCTGACGGGCTTGAAGGGGTTCGGCCTGCCAACCACGCTGTTCGTCGATCCGTCAGGGATGATCGTGTACCACCAGACCGGGGCGCTGACCGCCGAAGACTTCCACGCACTCGCCCGGACGCACCTCAACGTCCAGGCGTAACGTCGCGAGCGCGTCCGCGTCCCGCGAGGTCCTCCCGAGCACGGGTGAACTCTTCACGATCGATCTCACCGAGGGCATAGCGCCGCTCGAGCTCGTCAACCGCCGAACCTTGACCGGAGCGTGGGGAGCCGCGCATATTGCGGACCAGCCATATGGTCCCGACGATCACGAGAACCAAGAGCGCGATCAAGAGCAGACCCCCGAGCAGTAGCCAACCGCCCATGCCACCCATGCAGCCTCCCGGTCCCATCATTTCCGTCTCCTTCGCGGCGGTTCCAACTTGCCTAACCGCAGGCACCCGACGCACATGCGCCCCACGCGTTCGACGCCACTCTACGATGTCTTGTCGTAGCATTCAGGACGGATGGGCGAGCGGGCACAGCAACGCGAGCTGGGTAATGGCGCGCAGCTCGCCGAGCGTGGTGGGAGGCGGGGTACGCAACGCCAACGCAACGGCGGCCACGGCGACAGTCAGCGCGAGCCCGCCGGCCGCGAGCCGACGCCGTCCGATCGTAGCCGCCGCCCAAGCCAGTAGCGCCAGACCGAAGGTGACGAACGTCGTGAGCAGCGGGGCGGGGATGAAGTGGATCGTGACGTGCAACGCGAACACGTCCATCCACCAGTAATGCAGGATGCCGCTGAGCAGGAAGGCGATGTCAGGGGCCGCCGACCAGACGTGCCCGGCAAAGCCCCACCCCCAGACGTGGGCACGGCTGCGCGGGCGGAGCAGCCGCAAGACCGCCAGCACCACCAAGGCGATGGTCCCGCCGAACAGCAGGTGCAGCCAGTAGTGGAACAGTGTCCCGTAGACGGCGTAGCGCCAGTACAGGTACGCCTCGGCGCCGAGCACCGCGACCACAACCGCCCAGGACCGACTCACGAAACCGCATCCCCCAGGGTGCTCATCGGGTGCTCATCGCGTGGCTTCGAGCAGGATGCCGATCTCCCTGGCGTGACGGGAGACCCCCGGATCGAATGTGCGGTAGCGAACCCGGCCACGGGCGTCAACGATCGCGTAGCCGGGGCCGAGCTGACCGTCGGAGGTGAGAAGGCCGTACGCGGCGGCGACCCCGGAGTCGTCGGTCACCACCACCTGGCCGTACTCGACGACGTCGGGCGCCCGACAACCCCGGCAGACGACGATCACGGCGGGCGTCCCCGGTCGCACACCGAGCCGGTCGATCCCGGGCGCCGGCTCGTCGAGGTAGAACAGGTCGAGCTGCTGGAGGCCCACGACCGGCCCGTGACGCCGCCAGCCGTCCGAGCCGAGCAACCACATCACGCCGCCAGCGATGACCAGCAGGACCGCGGCGCAGCCAAGGAGCAGGCGCGCGCCGGCGTCCTCGGCTAACCCGGGGGTGGCATCAGCCCGACGTGTCGCCACCGGCACGATCCCTGTCCAAGCGGGATGTGAGCTCGCGGCGCAGCTTGCGCTCGGACAGCCGGCCGTACGAGAACGGCTGACCGTCGAGAAATACTCCTGGGGGGAACGGCACCGCGCCTTGCTCGGCAAGCTTCTGGCCCTGTGCGGAGCCGATGTCCACCGCCGTGACCTTAAGGGAGAACTCCTGGCCGAGGCGGGCAAGGGTCGCCTTCGCGTGGTCGCAGAACTTGCACTGGGACTGGGTGAGCAGCGTCACCACGACCGGGGGGACGGGTGTCATGGCGTGTCCGGGTCGGCGGAGGTCCGCCCGTCTGACGCCGGCCATTGCGGCTCCCCAATGGGCCAGTCGATGCCGGATTCGACCTCGGCGCGCAGGGTCTTGGCCACCGACTCGAGCCGGCTGACCTCATCGAGGAGCGCTGCCCTGGCTCGCACCTCCTCGGCGTGCTGCTCGATCGCCCGGACGCGTTCCAGTATCCGGCCCTCCAGCACGGCCAGCCGTTGCTCGCGCCGGTCAAGCTCTGCGCGTAGCCGCTGCGCCTCGTCCATCGACCGCCGGGCCTGCTCGGCGTCCTCCCGCGCCGCCTGCCTGAGCGTTTCGGTGTCGCTGCGGGAGCGCTCGGCGTCCCTCTCGGCCTCGCGCCGGATGTCTTCGGCGGCCTGGCGCGCTGCTTGGGCGATCGCGGCCACCTCCATGCCCAGCCCCTCGTAGGGCCGCGGCTGGGGGCGCTGCGCGGCGGCGGTCCCGATCTGGTGGATGGCCGCCGTGTAGTCGGCGGCGACATGGTGCAGGAACCCGTCGACCTCCCGGCGGTCGTAGCCGCGCCAGCGCCGGGAGAAGGTCTTGTCGGCGACCTCCTCTGGCAAAAGGGGCATCACTTACCTCCTAGCTACCGCCTACGCATGGGTCGCACGCCGACCGTTCGCGCGGTGCGCCGGCACGGCGATGGGCTCGACGCGTGTCACGTCGGCCTCCGGGATGAACGCGTCGAGCGGGGTGCCGGCCCGGATCGCGCCGCGCGAGTCGCTGACCGTAACGGCGTCTATCAAAAGCACTGGCGCGTCGACCCTCGAGGAGCTTTTTCGCCACCCGTCGACGCACGTCCCGTCGTACAGGTGGACGCGGACATAGTCCCGCTGCCGGGGGTGAGTATCCTGCCTAACCGGCCGTCCCTTCGGCGCGTCGGCGCGCTTGGCGGCCCGGCCCTTGCCGAAGCGGCGCAACCTCAATGAGTTCGTCACGACGCTGACCGACGAGAACCCCATCGCGGCGCCGGCGATGATCGGGTTGAGCAGCCCGAACGCGGCCAGCGGGATCGCGGCGGTGTTGTAGCCGAACGCCCAGCCGAGGTTCTGCAGGATCGTCCGGTAGGTCCGCCGCGACAACCGGATCGCCGTCGGAACCCCGGACAGGTCCCCGCGCATCAGCGTGAGGTCGCTGGACTCGATCGCCACATCGGTGCCGGTGCCGATCGCGATACCCAGGTCGGCCTGGACCAGCGCCGGCGCGTCGTTCACGCCGTCACCGACCATCGCGACCAGCTCGCCGTCGGCCTGCAGCCGCGCCACCTCGGACTGCTTGTCTTGGGGCAGCACCTCGGCCAGCACCCGGTCGATGCCGACCTGGGCGGCGATCGCCTCGGCGGTGCGGGCGTTGTCGCCGGTGATCATCGCGACCTTCAGCCCCATGCGGTGGAGCTGGTCGACCACCTGAACGGCGCCGTCCTTGAGCGTGTCGGCCACGGCCAGCACCCCACGAACTTGACCGTCCCAGCCGGCGAACACCGCCGTCTTGCCCTCGGACTCCAGACGTTCGGCGCGGTCTTCCAGTTCCTCGGGCAGGATCAGCTTGGCCTCGGCGGCAAGCTTGCGCCGCCCGACCCACACGGTGACCCCCTCGACGTCGGCGCGCACGCCGTACCCCGCCACGGCCTCGAACCCCGTAACCGACGGCAGGCCGCCGACGCGCTGACGGCCTGCGGTGGCGATCGCCTGGCCGATCGGGTGCTCGCTGTCGGCCTCCACCGCACCCGCGCGGCGCAGCAACTCGGCCTCGTCAGAGCCTGCAGCGATGACGTCGGTCAGGGACATCTCGCCCTTGGTCAGGGTGCCGGTCTTGTCGAACACCACGGTGGTGATCTTGCGGGTGCGCTCGAGCATCTCCACACCCTTGATGAGGATGCCCATCTGCGCGCCACGCCCGGTGCCGACCATGATCGCCACCGGCGTGGCCAACCCCAGCGCGCACGGGCAGGCGATGATCAGCACCGCCACCGCCGCGATCAGCCCCCTGACCGGGTCACCGGCCAGCAGCCACCAGCCGGTCAGGGTGGCCACCGCGATGATGATCACGACCGGGACGAACACCGCCGAGATGCGGTCGGCCAGCCGCTGCACCGCGCCCTTGCCGGCCTGGGCCTCCGAGACCAGCCTGACGATCTGCGCCAGCGCCGTTTCCGAGCCGACCGCGGTCGCGCGTACGGTCAGCACCCCGCTCGTGTTCACCGTCGCGCCGGCGACCTGGGAGCCGGCGGTCTTGTCGACCGGCACCGACTCGCCGGTCAGCATGGACTCGTCGACCGCCGACGCGCCGTCGACCACCTCACCGTCCGTGGGGATCTTCTCGCCCGGGCGGATGCGCATGAGGTCACCGACCCGTACCTGGTCGACCGGGACCATGGCCTCGGTCCCATCGCGGATGATCCGGGCCTCCTTGGCGCCCAACTCCAGCAGCGCCCGGATCGCCTTGCCGGCCTTACGCTTGGCACGCGCCTCGAAGTACCGGCCGAGCACCAGGAAGGCCACCAGCAGCGCGGCGGTCTCGAAGTACAGGTGGCCACCCCTGGGAAGCTCCACGACCGAGTAGAGGTACGCCGCCAGCGTGCCGATCGCGATCAGCGTGTCCATATTCGCGGTCAACCGGCGCGCCCGCTCGGCCGCCCCCCGGATGAACGGCCAACCGACGTAGAACTGCACCGGCGTCGCGAACACGAGCTGCGCCCACCTTGCCCACGGCTGGTCCATGTACGCGGGGACGAACGCGAGGTACATCGTGGCCAGCGCCAGCGGCCAGGCGATCACCACGCGCCGGAGCCAGGCGCGCTCCAGCGCCTGCTCGTGGTCGTCCTCCGCCACTGTCGAACCCTTGGTCTGCTGGCCCGTCCGGGCGAGCCCATAGCCGATCTTCTCGACCGCCTTGCACAGCGCCTCGACGTCCAACTCGCCGTCATCCGGCACGACCCGGGCCTTGCCGGTCGCGAAGTTGACCTCCGCCTCGGCCACACCAGGCTGCTTGCCCAGCACCCGCTGCACCCGCGCCGCGCACGACCCGCACGTCATACCCCGTACGTCGAAGTCGCGCGAGCGGGGCTCGGTCCTGGCCTTACTCATGATCAACCGTCCTTTGCGCTGCTATCCCGTATGCGGTACGTCGTAGCCCTGTGCCTCGATCTCCTCGATGACCGCGTCACGGCTGACCACGGACTCGTCGTGACGTCACCTGTCGACCGGGGACGTCCACGGCCACCTGCCTCACGCCGCGCAGCGGGCTGAGCACGCCCTCGATCGCCCTCTTGCAATTGGTCACACTACCCATACGACATACCCCACCCCGTGTGGGTTGGCATGGTGAGGACTCAGGCACAGGGAGGCAGCGCAGGCACTCTCGCCGTGTTTACTATGCGGTATAGTATGCGAGGCCGTTGGGATAGCAATCGATAACCGGGAAAAGGGGACACCGCGGTGGACATGCTCAAGAAGTGCCTGAACATGAAGGTGCTCGCCGGACTCGCCGTGGTCGGCGTCGGGATCTGGCTGCTGGCCCCCGAGCTGGTTACCGCAGCTGTCCCGCTGCTCCTACTGGCGGCGTGCCCGCTGTCGATGGTCCTGATGATGGCGATGATGGGCAAGGGCAACACCCAGCAGGGCGACGCCGCATCCGCCGGGCAGCCGCAGCCGGACTCGCGCGCGGCGCTCGAAGCGCGGCTCCGCACGCTCGAGACCGAGCAGGCCGCCCTCAAAGACGAACTCCGGACCCGAGCGGGCAAGATGGCCAGAAAGTAGCTCCCGAGCTGGGACACGAGGAGGGCAGGCCGAACGGTAGGGGCGTCACACCGGTGACGGCACCGGCGCAGCCGGACAGGAACAGCGCGGCCCCTCGCACGCACAGCGCTCGGATGCCATTCCCTGCGCTCGCTCGTTTTCCGCCTCATGCTGCCCGAGCGCTCACTACTATAGAAGATAGTTGCACAGGCTGCGCCGCTCAGGGACGGCTGGCGCGGCAGGCCAAGGACAGGAGCCGTCATGACCGTGCTGGCCGCCTTGAGCTGGCCGATCTGGGAATGTATCCACGTGGTCGGCGACTTCGCGATCTCCCCGCACGGGATCGGCATCGCGCTCGGTGTCCTCGCCGGCGCCGTCTTCGCCCTCCTGCTCCTCGCCGAGCGCCGGCCGCGCTTCGACGGCTTCTTCACCGCCGCGTTCGTCGTGCTCTACGGGACCGGGCGGCGCCGGCTTGGTCCCCGAACAGGGATTGGGGGCACATACGCCCCGAAATCCCTGTTCGGGGAAGCTCCGGTCTGACAGGTGTGGCCTCACCCTGGCTTTCGGGCTTCGAGCAGCTCGACGATCCCCCACTTGCTGCGCTGTTGCTGCACGATCTCTAGGCCGGCGTGGGCGATCGCTTCAGCTGGTTCTCGCAGCAAGTGATCGGCCTGGAACCGGACGAACAGCGGCTCGAGGGCCCGCTGGCCGGCGTGCACGAGCGGATTCGGGCTGCGGACGTGCTCGAGTAGCAGGAGGCGGCCACCGGTCCGCAGGACACGCGCGGCCTCCGCGACCGCGCGCCGCTCGTCGGGGATGCTGCACAGGGTCAGCGTGGACACGACCGTGTCAAAGGTGTCGTCGGGAAATTCAAGGTCTTGGGCGTCACCCACCCGCAGATCGGCTTCCGCGCCGAGGCTGGCCACCCGCTCATTGGCGACCTCGATCATCCTGGCGCTGATGTCGATACCGGTCACCTGGACGTTGTGGGGGTACAGAGGCAGGTTGTGGCCGGTGCCTACCCCGATCTCGAGCAGGCGGCCGTGAGCGCGGTCGGCGACCCACTCGCGGCCTCCCTCGAACAACATGCGCTCGGAATAACGGATGAGCCGGTCGTAGCGGGGCGCGATCTGGTCGTAGATGCGGCGCGCGCGGTCCGTCTCTGCCCGGCGTTCTTCGATTCTCATGACACGCTCCTCCCCGTCACTTCGGGCGACAGACACGCGCAGGTGTGGGCGTGCTCGGGCGGGAAATCGCGGGCTGCGGGCCGTACAGTACTATCAGTCTTAGGAGATTGCCCACGGCATTGCGCGCTCCTCTCAGGGGCACGCATGCTCGTCCTCGTCGGCGCGGCCCCGCGAACCTCAGCGCAGCCCCTCGTCCCGGGTCAGGGCGCCCGCGTGGTCGTGCCGCTGGATGGCCTGACGTCCACCAGACCCCACCGGTTACTCAGCGCCACAGCAACGCCCCCGAACGCTCACGGCAAGCGCGATTAGGTCATCCCGTAATCCGCCAACATGAATGGAATGCGAGCTGGAGGATATACGAGAAAGACCTCTTCCCGCGACAGCCGCTAGGGTTGGCGCGATGCCTGCCGAAACCCCGCACCCGCCTGCCGTGGGCACGCCCGCACCGCCGCTTACCTTGCCTGCCATCGGCGGCGGCACCGTGAGCCTGCAGCAGTTCCACGGCCGGCCGGTGCTTCTCTCGTTTCTCCGGCACGCTGGGTGACTGATCTGCGGGCGCACCTCGTGAAGGTGCTGGACCGCAAGCCCCGCATCGACGCCGCCGGCGGACCGCACTGTTCGTCGTCTACGACGAGGCCGAGAAGGTCCGCGCGACGATGCTGGAGGGTCTCGTCGTGCCGTTTCCGGTGCTGCTTGACTTTGACCGGTCGGCCTACCGCGCTTGGGGGCTGGGACGCGCCGCGTGGTGGCGGGTTTACCTCGACCCGAAGGTCTGGCGACGCTACGCGCGGCTGCTGAGCGGCGGGGAGCTCCATGGGGTCGATGGGCTCGATGATGCGCTCGGCCTAGCCGCTTCCGTCAGATCGACTGTCCTCGGCGCGCAAACCGTGCAACACGGGCTGCCACGGTCGTCTGGACCTGTACGAAGGTCCGAATCTCAGATCTCTGTGGGCGTACACGCACCATACGTTGCCCTCAGCAGCGGAGCCCGTAGGGACGCCCGAGATGGGGCACGAGATCGGTGGGCTCGCTTACCTGCTCAGTAGGCGAATCTCCGGTCGATCTCGTGTCCCGGGCTGACGATGTGCTCCCCAGCGATGCGGCCCTGGTCATCGAGCTGGATCGTGACCCATATGCGGGCCGCGGGCAGCGCGAGCTCGATCGACGATGGATCTCCCCAGACGCGCCGCACGTCCACGGCCTCGCCGGAAGCGTAGGGCGCGAGCTCGACAAACTGCCGGCCAGACAGGACTACGGTGCTGGGTCCGCTGTGCGCACCAGGTCCACTGCTTACCCGCTCGGTCATCTCCAGCTGGGGCACGGCGCGCATCCGGTCGACCAGGTCATGGAGCAGCTCAGGCTGGGTCGGATTCGGCGGCCATGCGAGGCGGCCGTTGAACCGCCCGCCGGTCCAGCCGGGCGCTCCCGCGTCGATGATCAGCTGTGTGAGCCCCTGTGGCAACGCGAGCTCCTGCGTCACGCAGCCGGTGCCGCACGGGCGCGGCCGGAGGGTCACGACCCTTGCTCCTGGCATCTCAGCCTCGACAGTGAGGTCCGTCCCCGCGACCGGCCCCGAGGGGCTGAACACCTGCGCCTGGAGCCGGTCGGCGCCAGCGAGGACCTCGACGTTCAGGCTCCCCGCGAGCCCAGCCGCCCGCGCGACCGGTCCTGGCATCGGCGGTGGGCCCAGCAGCGCCTCGACGGCGCGGGCGCCGACCGGTGGCCCGAGGTTGGTCAACACCGCGGTCACCACGAGCACGACGCCGAGCACGCCGGTCTCCACACTCATGCCGCTTCGCAGCAGCCCGAGCCGTCCCCCCGGCAGGCCACGAAGACGTGCCAGCAACGCCGCGCCGATGGCCGCGATCACCAGGGCGATCTTGACGAGCAACGCCAGACCGTAGCCGCTGTCCCACAGGGACCGTAGGCCGTCGAGCAGGCCAACCGCGGACAACGTGCCGGTCAGCACAGCGGCCACGGCCAACCACAGCGCCAGCCGCGCGTAGCCGGCGACGACGCGGAGGAGCTCGGCACGTGTGGTGTCCCGTGATTGCCACAGGAGCGCAACGACCGCGGCCAGAGACCCTACCCACCCACCTGCGGTAACCAGATGGGCGAAATCCATTACCGTCCCGAATGCGCCGCGGAACGCCGCCGCGTGCGCCTGCCCGGACCACAGTGCGGCCGCGCCCACCGTCAACGCCAAGGACCACCAGCGCCGCTGTGGCAGACCGGTCAAGGCCAGGGCCACGGCGAGCGCGCCGGCCACGCCCGTACTGAGGAGCCAGGGCCGCGTCAGCACGGCCGGGCCGCTCTGGGCGTCGGGGACCAACGAGGTGAGACGGCCGAGGGCACCCCCCGCCGCCGACAGCAGCCCGACACGAGCCAACAGCACGAGCAGGCCACGTTGCGCGTCGCCGGTGGCGAGGACGCGCTCGGTGAGTAGCGCCCCGCCGCCCAGCGACAGGCCCACGAGCACCAGCCAACTGGCGATCACGGAGCCAGGCGTAAGCGGCGCCGCTTGCCAAGGCGAGGGCACTGCCCCTTCCGCGTCGCCGACGGCGAACGCGAACTCGCCTGCGGTCGCATGCCCGTCCACCGCCGACTCCACCTGCCACGACGCGACGTACACGCCGTCCTCAAGCGGCGGCAGCGGGACGCGGGACACGCGTCCCTCGGGCTCGAGCAGCACCTCGCCGACCCGCACCCGCCGCTGGGCGGCGTCCCGCAGCACCACCTCCACCGAGCTGCGCACGACCGGCTCGCTGAACTGCAGCGCCACCTCCCGCGGGGGGAACGCCAGTCGCGCACCCTGCGCCGGGGTGTGTTGAACCTGGAAGGCGTGCGCCCACGCGGGCACAGCCGCCACCAGGCACATCGCGGCGCTGAACATGACCGCGAGCGCGGCGCGGGCCAGCATCAGATGGGCGGCCACCCGAAGCGCACGAACAGGCGCGTGAGCGGGCTGAAGAAGATCAGCCACTGGCCGGTGAACAGCAGCACCCCCATCGCCACGAGCACCGCCGCGCCGGCCAGCTCCACGCCCCGGGCTCTGCGCCGCAGCCAGCGCACGATCGGGTCGAGCCGCGACGCCGCCACCGCCAGCCCCACGAACGGCACCGCCAATCCGAGCGAGTACACCGCGAGCAAGGCAGCCCCGATGCCAGCCGACGCGCCGCTCGCCGCCAGCGTGAGGATGCCCGCCAGCACTGGGCCGATGCAAGGCACCCAACCCACCGCAAACGCCATCCCTAGCGGCATCGCGCCGGCCGGACCAGGTCGGATTCGTGACAAGTCCAACCGGAGCTCGCGCTGCAGCAGCGGGATCCGGATCACGCCCGCCACGAGCAGCCCCATCACCACGATCATGACCCCGCCGACGCGGGACAGCAGCTGGCGATGACCCAATAGCACCCCGCTCAGCGCCGACGCGGTCGCCCCCAGGGCGTGAATACCGCCCCAAACCCGGCGACGAACAGCAGGGCGGTCCACAGCGCCCGCGTACGCGACGGCTGGCTGCCAGTCACGGTTTCAGCGCTCGCGCTGCTGATGTAGGAGACGTAGCCGGGCATGAGTGGTAGGCAGCATGGCGAGGTGAACGACAGCAGCCCGGGCCGCGAATGCGAGCGCAGCGAACCCCGCCAGCCGCATCCTAAACTCCTATCAGTCGCGGTAGGTCGACAGTCGCTGGCGCAAGAAGGCTGTCGAGTGCCGCGATGTCCCCATCGTCTCAGTGAGCGACGAAGTGGAGGAGCGCGGCGTTACGGTCCTTGGGCATGCATTGCAGAGGCAATAGAGGGCGAGCGTGGTTACGGACACGATCCTCGCCTTGGAGCGGCCCGATCAGCACCCGGCCAGCAACGGCGTTGGTTCATGCCATCGCTCCCATTCTCCTCATGTCCCTCACGCTTCTGACACAGCTGCAACTACAGCTTATCGTAGAGTGTTCCGCCTTTTAGCCGACCGTTGTCGTCATGTCGTTACCGAGAGGCCACCACTCCTGGCTGGGCCATGCGCTCTCCGGGACGCAACGCACTCGGGGCAGGTGTAAAGACTGCGTCGTTATGAGCCCCATTGCGGACATCGCGCTCAGGGCGCGTGGGGCCTGGACACGAGAGCGATCCAGCGCTGGCAGCCGACCCCCCCACTGCTAGCGTATGACCGAGATGGCTACTAGTGCCGATCGTACTATGCGTCGTCCTTCAAGGGACCCGGACGCCGAGTACGTGATCGAGCTCCAAAGGGTATCGAGGTGGTATGGAGCGACGTTGGCGCTCGCGCCTCTGTCGCTGCGGCTGGGGCGATCGACCCTGACGCTGGTCCACGGAGTGAACGGGTCGGGCAAGACGACGCTGTTGCGGGTGCTTGGCGGGCTGTTGACTCCGTCGAGCGGGACACGGGTGGGGCATGGCGCCGCGCTGTATCTGCGGTCGGGTGACGGGGCGAGGCGCGCGCAGCGCGTGGACCAAGCCGTCCGGTTCGCGGTCTGCCTGGGCTCACCTCTTGCTCGTGTAGAGGATGTCGTCCGCGCGACGGGTCTGGAGACGGTGATGGGCAGGCGCGTCGCGACGCTTTCGTCGGGACAGCGGGCACGGGTGACGCTGGCGGTGGGGTTGGCGGTCAGCCCGGCGCTGCTGTGTCTGGATGAGCCAGCCGCGCATCTCGACGAGGAAGGGATCGGTTTCTTGCGGCAGGTCGTCGACCTGCTGCGGGAGCGCGGGAGCGCGGTCGTGGTCGCATCGCAGACCGCGACGTCCGGGCTCCTTGCCGGTGCGGACGCCTGTCTGGTGCTCGACGGCGGGCGGCTGGTGGGTCGGGCATGAGTATGGCGCCGCTGCTGCGTGTCACCGCTCGGGACGTCGCCGTCGAGGTGGCCGGCCGTCATCTGACGGTGACCGTGCTGCCGTTCGTGACCGCCGCGGCGCTGCTGGCTGGTCTGGGGTTCGGGCCGGACCCGGAGGTGCTGCGGGCGGTTGCGCCCGGGCTGCTGTGGCTGCTCGTGCTGTTCGCGGCGGTGCCGTTGGCACGAGGCGTGGCCGCGGCCGACCGTGAGGACGGCTGCTGGGATCTGCTGCGCGCGCTTGTCACCCCGACCACGCTGCTGGCCGGCAAGGTCATCGCATTGTGGAGTTGGCTGCTCGCGGTGTGGGTGCTGGGCGGGCTGCTTTTTGGCGCGCTTTTCGGCGCCGGGCAGCCAGTCGCCGCGTTGGTCGGCGGGCCGCTGGCGACGTTCGGTGTGGCGATTGTCACGACGCTGTACGGGGCCTTGCTCGGCGCCCGACCGGACGGCGGCGACGGTTTACTTCCAGTGCTGGTCCTGCCCGCGGCGGTGCCACTGCTGCTCGCCGGGACCCAACTGGGCAGTGGTGGCGCGGCAGCGCCATGGTTGGGCCTTCTGCTCGCGTACGACGCCGTGCTGTGGACCGCGACGTGGGCGGTGTTCCCGATCGTGCTGGAGGAGTGACCGCGGATGCAAACCCGCCCGATGTCGCTGCGGCGCCGAATCGAACACCTGGTCGGGGGGATGGCGGCGGTAGCCGGCGTCCAGCTCCTCGTGCTCGGGCTGGCAGTCGCGCCGCCGGATGCGGTGCAGGGCCAGCCGCAGCGGCTGATGTATGTGCACGTGCCCTCGGCATGGGTGGCCTACCTGGCCTTCGGGACGGTCTTGGTGTCCAGCGTGGCCTACCTGGTCCGGCGTGACCTAGCGTGGGACCGCCGTGCCCAAGCGGCCGCCGAGTTGGGGGTCGGTCTGACCGGGCTGGCGATCGTGCTGGGCAGCTTGTGGGGTCGGCCGGTCTGGGGAGTGTGGTGGACCTGGGAGCCGCGCCTGGTCACGACAGCCGTGTTGCTGCTGACCTACGTGGGCTACCTCGCGGTACGCGGGCTGTCCGGCGATGCGCACGTCAACGCGCGGCGGGCCGCGGTCGTCGGGGTCGCCGGGTTCGTCAATGTGCCGGTGGTGCACTTCTCGGTGGTGTGGTGGCGCACGCTGCACCAACCGCCGACGCTGCTGCAGGCCGGCGGCGATCCCCGGATCGCCGCGGTGATGCTCGCAGCACTACTGACCGGGGTTGTGGCGTTCACGCTGGGCGCGCTCTGGTTGTACCTGCGCCGGCTGCGAGCCCTGATGCCGCTGGCTCCACGTGAGGACGGGGAGGCTGTGCCGGTGCTGGAGGTCACGGTGACGCGAGGGGCGCCACGGTGAGTGGGTGGGCCTGGGTGTTGGTCGGGTACGTGCTGACCGGCGCGGCGTGGGCGGGGTACGCGTGGTGGGTGGCGCGGGGACTGCGGAGGCCGCGGTGAGACCGGCACACAGGGTGGTCCTGCTGGCGGTCGTGGCGATCGGCGTGCTCGGGCTGCTCGCCGCCTCGGGTCTAGGGAACAGTCTCGTGTACTACCGCACTCCCAGCGAACTCGCCGCCCAGCCGGGAGGAAGCGCCCAGCGGGTGCGGCTGGGTGGCTTGGTCGCGCGCGGCTCGGTCCGCCAAGAGGGCCAAAGCGTCCGGTTCGTGCTCACCGACGGCGCGGCCGATGTCACGGTCTTGCACCGCGGCGACCCGGGTGGAGTGTTCCAGGAAGGCCAAGGCGCGCTCGTCGAGGGCACCTACGCCGCGGACGGGGTGTTCCGCTCCGACGTGTTGATGGTCAAACACGACAACACCTACCAGCCTCCATCAGAGGTGGCCCGGCGGAGCGCGGAGCGCGGTCCCATCCCGGAGGGATCTGTGTGAGGGCTGTGCTGGGGCAGTTGGGGCTGTCGGTCGGGTTCGCGGCCGCGGTTGGCGGAGTCGCCTGGTGGCTGCTGGCGGCTCGCGGTGGCCAGCGGGCCAAGGCAAACGCCCGGCTGGCGACCCGCATGATGTTCACTGGAGCGCTGGTGGCGTGCGCGGCGCTGGTGTGGGCGCTGGTAACTCACGATTTCAGCGTCCGATACGTGGCTGAAAACGGCGGCCGTGCCGTGCCGCTGTACTACACGGTGATCAGCCTGTGGGCGGCCTTGGAGGGCTCGATCCTGCTGTGGCTGGCGGTGCTGACCGGCTTGGCGCTGCGGTGCATGCGCACGGTGCACCCACGGGCGGTGGGGTTGCAGCCATGGGCGATGGCCACGTTGTGCGGGGTGGCGGTGTTCTTCTTCGCGCTGGCGTTGTTCGGAGCTAACCCCTTCGAGCTGGTCAGCCCGGTGCCAGCTGACGGGCCGGGGCCAAACCCGCTGCTACAGGACCACCCCTTGATGGGCGCGCACCCGCCGCTGCTCTACCTGGGCTATGTCGGGATGGCCGTGCCGTTTGCCTACGCGGTTGCGGCGCTCGTCACGGGGTCCACGGGACGGGCGTGGGTGCTGGTCACCCGCCGGTGGACGTTGTTCGCATGGACCTGCCTGACCGCCGGGATCATCCTCGGCGGCTGGTGGTCCTACGAGGTGCTCGGCTGGGGTGGGTACTGGGCCTGGGATCCCGTCGAGAACGCCTCGATCGTGCCCTGGTTCACCGCGACCGCGCTGCTGCACTCGGTGATGGTGCAAGAGCGCCGGGCGACGCTGCGGGTGTGGAACCTCGCGCTGGCGGTGGCGACGTTCGTGCTCGTGTTGGTCGGGACGTTCTTGACGCGCAGCGGCGTGATTGCCAGCGTCCACTCGTTCACGCAGTCGGCCGTGGGGCCGATGCTGCTTGGGTTCATCGCTGTGGTGCTGCTGGGCGCTGGCGGGTTGTTCGTGTGGCGGGCCGACCGGCTGGGCCCGGACGAGGGTCTGGACGGGGTGCTCTCCCGCGAGGCGGTGTTTCTGGCGAACAATGTCATCCTCGTCGGGTTAGCCTTCACGGTGCTGATCGGTACGGTGTTCCCGCTGCTGCTGGAGGCGGTCAACGGTCAGCGGGTTAGCGTCGGCGCCCCGTATTTCAACCGTATGGCGGTTCCGCTGGCGCTGGTGCTGGTGGTGCTGATGGGCGTCGGCCCGCTCGTGCCGTGGAATCTGGCCGACCCCAGGGCCCTGGGCCGCCGCCTAGTAGGTCCCGCTGGGGTCGGGCTTGCGGTCGTCGCCGCGCTCGGGTTGGGCGGGCTGCGCGGACTGGCGGCCTTGGCGGTCTTCGGGTTGGCGGCGTTTGTGCTGGCCACGATCATCGTCCAGTTCGCCGAGGGGATCTACGCGGCTCGTGCCTCCACCGGAGCGGCCTGGCCCCGCGCCGCGTTGGTGGCCGTGGGCCGTCGGCGGCGGCTCTACGGCGGGCTGATCGTGCATGCCGGTGTGGTGCTCGCGGCGGTCGCGATCGCCGCGTCGCACGCGTACGCCTATGAGGGTCAGCGTGAGCTGCGCGTCGGCGAGTCGTTCACGGTCGGCCCTTATCGCGCCGAGCTGGTCGGCGTTGAGCAACGCTCGAGCCCTCGCAAGAACTCGCTGGTCGCACGGGTTGCGCTGTCCCGTGGCGAAGCGAGCTACGGGGTGCACGAGCCAAGCTTGAGCTTCTACCCGAGCACGACCGACGCGATCGGCACCCCCTCGGTCCAGACCCGCCTGGGCGAGGACGTCTATGTGACTCTGCCGGCCATCGACGCCCAACGCGGTGTGGCTACGGTTAGAGTGACCGTCAACCCGCTGGTGGTCTGGCTGTGGGTCGCCGGGTTCGTGATGGTCGCGGGCGCGCTGCTGGCCGGCTGGCCCTCGCCTCGGGCACCCTGGCGCGCACGCCGCCGACCCGTTCGGAGATCTGAGGTCGCGCCGGCCGCCGAGGCGGTGCGCCAGTGAGGCGCGCGTTGCTGATCGGCGTGGCCGTGATATTGCTGGCCGCTGCCGGGCTTGGGCTGTGGCGAGCGGCGACCACTCCCGCCCCCGCGGATGCGCAGGCTCAGGTTCAACGGGTCGCGGCGACGTTGCGCTGCCCGACCTGTCAGAACCTGTCGGCCGCCGACTCGCCGTCGAGGGTCGCGGCGAGCATGCGCGCGATCATCGGTGAGCAGCTGGGCCAGGGCCGCACCCCCGACCAGGTCCGGCGGTTCTTCGTCGACCGCTACGGCGAGTGGATCCTGCTGTCACCTCCGACGTCTGGCCTTGCGGTCGCCGTGTGGCTCGTGCCGCTCCTCGCCGTCGCCGCGGGCGGGGTGGGCGCGCTGCGCTTCGCCCGTGCCGACACGCGACGGCACGACGCGAAGGTCGATACCGGGGCTATGCGGCGAGCCGAGTGGGCCTATGACGCCTTTGTGGCGCACGACATGGCCGCCGCGGGGTCGCGACCTCCAGGATCGTCGCTCGTCCCTCCCGGCGACTTGCCGTGGGCGAGCACTCCAGAGGGCGAGGCGCTCGAGGCCGCGCTCGTCTCGCTGCTGTCGGTCCGGACCGACACGCCAGCTGGCCAGCCCGTCGACCCCCGTACCGACAGGCGTGCCCTGGCCCGCGTCGCCGTCGCACTCGGGGAAGCCGAGGCCGCCGAGCGGTCACCCGACCCGCCCCTTCCCGCCCCCGGCGGCTCCCGGCCGGACCGCCGCCGCCTCAGTTGGACGGCCAGCAGCCTCGCGTTCCTCACGCTGGCCGGCCTGCTGCTCGCCACGAACCTCGCCCCACGGGGCGCCGGGCTGCTCGTGTCCGGCAACCTGCCGCCGCGAACTCCGCAGGATGCTGAGCAGGCGATCGCCGCCTACCGCCGCGAGCTGGCCACTGACCCAGCCAACACGCAGGTCCGCGTGTCGCTGGCCGCCACGCTGCTGGCCCAGGACCAGCCCCGCGAGGCCGGCCGCGAGCTCGCCCAGGTGCTCAGGCTCGAGCCGGACAACGCCGAGGCACTGCTCTACTCGGGGATGATCGCCGCCCGTTCGGGCAATGCCGACATCGCCCGCGTCGCCCTCCAGCGCTTCCTGGACATCGCGCCAGATCATCCGGCCGCGCCTATGGCCCGCCGGCTGCTCGCAGGAGGGCAGCAGCCGTGAACCGCGCGGTACCGGCTGTCGCGGCGCTAGCGCTGCTGACCGGCTGCGCGCCAGCGCCACGCGCGGTGGTAAGCCCCGTGGCCGATCAGGCTCGGGTCGGGCTCACCGAGTGGCAGATCGCCGTCGCGCCCCCGGCCGCGCTGCCCGGCCAGATCACGCTGAACGTCACCAACGCCGGCTCCACCGCTCATGACCTGAGGGTCGACGGCGCCATCGAGCCGGCCTCGGTGCCCGTCCTGGAACCCGGGCAGACCGCCACACTCACCGTCCAAGCCAAGCCAGGTGGTGATCTCAGGCTGTGGTGCGGCGTGCCGGGACACCGCCAGGCGGGCATGGATGCCATGGTCCAGGTGACGGAAGGCGCCGGCACGTGAGTCCCGATCGCGTCGCGATGAGCTCCTCCGCGCGGCCGGAGGCTCCGGCGCCGCCTGAGGACCGTTCCCGGCGACGGTGGCCCCGACTGTTGCTGCTCGTGGCCCTTGTCGCCGGC
>Ga0187893_10006209_pt1 | contig 20643 bp, 13 predicted proteins | sample MA1701074metaG_FD_139574 | JGI IMG/M metagenome (GOLD analysis project Ga0187893, IMG submission 139574) | White microbial mat communities from a basaltic lava cave in the Kipuka Kanohina Cave System on the Island of Hawaii, USA - MA170107-4 metaG ...
ACTTTGGAGTGCGGTGACTTGTCACCGCTTTCGTGAGGGGACTTGTCGCCGTCGATGGGGGCGAGCGCTTGGAATACTTCCGAACCGCTGAACGCGGTTCTGCGTTGCCGACAAGTCGGCAACGCGATTAGAGCGGCGACAAGTCGCACGCACTCCAAAAGCCGGCCGTCGGCCCTCCGCTTCAGCCCGCTCCTGCGCCCAGATTTCTTCACTTTCCATGTAACGAATCCACTCCAAGGGAACAGAGCTAGGTATCATGAAACGTCTCATGCTCCTGGCGCCGGCTGTTCTCGGCCTGGCGGCTTCTTTGCGCGCTCAGCCTACTGTGTTTACCTACAGCGGCCGGTTGACGGACGGGGGCAGCCCGGCCACGGGAACTTACGATTTACGATTCGCGATTTACGACTCAACCAATCAGACCGTGACGCTCGGAACCAATCAACAACCCGGCGTCCCGGTCAGCAACGGACTGTTCACGGTGGGGCTCGATTTTGGCGCGAACGCTTTCGACGGCAGTGATCGATGGCTGGAGATCCGTGTGCGGACGAATGGAAGCACGGGGGCATTCCAGACGTTGAGTCCGCGGCAGCAAATCACCTCTGTGCCCTACGCCATCTTTGCCCGTACCGCCTCGAACATCGTCAATGGCGCGGCCGTAAGGAGCCTGAACAATCTCAGGGACAACGTGACGTTGGCACCGGGCGCGAATGTGGCGATTGTGCCGAGCGGCAACTCTCTCATCATTAGCGCCGGGAACGCTGGTGGCAGCGGCATCTGGTCACCAAACGGAACCAACACTTACTTCAACTCCGGCAATGTGGGGCTGGGCACGGCCAATCCGGCGAGCCGACTGGACATTTTCGGTGCGCAGGACGCGATGCGCATCACCGGCTACCAACCGCTCCTTACCCTCCGCGATTCGAACAGCGCCAACCAGCGCGGTGTGATCCAGAGCGTGGCGGGTGGCTTGAATTTCTTTTCCGAGAATTATCTGAACGCTGCGAATCCGCTGGGCTACTTTCGGCTGGATGGCAGCGGCCGGCTGGGCATCGGCACCGCCACTCCAACCAGGCCGCTGGAGATCGCCAGCGGCGGCTTGCGATTCTCCTCCAACGGCGGGGATATTGATTTCACTGAAGTGGCCGACGTCACCGCGTGGTCAGCGGGAGGGGGAAGTGGTCTGCCTATATTCCGTGCTCACGTCGGAGTCGTGCCTCAACTGCGGTTTGCGGTGATGGACAATGGTGACGTGAAGTTGGGCACCAATGCAAACCTCTACGCTCCCGCCAGCGAGGAGAATTTGCGTATCGTGCGCGGAAGAGTCAATGAGGACGCAAGCGCCCCGCTCGGATGCTGTTTTTCGGTAGCTCATCCTCTCAGCGCCGCTTACGACATTACTTTCGCTCAACCGTTCTCCGGCCAGCCGATCATCACCGTAACCCCGCTCTATGACGGCTTCACCGCTAACCTTGTGCCCTTGGGTGATCCCAATCGGCAGATCCGAATCGTTACCAAGTATCAAGGCACCTTGAATGGCAGTGCTTTCAACTTTATCGCCATTGGCCCGCGCTAAGGGGGCTCGATCCCGGCAATACCTGTAATCATGAAGAAGACAAAAGAGAGAATGAAGAGTGGAAACACACTTCTGGCCATCACTGCTGTAGTATGCTTCGCCGCTGTTTCCATTCGCGCCCAGAACTTCAGCATTGATTGGTTCACCATCGACGGCGGTGGCGGCGCGAGCACGGGCGGCGTGTATTCCGTCAGTGGCACCGTTGGCCAGACAGATGCCGGTGTCATGGCCAGCCAACAGTTTTCCATCATCGGCGGATTCTGGAGCGCGGTACATCTGATTCAAACACCTGGTGCTCCCCTCCTCCGCGTCGAGAGACTCGCAGCCGGTGGCACCCGCATTTTTTGGGCGCGTCCAGCGGAACATTTCGTTTTGGATCAAACGACGGTGCTGGCGCCAGCGCATGGCAACACGCTCTGGGCGCAGGTGCCGTTCCCGTATCACACCAACGCGACGGAGATTTCGATCACCAGCCTGCCTGCGGGGAAAACATTCTACCGGCTGCGCCGTCTGTAGGGCAAAAAAAGAGGACGTTTCATGAAGCAAACTGTTTTGCTCCTGCTGACCGCGCAACTGGCCCACGCCGCGGGCGGGCCGGGCAATGCGCTGCAACTCGACGGCGTGGATGACTACGTTTCTGTGCCGCACAGTACAGCGCTCAATGCTTACCCATTGACGGTGACGGCTTGGGTCAAGACGAGTCAGGGCAGCGGAACGGGTATCTTGATCAGCAAGGCGCAAGCGGCCGGGCCGGCCGGGATTCGTGGGTGGCAGGTTTTTCTCCAGAATGGAAACGTGGGCGCATTTTTCAGAGTGGGCACCGCGGCTTTCGTTCCCAACGTCACAGGTGGAGCAGTGGCCGACGGTGCGTGGCATCACCTCGCATTCGTGGTGGATGCGAGCGGTGGAAAAATTTATGTGGATGGCGCGCTAACGAACTCACGTTCCTGGACGGGGACAGCGGGAACGCCGGTTGGCACGTCGGACATGTTTATCGGACGCCGCACTGAGACGGGTTCGGCCGACTTCTTTTCCGGCAGGCTTGAAGAAGTGACGGTGTGGAACGCAGCACTCAGCCCGGCGCAGATTCAAGCCAACAAGAATCGAAGTCTTACGGGCGCCGAAGCCGGACTGATCGCCTATTATCAATGTGATGAAAGCGGCGGCACATTTTTGATCGACAGCGCACCAGCCAGCCAGGGCAACCACGGCACACTGCTAAATGGCCCGTCCTTCTTTCCGTCCGGCGTGCTGCCTTTCACGCCTGCGGCAGAGACATTGCCCGCCAGCGGCATTGGCGGAACGACCGCCACATTGAACGGCGCGGCCAATCCCGAAGGCACCAATACAAGCGCGTGGTTCGAATGGGGCACGACAGACAATTTCGGAAACATCACCTCATCACAATCACTTGGCGGCGGCACGAATCGCGTCAACTTCAGCCAAGGCTTGGCCGGCCTCGCCGTCAATACTACTTACTATTTCCGGGCCGTGGCGTCGAATCGTCTGGGCGTTACCCTGGGTGCTGACGAAAGTTTCACGACGCTTGCATTGGCTCCGCCTACGGTGCAGACGCTGCCAGCCACTGCCACCGGGCTAATAACGGACACGCTCAATGGCGTGGCTAATCCTGGCGGCACGAACACCAGCGTTTGGTTCGCATGGGGCACGACGACGAATTACGGGAACACGACTTCCGCGCAACTCGTCGGCACTGGCACGAGCGACACAAACTTCAGTTACGTTCTCGCAGCAGTCAGCGGCGGCCTCACGTATCATTTCCGCGCGGCGGTCTCGAACAGTCTCGGTGTGGCCTTCGGTGCCAATCAAAGTTTTGTCCCGTCGATCTTCGCCGACATCGGCGCGGGCTTGCCGGGGATCATTCGTCCGCCCAACTATTTGGGGTACTGGCAGCGGTCGGCGGCGTGGGGCGATTACGACAACGATGGACGGCTGGACATTGCTCTGTCAGCCACGAACCCAATCACCACGATTTGGCGCAACACGGGCGCGGGATTCACCTACGCGACTCGTGTCCCCCTGGGTTACTCGCCACTATCCTGGACGGATTTCAACAACGATGGACATCTGGATTTGGCGGCGAGTGGTGGTCTTATAAGAAACACCAATGGCGGTTTTGACGTAATCAGCGTTCCGTTCGCGCTGCCAGCTGGATACGAGCTGGCCGGCGGCTGGCCGGTTTTGCAGGACTTCAACAACGATGGGCGACGGGATTATCTCCTCTCGACTTACATCATTGACACCAGCGGCACACAATTCAAGCAGGCCACGTTGCTCTCGTTGAATGGGAGCGCCGGCTTCTTCCCCACGACAAACCATCCGGTCGGCGCGGCCGGGCCGTTGGCCTGGGGCGATTTCGACAACGACGGGCGGGTGGATGTCGCCGTGACCGGATTCATCGACCAGCCCGTGAGCGGAAGACTGGCCGAAATCTGGCGCAACACGGGCAACGGTTTCACCAACGTGCAAGCCCGTTTGCCCGGCGTGGTCAACGGCTCGGCAGCGTGGGGCGATTACGACAACGATGGCCGGCTGGATTTGCTGCTCACCGGGATGACGGAGTCCAACAACGTGCAGATACCCATCAGCCAAATCTGGCGGAACACGGGCGCTGGGTTCTCCAACATTCAAGCCGGCTTGCCCGGCGTCTCCATCGGTTCGGGCGAATGGGGCGACTACGACAACGATGGGCGCCTGGATATTTTGCTCGTGGGCAAGACCAATCACACCACCCAGGCTGGCGGGACCATTTCCCAGTTGTGGCGGAACAGCGGCGCGGGTTTTGTTCGAGTGCCGGACTTCGGCGTGCCGGGAACCTGCGGCGGCACTGCCTCGTGGGGCGACTACGACAACGATGGGCGGCTCGACATTCTGCTTGTCGGTTACACCAACTGGATTGCCAATCAAGTCCAAGGCCGCTTTTACCCCACTGGGGCCGTGAGCCAAGTCTGGCGAAACTTCACTCCGCTGGCGAACACCCCGCCCGACGCACCGGGTGGACTCTCCGTGTCGCTCTCGAACCAGACTGCCATCTTTAGTTGGAACGCCGCGAACGACGCGCAAACGCCAGCCGGCACATTGAGCTACAATCTGCGAATCGGGACAAGGCCTGGCGGCGGCGAAATTGTTTCTGCTCTCGCGCTGCCCTCGGGCCGGTTGCAAGTGCCCGGGCCGGGGAACGCAGGATTTCTCCTCAGCCGAAGCATCGCTGGTTTGCCATTCGGCATACCGTTGTACTGGAGCGTGCAGGCCGTGGATTCGGCGTTCGCTGGCTCCGCCTTCGCTTCGGAACAAACGTTGACGATTTACACGACACTCACGCCGCCCGGCGGCAGCACGAACAACGTCCCCGGCGACACCAATGGGGATGGCATCGTGAGCGGCGCCGAACTGAACGTCGTCCTCACGAATTATTTCTCCACCAGCCCATGGCTCAAAATGACCAACGTCGCGGGACTCGGCGGCACGAACGTGACCTTCGCACTTACGAACGATCTGGCCGGCGCGTTCAGCGTGGAATACACGACCGACTTTCTGAACTGGTTTTTCCTCGGATCCGCGACGCCGCACTACGACTTCACTGACACCAACGCACCCGCCGCACCGCAGCGCAATTACCGCCTGCGCTGGCCGTAAGTGATTGCACAAATCTAACGCGGCATGCCTGACCAACTTGTTAATCCTGGGCGCCGCCAATCACAGAGAGGGCGGCGAAGTCAATTCTCTTGAGTTTGCTGATCGGAGTGGTTTATTTCCCATCGTCATTCCGATTGATTGAGCGGCGAAGCAGGCGTAGTAACCATCGCTGGAAACATCCTCGGCACCTGGAATAATGACGTGAGAGTATGAAATCGATAATCCGCCCCATCACTGCCTGTCTGCTATTCGCCTGCGCGGTCTCGGCACAGGACAACCTTGAGCTACTCCGACGCGAACTCGAAGGATTGAAGAGAAGAGTCACGGCGCTGGAAGAAGAGAACAGCAAACTCAAACAACACTTTGAGGTCGATCGACTCATCGTGAAGAAGGAACTCATCGTGTCGGACACCGGACTTCCCTGGGAGAAGGGCTTTGAAGCGCACCAGATTCCCCGCGGGATCTACGCCAAGTCGCTGGGGGAGGGGACTGGCGGACTTTGGGTCCGCAGCCGGCTGATCAAAGGCGAGATTGATGATCCTTTTGACGATCGCTTTCATGCGATCGAAAGAGACGGCACGATGCGGCGCGCGCCAGGGCATATTTCGTGGAACGTGTGGATTGACGGCGCTTGGAGGCAGATGGCGATTATCCAGGGCGAGGGACTTGAGCTTTCTGAATTGCCGCTCCGCGAGTGGACGGGTGGAAGTCACCCTGGCCGGATCCGTTTCCAGACTTTCCGGCCGCGGCACGGCGAGCCGCTGACGGACGCGGTGATGGGACAGGGGAAAATGTCCATTGGAGGCGGAGGCTATGGCGGCGGAGGATTGCCCTATCCCAGCGAGGTTCTGCAACTCTGGGGCGGCGAAATGCGGCAAGCGTCGATTCCAACGCCAGCGGCGCCAACGGTTCTGAACGACGATGGCTCCGGTGAGCATCAGTATGCCCTCATCGCCATCGGGGTTCAGGGGCGTCGCACTGCTGCCTCAAGCGCCGCGAAGGCCAGAGGCCGGGCGACCCTGCGCTGGGACAGCGTCAATGGCGCCGACGCCTACATTGTCGTCCGCAACGGAAGCGAAATCGCCGGGCCTTTGCGCATCGAGGGAGCGCAGAAAGTATGGACGGACAAGATTGCTCCGTGAGCTGATGCCTCTTTATGGGTACACTCAAAGCGCTTGCAGTTCGAGAACTTGCTACTCGTGCGGTCTGTTCGCTGATGTCCTCACATTCCGGGCCGTGTTCTATTTGGTTGGCGCCGGGGAAATACCGGAAGCCTGCGCGCTACCGAGGGCAGCAATCTCGCTCTCGTCCATCGTGTAGTTGCGGACCTGCACGCTGTTGAGGTAGGCCGGTTGGGAATCCCCGTCTTCATCGGCGAACAGAGCGACGACCGAAGCCAGGGAATAGCGACCGTCGAATTCCGTCAACGACAGCGGTTGGATGGCAAACAGCACACCATCGATATACTTGCTCATGGTCAACGCGCCGACGTCAACGGCGACCGCGATTCGGTGCCACTGTCCCGGGAGTAGCACGCCGTCGCCGCTGTAATTTCCGAGGCTGCCAATTACAGCCAGGTCTCCAGTGAACTTGATGAACAAGTCTGCGTTGCCGGTATTCTCCGGATCGGTCTGAAGCAACGCCAGCCATGGTTCCTTTCGGACGTTCGGGATCAGCAGGTCCATGATCAATGTCCACTGATTGACGCGGGTGGAGCTCTCGCCGCCGTTTGGGATCGCACCATGCGGCATGCTCAATCCGATACCGGGGGTGGAAGCGCCGGCAAAACGCAGGATGTGCGCCGGAGTTCCGTTGATGTCGGAGACGCCAAAGGCCGTCGTGGTACCGAACTGGCAGGCGCGCTGACTGGCGCCGGTCGAACCATCAAGATATTGCAAGGGAAGTCCGATCGTCGCCACAAGGTTGCTTTGGTTGAAATCCCATTGACCTGTGACGCTGCGCTTTTGAGAAAGTGCTTTGGTGACGAATCTCCAGGCGCTGGTGACGGTCGTCGTTCCAGTTGGGTAGGTGAGGACTACTGTGTTCGTGATGTTGGTGAGAGGCGAGCCCGGGTGATAGCTGATGGTCGTTTGCGTTCCAGATCGAGACATCTCCGGCGTTACCGGACGGCCGTTGAGCAGGAGTTGAACACCTTCCCGCCGTAGGGGACTTCTCCCGTCACTAACGATGGCCTGAACGATGGAATCCGTGGGCACTCCGAAAGTGTTGTCGGCCGGCAACGTGGCCTCCACAAAGGGATAATCGGGCAGATCATTGGTGGGGAATCCTCGCGCTGTCGGGCCGCCGAGCAGCTTGACCTCGACGTCGCTCAGCGTACGATTGCGAAACTGGAGACTGTTAAGATACCCGACACGCGATTCACCGTTCGGGTCATGGAACAGGTTGAACGATGGCCCCAGCGACCAGCGACCGTCACGGCCCTGGCTCAACGTCTGGCGGCCGGCCTTCACGCCATTCACATATTTCGAAACGGTCGGGACGCGCTGACTGACATCCACGGCCAACACCAGGCGATGCCACACGCCGGCGGAAAGATTCCCGGCGTAATCGCCGATGGTGCCAATACCGTTGGCCGGGCCGACGTAAAAATCGGCATCTCCTGTGTTGTCGGTTTGGAACAGCGAGCGAAACGCGCCTGACGACGAAGGTGGAAAGAAAACATCCATGAGAACCGTGTATTGATTGACCCGATCACCCTCGCCGTTCGGGTCGGCGCCATGGGTCAACTGATAGCCCATGACTGGTGAGGTCATCTGCGGAAAACGCATCACCTTCGCGACCTCGCCTCCGATGGCGGGCAGTCCGAAACTCGTCGTCGTGCCGAACGCAGTGCCCTTGGCCGTTGCGCTGTCCACCCCGTCCATGTATCGCAATGGAGCACCGATGGTGGCCCGTAAATCGCCGGCTTCAAAATCCCACTGCCCCGTGACCGCGCCATGAGAAACTCCATACAACAATTGCGTTCCGAGAATGACCAATGCGATCCGTTGTTTCATGCGACGCGACCGTTCAGGCTATGACAGATTTACCGGGTCGATGTCCACGGACAGCGTCACGTCATCAGGCAACTCCAGCGTTTCGATCAGCGCGGAGAGGTGGCGGCTCAATCCGCTCATCTGGCGGGTGCGCAGCATCAGTTGGTAGCGGTAGAAGGATTCGGCGCGGGCCAGTGGGGCGGGGGCTGGACCGGCGATGACAAGGTCGGAGGGCAGGAGGGAAAGAGAAAGAGGGGGCAGGGGAGCGGAAGGTTTTTGTTCCAAACCAAGTAACAGCTCATCCGTCTCCTTTACTCCCTTGCTCCCTTTCTCCTTTGCCTTCCCACGGCGTTCCAACTCGGTCCGCACGTGTTCCGCCGAGAAGCGAACTTTCTCTTCGTTGCGTCCCTTGAGCATCAGCAGCGCGATGCGGCCCACGGGGGGATACTTCAACTGCTCGCGGAATTCGATCTCCTGGTCGTAGAAGCCCGCGTAGTCGTGGCGGCGCGCGTATTGGATGGCGGGATGAAAGGGCGTGAAGGCTTGCACGAACACTTCGCCTTCCACGTCGCCGCGGCCGGCGCGTCCGGCCACTTGCGTGAGCAGTTGGAAGGTGCGTTCGCCCGCGCGGAAGTCGGGGATGTGCAGGCTGAGATCCGCGTAAATAATGCCGACGAGCGTGACGTTGGGGAAGTGCAGGCCCTTCGCAATCATCTGCGTGCCGACGAGGATGTCGATCTTGCCGGTGCGAAAGTCGGTAAGGATGCGGCGGTAGTCGTCCTTGCGCTTGAGCACGTCGGAATCCATGCGCTTGATGCGCGCGTGAGGAAAAAGTTTTCCGAGAGTGTCTTCGACTCGCTCGGTGCCAAGACCAGAATAGCGGATGGCCGGGTTCGCGCACTTTGGCTCAGGGCAGGCGCGTGGTGCCGGCTCGGCATGGCCGCAGATGTGGCAGAGCAATTTTTGCGCGGCGCGATGGTAGGTGAGTGACACGCTGCAGTTTGGGCACTCCGCCACGTAGCCGCATTGCGGGCATTGCAGCGAGGTGGACCAGCCGCGGCGGTTCAGGAAAAGAATGACCTGCTCGCATTTCTCCAGGCGCTGGGTGATGGCTTCCTTTAGTTCCTGCGAGAAAATCTGCACGCCTTTGCTCTTGCGGTTCTCCTTTCGCATATCGATGACGCGCACGATGGGCATGCGCTGGTCGTCCACGCGCGAGGGCATTTCCAGGAGCGTGTATTTCCCGCGCTGAGCGTTGTAGAAGCTCTCCATCGACGGCGTGGCTGAGCCGAGCACGACGACCGCGTCTTCCATCTGGCCGCGCACCACCGCGACATCGCGCGCGTGGTAGCGCGGCGTTTCCTCCTGTTTGTAGGAATGTTCGTGCTCCTCGTCCACGATGATCAGACCGAGCGGATCGACCGGCGCAAAGATGGCCGAGCGAGCGCCGATGACAATGCGGGCGCGGCCCTGGCGAATCTTGTGCCACTCGTCGTGTCGTTCGCCCGCGGAAAGGTGGCTGTGCAGCACGGCGACGAGCGTTTGAAGTTTGCCGGAGCTGAACCGCGCCTTGAACCGCTCGACCGTTTGTGGCGTCAGCGAAATCTCCGGCACGAGCACGATGGCGCCTTTGCCCTGATCGAGCGCGTGAGCGATGGCCTGAAGATAAACTTCGGTCTTGCCAGAGCCGGTGACGCCATGAAGGAGAAAGGTGTGTTGGGTAGCACCCGCGTCTCGCAGGTTGGATTCGGCGTCCCGCCGAATCCCGCTGTGCGTTGGATTTACGCGATGGGCCGCCCGGTCGCCGGGCATCCAGATCCAAGGATAATCCTCCGTCGGCCTGACAAGCCCGATCACTCGCGGGTTGTTCCAGATATAGTTCCATTTCTCATGCAAGTCAGACTCCGAGCGGATCATCCGGTCAAATGATTCGTCCTGCCAAACGGGGCCGGAGCGTTGCATCACCTTGTTCACTTCGTGGGCCGAGAACGACTTGATGCTGTGCAACAGCTCAGACAGCGAATAAACGCCCGTTTTGCCCGCTGGGTGGACGGGCAGCGGCTGGATGAGCAAGTGAACATGATCGGGCATCACGCAGGCGAGGTGACACTTCACCTTCTTGCCGTGCCAGAAGTGGCAGGCAGCGAGAACCTGGTCGCGGGCGGATGCACTCAGCTTCAAATGATCATGAGTCTGCCAGGTAACATGATAGGTACGACCTAGAATTTCGATGTGGGGCAGTCGACGCTGGCGGATGGTGGGTTCGGTGATCGCAGGAGGTGCGGAAGAGGATTTCGGCGGGACGCCGAAATCGGCCCGCGAGACGCGGGCGCTACCTGGAGCGTCCATTGCTTTCGTGATCGCTCCCAAGGCGCGGGCCTGCTCCGGGTTCAGCGTCAGCGGCTGCGTGGGCAGGATGTGCTCGTTCGCGTAAGGGTCGCGCTCGGAGACTTGCGGGCTGATGGAAACGAGGCCCTTGTCCTCCAGTTTGCGGACCGTTTCGGCGGTCGTGCCGGTGAGGCGGAGCAGTTCCTGGAGCGGCAGTTCACGCCATTCTTCAATGACGTGCCAGACATCCTCCTGGCGCCTGGTGAGCTTGGGCAATTCGCTGGTGCGTGGCACGACACGGACAAAGAGCCGCTCACGCCAGCCAGCCTCCTCCTTGCGCACCGCTTCGGGAAGCACGCTCTTGAGCGCGAGTTCCACCGGGCAACAGTAATAGTCGCCAATCCACCGCGCGAGTTGGAGCACCTTGGGCGTGACCTGGCTTTGCTGGCCGATGATCCTGGCAATCTCGCGCAGGTTGGTGTGCGTGGACTCCTCGATGAGCGACGTGACAACACCCAGCACCTGACGCGGACCGAAGGGCACTTTGACGCGCGAACCGACTTCGATGCGCGCGGCCAGTTCCGGCGGAATCGCGTAATCGAATTCCTTGCGCAGGGCGATTTCGAGAGTGACGCGCGCGATCATCGCGGTTAAGTCTAGCCCCGCGCGTTTGGAGTCCAAGCTTTAGGTGAAGGCACAGCGGAACGACGATCAACCACGGATGGACACGGATAGACACGGATGCGGGACACGGATTTCACAAATTGGCACGAATGCAGAATCTCAATTCGTGAACTTTCGTGGAATTCGTGTCCGCTCGTCCTTATCCGTGTTTATCCGGGTTCATCCGTGGTTTCAAAACGAATCGCTCACTCATGATTGACCTGATCACACGCTACAAGTGGTGGCTGTTCGGGATTATTGTCCTGGGCGGAATCGCGATGTGGGTCAAGGCGTGGCGCAGCTATCGCGAGCATAGCCAGGACACCGTGATTTTGGCGGCGAGCATGAAGTACGGTGTCGATCCCGCGCTGGTCAAGGCGGTGGTCTGGCGCGAGAGCTGGTTCAACCCGAACGCCAAGGGCACGAGCGGCGAGGTGGGTCTGATGCAAATCATGAAGGACACTGCCAGCGACTGGGCTACCGCCGAGCGCTTCACGCTCTATGCCCACTCGCAGCTTTACAATCCTGCGAAGAACACCGAATGCGGCGCGTGGTATCTGCGGCGGTTGCTCGCGCGCTATCGTCACACGGACAACCCGGTGGTGTATGCGCTGGCGGCCTACAATGCCGGGCCGACACGCGTGGCGAAATGGAGCAACGGGATGGCGGCGACGAACAGCGCTGAATTCCTCAATGCGATGGATTTCCCCGGCACCAGGAAATACGTGCGCTCTGTCGCGGAACGGTATCAGCATTACCGAAGGGAGTTCCCACCTAAGAATCGAGCGTGATCGATTTGAGGCACCGTTCCAATTCCTGACGGATTCTCTCTCGCTGCTCGTCCGAAGCTTCTCGCGGCACACGAACCAGCTCGCCCACACTCACCTGGCACCTGGCAAACGGACAGGGGACCTGGAAACGATCCCAGCTTTTCACCCGAATCTTCCAGTTAAGACGGTAAGAGAGAGGCACGATGGGAAGACCTGAGATCTGCGCCAGCGAAATCACTCCGTCTTGCACGACGTAACACGGCCCGCGCGGGCCATCGGGCGTGATGGCGAGATCGTAACCGCGCTCGCTCCAGGTGAGGAGTTCCAACAATGCCTGGCGGCCTCGCCGACTCGTTGACCCGCGCGCGGGCTGGACATTGTTAAGCTCCAGCACACGCGCCAACAGACCGCCGTCCTTGCTGGCGCTGACCATGGCCGCCATGCGTGCCTCGCCTCCGACGCTGCGAATGTAAAGACGGTAGACTTCAAGGCAGAGCGCGAGGCGGTTATGCCAGACGCAGAAGATAACGGGTTGCCGTGCTCCGTTGTTGAGCAGGCGCGAGGTGTCGCGCCACTCGTAGCGGATGGAGATGGAGAGAGCACGAATGACGGCAAAAATCAGTCGGGCCGCGAGGCGTTGGTACCACCTGGGCTTGTGCGGGATAATCACGCCGCTCCGCTGAGGCTTCGAAGGCTTCGACATGGCCTGCGACTGCGACATCAAGCGCCCTTCTTCAGGCTCGCGCGGACCAGGTCCTCGACCGTGCCTTTCGGGCCGAGCACAGCTTGCGACGCGCGAATCGCTTCATGCGCTTCGGGTTGTTTGAAGCCGAGCGCCATCAGCGCGAGCACAGCGTCGTTGATCTTTTGATCGGCGCCGGACAACGCGCGTTGCGCGCTGCTGGCCTCCCACGCGCCCGCCACGCCGATCTTGTCCTTCAACTCAACGACAATGCGCTCCGCGGTCTTCTTGCCGACACCGGAGATTTGCGAGAGCGCCTTCACGTCGCCATTGGCCACCGCGCCGCGCAAGGCGACCGGATTCATTCCGCTCAGAACATTGAGGGCAATCTTCGGGCCGATGCCGCTGACCGTGTTGATAAGCAGGCGGAAGAGTTCGCGCTCGGCAGCGGTCATGAAGCCGTAAAGCACATGGGCGTCTTCGCGGACGGCGAGATGCGTGAGCAGGTGAACTTCACCTCCCGGCGCCGGCAGCTTGTCGAACGAGGAAAGCGGAATGAGCACTTCGTAGCCGACGCCTTGCACTTCCACGATGGCTTGCGTGGGGAGCGCTTCGACGAGTTTGCCGCGCAGAAACGTAATCATCGGCGGGGATTTTGCATGAGAAGCCCAAAGGGCAAAGCTCAAAGCTCAAGAGAAACCTCAACTGCGATTTGAGAAACACCTCACCAAACTTCCCAAATCCAACGCGCGCATCAATCCCCACCACTCCCGCCGTCTCCGCCCCCGCTATCGCCCCCGCCGGAATGCCCGCTCTTCTCGCTGCCGCCGTCCGCGCTCGCGTGCGAACTGGCGCCTGAATCGGATGGCGAATCCCCGGAATCGCTGGCGGCATTGTCTTTCCGTGAACTGCGCGATTGCTGGTATAGCACAAGCACGGCCGCTACGCCGACACCAAAGGCGATCAAGCCGATGAGCCACGGATTCATATCAGACCCTTTTGGGCGCGGTGAGGCTGTAGCGTCCTTGTTCCTGCGCGAAAGTCAGGGCCAGCGCGAGCGCGTCGGCGGCATCGGGCGCGGGCGGCTCCGGCAGGTGCAACAGGCGCTGGACCATTTTGGCAACGGCCGATTTCTGCGCCGCGCCATAGCCGACCACAGCCTGTTTTACTTTGCGCGGCGCGATTTCAAAGATTTCCATCCCGGCTTCCGCGACGGCGACGAGGCCCGCGCCGCGCGCTTCGCCCATGATGAGCGCCGTCTGAAGGTTCTGCGCGTAAAACAAACCCTCGACGACGCACGCGGTCGGTCGATGGTGTTTGAGCACGTCGCGCAGCGATTGCGCGATGTGCAGGAGGCAGCGGGATCGTTCCCAGCCGGCGGGGGATTTGATGGTACCCTGCGCCAGAATTTCCGGATGCGGTTTGGCGACGCGGATGATTCCGTAACCGGTGCCGCGCAGCGACGGATCGATGCCGAGGATGACCCGGTGGGTTTCTGCTTTCGATGCGGGGGTGATCTCCAGGACGCTGGCGGGAACGCGCCGTGTGCCACTGACACGGTTCTTCAACTGCTCAAACTGTTGCAGCGTGATGCCCACGAAGAATGGGTGGATGCTATCTGCGCCACCGTCCGAAGCAAGGACGATGCGGCAACCGGAGCCGGAAATGCCGGAGGGGCCGACGGAAAAAGTTGTCGTCTTATCGTGAGCTGCGCCCGCCACCGTTGCCATCGCGAGAGGACGAAGAACGCGACCCGCCGCCGGAAGATTGTGCGGGTGCGGAAGCCCGTGGAGCCGGCGCGGGACTCGGCGCCCGATAGGATTCGGCCCTTGGCGCAACCGCTGCGGGAGCGGAAGGCGCTGGAGCGCGGAATACCGGGCCAGGGCTGGGGGCGGCAGGAGGAGCTACGCGCGGTGCTTGCACTGGCGCGGGGCTGCTGGGGACGCGTTGCACGGTGGCCGGAGCCACGACTCTGGGGGCTTCTGAACGCGCTACCGGTGTTCGGGAAGGTTGTGGAACCACTGCGGGAGTTGCAGGCGTTGTCGCCGGAGTTCTGACGATGGAGGACGGCGCCGCAGTGCGCGGGCGCTCCACAGTTTCAGTTGCGGTTCTCCGGCCTCCCGGCAGTGCTGCGCGCCGCGCAGCCGCGTTGTTGGCCGAAGGATTATTGGCGGCGTCGGGCGTGACGGCTGGCTGAGTGGTTGCGGGCTGGGCAACGGTCGGAGTCGCGGATGAAGCACCGCTCGCGCGTCCGTTGCCGCGTATGATGATTGGAGCGCGCCCGGACGGAATCACGGTCGGCCCGCTGGCGGCGGATGGCGCCTGCCTTGGCGCAAGAGTGTGCGCGGCGTCTGTGGCCGGTGCTTGCGGGCCGGTGACTGCGGATACCCGTTCGCTCCTGATTCGCTGGCCGGAGAGCGAGGAAGCGGATCTGGCTGGAGAAGCTTCGGCGGGATCCACCAATGCCGGGGGCGTGACTGTGAGTGTTCTCCCATCATTTGCAAGCAGTTCACGCCGGGAATTCCGAATGACGGTTGGCTCGCCAGTCCTGACCGATACTCGTGCGATTCGATTCTGCATCGCTGGAGGCAGCATGGCGATGCCGGCTCTTTCCACCGGACTGGCCTCTTTCGCCAACGTGACGGCGTGGGTTGGAGAAACCAGCGAGTCTCGAAGCCTGCGTTCGGCGAGGCGCGCCTTGGGCACGAACACAAAATCGTGGTCCCTGTCTCCATGATGGCGATGATGGCGGTGATGATGCGGCGACGCTGGCGCCCAACCGCAATGAGACGAAGTCACACGCCAATTGACCCAGGCCGGCCCCCAGTGGATGTCCGGCACCCACACCCAGCCCCGTCCCGGCGGGCAGGTCCAGCGCCCGTAGTGGAACGTATGCGCCCCCCAGCTGTAATCCGAGTACCAATACCAACCGTGATCGCTCCACAACCACCGCCCGCCATCACAATAGGGCCGCCAGGATGAATTCCAGACGGAGACGGTGGGCCTCCAGCAGCGTCCGTAATCGGGATCATCAATCCACGTTCCGTAAGGCGACAGCTCCGTGTAGAAGTAGGAGACGTTGACCGGCTGTTGCACGACTGCAGGCACGGTGTACACAACCGCCGGCTCGGGACCGGCGTCAGCGGGAGGAATGTTAGTGACGACTTCTGCAGTCTCTGAGACTGGATTAGCTACCGGCACTACCGCCCCTTTGGGCGTGAAAATATTCGTGGCCGGCTTGCTGAGCGCGACGCCCGGCGGCAGCGGCTGAACGGCGTTGGCAGCTTGCTTGCGGGCCAACGCTCCCGGCGTCGAGTCCTGTTGAATCAGCGAAGTAATGACCGAGCCGGGGACACCGAGGTCGTGGAGATAAAGAATCTCGTTCGGGCCGATGTTGAAGATGTCCGCCGAGTTGGTGATGTAGCTCATCAGGACTTCTTCGCCCACTCCCGCCTGGACGAGTTTGATGACATCCGCGAGCGCGGGGGTAAGTTTCACCTGGCTGGGCGGCACAGGAGCCTGAACGACATTCGTGTCTGAAGCACCGGAGGGGGAGGGGGCCGCCGTTGCTTTCGTGTCCGCCACTGCGGGCGCCTCTAGTGGCGCAGTTGGAGTGGCGGCTGGTTCGGCCGGCTTGGTTTCGGCGGGTTTAGGTTCATCAGCCGCGGCAACTACAGGGGGCTTCGTGTCCGCTTTGGCCGGAACTTCTTGTGCCCTGGCTGATTGTTGGTCGCATCCCATGCACAGGACCAGACTCATCAAACCCGCGCCCAGCGCCATTATCCGCAAATTCGTTTTCATAACATCAGGCTGGTTGGTGGCCAGCTACACTCCGCATTGTTTGGTTCACTTCGGAATTAGCACGTATACGTATCGACTTCGGATCACCCCGCAGTATTCATCGCTCGGCATACGGGCTTGAATTTGCACGGAAGCTTCTGATTGGCAAGCAGTAGCTTGCAATGCGCGGGCTGTCGGATTGGACGCCTGTTCTCATTTTTTCTAATCCCATCATCCGGTTTATCTAATTCTACGCTGAAACCGCGTATGGCTCAAAATGATAAACCAAAAGCCGGAGTTTGTTTCGGTTTCCATGAACATCAACGCGGCGGACAACGGTGCGGACGCGATGGCGCGTGTGGACTTGCTTCGGCCCGGCAGTTTCTCTACCACTGGCCATCATGAAACTTCTCCGTGCCGCAGCAATGGTGAGCCTCGCGATCTCCGCACTTGCTGACGGTCCTGCCGACAATCTCGCTGACAAGGTCCGCCGCATCCCGCCGTCGGGGATTGCCATTAGCGAGACCGACCGCGCTGAACTCAGCGAAGGGAGTGGGAAGCTGGCAAAGGAAATCGAGAGCCTGCGTGGCGACTTGAAAAGCAAACCTGCGCTGCTTGAATTGCTGCCGGATGTCGAGGTGTATCACAAGGCCGTGGACTGGGCGCTGCGTTACGACGAATTCTTCAAAACGAATGAAACGCGGGCTGCGCGCGCGTTGCTGTTGCTTGGAATGGAACGCGCGCAATCGTTGCGCGACGGCTTCACTCCCTGGCTGGCGGCGACGGGTCTTGTGGTTCGCGGTTATGTCTCGAAGATCGACGGCTCGGTGCAGCCTTATGGGTTGGTAGTGCCCGCCTCGTTCCGCCCGAATTCGCCGCACCAACACCGGCTTGACTTTTGGTTTCACGGGCGGGGAGAAACTCTCTCCGAACTGGATTTTATTTATGGCCGCCAACGTTCGCCAGGTGAGTTCACGCCGCCGAACGCCTTCGTGCTGCACAGCTACGGGCGTTACTGCAACGGCAACAAATTCGCGGGCGAGACAGATGCGTTCGAGGCGCTGGCTCACGTTCGCAAATACTACCCCATTGACGAGAACCGTCTCGTGGTGCGGGGCTTTTCGCTGGGCGGCGCGGCATGCTGGCACATGGCGGTGCATCATGCTGGTTTGTGGGCCGCCGCCGCGCCGGGCGCGGGCTTCTCCGAGACGCCGGACTTCCTCAAGGTTTTCCAGAACGAGAAACTCAAACCCGCCTGGTACGAGCAGAGGCTCTGGCGCCTCTACGATTGCACGGACTGGGCGGCCAACCTGTTCCATTGTCCGACGGTGGCCTACAGCGGCGAGAACGACAAACAGAAGCAGGCCGCAGACATGATGGCCGCCGCCATGTCAAAGGTGGGGATGGAATTGGTCCACATCATCGGCCCGAAGACCGGCCACAGCTATCACTCGGATTCCAAAAAAGAAATCAACCGGCGCATCGATAGCATCGTTGAACGCGGGCGCAATCCGGTGCCGCCACGCGTCCGCTTCTCGACCTGGACGCTGAAATACAATCGCATGAACTGGGTGATCGTGGACGGGTTGGAGCAGCACTGGGAGCGCGGTTTCATCGACGCCGATCTTTCCGGCAGTGCCGCCGACAATTCCATCCGCATCACCACGCGCAACATCTCCGCCTTCACGTTGTCTTTTGATTCAGGGCAATGCCCGCTCGACAACACGCGTCCGCCGCGGGTGTTCATCGACAGCAACAAGCCTTCCGCGCCGCGCGTGCTCTCCGACCGATCCTGGACGGCCAGCTTCCGCAAATCGGGCAGTCGCTGGGATTTGGTGGAGCAGCCGGACGATCCGGGAAAGCCGGCAAAGCGCCACGGTCTGCAAGGCCCGATTGACGACGCCTTTACGGATTCGTTCCTCATGGTCCGGCCCACCGGGAAGCCGCTGAACGAAAAAGTCGGCGCATGGACGGACAGCGAACTGGCCCACGCCACCAACCATTGGCGCCGGCAGTTCCGTGGTGACGCCCGAGTGAAGGACGATAGCGCCGTCACTGAAGCTGATATCGCGGCGCATCACCTGGTGCTTTGGGGCGATCCCTCCAGCAACCAGCTTCTCGCAAAAATCGCGGACAAGCTTCCGATAGAATGGGACGCCCGCAACGTAAAGGCGGGCAAGGAGTCGTTTTCGGCCTCGCACCATGTGCCGGTGTTGATTTACCCGAATCCGCTGAACCCAAGGAAATACGTCGTGCTCAACAGCGGATTCACGTTCCGCGAATACGACTACCTCAACAACGCGCGTCAAGTGCCCAAGCTGCCGGATTACGCCGTGGTGGATGTGAATGTGCCGGTTTCTTCGCGCGCTCCCGGCGGGGTCGTTACCGCCGGCTTCTTCAATGAACGCTGGGAGTTGACGGCCACGAGCGCTAGGCCGCGATAAATGGCCAGGTTTTTGGACTGCGGCGGGAAGTGAAGCGCCACGCCGCTTTCGGATGCAGTCTGGCCGTGGGAAAAGCGGTGTCGCCGCTACGCTCTGCCATCGCAGTCCAAAATCGTTCAGCCTGAGCTGAACAGCTTGAGCAGAATCTCCGCGACCAGAATGCCAACAAACGTTCCGATGACGTAGCCCCAGATGCCTGCGAGCAAACCGGGCAGCACGAGGTTGGACCAGCCGCGCGAGATCGCCATGGCAGCAGCGGAGGGAGGACCGCCCAGAGTCGCGTTCACGCCAAGCAGCAGTTCTTCGAGATTGAGGCGAAGCAATTTTCCAACAACGAGCGTGAAGACGAGATTGGCCACGGCCATCACGAGACAGAAGGCAAACAGGACGGGCACTTTGCTCACCACCACCATAAACTCCGCCTTCAGGCCGATTACAAAAAAGAAGAGGTAGAGCAGGTACATGCCAATGTCTTCGGCGCCCTGGATCCGCTCGACCCAGCGATGGAACAGCGTGGTGATGCCAACCGAGAGGAGCGTGATGAGCACGTAAGGGTTGGCGAAAATGGATTGAATGATCTTGGACGATACCTGCGCCTTGAGCGCGCCGGTGAGCTTGATGGAGATGGCCGCGATCACGAAGGCAATAGCCAGGGCCTGTGCGATGTCGAGCAGCGACACTTCCTTGCGCCGCCAATGGCGCGCGGCGAGCGCGGCGATGTCTTCCTTGTCGCCTTGGAGCGAGTGCGGGTGCGGGTAGAGCCGGCGGAAGAATTTGCTGGCGGAGATGATGAGCAGCACGGCGAACATGCCGGCCATGATGAAGTTGTCCGCCACCAGCAGCGGGTTGGTCAGATTCTCGCTCACCTGGTACGACTCCTTGATGGCGACGAAATTGACTCCGCCGCCAATGTAGCTGCCGGTCATGATACCCGTCACCTCCGGCAAGCGGTCGAATGAGCCGCGAAAGAGGAAGGCGGCGATGAACGCGCCAATGACGGTGCCGGCGCTGGCCACGTGAAACGCGAGAAACATCGGCCCGGTTTCACGCAGGATGCGGACGACGTTCGCGCGGAAAAGCAGAAGAGGAATTGCAGCGGGGACCAGATAGCCTTCGATGATGTCATAGGAAGTCGAACTGACCGGCATGAGCTTGAAGTTGGAGAGAACCATTCCCACCAGCAGGGCGAGCACCGGGCCGCTGACTTGCGCGGCCCATTTGCGGGTTTGTTCGAGATGGATGCAGAGCGCCACACCCGCAAGGACAAGCGCCCAGATGGGCCAGGCGTTGTCCGGGGCGATAATGGAATTCATGGGTAGTAGAGGTGATTGAGAATAAGATTACGATTATGATTACGAGGGAAATCCAGGAACGTTTTGGTCTTAATCTTAATCGTTTTCTTAATCCCGATAGTGTCTAGTGCGCAATCATCCGTCACGTCGGATCGGGGGAAACGCCGGGCGAAGTTGTGCGGCAGGCGGTGGACTTCCGCAAGGCCGCACTTCGTCTCATTGGTCTCAAATGACGAGGGGATCGTCCTCGCGCCGGCGTTTGGACTGCGGCGCTGCTGCGCCGCTTTTGTACCGCGGACGGTGGAGCAAGAGCCGCCTATTGGACCAGCCACGACGCCCTTTCCATGAACCGACCCGACTCAGGTCGCTTTGGGCTGGAGCACCAGATTGTATTTGGCCGCCAGTTTCTGGAGCAGCCGTTGCTCGGTTTGCAGCACTTTTTCTTCATACTTTTTGAG
>Ga0187893_10006210_pt1 | contig 20643 bp, 17 predicted proteins | sample MA1701074metaG_FD_139574 | JGI IMG/M metagenome (GOLD analysis project Ga0187893, IMG submission 139574) | White microbial mat communities from a basaltic lava cave in the Kipuka Kanohina Cave System on the Island of Hawaii, USA - MA170107-4 metaG ...
GACGGCCGCCACGCCGGCCGCGACGGCGATCGGGACCCACGGGCGCCCCTCTTCACGGCGCGCGAGGTGGACGGCCCGGCGGGCGCGCGCGGCGGCGGCCTTCTCCCACTGGGCCCGCGCGAGGAGGGCGGGGACGGGATCGCGCGCGTCCAGCCCCGCGAGGGCGGCGCGGCGTGCGAGGTCGCGATGGACCCCGGAGATCTCCCGGGCGCCCTCGCGGCAGGAGGCGCACGCCTCCAGGTGGTCTTCGAGGGGGCGGCCCTCGGCCTCGCCGAGCTCGCCGTCCAGGTGGAGGGCGACGCGGTCGAGCGCCTCCGGGCAGGAGAGGACGAGGCGCTCCCTCACGGCCGGCCTCCCGTCCGTCGGCGGACGCAGTCGGCCAGGGCCCGCCGGGCCCGGCAGGCGGCGACCTTGACGGCGCTCAGGCCGAGTCCCAGCCGCTCGGCGATCTCTGCGTGGCCGGCGGATTCTTCGTAGAGGAGGCGGAGGATCTCGCGGGTCCGCCCGGCGAGGGCCTCCAGGCAGCGGTCGAGCGCCGCGAGCCGGCCGTCCTCCGCGGGGCGGGGCTCCGCCCACGCCGCCTCGGTCAGCGCCTCCAGCCGGGGGAGCGCGGCCGCCCGCCGAGCGGCGTGGGCGCTCACGTTCCGGGCGATTCCGAAGAGCCATTCCCGGAGTCCGCCGCGAGCCGGGTCGAAGCCCTGGCGGGAGCGGTGGGCCTGGAGGAAGGTCTCCTGGGCGAGGTCGCGGGCCGTCTCCGGGTTCCGGGTCCGGGCCAGGAGGAAGGCCAGGACGTCGGCGTAATGCGTCCGGGCGAACGTCTCGAAGTCGCGGCACGCGCCCGCGACGGCGAGGCTCGACGCGCTCACACCGGGACTTGGCGGGGAGAAGCTCACGGGTTACACGAATCCGTTTTCCTTCCGTGGGGCGGGCCGGGACCGGAAGTACGCCCCCGGCGCCCCGTACCCCGGTCGATTTCCGTCACTTCGAGCCTGCCCGGCCGGCGTCGTATGAGGGAGAATCGAACGGAGCCGATATCCGCGTGAGCACGTTCGCCCTGGCGTTCCTCGCGCTCCTCCAGGAGGAGCCCCTCGAACGACTGATCGAGAAGCTGGGCTCGGAGAGCGTCGTCGAGCGCGACGGGGCGGACAGGGCGCTCCGGCGCCGCGTGCGCGAAGCGCTCGGCTCGCTCGAGGAGCGGCTCCTCGGGGCCCGCACGGACGCTGAGCGCGCCCGCCTGCACGGGGTCCTCGAGACCCTGGCGGGAGGCAAGGTCCTCCCGCTCGCCACCGTGAAGTCGGCCCGCGTGACTCTGCCCGAAGGATCCCGCCGTCTCGACGAGACGATCGAGGATCTCGCCCGCCAGAGCGGGGTGAGGATCGTGCGCGACGGCGGCCCCGCGGGGGGCGATCCGCTTCTCCCCGAGCTGCGGCTCAAGGACGTCCCGCTCGACCGGGCGCTCGACCACCTGGCCCGGAAGGCCGGGGGCTTCTGGATGATCGACGGGGAGCGGATCCGCCTCCTCGTCCCGGGGAAGGTCGCGCTCCGCCTCTTCGACGTGAGCGACCTCTCGTACGGATACGCGGACGAGCCGTGGCTCGAGCTGGAGCCGGACCAGGAGCCGCCGGCGGCGCCGGCCCAAGCGATGCAGGAGCTCACCGGCGAGGACCTCGCCAACCTGATCCGGAACTCCGTCGAGCCGGACCAGTGGGAGGAAGCGGACGGCAAGAGCATCCAGTTCCAGAACGGCCTCCTCATCGTGCGCAACGAGCCGGTCATCCTGGACCGGGCGGAGCGGTACCTCGACGAGCTCCGCAGGAAGTTCCAGACCGGCATCCACGTGGAGCTCGAGGCGTACTGGTGCGGAGCGGAGGCGCGGCTCGGGGAGGATCCGCTCGAGGAGCTCCGCAAGCTCGCCGCCGAGGGGGCCTCGGCCCGCCGGGTCGCGTCCTTCGACCGGTTCCCTCGCGACAAGCGCCGCGTCGCCCTCCTGTCGGAGACGACCGCCCACCTGGTCGCGCGCTACGACGGCCAGGGAAACCCCGTTTTCCGGGCCGTCCCCTCCGGACTCCGCGCGAACCTGCGGGCCTCTCTCGCCTCGGACGGGGAGCGGGTCCGGGTGGACCTGGACGCCCGTCTCAGTCGGCTCGCTTCCGTCGAGAGGAGAAAGACCGACCGGGGCGAGGTGCAGTCTCCCCTGCTGGAGAGCCACGTCCTGCGCGCCCAGGAGACCCTGGTCGCGGGCCGTTCGGCCGTGCTCGCCCGGATCCGCGGCGCCGGCCCCGAGGGGCCGCTGCGGGACCTCGTGGTGGCGGCCCGGTTCGCTCCCGCGCGCTATCGATGAGGAGTCCATGATCGGAACGTTTCTGGTCCTGGCCGCCACCCTCCAGGCGCCGGAGGAGCCGGTCGTCCGGCTGCAACGGGCCCTGGAGGAGAAACTGCGGAGCTCCGGGGACGCCGAGGTCCGGAGGCGGGCGGGCGACCTGCGCGAATTCCTGCGCGACCGGATCGTCACCGTGCTCTCGGGCGGTCCCGCCCCGGCCGACGACGCCCCCGTCCTCGGCTTCCACGACCCTCGCACCCTGATGGCCCCCATCCAGGACCGTCCCTTCCCCGCCTTCTGGACCCTCCGGCTCGACGGAGTCAAGCCCGCCGGCGGGCCACTGGAGCCGCTCCAGTCCCCGATCGGCGAGGAGCAGATCGTGGACCTGATCAAGGAACGGGTGGCGCCCGGAACCTGGGAAGGAGACCGGACGATCGAAAAGACGCCGGCCGGGATGCTGCTGATCCAGGCCCCGCCCTCCGTCCAGCGCGCGGTCGCGCGCTTCCTGCGGGTCCAGGAAGCGGAAACGCGTCTCGCCTGGCGCGTCTCGGTCGAGCTCTTCGCGCTCCAGGATCCGCGGCCGGCGGGCCTGGCGGTCCCGAGGGACGGGGTCCTCGAGGAAGACTCGCTCCGGAAGCTCGAGGAGCTCGCGGCGGGAGACCGAGCTCGTCGCGCGGGGGGCTTCGAGCTGAGCGCACCCCACTCCCAGCTCGTATCCGCCTTCTCCGGCCGCGAGGTCGAGATCGTCGTGGGCCACGAGGAGGCGGGGCCGCGCCGGGTGAAGGTCCTTGACGGCCTCTGCGTCGAGCTCATGGCGCTCCCGGCCGGGGAAGGCCTCGTCCAGGCCCGGGTCCGCCTGGGCTATCGGAAGCTCCTCGGCGTGGAGGAGGTGGCCACCGCCCGGGGTCCGGTGCAGTCTCCCCGCTTCGCGGAGACGGGCTTCGACGAGGAGGTGCGGATGCTCCGGGTCGGCGCTCCGTGCATGCTCGGCCTGCTCGGGCCGCTCCCCGAGGAGGCGAAACTCCCCCCCTATCTCCTCGCGGTCGCGCGTTTCTCCCCGCGCTAGGGCCGTCGTCACCCTCGCGCGCCGGCTTGTTCCTTCGCGGGCGACGCGGCTAGAATGTCCGAACCCCCCGGGGGCCCTGCGGCCCTCGGGATCATCCAGGAAGGAGGGCCGGCATGGGCTTTCGACTCGCGTCCGCTCTCTCGGTCCTGCTCGCCGCCCCGCCGGCCGGGGCCGGCCCGGACCGCGCGGTCAAGATCGAGAAGGTCGAGTTCCTCGAGGCCCGCCACGCCGAGAAGGCCAAGGCGGCGACGCTCGTCGAGGGCGAATACCTGGCCCTGCGGGTGGTCGTCTCGGGACTGGAGGAGAAGGAAGGCAACCTGGACTGCCTTCTCGACCTCACGCTCAAGGACGAGACCGGGGCGGTGAAGCTCCACAAGGAGGGCGCCTCCGGCGGAAGCTTCAAGAACAGCCTGGGACGCCCGTCCGCCGCGTTCTTCATCGAGATCAATTCCCTCACGGGGATCGTGGGGAAGTTCCGGCTCGGCGTGAAGGCGCGGGACCGGAACGCCGGATCGGAAGACGTCTGGGAGACGGACCTCCTCTTGGAGCCGGCCCGGTTGGGGATCTACAACCCGCGCTTCCTCGTCGCCGGGGACCGCGACGAGAAGCGCCCCGAGCTCCCGCGGCTGCTCCCGCTCGGGGGCCAGATCGACCTGGCCTTCAAGCTGCTGGGGCTCACGAGCGAGGGCGCGAGGATCCACTTCGCGATCCGCGTCGACGTCTTCGACGCGGCGACGGACGAGAGGCTCTACACGACCGAGGGGAAGCCCCTGAAGGGTCTCGAGTACAAGGGGCGGGGGGCGGAGGACGGGATCATCGGGATGTCCCACACCCTGAGCCTGACGCGGCCCGGGCGCTTTTACGCCCGGGTGGCGATCGAGGACAAGGTGGCGGGCAAGAAGGTGGAGCGCGACGTCCGCTTCCGGGTCTTCTCTCCGGAGGAGCTCGACCGGGAGTTCTGAGTCCCCCGTCCTAGTTCCCGAAGCAGAGCACCTCGCCCGAGAGGAGCGCCACCACGATCCGGCCGGCGGCGTCGATCGCGAGCCCCCAGCGCTGGGGGGTCGAGGGGAGCGGCTGCTCCCAGAGCGGCGGCCCCTCTCCCAGCGGCTGGGCCACGAGCTTCCAGCCCGCCCCCTTCTGGTCGACCATCGTCAGCCGGGCGTTCTTCGCCGTCACGACCTGGGGCGGCCAGATCACGGACTTGTCGAACACGGGGAAGTCGGGGACCGAATAGAGCGGCTGGCCCGCGACGGAGACGTTGCCGTCCTTGAGGGTGAGCTCGCGGCCGCGCGGCGCGAGGGCCTTCACGCCGTCGGGCGCCGGAGTCGAGCAGCGGCCGTCCCGGATGTCGTAGACGCCGGGGGAGGCGGCGTTCCCGCCGGCCAGGTAGAGCTTTCCGTCGTTGAGGAGCAGCTCGCCCTGGACGGCGACCCCCGTCCTCGAGAAGGCGTCCAGGTGCCCCGAGGTCGGGTTCTGCCACCGGATCTTGCCCGAGGCGGCATCCAGGGCGAAGACGTAGGTCCCGTCCATGCAGTTCATGCCCGCGGCGAAGTAGGCCGTGCCGTCCTCGACGAGCACGCCCGAGGCGACCGGCCAGGTCGAGATGAGCGAGCCGAGCACGGAGATCCGGCGCTCCGCGGGCGCCGCGCGGAAGCGCCAGAGGAGCTTCCCGCTCGAGGCCTCGAACGCGTAGACCCGGCCGTCGCCCGAGCCGACCAGGGCCCGGCCGCCCGCGATCACCGGCGGGTACCGGACCGCCCCGCCCACGGGGGCCGACCACCGGAGCGTTCCGGTCGCCGCGTCGAAGGCCCGGACCACGCCGTCCAGGCCGGACGTGAAGGCGAGGCCGCCCGCCGCCACGGGCGCCGTGGCCTCGGCCTCGGCGGGCGGCTTCCACTTCCAGAGCGGGCGAACGGAGTCGGGGACCGCCGCTTCCGAGCGGCCCGAGCGCCGGTTGTCGGCGCGGTACGCGGGCCAGTCGGCGGGCGCGACCGGGAAGGCGGCCGCGGCGTCGGCGAGCTTCTCGAGGCGGTCGGCCTCGACCGCCGGCTCGCCGAACCGGAAGTCCCCGGCCGGCGCCAGGCCCATCACGCCGAACATCTGGAGGTTGCAGTCGCAGGCCCAGGGGATCCAGTAGAGGTGGCCGTTGGCGGGGATGACGCCCACCTGGCAGGACGGCCGCATGGGCGAGATCCACTGGGGCTTCCCGCTCCCCGCGTCGAGACGCGTCGTCCCGTCGTAGGCGCGGAAGAAGAGGCCGTCGGGGCCGCCCGTGACGCGGGTGCAGGCGCGGCGCGAGATGTCGTAGGAGGCGAGCACCTCGCCGGTCATGGGGTCGAGCTTCTTCGTCTCGCCCGCGGTCTTCTCGGCGCCGATCACGTAGAGGCCGTCGTCCCGGACGGCGAGCTGGAGGTTCTTGATCGGGCGCTTCCAGAGGAGGGTCCCGTCCGACGTCGAGACCGCCGAGAGCCAGCTCGTCTGCGGGCCGGCAATGTAGAGCGCGCGGTCGGCGGCCTTCACGTAGGCGGTGCTCTTCCAGCCCTCGATGTAGCCGTGGCCGGGCCGGTAGGCGCCGATCGAGGCGAAGAGCTCGGTGTCCTCCTCGGCCGTGCGGCGCCAGAGGCGCTTCCCGGTCTTCGCGTCCAGGGCCGAGAGGTACTTCCCGAAGTTGGACACGTAGACCTTGCCGCCCTTCATGCAGAGGGCTCGGCTGTCGATCTCCTTCTCCTCGGTGTGGCTCCAGAGGACCTTCTTGGTCTTCGGGTCGAGCGCGAAGAGGGTCTTCGCGAAGCCCCAGCCATACTCCTTCTCGTTGTAGCCCTTGGAGATCCCGCTCCAGGGCCAGCCATGCGCCTCCCGGCCCCACTTGGTGACCGGGTCCATCGGGTCGGCCTTCCCCACGAGGGCGTAGAGGACCCCGTCCTCGAGGGCCATCCACTTCCAGAAGGTACCGCCCGCCTGGTCCTTGGGGACGGCGATCTCGTCCTTGAGTTCCCCCGTCGCGGCGTCGAGCACCTTGCAGGACTCGTCGTCGGCCACGTAGAGCCGATCGGGGGTGGCGACCATCGTGCTCCGGTCGACCATGAGGCCGACCTTGATCGGCCGCTGCCAGAGGAGGCCGCCGTTGAAGGCGCTCAAGGCGAGGAGGGTGTTGAGGACGTGCTCCTCGCGGCGGTGCCACGCGGCGTGGCCGAAGGCGACGAAGAGCCGGCCGGCCGAGGAGACCGCCGCCTGGGGCGTGGGCCCGTAGCGGGGCTCGACGATGAACTGGGTCATGAACGGCCCGCGGGCCAGGGTGTCTCTCGACTGGGGATTGTTGTCCGGCTTGTGGTAGTGGTGAGACCAGTCGTCCATCCCGGCCGGGAAGGGCTTCGTGAACTCCTGCCCCCCCACCGTCCCCTTCCGCCCCGGGGACAGGACGCGGAGCGCCTCGGCGGCCGGGACCCCGGCGGGGGCGACCACGCGGTCGGCCAGGTTGTCCGCCAGGCCGATCCGGGACGCCGGCCCGCGGCCGACGGTGATGCGGGTGCCGTAGAGGCCGCCCGCGGCCCGCGCGGCCGCCTCGGCGTCTCTCTCGTCGGCGAACTGGACGTAGGCGTCGACGCCGGGCTGCTTCACCGCCTCGAGCGCCTGGCGGCAGTCCTTGTCCTCGACGAAGACCTGGATCCCCCGGCCGGGCGTGAACTGTCCGGGAGGCGGCCCCTCGGGCGGCCTGGGCGGCTGCTGCGCCGCGATGGAAAGGAGCGACGCGCCGACGAGAATCAGGATCCGCTTGGCCGACATGAAAGCCTCCTCATACCCCGGCCCCTGCCGTCTCCGGGTCCAATTCCTTATGACTACTGTACGGGGGAACGCTCTCTTCCTCCAGGAATGTGCGCCATCACCCAGGGGACGCATCGCGAGTCAGCGATCTCCCCTCAACTTTCCGAGCCGCCTCAGACAGTCCCGGATTCGAGGGTCGGATCGCGGGTCGGGCCCTGAGGCGAACCGGTCGCTGGGCTAGGCTCGCCGGATGACCAGGACCGTAGGATGGACCTTCGCCATGATCGCCGGCGCCGAGCACGAGTACGATGAGAACCCGGTGCAGAACGCGCCGGCATAGATCCGCACGCCGTCGACGACCAAGACGAACGCGGGGGCGAGGACGTCCTGAAGCGGCAAGCGCCTGCCTGCATCCTCGCTCACCTGGAATTCGTGGACGCTCCAGTCGTACCAAACCAGGTCCGAGTCGGTGAGAAGCGGGAGCGCGGAGAGCCTGAGCTCATCGAGCGGCGTGGGACGGGTATCCCCGAGCATGCCCGGCACCCGGTAGACGGCCAGCGACGGTTGGGCGGCCTGCGGAGCCGCGCCCCGGCAGCCCGGGGCCGACAGCGCCCCCAGGAGCGCCGACAGGACCGCCACCCGTATGTCGCCTCGAGTCATCTTTCCATGGCTCAAGGGCGAGGACCGTAGTGCGGCGGCGGCTTGCCCGCCTCGTGGGCCCCGAGGTCGGGAGCGTTGCCGGCGAAGTCGTCGACCAGCCCCGGGAGGACCGCGCCCGCGTCCACGGCGTTCGAGCCGGGCTTGAGCGTGAGCAGGATGGACGGGTCGATCCGCCGGCGCTCGGACGGGACGTCCCAGCGCTCGAAGATCTCCTCCTTCCGGACGCGGACCCCGTGTTCCTCGATCCCGAGGGCCGCGGAAAGGTCGGCCAGGTCCTTCCAGCGCCGCTTCCCCTTCTCCCACTGGAACGGCTCCTTCTGGTCGCCCCAATCGAAGCCGTCGCAGTCCACGTCCGTCCGCCAGTCCTTCGTCCACTGCGGCGGGAGGACGTACTTACGCTCGCCGTAGTCGAGAGCGACCCAGAGCGGCCGCTTCCCGTCCGCCGAGATGTGGAGGTTGTTCCTCGAGAGGCTCGTCAGCACGTGGTGCATGTACGAGCCCTGGGCGCCCCACGTGACGAAGGTGTTGTTCGCGAGGACGAAGCGGTCCTGGATGCGGAACTTGAAGATCTGGCCGGCCCCGACCACCTGGTTCCGGACGAAGTACCAGGGGCCGCAGTACATGGGCTGGAAGCTGAGCGCGGCGTGATGCGAGTTCGTGAGGCGGTTCGACCACATCCGGTTGTTCGCGTAGCCGTAGTCGGGCTCGAGGCCGTCGTCGGAGACGTCGAAGATGTCGTTCCCGTAGATGTCGCAGTTCCGGCCCGGGTAGGAGACGCCGTCCGCCGTCCGCGAGATCCGGTTGTGGGCCACCACGTGCCCGCTCGACATCGCGAGCTCCACGCCCTCCCCGCTCAGCCCGCCCGTGACGGGGTCGTTGTCCCCCACGATCACGTTGTCCTCGATCGTCCAGTCGCGGCAGTCCTTCGTGAGGTGGACCGAGTAGTGGAAGCCCTGGAAGTCGCAGCGGCGGACGACCACGTCCGCGCTCTTCCGGTACCCGCGGAGGGCGCTCGACCGCTCCCCGCGGCGGAAGGCGAGGCCCTCGAGCCAGACGTGGTCGGCGTCGACCATGGCCGCGTCGAAGACCGCCTCGCCCGGCCGCTCGGACTTCCAGACGACGGGCTTCCCCGGCTGCCCGGACCGGTCGAACTGGAAGGTCCCGTAGCGGCCCGGGCGCAGGAGGAAAAGGTCGCCCGGCCGCGCCTCGCCGCGGGCGGCCGCGAGGCCCAGGAAGGGGTTCGGCTCCGACCCGTCTCCCCCGCCCTCGCCCGGAGCCACGTGGAGGGTCCGCCCCCCCTGCGGCACCCGGGGGACGTCGCGCGTGCGGATCTCGAGCGTCCTCGTCAGGCCGCCGCCGTCGGGATCGGCCAAGTCGAGCTTCACCTCGTAGGTCGTGCCCGGCTCCAGGAAGAGGAGGCTCCCCGCGACCATGTTGTAGGCGCGGTCGGCCTTCGTGTCGGCGTACCAGCCGAAGTAGTCCACGCGGAAGAGGGGGAGGACCTTCCTCCACGGACCCGCGCCCTTGGGCCGGACCTCGACCGCGCAGGTCGCGTCGCGGTCCGCGTCGCCGGTGAGGTCCCACTCGATCCCGATGGAGGTGGGCGTGGCGTGCGTCCGGATCTCGCCGGGAATCACGGCATCCTGGAGCGCCAGCAGGAGGAGGAGCGGGCCCACCTCCCTCTCTTACGCTGAACCGAAATCATCCAGTTTGATTTCGGTTCACTTCGGGAACTGGATGCCGCGGGAGGCGCGGTTCTTCCCGGCCGACTTGGCCTTGTACTCGGGCGACGTGAACCAGTCGCGCATCTTCAGGAGCCTCTTGGCCTGCTCCTCTTTGAGGGCCCCGAATTGGACGCCCATGAAGTACTCGACCGGGGCGTAGGGGTTGAGGACGCACCAGCGCACGACCCCGTCGGCGTTGAACTCGTCCTGGTACTTCTCCATCTTGAGGCGGACGTGGACCTTCGTCCCCTTGGGGACCTTCTCGAGGGTCTTGAGCAGCACGCCCCCCTCGGAGAGGTTCATGACGTCGAGGGCCTTGTTGCTCTTCCCCAGGCCCACGAGGTTCAGGAATCCCTTCACGTAGACGAGCGGCGTGGCCTCGTCGATCTCGAAGCGGACGTGCTTGCGGAGGTTCTTCACCGCCTTGGAGGGCTCCGAGGCCTTCCGCGGCTTGTCCTCCTGGAACCAGTTCTTCTCGCCGACCCGCTCGCTTGGCATGGCCCCCCGTTCCGATCCTCTGGGATGATCCTACGGCCGTCCCAACGCGGCCGTTCCCAGATTCTATCGTCGTTTCCCCGTTACCCTTGCAAGGAATCGCGCAAAGGGGGACGGGAAGGAGACGACCCCATGATGCGGATCCCTGCGACCGTTTTCGCCGTCCTGGCCCTAACGCTCCCCTCCGGGGCCCAGGATCCCGCCGGGCACCGGAACACGTTCGGAGAAGTCTACTGGGTCCCCACCTACGGCCAGGCGCTGGAGATGGCCGGGGCCACCGGGCGCCCCATCTTCCTCATGGGATACTCGCTCGTCGGCGACGGCTCGACGTACACCGCCGTCACGGACGACTCCTGCAAGGGCGTCTTCTGACCCGGCTTCGCCTACGAGAGGAGCCGGGTGCTCTCCCGCCCCGAGATCCACTCCCGGATCTCGGAGAACTTCGTCGGGATCATGTTCGACTTCTACCAAGGCGCCCACTACAAGGCCAGGATGGGAGTCCACCTGGGAACGGGCGACCAGCTCTTCCTCGACCCCTCGGGCGCGCCGATCCCGACCGGCAAGGCGAAGAAGGACGGATCCCCGGTCGTCGTCTACGGCCGCCACGGCCTGGACACGACCGCCGAGGTGATCGACGCCATCCTCGCCAAGCACCCGCCGAAGCCCGCGCCCCACGAGCTCAAGCTCGAGTGGTTCCTCTTCCCCGCCTCGTTCCCCTGGCCCAATCCCGCCCGGGTGGACGCCGTGGCCCAGTACGCCCGGATGCCGATCGCCGTCCTCGAGGGCGAGATCCCCGCCCCGCTCCGGGACCCGGGCTTCCTCCGCTGGCACGCCCGGCAGTTCCTCTGGGTCCGCGGCAAGGCCGACGGCCCCTCCCGGATCGCGGTCCGGCGCGTGAAGGACGGGCTCAAGCCGGGGGCCTCCCCGGACCTGGGCGCGATCGAGGCCGCGGGCCTGGGCGCCGCGGAGCTCGGGAAGGCGCTCGACGAGAAGTGGCTCGGCTACATGAAGGAACGTCCCCTGACCGCGCGCGGCTACCACGAGAACCCGCACGGGAAGTGGATGCGCTCGGTGAAAGACCAGATGATCGGGGAGGACGAGGCGGTCCGCGCCCAGGCCCAGGCCGACACGCTCCTCGCGCCCGGGCGGAAGGGAGGCGAGAGGGCGCCGTACTAGCCGGAAGCTGGAACGGCCTTCGAACCTCAAGCTCCGCCACAGACGGGCGACATGCACCGGCTTCCCGGGCGTCCGCCTCGATGCTAGAATCCGGGTCGTCATGCGCACGGTCAAGCTCCAGTACGGCACGCAGGGTCTCGACCTCGCGATCGACGCCCCGAACGTGACCGTCGTCGAGCCCCGCTACGTCCGGGGCCTCCCCGACGAGGCCGGGACCTTCCGGACGGCGGTTCGGAGCCCGATGGGGACGAAGCCTCTCCGGGAGCTGATCGGCGCGGGCGACCGGGTGGCCGTGGTCATCCCCGACATCACCCGCCCCCTTCCCTCCGACCGCCTTCTCCCCTGGCTCTTCGAGGAGCTCGGCCACGTCCCGACGGCGAACTTCACGATCGTGAACGGGACGGGCTCCCATCGCGCCAACACGGCCGCCGAGCTGGAGCGCATGGTCGGGCGCGCGGTCGCCCGGAAGTACCGGATCGTGAACCACAACGCCCAGGCCCCTTCGACGCTCGCCCTCGCGGGGAAGTCCCCCGACGGCCGGCCCGTCCTCATGGCCAAGGACTACGTCCATGCGGACCGCCGCATCGTGCTGGGCTTCATCGAGCCCCACTTCATGGCCGGCTTCTCGGGAGGCTACAAGGGCATCTTCCCCGCGATCGCGGACATCGATTCGATCACCCACTACCACCGAGCGGCCGTGATCGCCGACCCGAAGAGCGCCTGGGGCGTCCTCGAGGGGAATCCCACCCAGGGGCAGATCCGCGCGAACGGCTCCCTCCTCCCGCTCGACTTCTGCCTGAACGTGACGCTGAACCGCGACCGTCAGATCACCGGCTTCTTCTGCGGCGACCCGCTCGAGGCGCACCGGGTCGGTTGCGCGTTCGCGAAGGAGACGGCGATGGTAGCCTGCCCCCGGCCCTTTCCCATCGTCGTGACGACGAACGGCGGCTACCCGCTCGACCAGAACCTCTACCAGGCGGTGAAGGGGATGTCGGCCGCGGCCCAGATCGTCTCCGAGGGCGGCTACATTCTCGCCGCCTCGCGCTGCAACGACGGCTTCCCGGCCCACGGCAACTTCAAGAAGCTCCTCTTCGAGCACGGCTCCGCGAAGGCGATCCTGGACACGGTGCTGGCCCCGGGCTTCTCGATGTTCGACCAGTGGGAGGCCCAGATGCTGGCCATGATCCTGGTCCGCGCCCGGACCGGCCTCTACAGCGAGATCGCGCCCGACGAGGTGAAACGGGCCCACCTGGAGCCGGTGAGCGACGTCTCCGCCGCCCTCGCCCACGAGGTCCGGAAGGCGGGGCGCGACGTCCCGATCGCGGTCCTCCCGGAAGGGCCGATGACGATTCCCTACCTCGCGAATTGAGCATCTCGCAGGAAGCATCTCGTATCTCGGACAGGGGGCGGGGAAGAGAGGGCCGGATCAGTCCTTCAGGCGCCAGGAAAGGAGCGTCTTCGCGTCCGCGGCGTAAAGCGACGTGGAGGCGCCGTCGACCGCGAGATGGGTGAATCGTCCGGCCGCCTTCCCGTACCGGGCCTCGACCCCGGAATTGAAGGCGTTCCAGGCCCGGAGCGCCCCCTTCCCCGACGCGAAGACCCAGCCGCGCTTCACGTCGAACGCCGCGGCCTCGTTCTCCGCCTCCTGCTGCTCCAGGCACTTCCAGGAGGTCGTGTCGTAGGCGCCGTCCTTCTCCTTCATGACGAGCGCCACGCGCTTTCCGAACGAGGCGGCCGCGAGCGGCTCCCCGGACGCGGCCAGCGAGTAGATCTTCCCCTTCAGGACGACGCCGGTGATCCGGTCGATCTCCACCACCGCCGTCTCGCCCGAGACGGCGAGCACGCCTTCCACTTCGAGCCCTTCCACGGGGCCGCTCCGCCCCTCGCTCAGGACGCTGGACTTCACCGCTTCGCCTTCCACGGTGGCGACCGAGAGCTGGCCCCCCTTCGAACGGTAGTAGACCTCCCCCTTCGGCGTCACGAGCGCCTGGCCGGGCTCGAGGCCTTCCCGGTGCGCCTGGACGACGGAGTCCGGGAACCGGATCCCGGTCTTCGGGAAGCGCGAGTCCTTCTTCGCGAAGGACGCCTGCATCAGGGGGCCACGCAAGGTCTCCCTCCAGCCGGCCGTCTCCAGGCGGACCAGCGCGGCCCCGACAGCCGTGAACGTCTCGTCCCGTTCGTCGAACCCGACGGCGGTGCACTCGAGATCGATCTTCGCGAGCAGCCCGAGCGTCTGGCCGTCCAGGACGTGGACCGCCTTCGCCTCCCCCACGGCGACGAACTTGCCGGTCGCGGAGGCCGTAAGGAAGTACGGCTCCTTGCAGGGGAGCGGGACCGAGGGGCCCTCCTCGAGGGCCGGCTGAAGGGCGAGCGACAGGAAGAGCCAGCTCATCTCAATACTAGACGCGCGGGAGGACCTCCATGTCTCGGCTGAGCGCGGCGTTCCTGCTCCTGGCCGGCTGCGCGGGCGGCCCCGCCCCCGCCGCGGCGCCGCTCCGGGCCGGCGCGGCCGCCGTCGAGATCGAGGGCGACGACTCGATGGTCGTCGCGGGCGGCATCCACCCCGGGAAGGCGGGCGGCCAGGAGGGGAAGCTCCGCGCGGTCGCCGTCGTCCTGGAGCAGAGCGGGACGAGGCTCGCGATCGTGGCGCTCGACGTCCTCATGGTGAGCCGCGATCTCCTCGACGCCGCCGCCCGCGAGGCCTCCCGGGCCACGGGGATCCCTTTCGAGAACATCCTCGTCAACTGCACCCACACGCACCACGCGCCCTCCACCGTCCACGTCCACGCCTACGGCCGCGACCCGGTTTTCTGCGATCGGATGGGAAAGGCGATCGTGAAGGCGATCGCCGACGCCCAGGCGCGGCTCGCCCCCTCGGAGTTCTCGTTCGCGCTCGGCCACGAGTCGTCGGTCGGCCAGAACAGCCGGCTCCTGCTCGGCGACGGAACCATCTACTGGATCGGCGACCGCTCGGACGCCGTCCGGCCGACGGGCCCGTTCGACCCGCAGCTCCCCGTCCTCGCCTTCCGGGACGCGGAGTCCCGGCACCTCCGCTCCGTCATCTTCAACCACTCCACGCACACGATCGGCACGGGGAAGCCCGGCGTCCGGTCTCCCTCGTTCTACGGCATGGCGGCCCAGGACTTGGAGTCGGAGTTCGGCGTGCAGCACCTGTTCCTCGCGGGCGCCTCGGGATCGACGCACAACCTCGGCGTCTCCTTCCCCGAGACGGTCCACCGCATCAAGGCGGCCGTGCGGGACGCGCTCGAGAAGGCCGAGCCGCGGCCCGCCGCCCCGCTCGCCTCGATCAAGCGGGAGTTCGCCTTCCGCGTCCGCACGTTCGACGAGGCGAAGGAGGACGCGGCGGTCTCTGCCTACTGCAGGCGTCGCGCGGGCGCCGGGGCAGACTCGATCATCGAGGCCTTCCGCCGCGCCCGGAAGGATATCGCGAGCTGGCAGGGCCAGGAGCGGAAGACCTGGCTCCAGGTCGTCCGGATCGGCGACGTCGCGATCGCCGCCGTCCCCGCCGAGTTCTTCACCTCGCTCGGCCTCGAGATCAAGCGCCGCTCGCCCTTCCGGCACACGGTCGTCGCCGAGCTCGCCAACGACTGGATCGGCTACCTCCCCGACCGGAAGGGCCACGAGCTCGGGGGCTACCAGACCTGGACGGGGTACCACTCCTATGCCGCGCCCGGGACGGGCGAGGCCGTGGTCGACGAGGTCGTCCGGATGCTGGACGAGCTCGCGGGACGATAGAGTTCACGGAGAACGCCACCACGGAGGCACGGAATCACGGAGGCGTCTTCTCCGTGTCTCCGCGCCTCCGTGGTTTCCTCGCGGCCCCGGTCAGAGCGACCAGCCCTCGCGGTACGGGGGGTTGAGGAGGCGGTTGGCCTCCTCGCAGTCGGTGAATCGGACCGCCTCGGCGTCCCAGGTGAGCTTGCGGCCGGGGAATTCGAGGGCGATCACGCCCAGAAGCGCCACCTCGGTCAGCGGCCCGCCGTACTCGGCGAAGTCGGAGGAGGCCTTCTTCCCCGTCCGGATCGAGGTCACGAAGTTCTTGTAGGGGTCGCCCACCCGCGGGATCGTGGGCTCGGGCTGCTTGTAGGCCCGCATCTTCGACTCGGGCACGATCTTCGGGTTGCTCGCCCCGTGCGAGCCGTGCATGATCGTCCCCTTCTCGCCCAGGAGGACGCCGCCCGTCGCGGGGACGTCCCGGCCGTCCTCGAGCTCCTCGGGCCGCGGGACGCGGGAGGCGTCGAGGCCGCTGTACCACATCAGCGTAACGGGCCCGCGCTCGCCCTTCGCCGGGAACTCGTAGCGGACCGTGTAGCCGGGCGGGAAGGTCTCGGCGTGCTTGACGGGATCGTACTCCGTGATCCGCACCGCCTCGATCGTCCGCGGGGCGCCGAGCTCGAGTGCCCAGAACGAGGGGTCCACCACGTGGCAGACCCAGTCGCCGATCGTCCCCGTCCCGAACGCCTTCCAGGCCCGCCACTTGCCGGGCACGTAGAGCGGATGGTAGGGCCGATCGAGCGCGGGCCCGAGCCAGAGGTCCCAGTCGAGGCCTTCCGGCACGGGGTGCTTCTCCGCGAGCAGCCCCGCCTGCCGGACCATCGAGTTCGAGGCCCCGCAGGAGGCGTGGACGGTGTGGACCTTCCCGATCGCCCCGTCCCGGACCCACTCGACGAGCTTCCGGATGGAATCGGTACAGTGGCCCTGGTTCCCGAGCTGGGTCACCACGCCCTTCTCGCGCGCGGCCTTCGTGATCGTCCGGATCTCGTGGACGGAGTGGGCGAGGGGCTTTTCGCAGTAGACGTGGATCCCGCGCCGGATGGCCTCCATCGCCTGGACGGCGTGGACGTGGTCGGGCGTCGAGATCGCGACCGCGTCGATCGACTTCCCCATCTCGTCAAACATCTTCCGGTAGTCCCGAAAGCGCTTGGCGTCCGGGTGCTTCGCGAACGCGCCACCGCCGCGGCCCTGGTCCACGTCGCAGAGAGCGACCACGTTGTTCCCGGGGGCGAGCCCCCCGAGGTTCGCGCTTCCGCGGCCCCCGACCCCGATGAAGGCCACGTTCAGCTTTTCGTTCGGCGACGTCGCGCGCGCCGCGGCGGGGGCCAGGCCGAGCGCGGCCGAGCCCAGGAGGAAGGTCCGGCGGTTCAGGGACTGTGCCATGCGATGTCCTTCAAGATGTCGAAGATCCGGTATTCCACCCCGCACTTCGCGCACACGTTCTTCACGAGCCCGATCACGTCCGCTCCGGGGGCGGCGATCCGGCACTCCCAGCCGTCGGCCGTCTCCGAGACCTCCCGGACCGGCCCGGTCTTGAGCGCGTCCTTCACCTTCTCCCGGTTTTTCTCGACCTGGAGCGTCAGCGTCACCCGCCCCTCGAGCTTGAGGCTGTTGAAGACGACCTGGTTGAAGCCGCCCTGGGGCGTCGGGACCCGCTTCCCGGCGGCCTTGATCTCGGTGAACTTGAGCGTCGAGCCGGGCTGGAGCGTCACGGTCGCCACCGAGCTCTTGACGAAGACTTCCTTCACCGCGGGGAGCGCCCGGAGCTCCTTCTCGAAGCCCCGCTCCTCCTCGGCGTTCAGCTTCCGCGCCCCGACCCCGTCCTTCGCCCCCGTGTCGTGCTGGAGGGCGAAGCGGATCTTCGTATCCTTCTCCTGGATCCCCACGACGATCAGGGCTGCGACCGCCAAGTGCCTCACGCGGGTCCTCCCGAGACTGTACGTGCGCGCCGCCCCCTCAGCGCTGACCGTCAAGCCAGGTTTCCCACTCCGCCTTGAGGGCCGCCTTGTTCGCCTCCGTAGGATACCGGCGTTCCTGCCGGGTGAGCGCGTTCATGACCGCCACCGCCGACCTGGCCAGCATGATGTCCTCGTTGTCCATGTACCCTATGAGCCGCGGATAGGCCGCCCCTCCCATCGCCTTGACGCGCGCGAACGCCCGGCCCTCCGGACGCAGGGGATCATCGAAACCCCCGCCCGCTCGCAAGTCCGCCATGAGCCGGTCCCACTTGAACGGAGGAGGCGGCAGCCGCCACTTCGAGAGCAGGGTGAGCCGGCCCCGGCCCCGGCAGCCCCCGCAGTCCGCGGGCACGGGCCGGATCGCCCCGCACCAGCCGCACTCGGCCACCGGGACGAGGAGGATCAGGAGCGCGACCGCGGCCACGAGCAGGACGAGGCCCCAGAGCAGGTGGCCCGGGCCGGAGCTCCTGCTGCGTTCCGAAGGAGCATCGCTCATACTCGGATTCTACTCGCGATGTAATAAACTGGGGGACCGCTCGATGACCCTGATCCTCGCCCTCCTGGCCGCCCAGACCTCGCCCGAGGAGGCCCTCAAGACCTTCCGGACGGCGGAAGGTTTCCGTCTCGAGCTCGTGGCCGCGGAGCCGCAGGTGATCGACCCGGTCGCCGCGGCTTTCGACGAGGACGGGCGGCTCTACGTCGCCGAGATGCGCGACTACCCGCTCGGGCCCCCCGCCGGCACGATCCGGCTCCTCGAGGACGCCGACGGCGACGGCCGCATGGACCGCGCGACCGTCTTCGCCGAGCACCTGACCTACCCCTCGGGCCTCCACCCCTGGCGGGGGGGCATCCTCGTCGTCGCGGGGCTCGAGGTGATCTTCCTCAAGGACACCGACGGCGACCGGAAGGCCGACGAGAAGCGCACGGTGCTCGCCGGTTTCAACAAGAACAACTCCCAGCACCTCGCCAACGGCCTCCAGTACGGCCTGGACAACTGGTTCTGGGCCTCGAACGGCCTGGCCGGCGGCACGGTCGGCGGCGCCAAGCTCCAGAACACCGACTTCCGGTTCCGGCCCGACGACGGCCGCGTCGAGGCCGTGAGCGGGAACTCCCAGTACGGGAACGCCTTCGACGACTGGGGCCGGCGCTTCTACGCCACGCACGACAACCACGCGATCCACTCGGTGCTGCCCCGCGAGGCGCTGCTGCGCCGGCCGCACGTGGCGCCCCCGGCCGTCCAGGAGGGCATCTCCGACCACGGGGCCATCCCCCGGCTCTTCCCCATCAGCCCCCGCGACTCCGTCTTCACGACCGACACCGACTCCTCGTGCTCAACGGCGATCTGGCGGGGCGAGGCCTACGTCTGCGAGCCCGTCCTCAACCTCGTCCACCGCGACCGCCTGACCCCGAAGGGCGCTAGCTTCGTCGCCGGCCGGATCGACAAGGACTCTGAGTTCCTCGCCTCGACCGACCCCTGGTGCCGGCCCGTCCACCTCTCGGTCGGCCCCGACGGGGCGCTCACCGTCTGCGACATGCAGCGCGCCGTGATCGAGCACCCCGACTACATCCCCAAGGCGACCCAGCCCAAGCTCGACCTCCGGGCCGGCATGGACCGCGGCCGGATCTACCGCGTCCTCCCGGCCGACGCCCGGCCCTCGCCCCGGCCGCGGCTGTCGAGCGCCTCCTCGAAGGAGCTGGTCGCCCACCTCGCCAGCGGCAACGCCTGGTGGCGGCGCACGGCCCAGAGGCTCCTCGTCGAGCGGCAGGACAAGGCGATCCTCGGCCTCCTCCGGCAGGACGGCCCTCCCCTCTTCCGCCTCCACGCCCTCTACGCGCTCCAGGGCCTGGGCGCGCTCGAGGCGGCGGACCTCGACCGCGCGCTCTCCGACCCCGAGCCCGGCATCCGCGAGCACGCCGTGGCGCTCTCCGGCCGGCCCCTCCCGGACGATCCCGACCCGCGCGTCCGCTTCCGGTCCGCGCTCCTCTCGGAGGACCCCGAGGTCCTCGCCCGCCTCGCCGAGCGCGACGGCGCCGACCCGTGGACACGCGCCGCGGTCCTCCTCTCCGCCTCGGAGCGGCCGCTCGAGACGGTGCGGCGGCTCCGTACGCCGGACGCCCCGCGTTTCGACCTCGTCCGCCGCCTCGCGGACGCGCTGGCCGCGCGGCGCGACGAGGCCGAGATCTCCGCGTGGCTCCGCCACGCGGCGGAGGACACGCCCTGGCGGCGGCCCATGCTCGAGGTCCTCCGCCCGCTCCGGCGGACGGGCACGGACTTCGCGGCCAAGGCGGGAGTCGCCGACCGCCTGCGCGAGTCCGCGCTCGACGCGCTCCGGCGCGCGGCCGATCCCGCCCAGGAGCCGGCCTCCCGGGTCGCGGCGGCCGAGCTCGCCTCGCTTCTGACCCCGGCCGAGGGGCCCGCCGCGCTCGAGGCGCTGCTGCGGCCCGCCGAGCCGCAGGAGGTCCAGGTCGCCGCCCTCCGCGCGCTCGCCTCCTGGCCCGGCGACCCGTTCGGCGCGAAGCTCTTCGAGGGCTGGCCGACCCGCACGGTCGCCCTCCGCCGCGAGATCGTGAACGCGGCCCTCTCCCGGCCCGAGCGCGCGAAGGACCTCCTCGACCGGATCGAGAAGGGCCAGGTCCGGCCCGTCGAGCTCGAGGCCTTCCACCGGGACGCCCTCTCCCGCCATCCCGACCGGACCCTCCGCGACCGGGCGAGGGCCCTCCTCCGGCCCCAGGGTTCGGCAGACCGCGAGGAGGTGATCCGTGACATCGCGGGCAGGCTCGAGAAGCTGAAGGGCGACCGCGCGCGGGGGGAGAAGCTCTTCACGGCGAGCTGCGCCACCTGCCACCGGCTCCGCGGGCAGGGGGTCAAGGTCGGGCCGGACCTCGACGCCATCCTGGGTCGCGAGCGGGGCGCGCTCCTCGTGGACCTCCTCGACCCGAACCGGGCGATGGACCCGAACTACCAGGTCTTCGTGGCAAAGACCGCTTCGAACGAGATGGTGACCGGCATCGTAGCCGCGGAGACCCCCGCGGCGATCACGCTCCGCCGGGCGGCGGGCGAGGAGACGACGCTCCTTCGCCGGGACATCGCCGAGCTCAAGGCCTGGCCCGCCTCCCTCATGGCGGAGGGCCTCGAGATCAACCTCCAGGCCCAGGACTTCGCCGACCTCCTCGAGTTCCTGGGAAGCCGGCCAAAGCCGTAGGGCTCAGGCGGGAAGCGCCCCCCTCCGCGCCCGGCGCCGCAGGACGAGGAAGGCTCCCAGCACCAGGACCGCCCCCGTTCCCGCCGCCGCCAGGAGGAGTCCGTCGCCCGCGGGAGCGCGGACGGTCGCGAAGAAGATGTCGCTCGACCACGTCGCGATCGTGTTCCCGCGGTTGACCCCGTATCCGCGGAGGACGTTCAGGTGCCAGCGCCCGCGCTGCTTCGCGAGGGGGCTCCGGTCGAAGGCCTTCGAAAGGGCGGGCGGGAAGTTCTCGACGGCGACGGGCACGTTGGTCTCCCATCCCTCGTCCCGCCAGTTGATCCGCCGGAGGCTGTCGCCGGAGTTCCGGAAGTCGAAGGGGTCCCGGGTCAGGACGGTGAGGGTCACGTCGAAGACGCCCTGCCGCGAGGAGAAGCGGAGCGGGTAGTACGGCTGCTCGGAGCGGAAGGAGAGGTGGAGCGGCACGAGCTCCGACGCCGAGGCC
>Ga0187893_10006211_pt1 | contig 20640 bp, 17 predicted proteins | sample MA1701074metaG_FD_139574 | JGI IMG/M metagenome (GOLD analysis project Ga0187893, IMG submission 139574) | White microbial mat communities from a basaltic lava cave in the Kipuka Kanohina Cave System on the Island of Hawaii, USA - MA170107-4 metaG ...
ATGCCGACCGTGAAGCGTCCCACCACATAGGCCGTCGTGGCCCGAAGCGGTGTGCCGACGAGGGCCGGGACATCGCGGCGCGGATCAAGCAGGCAGACTCGGTCCGTGGAGCTGCTGATCGCCACCAACCCGGACCCGGACAGCACGCTGCCGTTCCTGCTTCGGCTCCCGATCGACGATGGTCTCGTCTTCCGGACGAAAGGCACCTGGCCCCGGACCAGCGCCTTGTACTGCCACCCGGTGCCCGACAGCGAGTGGCCTGACGAGCCCGACATCGTCGAACGGGTCAAGCTGCGGTCGTGCGCCCGTCGGGGGGCGGCCATCGACGTGGTCGCCGACCGGGGCCGCGAGCAGCGTTCGCAGATCGTGTTCACCAACGCCCGTGGCCGGGAGATGGTGTTCTGGCAGTCCCCCCGCACCCGCAAGCAGGCCCGGCCCGACGTGCGGTTGCCGACGGCGCGAGCGGGCGGGATCGCCGAGCTGGAGATCGTGGTCGACAGCAACGAGAAGTACGCCTATCGCTTCGACACCCAACAGGTCCGCACGGTGGTGCGCGGCCTGGCCTGCGGCGACTACGCCGTCAGCGGCGGCGGGAAACTGGTCGCCGCGGTCGAGCGCAAGTCCCTGGGCGACCTCGTGTCCAGCCTCATCAGCGGGCGGCTGCGGTTCGCCCTCGGCGAACTCGCCGCCCTGCCAAGGGCCGCAGTGGTCGTGGAGGACCGGTACTCCCAGGTTTTCACCCTCGAACGGGTGCGACCGGCCCAGGTCGCCGACGGCCTGGCCGAACTCCAGGTTCGCTGGCCGAGCATTCCGATCGTTTTCTGCGAGAACCGCAAGCTGGCCGAGGAGTGGACCTACCGCTACCTGGCCGCCGCCCACACCTGGGCCGCCACCGAGCTGCCGGCCCTCGCCCGGATCGGGACCGGCGAGGACGGGGTCGCTGGCGCCCCGACCGAGCCCGCGCCATCGACCGCCGAGGTCCGAGCATGGGCCCGCGCCAACGGGCTCATAGTCCCCGAGCGCGGCCGTCTTCGCCCTGAGGTTCACCAGGCCTGGCAGGCTGCCCAAGGCTCCTGAGGGGCGTCGGCGCGGCAAGGCATCGCCGCGAAGAGGCTGCCGGCGAGCCGATCAGGTTCGGAGAAGTCAGCACCTGCCCTAACGGGCGCGCGTCGAGTGTTGCGCGGCTGGTTCCGCTTGCACGGGCAACGAGACTCTGTCTTCGCTCAGCGAACCGAGCAGGGTCGAGCCGTCGGCGTTCCTGGTGAGCTCGGCCGCGGCGACGAAGACGGTGCCCCAGGCGATGGCCGCGAGCGCCCAGCCCGAGTCGAGGCTCGAGGCGGCGTCCGGGTACAGCAGCGAGGTGACCCCGAGTAGGACCGGCAGGAGGCCGGCAACCCAGGCGGTGAGCCGCCAGCCGTCAGGTCGGGCGCTGGCCAGCAGGCCCACGGCGATGACGGTGAAGCCGAAGGCGGCCATGAAGCCGTAGTGGCCCTGGACGAAATGTTCGTCGGGGACGGTTGCTTGCCGCCCGATGTTCGTTGACGCGAACCGCAGGAACGGCACGGCGGCGATGCCGACCAGGGCGACCATGATCCAGTTGACCCGGGCGGTCCGGAACGAACCGAAGAAGGAGCGAGCGGTCGGGTGCAACAGCGCGGCAACGGCGACGATGGGCCCCATGGCGCGGGCCGGGTTGCGTCGTGCCACGATCTCGAACTCACCCGCGAGGGCGCCGGCGAGCGCCAGCGCGGCGAACGGGATCAGTGCCATCACCATGCCGGCGCCGTTCTGCGACGGGCGCCGGAGCTGGGCCGCTACGCCCACGACGCCGGTCGTCATGAGGAACGCGAACGTGAGGTCGTGGGCACGGTGGGGCCCCGACGCGCCGTGAGCCATCTGGCCGAACCCCCCGGGCAGGAAGATGTCGAGCCGCCACGTCATCTGGGCGACCATCAGACCGATGAACGCCGCGTAGCCCAGGGTCACGAGCACGTAGAGCGCGAACACCGGCGAAGCACGCAGCGAGCGCTTGGTCTCGCGGAGCAGGGGCTGGAGCTCGAATCTCCTGGTCGCGGTCATCCGTGGCCACCCGCCGGCGGACCGGGTGTGTGGCCGCCACCGTCGTCGGTGTCGGTTTCTTGGTCCTGGTTCTCGGCCGGCGCGTCCTGACTCGGGCCGTGCTCACCGCCGCCGCCCGCGCCGCTCCCGAAGTCGCCGTCGATGATCGTGTACGTGTCGTTGCCAACCCACAGGACCACCAGCGCACCGAGGATCCCGACCACCTTGTGCCAGCGGGATGTGCCGGGGGTCGGCCCGCGGCCGGATCCCGCGCCGGTGTTCTCGTCGGCGTCGAGGTGGGAGAGCGTCTCGGCCATGGTCGTAAGGATCCACGGTCAGCGTGAGCCCACCGTGAGCCCGCTCTAAGAAGTGGATGAGAACCCTGTGGGAACCGCGACGTGGGCGCCGCCTACGCCGCCCACGGTGGGGAGTTGCAACACGAGCAGCGCGCCTCCCCCGGGGGCCTCCGATGCGGTGACGGTCCCGCCGTGGCTGTCGGCGACCTGCTTGACGATGGCCAGGCCCAGTCCGGAGCCGGGCGTCGCGCGGGCCTCCGGTGAGCGGTAGAACCGGTTGAAGACGTGGGGTAGGTCGGCGGGACCGACACCCGGACCGTGGTCTCTCACCACCACCGCGCCATCGCGAACGGTGATCTCGACCTCGGCGCCGGGCCGGCTCCACTTGGCGGCGTTGTCGACCAGGTTCGACACCGCCCTCGAGACGCGGCCGGGAGCAACCCGGATCAGCGTGGGGACGCCGTCGACGCGGAACACGATCGAGGGGTGGTTGCGCCCGACGACGTCGACGACGTTGCGGGTGAGCCCGTCGAGGTCGACGACCGTGAACGGTTCCTCCTCGCCGTCGCCGCGGGCCAGCTCTACGAGGTCGCCGACGAGCCTGGTCAGCTCGCCGATCTGGGCCACGGTGTCGCGGATCAGCATCGCCCGGTCCTGCGGTGCCAGCTCATCCGCGCGGGCCAGCACCTCGACGTTGGTCCGCACGGTCGCCAGTGGCGTGCGTAGCTCGTGCGACGCGTCCGCCACCAGCTGGCGTTGCTGGGCCAGCGACTCGCTCAACGCGTCGAGCATCGTGTTGAAGCTGGTCGCCAGACGACCGAGGTCATCCCCGCCCGGCACCGTGATGTGATGAGACAGGTCTCCGGTCTGCGCCACCGCTTCGGCGGCCTCGGCCACACGGTGCACGGGGGCGGCGGTAGTCGCGGCGACGAGACGGCCGATGACCGCCGCCAGGGCGACGGCGGCGACGGAGATGACGGCGAGCGTGAGCACCAGCCGGCGGAGCGCCTCGTCGACCTCGGCCAGCGACCGCCCGACCTGCAGCGCCGTACCTTCCCCGGCGGCTGTCGCGTACGTCCGCACGGGTGTGCCGTCGACCTCGGCATCGAAGTAGATCTCGGTGTGCTCGCCGCGCGCCACGGCGAGCACGTCGGCGGTCACCGGCAGTCTCCGGTCGTTGAATGCCGTGACGATCTCGCCGTCGCGGTCGACGATCTGCATGAATACGTCCCCGGCCAGGGGAACGTTCGGTGAGGCCGCCGAGGTGTGATCGAAGTCCTCCTGCCCCAGCGGGCGATGTCCCAGTGACTCGTCGATCTGGTCGTGCAGGTTGTCTCGCACGACGACGTACACCGTGATCGAGACGGCCACCACCGCGAGGAGAACGGCGACGCCCGTGCCGAGCGTGACCCGGGCGCGCAGCGTCATGCGCCGCGCAACACGAACCCGACGCCCCGCACCGTGTGGATCATCCGCGCTTCACCTCCCTCCTCGGTCTTGCGGCGCAGGTAGCCCACATACACATCCAGCGTGTTCGACCCGTAGGCGTCGTCGAAGCCCCACACCCGCTCCCGGATGGTGCCGCGGGTCAACACCGCCCCGGCGTTGCGCATCAGGAGCTCGAGCAACGCGAACTCCGTTCGCGTCAGCTCCACCGCCCGGCCGCCGCGGGTCACCAGCCGAGTCCGATGGTCGAGCTCCAGATCTCCGACCTGCACAGGCCGGTCGTGCTCGGGATGGCTGCGCCGCAGCAGCGCCTGGACCCGGGCCAGCAGCTCCTCGAGCGCGAACGGCTTGGTCAGGTAGTCGTCGGCCCCCGCCGCCAGGCCGACCACCCGGTCGGACACCGCGTCGCGGGCCGTCAGCATGAGAACCGGTGTCCTATCACCCCTCTCACGCAGCCGTCGGCACACGGTCACGCCGTCCAGCACGGGCATCAGCACGTCCAGCACGACCAGGTCAGCCCGCAGGCCGGCGAGGTGAGTGAGCGCTTCGGCCCCGTCCCCGGCGACGTCGACGTCGTAGCCCTCCAGCCTCAGTGCCCGGCGAACCGCGCTCCGAAGGGCCTCGTCGTCGTCGACCACGACTATCCGAGCCGGCACCTGCTCACACCTATCGTCACGGTCGCCACGACCGTCGATTGAACTCGACGCGCATGAGCGCACCTTGAAGAGAACCTGAGAGAACCATGAGAAGAGGCCGTGGACGCACCTCGACCTCTCGATCTACGTCGGCACGCGTTCGTCGGTGAGGTGTACGGCGTTCCGCGAGGGGCGAACGTCGCGTTGCCGGTACATCTGGCGCGTCCCTGGCTTGAACAGCGGTGTGCCGCCGCCGAGCACCATCGGGGCCAGGTGCAGGCGTAGCTCGTCGACGAGGCCCTGATCGAGAGCCTGGCCGATGGCATCGCCGCCCCCCATGATCACGACGTCACCACGGGTCGCGGCGGCCCGCGCCTGGTCGATCGCGGTGACCACATCGCTGACGAAGGTGACGCGCATCCCCAGCTCGCGTTCCAGCCGGACGTCTCGGGGCGGCGAATGGGTGACGACGAAGAACGGCGGCGTTCCCGTCTGATCGGCGCCGTACCCCATGTCCTCGTTCCAACCATCAGGGCCGTTGACGACGTCGAGCAACCGCCGCCCCATCACCACCGCGCCGCCCTCAGCGGTCCCTTGTTCGCGTCGGTGGCCACAAGGCCTACCTGTTCGCCTTCATCGACGATCGCAGCCGAGCCATCGTCGGCTATCGGTGGGGTCACTCCGAAGACACCGTGCGCCTGGAGGCGGCGCTTCGCCACGCCCTCGGTTCCCGGGGCATCCCTCGTTCGACCTACGTCGATAACCGCAGTGCTTTTGTCGCGGCTCCACTCCTGCGGGCGTGTGCGGTGCTGGGCATCCGCCTGGTCCACTCCCGGCCCGGCCGGCCAGAGGGCAGGGGCAAGATCGAATGATTCTTCCGCACGGTGCGCGACCAGTTCCTGGTCGAGGTCGAGGCTCGGGGTGTCGCCGTGGGCGACGCTCCCGTTTTCATCGAGGGTGGCGGGCAACACCCGGTTACGGGCTCGAGCTCTCCCATCCGTTTCGACTGGTCCTACCCGACGGCGACCACCGGGACTGCGGTGGTCGGACGGTGTCTCCGATTGCCGGGTCAACGCCGTTTGTCATCGGGTGATTGTCCGGTAGTCGCGGCCGATGTCAGCCATCGCGGTTCGGATCCCCGGGCCATCGTCGCCGCTCCAGACGCAGAGCGGCGCATCGAGGTGTTCCGATGCTGCCACGCACTCCGCGCCAAGAGTCGAGACGCGGTGGGTGGCCGCGATCTCCGCCATGCGGTACGCGATCGTCCTCAGCGGCACGATCTCGACCCGGCCGGGCAACATCAGCAACTTCGAGCCTAGCGCCTGCCGTTGCTCAGCGCTCCATCGCCCGGTGAGTGCGCCCCCGCCAGCCGCGACCACGCTCCTCGACAGGCGGTACAGGTAGAGGTTGGTGGTCGCGGGTTCATGCTTGGCCAGAACGTTGACGAGCTCCGGGGGCACATCGTCAGCGAGCAGGTCCCGGAGAAGATGGTCGTCGAGGATCGCTCGGCTCACCTCGTCGCCAGATCGGGATCGTCATCAAGGGACCGCACGAACTCAGCGTGTTGCTCGCGGGTGACGAGGTCATCCAGCAGCCCCTGGCCCGTCCCCTTGGGCACCGTCAGCACGCCGAAGCCGAGGTCGATGACGTCAACCGGTCCGCCGCCGTCAAGGTGCCATCGGTGACGAGCTCCGGCCGGCAGCGACATCTGACCGGATGCGGACACGAGGTACTCCTGCACGCTCATGCCGGCAGGATACTTGGTACCGACCGGATCTCTACCAAGTGCCCTCCCCCGGGATTCTGGGACTGGTCCCGGGCCCGCTTCGCTCCTGGAGGACGCGCTCGTGCCGACGGCGCGCGGCCCTACGTGGTGGATGGTGTGACGCGGGTCGACCAAGCGATGGTGATCGTGACGGGCGCAGGTGGACCCTACGGGGCGCCCACCGGCTCGGGTTCGGCCGGCATGGCCATCATCGCCGCCAGCATCTGGGCGAACTCCGCATGGCTCGGGGCCACAGCCGGTTCGGCGTCGGGCACCGACTCCAGCACGCCGAGGAAGCGCTCGAGCGACGTTCCCCGGGCGGCCGGGAGGTGCGAGGAGAAGATGCCGGTCGGCCCGAGGCGGCGCACCCCGTCGAGTACCGCCGCGAACCGTTGACGATCGAGGAGATGGGCCCAGGGCGAGTCCGACGTGGCCCACGCCACCATGCCGCCGGTCAGGGCGCCCTCGGGTACCTCGGCGGCGTCCTGGGTCGCCTCGGGCAGGAGCGCTCCGAACGAGTCGACCGAGAACAAGGCGCCGGTCGCCTCGTCGAGGAGCCCGGTCGACATGGGGTTGTCGTACAGCGGCGGCGCCACGGCTCGCAGCGTTCGGTCGCCGACGGGGAGCCGGTCGCCCACCCCGATGGCATGCACGCGGTCCAGGGGCACCGGCCACCACGTTGACATCCTCAACATGGCAAAGGCATGGGACACAAGGCGGGCGTTGGGCGCCACCTCGAACACCCGCTCGATGTTGCCGGTGTGATCGGCGTCGTCGTGGGTCAGCCAGACCCACCGCAGCGCCTCCGGGTCGATGATCGACGCCAACGCGTCGATGAACTGATCGCCGTCGATCCCGAGCCCGGTGTCGATAAGCACCGGCTCCTGCGCGAGCAGCACGAAGGCGTTGATGGGAAGGACCCCCACCCCCGGCAGCGCCAGGTTGGTCGGCAGTACATGGACGTCGGGTGCAGCTTGGTAGGGAGCGTCCATCACCGGTCTCTCGTCGCTGCGTCACACACCTGGGTCATCGCCCGCACCTCCTGGTCGTGGGATCGTTCCACTTCCGATGGCGTTCAGCCGGGGCCGATCCCGTTCAGTTCGCCCTGAACAACCCAGCGAACCTCGCCGTCGCCGGCGCCGCCGCTGTCGTCGTCGGGCTCGTAGGCGCAGTACAGGCCCGTGCGGAGCCGGCGATCGAGAACCGTCCCCGCCTCGGGGAGAGCGTCGCTGAGCTTGGCCGTCGCCGCCCGTAGCGCCCGGGTCACGTTGAGGCGTGCCCGTTCCGATGCCGACGAGGCGCGGCGGCTGCGCCCGCCCAGGCCGAACGCCCGGGCCAGCTCGCCGACAAGCTGGTCCAGCTCGGCCTGAAGAAGCTCGGCGTGGTCCTCGGCGCCCGTCTCGAGCGCGTCGTCGATCTCCGTGCGCAACGCCTCGATGCGGTGGCGGTAGGCCGACCGGGCCCGGGCATCGACCAGCTCGCCGGCGTCGCCCAACTGACGGCGGTCGAGCCCCGGCCCGTCCCGGGCCACGCCTTGCACCCGGTCGACGAGGTCGAGGGCGTGGCGTTCGACGCCGGGGCAACGCAGGAGCTCGGCGATGTAGCGCAAGCCCTTGCTGTCGCTGAGCCGGGCGCGCGTGCCACCGCAGGCCACCACCCAGCCGCGGCCGTCCGGGCGCAGCGTTGCCTCGCACCGGGCGCGGGCTCGGTCCCCCGTCGCGGTCCCGGCTACGTCGAACCGGTCGAGGAGGGCGACGGAGCCGGCCGGCAGGACGACGTCGAGCCCGGTCAGGGCCCCGGCCGCCCTCTTGGCCTCCACCTGGGCCGCGGCCCGGTTGCCTGCCCGGTCGTGGAGACGCACGAGGTCGAGCAGCAGGGTGGCCCGGAGCAAGGGCACCCCGGTGGCCGGGAGTTGGTCGAGCGCGGATTCGACCAAGCCGATGGCGCCGGCGGCGTCGCCGGTAGCAGCCAGGGCCCGGGCGCGCACCGCGGCGATCCGGGCCTGGAGGCCCGGGACCTCGAGCCGGTCGGCCCGTACGACCAGGTCCTCGCAGGCGGAGATCGCCGCTTCGAGGTCGCCGACGCCGAGCTCGGTATCCACCAGCACGGCCAGGAGCTCGGCCGCCCGCAACCGGTCGTCGCCGATCGCCCGCAGGCCCCGGAGGGCCGTGGCCCGAGCCAGGTCGTGGTCGCCTCGAGCCAGGTGAAGGCGGGCGGCGGGGAGCAACGCCTGAAAGTGCCCGTCCTTGCCCAGCAGGAGCATCTCGGCGTCAGCGAGGCGGCCTTGGCGGATGCGCAGCTCGGCCAGGGCGATTTCCGGGTGCCACCTCGAGATGTGCATGCCGGCCTCGAACTCGTCGATGGCGCGGGTCAGCATCGCCTCGGCCTCGCTCCACCGGCCCAGCTCGCACAGCGCGGTGGCATGCACGCTGTCGCAGTGGTTGCCGATCATCATCGGGGCGCCCGGGGCCGTGCCGATTAGGCCGTGCCGGCGGAGGGTGTCGACCCACACACCGGCCCGGTCGAAGTCGGCGGCGAAGTAGCACGCGGTGAGGAACGAGCACACGGACTTCCCGGCGGCCTCGACGTCGTCGGCCGGTCCACAGGCCAAGGCCATGGCCTCGTCCAGGACGGCCATGCCCTCGGCTATCCGCCCGGCCTGCACGTGGGCCAGGCCGGCGTCGGCCAGGGCCTTGGTCTCGAGGTTCACGTCGCCGAACCGCCGGGCGCGGTCCAGCGCGAGCTCGGCCCGGGCGAGCAGCACGGCCGGGTCGTCGACGTCGCAACCCACTGCCGCCACCGCCACCCAGCCCTGCTCGATGCACGGCGGCTCATGCTCGACCAGACGGGTCGCGCGCAGGAACCAGGCGCGGGCCGCGGTCAGGTTCCCCAGGGCGTGGGCGAACAGGTCACCCAGCCGGGCGCAGGCCAGAGCTGCTTGGCGTCGGTCACCCGCCGCGGTGAACCCACGGATGGCGGCCGACAGGTGCGCCACCGCGGCATCCACCTCGGAGGCCTTGACCGCTTCGTCGGCCAGCTTCGCCCGCCCTAGCGCGTCGTCGCCGGCCGTCCCCACCCGGTCATGCTCGCGCGCCGGCGCGGTCCGGGCCATGGTCCCCATGATCGACGCGACTCGGGCGACGGGCCACCGTCGCATCGTCTCTCGCTGCGACCGCCTGCCGGCGTAGTGGTCAGATGAGGTTGTCGGCGGTGCGGGGGTCGGCGGTGTCGGGATCGAGGTCGTAACGGGCGATGGCGTCGGCCACCGCCTCGGGCTTCACGTCGCCGCTGGCCGCCAACGCGGCCAGCACGGCCACGACCACATGAGGCGCATCGGTCTCGAAGAACCGGCGCAACGACTCGCGGGTGTCGCTGCGCCCGAACCCGTCGGTGCCTAACGACGTGAACGGGCCCGGCACCCAGCGCGCCACCTGGTCGGGCACCGCCTTCATGAAGTCGGTGACCGCCACCACCGGACCTTCGGCGTCGGAGAGGGCCTCGGTGACGTACGCGGTGCGGGGCGTGTCGCCGGGGTGCAGGCGGTTCCATCGCTCGACCGACAGGGCGTCCTCACGCAGCTTCTTGTACGACGTCGCGCTCCACAGCTCGGCGCCGACATCGAAGTGCTCGGCCAGCTCGGCCTGGGCCGCCCGGGCCGCGCCCTGCGCGGTGCCCGAGAACAAGATGGTGGCGCGGTGCGCCCTTGCTTCGGGCGCACCGGCCCAGCGGTACAACCCGGCCATGATGGCCTCGTCGATGGTGGCGGCCCCCGGGGTCGGCCCCTGCGGCTTGGCCGGCATCGGGTAGTTCTCGTTGTACAGGGTCAGGTAGTAAAAGACGTCCTCCCCCCCGTCCGGGCCGTACATACGGTGCAGACCGAGGCGCACGATGGTGGCCATCTCGTAGGCGAAGGCCGGGTCGTAGGCCTCGCACACCGGCACCGTCGAGGCCAGCACCAGGCTGTGCCCGTCCTGGTGCTGCAGGCCCTCACCCATCAAGGTGGTGCGGCCCGCGGTGGCGCCCAGCAGGAACCCCCGGGTGCGGGCGTCGGCCGCCTGCCAGATGAGGTCGCCCACCCGCTGGAAACCGAACATCGAGTAGAAGATGAAGAACGGCACCATGGGGACGCCCCGGGTGGCATACGCCGTCCCCGCGGCGATGAACGACGCCATCGAGCCGGCCTCGGTGATCCCCTCCTCTAGGAGCTGACCGTCCTTGGATTCGGTGTAGGAGAGGAGCAACTTGGCGTCCACCGGCTCGTAGCGCTGGCCCTGGGACGCGTAGATCTTGAACTCCCGGAACAGCGCGTCCATTCCGAACGTGCGCGCCTCGTCGGGGATGATCGGCACCACCCGGGAGCCGAAGCCTTTCTCGCGGGCCAGGTTGCGCAGCATGCGGGTGAACGCCGTGGTGGTCGACGCCGCCTGCTTGCCCGACCCGCGGTCGAAGTCGGAGAAGGGACCGTCGCCGGGCATGGCCAGGGCGCGTTTGGTGCGCACCACCCGGCGGGGGACGGCTCCGTCGAGGGCGTGGCGGCGCTCCATCGTGTAGCGGTACTCGTCGGAGTCCTGCGGTGGCCGGTAGTAGGGCGGTTCGTCGCTGGCCGCCGCCTCCTCAGGGACCTGGTCCTCCAGGTGCAGGCGGGACCGAAGGGCCAAGAGCTGGTCGCCGGTCATCTTCTTGATCTGATGGGTGGCGTTGCGCCCTTCGACGTCGGGGCCCAGGGTCCAGCCCTTGACCGTCTTGGCCAGGATGACCGTGGGGGCGCCTTCTTGCTCGGTGGCGGCCTTGTAGGCGGCATAGAGCTTGCGGTAGTCGTGCCCGCCGCGGCCGAGCCAACGCAGGTCGTCGTCGGAGAGGTGCTCGGCCAGCTTGCGCAGCCGGGGATCGGGCCCGAAGAAGTGGTCGCGGATGTAGGCCCCCGACTCCACCGCGTACCGCTGGAAGTCGCCGTCCACGGTGGTGTTCATCTTGTTGAGCAGCACGCCGTCGACGTCACGCTGCAACAGGTCGTCCCAGCGCGAGCCCCAGATGACCTTGATGACGTTCCAGCCCGCGCCCCGGAAGTTCGCCTCCAGCTCCTGGATGATCTTGCCGTTGCCCCGCACCGGCCCGTCCAGGCGCTGGAGGTTGCAGTTGACCACCCACACGAGGTTGTCGAGCTCCTCGCGCGCGGCCAGCGAGATCGAGCCGAGCGACTCGGGCTCGTCGCACTCACCGTCGCCCAGGAAGCACCACACCTTCGACCCGCTGGTGTCGTCGATGCGGCGGTTGTGGAGGTACTTGTTGAACCGGGCCTGGTAGATCGAACAGATCGGTCCCAGGCCCATCGACACGGTCGGGTACTCCCAGAACTCGGGCATGAGCCGGGGATGCGGGTACGACGACAGGCCGTGACCTCCGATCTCGCGCCGGAAGCCGTCGAGCTGTTTCTCGTCGAGCCGGCCCTCGAGGTAGGCCCTGGCGTAGATGCCGGGCGTGGCGTGGCCCTGGATGTAGACGTGGTCGCCGGCCAGGCCACCGTCCTTGCCGCGGAAGAACCAGTTGAAGCCCACCTCGTACAGGCTGGCGCTGGAGGCGAAGGTGGAGAGGTGCCCGCCGATGCCGTCGGCGTGCTTGTTGGCCTTGACCACCATGACCGCCGCGTTCCAGCGGATGTAGGCCCGGATGCGCCGCTCGACGGCTTCGTCGCCCGGGAACCAGACCTCCTCCTCGGGAGGGATGGTGTTCACGTAGGGGGTGCTGACCGAGGCGGGATAGCCGACCTGCAGCTCGCGGGCCCTGGCCATGAGCTGGCTCATCAGGAACCGGCCCCGGGTCTTGCCGTGCGTGTCGACGACGGCGCTGAGCGAGTCGAGCCACTCCTGGGTCTCGATGGGGTCGATGTCCGGCAACTGGTGGACGAAGCCGTCGATGATCATGACCGCCATGTTCGCAGGATCGGCGACCGAACACACCCGGGGCCGTCCCCAGGTGCTAGCAACGCCGCGATGACAGGCGCGTCCCGGGGCCGGGAGACGACCGTGTACACCGACGGCGCCTGCTCGGGGAACCCGGGGCCGGGCGGGTGGGCCTGGGCCGTTCCCGGAGGGCCCTTCGCCAGTGGCGCCGCGGCGCGCAGCACCAACCAGCGCATGGAGATCACCGCGGCCTACGAGGCGGTACGGGCGCTGGCGGGGCGCCTGGAGGTGGTGAGCGACTCGACCTATGTCGTCAACTGCTTCCGCGACCGCTGGCACGAGGGGTGGGTCAAGCGGGGGTGGACGAACGCCCGCAAGCAGCCGGTGGCCAACCGCGACCTCTGGGAGCCCTTCGTCACGCTGGTGCTCGACCGGGGCGACGTCACGTTCCGCTGGGTGAAGGGGCACAGCGGCGACCCCATGAACGACGTCGTGGACCGCTTGGCCGTGGAGGCTGCGCTCACCCAGGAAGCCCGGACCGGCACCCGCACTCCGGGCCCGGACGAGCTCGGCCCCATCGAGGGCCCCGCCGGTCCGTGTGCCGGGCGCGATGCCCGGCTCCCCGCCGGGCGCCTCGTGCTGGTTACCGGGCACCGGCCCCCCGAGCTCGGCGGCTACCACGACAACCCCACGGCCGGGGGCGTGCGCCGCCGCCTGGTGGAGATCCTGGGCGCCAAGGCCGAGCTGCACCCCGACCTGGTGGTGCTCTCGGGCCTCGCCCTGGGCGCCGAGCAGCTCGGGGCCGAGGCTGCCGACGAGGTCGGCGTGCCGCTCGTGGCGGTGCAGCCCTATCCCGGGCCGGAGCGCGTTTGGCCCGAGGCCGCCCGCCGGCGCTACGCCGAGCTGGTTCGCGGGGCGGCGGCGGTGGTGCTGCTGGAGCGCAAGGAACCCGGTTCCAACCAGAAGGCCGGGGCCGCCCTGGCCCGGCGCGACGCCTGGTTGGCCCGAAATGCCGACGAGGCGATCGTGGTGTGGGACGGCCGCGACCCCTCCGTGGGTCGGCTGGTCCGCACGCTGGAGAGCCACCTCGGTGACGAGGTCTGGATCGTCACGCCGTAGCGCCGGGCCCGAGCGGCACTCACCGCCCGCGCCCACTTCAGTCGCCAATCGGCGTGCGTCGAGGCTCCTCAGCAGCAGTAGCGCTCGCAGGAAAATCAGGGGGGCTTGCGCAGCCCGCGGACGGCGCCGCGGTTGGAGCACGGTCCTCGGGCTTGCCGGTGAGGGAGGCAATGGTGATGATCCCGCCCACCCCGATGGCGGCCCATCCGATGGGGCCGGAGACGAACGTGCCGACGATGGCCAGGCCGGCGCCTACCGCGCTGACGGCGGCCTCCTCCCACTGGCCCTGAAGCACGTCGATCGCGGGGGCGGCCACCGCGGCGACGAGGAGCAGCTTGCCGGTGCCGTCGAGCACGGCGGCGATGCGCCCGGCGCCGACGGCGTTCGCCACCGGCTTGGCCACGTCGTTGGCCAGGCCCGCGGCCGCCAGCTCGGCCTGGATCTGGTCGACCTCGTTGACGTTGCCTCGCGGCACATCGTCCCCGGCCACGCCGTCGTCGAGTCCCCGTCCGGCGAGGTCGTCGACGAACCGCTGGGAAAGGCCTCCCGGCAGACCGAGTGTGTGCGAGGCGGTCACCAGGACCGTGGCCAGGGCACCAAGCCCGTCGACGAGGCGATCGTCGGCCTGATGGTTCGAGGAGTCGAACGCGGCGGCTCGAATGAGGTCGGGAAGCCGCGTGAAGGCGTCGGCCCCCAGCAGGTCGAGGAGGGTGGCGGCGAAGCCAGGGTCGCAGAGCCGTTGTTGCAGCCCGTCCAGGAGCGGGGCGAGGTCGTCCCAAGTGCCGGTCCCGTCGCGGTCGTACCGGGCCAGCAGCGCGCGCAGGTCGTCGGCGAGGGCCCGCGCCGCCTCGGGCCCCCAGCCGTCGGTGGCGATTCGGTACTGGTGCAGGAGCGGGAGGCGATCGAGGAGCTGGGCCTCGACCCCCGTTCTGGGCGTTGCCCCCGGGTGACTCGGCGAAGCCCGCCGACCGATGGCTTCGAGCGCCCGACCGGTGTGCTCGGCGTCCACCTCGGTGCGATCGATCACCTCCCGGTGCGCGCGGTGCAGCTCACGCAGCTCCGCCTGGAGCGCCTCGGCGTCGTCTCGGGCGCGTTCGCCGGCCGGTGCGGGGGCGTCCATGAGCTGGTCGTAGGAGCGACGGAGCGAGTCGATGGTGCCACGGGCCTCGTCCAGGCCGTCGCCGTAGGCGAACAGCGGCCCCGCGCCGTCCCCGAGCGCGACCGCGGCCTCCCTCGTGATGCCGGACAACGCCTCGAGCTCCGCGACCGCGGCGTCAGAGGCGCTGCCCGACCACCTCAGGTTCAGGATGACGCTGTCCGTCCCGATGGCGGCGCCGGCGTCGCCCATGGTCTCGCCCATGCTGAGGAGGCTCCTGGCCCGCGAGCGGATCTCGTCGGGCTCGTCGGGGGGATAGGGGAGCGCCGATGCTGCGCTCATCACCTGTCGCGAACGCCGCGGTCGCTCATTGCGCCCTGGTCGGCCCGGCCGCGCCGGGACCGAGGGCGGCACCAAGCTGCGAACCTGGGCCGGCCAGGTCGAGGGCGGCAAGGTCGATCCAGTCAGGATCGGTGGCGAGAAAGTCGAGGTTCCGACGCAGGGCCTCGGCAGCGCCGATGTAGGCCCGGTCGTTGTAGTCGGGGCCGGCGCCGGCCGCGTGCGCCACCGCGTCGTCGGTCGCCTGGTACTGCATCGCGGCGCGGTCGACGATCGCGGCGACCAGGGACAGCGTCTCTCCCGCTATTGCGGCAGCGGCGCCCCAAGCCTCGCGGAGCGTAGCCAGGCCGTCCGCGACCAGGGGCTGTTCGGCCCCGTCCATGACCGACAAGCGCGCCGACACGCTCTGCACCTGTTCCGCTCGACCCCGCAGTGACTCGGCCGCCGTGGTGAGCGCAAACGGCGCAACCTCGAATCGATGCACATGGTTGACATTAGAGAATACTGAAATAGCATGTCAAGCCATCTGGCGGGACTCGAGGCGGGGCGAGACGGGTCCCGCACCCTCCCCGGGCATTCCGCGACAAACGGCGGCGTCCTGACCCCACGTTTTGTCGCGAGATGCCGGAGGGGTCGGGCAGCCGGCGGGTCTAGGGGTGAAACGACGGAGCAACAGATCGGATCTCCATGACAAGACACCGAGATAGCTTCCCGGGGTGATCGTCGGCGTCGACACGGGCGGCACCTTTACCGACGCGGTCGACGGCGACGGCCGGGTGGTCAAGGTGCTGTCCACCCGCAACGATCCCGGCCGGGCGGTGGCCGCCGCGCTCGCCCGCTTCGGTGGCAACCGCCCCGACCTGCTCGCGCACGGCACCACGGTGGCCACCAACGCCTTGCTCGAGCGCAGGGGCGCCACCGTGGCGCTGGTCACCACCGCCGGGTTCGCCGACGTCATCGAAATCGCTCGCCAGGACCGTCCCAGCCTCTACGACCCCTGCGCCGACAGGCCCGAACCGCTGGTGCCGCGCCGGCTGCGCTACGAGGTCGGCGGGCGACTCGGCCCCGACGGTACGGAGCTGTCGCCGGTCGACCTTGCGACGCTGCCGACCATGGCCCCCGACGTGGAGGCGGTCGCGCTGTGCCTGCTCCATGCCGACCTCTCCGCCGTCCACGAAGAGGCCGTCGCCGTCGAGCTGGCCGGCCGGGGCTACGACGTGAGCCGCTCGTCGGTGGTGTCGCCCGAGTTCCGGGAGTACGAGCGCACCCTCACGACGGTCATCAACGCCTATCTGCGCCCAGCCTGCCGGCAGTACCTGGCCAGCCTGGGCGCCCTGGCCGACGAGGTGCTGGTCCTGACCTCGGCCGGTGGCCTGGTACCGGTCGCCGACGGCGCCGAACTACCCGCGTCACTGCTGTTGTCAGGGCCCGCGGGCGGGGTGTTGGCCGCCGCCGCCGTGGCGTCGGCCAACGGTTTCACCGACGCGGTGAGCTTCGACATGGGCGGCACCAGCACCGACGTCTGCCTCATCCGAGCCGGCAGCCCTGAGCCGGCGGCCGGGCGATCGGTGGGCGGGTTCGCCGTGCGGGTCCCGTCCCTCGACATCCACACCATCGGCGCCGGTGGCGGGTCGATCGCTCGTATCGACGCCGGTTCCGCGCTGGTGGTGGGGCCCCAGAGCGCCGGGGCGGAACCGGGCCCCGCGTGCTACGGGCGGGGTGGGGCGCGGGCCACGGTGACCGATGCCAACCTCGTGGCCGGGCGCATCCCCCGGGGCGTGGCCTTCGCCGACCTCGGGGTGCTCGACGTCCGCGCCGCCCGTGCCGCGATGGACCGGGCCGGCGTAACCGCGGCCGGCGTGCTCGAGGTGGTCGACGCCGCCATGGTGCAGGCCCTGCGGGCCGTGTCGGTCGAGCGCGGTGTCGACCCCGGCACGCTGGCGCTGGTGGCCTTCGGCGGTGCCGGCCCGCTGCACGCCTGTGCCCTGGCTGACGCGCTCGGGATGGCCGCCGTCATCGTGCCCGCCCGCGCCGGCGTGCTCTCCGCCGTCGGTCTGCTGGGCGCGCCGCGGCGCCGCGAGCTGGTGCGGTCGTGGCCCACGCCGGCGTCGATCGAAGGGCTCGGGGGCGCACGGCGCGCCCTGGGCGAGCAGTGCCGCCGGATGGTCGGCGCCGGCGCGACGGTTTCTTATGCTCTCGACGTGCGCTATCTCGGCCAGAGCCACGAGCTGACCGTGGCGTCGGTCGACGACTTCCACGACGAGCACCGCCGCCGCAACGGCTATGCCCGTCCGGACGCCGCGGTGGAGGTGGTGGCCATCCGGGCGGCGGCGGCGCGGCGCTCGCCGCTGGCCGCGACCGATCTCCCCGCCGCCGAGCGCGCCGGTGCGACCGGTCCGGCGACCATCGTGGAGCCGGACTGCACGATCCACGTGGCGCCGGGCTGGACGGCGGTGCCGGGCGTGGCCGGCGCCCTGGTGCTGCGGCGCGACGAGGCCCGGCGGTAAACGCCAGACCACTCGGGCCGCCGCGAAGGCCACCGACGCCAGGGTGGCCTTGGCGGCGAGCATCCCGATGACGAGCGACCGACGCCCGCGTCCGACGGCGTGGCCGGCACGAGACCAGCGGCGTGCAACGGTGACGGGGCTCGATCCCGCCGGGTTGCAGGTGTTGATCTCCCGGCTCACCGGGGTGGCCGACGAGATGGGTGCGGTGCTGCGCCGGGCCGCGTTCAGCCCCAACATCAAGGAGCGCGCGGACTGCTCCGCGGCCCTATTCACCCCCAATGGCGAGTTGCTGGTGCAGGCCGAGCACATCCCCGTGCACCTCGGCGCGATGCCGGCGTCCGTGCGTGCCGCGATCGACGTCTTCGGCGCCTCGCCGGCTGCCGGCGACCAGGTCGTGCTCAACGACCCCTTCGCCGGCGGCAGCCACCTCAACGACATCACCTTGGTGGCGCCCTGCGTCGTGGCCGGGCGCCTGGTCGGCTGGGTCGCCAACCGTGCGCACCATGCCGACGTGGGCGGTGGTGCACCAGGCTCGATCCCGGCCGACGCCACCGAGATCTACCAGGAGGGCCTGCGCCTGCCTCCGGTGCGCCTGACCGACGAGGTGCGGACGGTGCTCCTGGCCAACTCCCGCACGCCGGCGGAGCGCGCCGGCGATCTCGACGCCCAGGTCGGAGCCAACGTCACCGGTGCCCAGTGGCTGGCCGAGATCGTGGGCGCGGGCGCCCCGGTGCACGAGGTCGTCGACTACGGCGAGCGGCGGATGCGGGCCGCGTTGTCCGCCATCGACGACGGGCGCTGGCAGTTCAGCGATGTCCTCGACTCCACGGGCCCCGATGGTGGACCGGCTCGGGTGGTGGTGACGGTGTCGATCTCCGGTGACGAGGTCACGTTCGACTTCACCGGCACCGATGCCCAGCGGGCCGGGAACGTCAACACGGTCGAGGCGGTCACGGTCTCGGCGGTGTCGTTCGCACTCCGCGCCGCCGTCGACCCGACGCTGCCGGCCGACGGCGGCGCCTCACGCCCGGTGACGGTGTTGGTGCCTCCCGGCTCACTGGTCGCCGCCCGTCCGCCCGTGGCGGTGGGGGCCGGGAACGTCGAGGTCAGCCAGCGGGTGGCCGACGTGTGCCTGGGGGCGTTGGCCCAAGCCCTGCCCGACCGGGTCGGGGCGGCGTCGCAGGGCACCATGAACAACGTCCTGGTCGGCGGCGAGGGGTGGGTGTACTACGAGACGGTGGGCGGCGGGCAGGGCGGGCGCCCGGGCCGAGCCGGGATGAACGGCGTGCACACCGCCATGACCAACTCGGTCAATGAAGGACACCACAGGATCAGCGCGCGCCCGGGTCAGTCGGGAATCCACACGGGCATGACAAATTCCAAAAATACTCCGATCGAGGCGCTGGAGCGGGCCTATCCGTTGCGCGTCTTGCGCTACCGCCTGCGGCAAGGATCAGGTGGCGCCGGCCTCGCGCCAGGTGGCGAAGGGATCGAGCGAGACCTGCAGGTGCTCGAGGACTGCACCCTGTCCCTCATCACCGAGCGTCGCGTGTCGCAGCCGTGGGGGCTGGCCGGCGGCGAGCCCGGAGCGGTGGGCGAGAACTGGCTGCTGCCCGGCGGCTACGAGCGCTTGGCCAAGCGGTTGCCCGACAAGTGCACGCTCCGACTCAAGTCAGGAGACGTGTTGCGGATGCTCACACCCGGCGGCGGGGGGTGGGGCAAGCCTACGGCAGCTCCGTGATCTGCTGCTATCACTCGCGTCCTCGCCCCAACCCAGGCCGCGCTAGCTGGAGCTTGCCAGCCGGTCTCCAGGGACAGCCGGGCCCGCTGACCTCGGCCGTCAACTCGCGCCACAAGCGGGTCGAGGTGATGAGGGAGCAGTCGCTCCTGGTCGTGATGTAAGAACGTGACGGAGCTGGACATCTAACGAGTCGGGATGAGCGGCGCGGACACGAGACCTCAGGATGAACGTCGGTTCGCGGCGCTGTTCGACGCCACGTATCGAGACGTTCGGTCGTTCGCCCTACGCAGGCGCTGCGATCGCATGAGCGTCGACGATGTCGTGGCAGAGACCTACCTGGTGGCGTGGCGACGCTTCGATCAGGTTCCTGAGGACCCTTCGAAGGCGTTGTTCTGGCTGTACAGGGTGGCGCTCTACGCCACGAAGAACTCGTGCCGCGGCGATCGACGCCGCCAGGTGCTTCGCGATCGGCTTCGTTCGACGACACCCACCCATGGGTCGCCGAACCTGTCGGCTGGCCCCCTCGAGGACGAGACCGACCAGCTGGCGAGCGCTTTCGCGAGCCTCAGCGAGGACGACCGGACCGTGCTCCTACTCGCCGCATGGGAAGGTTTGACCGGGCCCGCACTCGCGACCGTGTTGGAGTGCAGCGTCGGTGCTGCCACTACCCGGCTCTCTCGGGCTCGTTCTCGTTTCAAGCTCGCCGTGGATGGTCCGGACGACCACGAACTCGAGGTAGGCGAGCCGTGACCGCCGACCCGTTCGAGCGGCTCAGGGCGATGAACCCCGTTGGGGATCCCGGCCTTTTGCGCGACCCCCGGGAGGACCCCCGCGCTCAGGAGATCCTTGATCGGGTGCTCGCCATCCAGACTGACTTGCCGGGTCGTCGTCGCCGTCGCGATCGCCGCATCCTCATCCCAGTGGCTATCGCGGCGGCGGCGGCGGCATGTGCCGCAGCTGCGTGGGTGATCACTCGACCGGCCGACGATCCAACCCATCTGGCGTGCTACGAGTCGGTGAGCCTCGACTCGGACATCGTCGCGATCGAGCCGACGGGTGGGGATCCAGCGGATGCATGCAAGCAGGTGTGGGAGACCGGGCCCTTCCGACGGGACGAGGTCCCGCCGCTGGCGGCTTGTGTCCTCGACAGCGGCATCGTCGGGGTGTTCCCCGCTGACCAAGGCGATCCCTGTACCCGGCTCGGGCTGGACCTTGCCAGCACGCCGCGGGAGCCGGCGGCGATCATCGATGCGCAGGAACGCATCGCGGACCGCCTTGGGGGTCGCTGTGTTCCTGTCCCGGACGCCGTGGCTCTGGTCAGGGGGGAGCTTGCATCGAGCGGACTCGATGATTGGCGGGTCGTCGCGCCCGACCAGGTTCCTGACGACCGCCCGTGCGCTTCAGCTGCGGTCGACGCGGCCACGGAAACGGTGACGATCGTTCCGATTCCGGCTACTCCGCCGAGCAACTGATAGCTGCAGTGCCAGCAGAAGGAGAACCAGATGCGCCAATTGATCCGGGTTGTGATGATGATGGCCACGGTCGTCGCAACGATCGTGGTCGTGGCTGTCCCAGCCCGCGCAGAGGAAGGCGTGCGGGCCGAGTTTGAGGGGCAGATCATCGATCTGTCTGAGGGTTGGGGGGACGCGAGGGCCTGTGCGTCCACCGATGAAGCCACGCGGTGCTTCCGTAGCGAGGCTGCCATGGACAAGTGGCTCGAGGGCGCCGACTCGGACTC